>Ga0302231_10002050_pt1 | contig 11792 bp, 8 predicted proteins | sample II_Palsa_N2_2_FD_193522 | JGI IMG/M metagenome (GOLD analysis project Ga0302231, IMG submission 193522) | Peat permafrost microbial communities from Stordalen Mire near Abisko, Sweden - II_Palsa_N2_2 | ecosystem: Environmental > Terrestrial > Soil > Palsa > Peat permafrost | place: Sweden...
GCCTGGTACAGCACCTTCTTTCCGCTCAGCCCCGACGGTGCGCTGAGCTACTACGTGGTGCGTAGTGCGCCGCAGGATCGCGACCGCGTGGTTCGGCAGGCCCAACAGACTTTGAGCGAGCTCAACCCGATTGCAGTCGTCAAGGGCCACAGCTACACCGATATCCGCGAACGGTATTTCGCCAACATGAGCAGCATGGCCTGGATGCTGGTGCTGGTATGCGTGGTGATGCTGGCGGTCACCGCTTTCGGCATCGTTGGCCTGACCAGTTTCTGGGTGCAGCAGCGTCGTCGGCAGATCGGCATTCGCCGTGCCGTGGGCGCCACGCGCGGCCACATCATGCAGTACTTCCAGGCCGAGAATTTTCTACTCAGTACGGCTGGCGTGGTCATTGGCATGGGTCTGGCATTCGGCATCAATCTGTATCTGATGCAGCACTACGAGATGGAGCGCATGCCCTGGTATTACCTGCCAGGTGGCGCGATTGCGTTGTGGCTGATCGGTCAGTTCGCTGTGTTCGGGCCGGCGCGTCGCGCAGCAGCAGTGCCGCCCGTGGTGGCGACGAGGTCGGCATGATGATGAAGTCTTTTGTGAGCCGGCGTCTGTTGGTCTTCCTGATCGTCTGCTTCAGTGTGACGTGGAGTGCGTGGGGCATCCTGGGTTGGCTCGCACGTGCGCAGCAACTCGTCTATGGCCAATGGCCATTCATGCTGCTCTATGTGCTCGGCGGTCTCGGGCCGATGATCGGAGCATATGTAGCCGTGCTGTCGACTTCGTCGCAGGCTCCGCTCAGGGAATTTCATCAACGATTGTTTCGTTGGCGGGTTGCCGGCTGGTGGTATGCCGTGGCCATTGGCCTGCCAGTAGTTCTGGCTATCGCCTCGACGATGATTGCCGTGCTGTTCCGTCCGGATCTGTCGAGCGCACTTTCGATCCGGCCCTGGTACATGTTCGTGCCGCTGCTCGCCGTCATGATCGTGGGCGGCGGCCTGGAGGAGCCCGGCTGGCGAGGTATTGCCCAACCGGAGATCGCGCGTACCACCGGGTCTGCAAAGGCGGCTCTATTGGTTGGCCTGGTCTGGGCTCTCTGGCACGTTCCGCTCTTTTTCCTCCCCGGTGTGAGTCAGTACGGCAGCAACTTCCCGGTTTTTGCACTGGGTGTGGTCGGCATGGCTCTGATACTGGGCTGGCTGTACAGCCGTACCGCAAGCATCCTGCTCTGCGTTGTCTTCCATGCTGCCGCAAACGCGATCACCGCGCTTGGGGTCGCTATCCCACATGAGGCTGGTTGCCTGGTTCTACTGAGCCCATGCCTTCACGTCTTCGCGGGATTCGTTCTGCTGCTGGCGGCTCGGGCTCGATCCGATGAGCGCGTTGCTGCGGAGTTTGTATGAGCTTCGTATCCGGTGTGAGGGCAAGGCGTTTTCAGATGTTTTACTTTTCAGGGGGCGAATGAGCATGTTTGGTTATTACCTCAACCTTGCCCTGCGAAGTCTCATGCGCAACAAGATGCTGACCGCGCTGATGGTAATCGCGATTGCTGTCGGTATCGGTGCGAGCATGACCACGCTGACGGTAATGCACCTGCTGTCCGGTGATCCGCTGCCTGGGCGCAGCCAGCACATCTTCTATCCGCAGGTGGATCCGTCGCCGTTGCCCGATCCGGAGAACACCCACAAACCGTGGGACATGATGGATTACCGTTCGGCGACGGATCTGTGGAGTGCTCATCGCGCCGATCGCCAGGCGCTCATCGGCCGCAGTGCGTTGCGCTTGACCGCGCCCGATATGAACCAGCCGCCATTGATGGCGCAAGTGCTCTCGACCACTTCGGATTTCTTCCCGATGTTCGCGGTGCCTTTCCAGTACGGCGATAGCTGGCAGCCTCAGGACGATCAGCAGCGCACGCGCGTGGCCGTGATTTCCTCTGATCTCAACATCAAGCTGTTCGGCGGCGCCAATAGTGTTGGCCGCACGTTGCGACTCAAGGACAGCGATGTGCGCATTATCGGCGTTCTCGCGCCATGGCGGCCATCGCCGCAGTTCTACGACTTGGTCGGTGGCCGTTTCTCGAACGGCCAGACGGCAGACTTCTACAGCAAGCCGCAGGAAGTCTTCATGCCGTTTTCGAGTTCGTTGGATATCAACACCGACGGCTTCATGGCCTTCACCTGCTGGCGTGCGCCGGATCCGGGTACGTCGATGACGACATCGCCTTGCGTCAGCGTTGCGTTGTGGGTGGAGCTCGGCAACGCCGCCAAAGTCGCTGACTACAAGGCCTTCATCACCGACTACGCCACGCAGCAGAAAGCGCTCGGTCGCCTGACGCATGCCGACAACACGAGGATGCCCAGCCTGATGCAGTGGCTCGACTTCAACCAGGTCGTGCCCAGCGACGTGCGCCTGCAGACCTGGCTGGCATTCGCGTTCCTGCTGATCTGTTTGTTCAACACGGTCGGCCTGCTGCTGGCGAAATTCCTGCACCGTTCCGGCGAGATCGGTGTACGCCGTGCGCTCGGTGCGACGCGTGGTGCCGTGCTGACGCAGTGCCTGGTTGAAGCCGGTCTAATCGGGTTGATCGGTGGTTTCGGCGGATGGCTTCTGACACTGCTCGGACTTGCGTTGATCCGCCAGCAGCCGGTGGCGTACGCCGATCTGCTGCACCTGGATAGCACGATGTTCCTGGCGACGTTCGTCATGGCCATCGTCGCCAGCCTGCTCGCAGGTGCGGTGCCCGCTTGGCGTGCCAGCCGTGTTGCGCTTGGTCTGCAACTGAAGACTTTGTGATGCGCTTTCCATGCGCGTGAAAGCGGCCATCCGTGGCCGCACTCCTCAAAAAGAGCGTTTTCTTACAGGTACTTTCGACATGCAGATCCAGCCTGTTCTTGCCGCCCTGCGTCGCCATCGCCTAGCCACCATCCTGATCGCCATGGAGATCGCACTGGCGTGCGCGGTGTTGTGCAACGCATGCTTTCTGATTGCCAGCCGTATCCAGATGACACATGTCGACAGCGGCGTGGACGAGAGTTCCCTGGCTACGATCAAGCTGACCGGTTACGACGAGGCCAAGGCCAGCGATCTCAATGCCCGCGTGACGTCCGGTCTGCGCGAGATTCCGGGCATGCAGTCGGTCAGCGTGATCAATGAGGTGCCGTTCGGCGAGACCGCCGGTAACGCTGGCATCACGCTGGACAGCGCCGGTCAGAAGTTCGCTGGCGTGGTCGATTTCTACGTGGCCGGCCCGGGAAATTTCGAGGCGCTGGGCCTGCAGCTCATCTCCGGACGCGCACCGCGGGCAGATGATTTTCAACCGATGAAAGCGTTTCTTCCTTCGAGCGCAAACGTGATCGTGAGCCGCTCACTGGCCGAACACCTGTGGCCTGACACCGATCCGTTGGGCAAGGAATTCTGGTGCGGGGACTTCCACTTTCGCGTGACAGGCGTGGTGGCGCATCTGGCGCGTCCGAGTGCCGGTGAGGGTGGTCCCGGCACCATCGAGTGGTCGGTATTCACGCCGGCACAACCGGGCGCGAATCTCTCGGGCGTCTACCTGCTGCGCGCCGATCCGGCACAGCTCCCGCGCGTCTTGCGGGACGCGCGCGCCGCGATCGCCAAGTTGGCGCCGGATGCGGTAGTCGAACAACAGGCCAGCCAGACGATCGGCGATCTGCGGCAAGTCTATTTCCGTCAGGACCGCATCATGGCGGGAATGCTGCTGGGCGTGATCGTGGCTCTGCTGCTGGTCACCGCGCTCGGTATCGTCGGTCTCGCCAGTTTCTGGGTGCAGCAACGGCGCCGGCAGATCGGCATCCGCCGCGCGATCGGTGCGACGCGTGGCGACATCCTGCGCTACTTCCAGACCGAGAACTTCCTGATCGTTACGTCGGGTATCGCACTCGGCATGTTGCTGGCGTACGCGTTGAACCTGTTGCTAATGACGCAGTACGAATTGCCACGACTACCGCTGTACTACCTGCCCGCCGGAGCCCTGATCTTGTGGGGACTCGGCCAGCTTGCCGTGCTGGGTCCGGCGTTGCGCGCTGCCGCCGTGCCGCCGGTGGTGGCGACGCGGTCGGGATGAAGCCGCGCACGCCACGCCATTTCAATCAGTAGGAAACAATGACTCAAGTACTCAAGGGGGCACGATGTTCGGCTATTACTTCGATCTGGCACGGCGTAGCCTGATACGCAGCCCGATTCTCACCGCGATGATGGTGCTGGCTATCGGGCTTGGCATCGGCGCGAGCATGACGATGCTCACGGTGCTGCATGTGATGTCGGGTGACCCGATACCGGAGCACAGCGGGCAGCTGTATTACCCGCATCTCGATGCACGTCCGCTCAGTTCGAAGGACGACAAGAATGCGCCTGACCCCAGCGCGAATCTGAGCTGGATCGATGCAAGCAATCTCTTGCAAGCTCATCGAGGAGATCGACAGGCGGCGATGGCGGGTGGAAGCGTTCTCGTGCGTCCGGCACAAACCAGTCTGCGGCCGTTTTTCGAGACGGGTCATTACATCACCGCGGATTTCTTTCCGATGTTCGACGTGCCGTTCCGCACGGGCGGCGGCTGGACGCAGGTGCAGGACGAGCAACATGAGCGGGTCGTGGTGCTCAATGGCGACCTTGCTCGCAAGCTGTTCGGCGACACGTCCGCTACCGGCAAGATCGTTCGGCTGCAGGACACCGACTTCCGGGTCATCGGCGTGCTGAATGACTGGTATCCGCAACCCGCCTTTTATGGCGATACGAGCGGCCATGCCTTTGGCAAGACCGATGAATTTTTCCTGCCGTTGACGACGGCGATGGATCTGAAATTCGACAGTAACGGCAATATGTCGTGCTGGGGATCGGGCGGAGATCAGCGCACCAGCGGAGAATGCACTTGGCTGCAATTCTGGGTCAGCCTGGATGGCCCAACCAAGGTGCATGCGTACCAGCAGTTTCTCGAGGATTACTGGCGCCAGCAACAAGCTCATGGTCGCTTCGCACGGCCGGTTGATGCAAAGCTCTATGGTCTGCTGGCATGGCTCGACCACATGCAGCTGGTACCTGGAGATGTGCGTCTGCAGCTGTGGTTGGCACTGGGCTTTCTTGCGGTGTGCATGGTCAACATTGTCGGCCTTCTGCTGGCCAAGTTTTTGCGCCGTAGTGGTGAGGTGAGCGTGAGGAGGGCGCTGGGTGCACGCCGGCGCGACATCTTCCTGCAGTTCGGCGTCGAGTCGGCCGTGATCGGTGTCGCCGGTGGCCTGCTCGGACTTGGCATCGCACAACTGGGGCTTTGGAGCGTGCGCCATCGTCCGGATGACTATGCGCATCTCGCGCAAATGGATGTTTCGATGTTGTTGGGCACCCTGGTACTGGCCATTGTAGCCAGCGTCTTGGCAGGTCTGCTGCCGGCCTGGCGTGCCTGCCGCATTACGCCCGCCCTGCAACTCAAGACCCAATAAGGTGATGTCATGCAACTGAGGCCGATCCTTTCCAGCCTGACGCGTCACAAGCTCACGGCGTTCCTTCTGATACTGCAAGTGACCTTCACGTGCGCGATTGTCTGCAACGTGATGTTCATGATTGCTACCCGCACCAGCCAGATGCGTCTGCCCAGTGGTATCGCGGAAAACGAGCTGGCCATGATCGACTCGGTGGGTATTGATGCGACCGAGAATCCGTTGGTCAGACACGAGCAGGATCTGGTCGCTCTGCGCGGCATCGCTGGTGTGAAATCGGCTGTGGTGGTAGATGCCTTGCCGCTCAACCGCGACAACTGGACCAACGGTATTACCACCGTTCCCGATGCCGATACACATGTGGGGGCGAGCGCATACAACGGCACACCCGGTGAACTGCAGACGCTTGGCCTGCACCTGATCGAGGGGCGTGATTTCCAGGCCGATGAATACATCGCCGAAGATGTGCCGCATGGTTACAAGGGTATCGACACGGTACCCGTCACCATCGTGACCCGGGCATTGGCCGAGCAATTGTTTCCGGGGCAGTCCGCACTGGGCAAGGATATTTACGCGAGCGGGACTCACCCCACCCGCATCGTTGGGGTAGTCGATCACATGCTGCGTCCAGCGTTGCGCGATCCGGCTACCAATGAATACGCCATGCTTTTCCCAATGAAGCCCGATGACAGCGAGGTCACCTACGTGATGCGTACTGCACCGCACGACCGTGAGCGTGTGCTGAAAGAAGCTTCCGCCGTGCTGGTCCGGCTTAATGGCAATCGCATCCTCAAATCGCCACAAACATTTACTCAGGTGCGTGACAGCTATTTTCATCGCGACCAGACCATGGTCGGGTTGTTACTGGTGGCGGGTCTTGGCCTGCTTTTCGTGACAGCCCTTGGCATTGCTGGCCTGGCCAATTTCTGGGTGCAGCAACGACGTCGACAGATTGGCGTTCGCCGCGCGTTGGGCGCCACGCGCAGCGACATTCTGCGTTACTTCCAGACCGAGAACTTTTTGATCGTCAGTGGCGGAATCGTGCTGGGCATGGCGCTGGCGTTTGCGCTGAATCTTACACTGATGAAGTTCTACGAGCTGCCACGTCTGCCGCTTTACTACCTGCCTATCGGCGCATTGGCGCTGTGGCTGCTGGGGCAGCTAGCCGTACTGGGCCCGGCGTTGCGAGCTGCCGCGGTGCCGCCGGTGGTGGCGACTCGGTCGGTCTGAAGAACCATGCACTCTGGCACGGGAGGATCGGCGCGTCGGGGGGCACAATCGGGGTTCACATTCTGGGAGAGGTGCTTGATGAAAACGCTACCGTTGTTGATTGCGATGAGCCTGCTGGGCTCGATGACTCTTGCGGCATCCGTGCAGGCGGCTCCTGCGACGCAGGCGGCGTCGATGAGTGTGGCAAGTCGTGTGGCGGCGCTCAATGCGTTGCTGGCGGAGCAGTGGCAGCATCAGTTGGAGAGCAGCCCGGAGTTCGCCACCACGCTCGGCGATCTTCGCTACAACAGTTTGTGGAGCGATGCATCGCTGGCGCATGTGGCGAGCGAACGCACGATTACCGAGAATTTCCTCAAGCGTTTCGAGGCAATCGATACGACTGGTTTCTCCGACAGCGACGCGCTCAACCAGCAGCTGATGGTGCGCCAGCTCAAGGACGGCCTGCGCAGTACCGATCTCAAGCTGTATGAAATGCCGCTGGATCAAATGAGCGGCGCGCATATTGCGCTGGCCGGTTTCGTCAGCTCGATCCCGTTCGACAACACGAAGGAATATGACGATTACCTCGCCCGCCTGAAGGCCGTGCCGAAGTTGTTCGATCAGGTGACGGAGGTCGCGAAGCAGGGCTTGCGCGACAAGATGATGCCGCCGAAGTACGTGCTGGAAAAAGTCGTGGTGCAGATCGACAACATTGAGAAATCGGCCGGTATGGAGAGCGTGTTCGCCGAGCCACTGAAGCATTTTCCGGCGTCGGTATCGGCGGCTGATCAGAAGCGCCTGCACGACGCCATTCTCGCAGCCATCGATGACAATGTGCGCCCGGCGTACAAGAAGCTCGGCGAGTTTGTGGCGAAGGATTACGCGCCGCACGGACGCGCCGAACCAGGTATCTGGAATTTGCCGAACGGCGACGCCATTTACCGTTTCGACGTCGAGCAGATGACCACTACCAAGGAGACGCCGGAGCAGATTCACGCGCTAGGTCTGGCCGAGGTCAAGCGCATCGAAGGGTTAATGACGGGCATCGCCAAGTCGCAGGGCTTTGCTGATCTGGCCAGCTTTCGCGCCTCGCTGAAAGCCAATCCGAAGACCCATGCGACGTCGCGTGAGGACATCCTCAATCGCTATCGTGGCTATCTGGCGCAGATGCAGCCGCAGTTGCCCAAGTTCTTCGGTCTGTTGCCGAAAACCAAGGTCGTGGTGGTGCCGGTTGAAGCCTTCCGCGAGAAAGAGGCTGCTGCTGCCGAATATCATCAGGGCACGCCGGACGGTTCACGGCCCGGGCAGATTTTTGTCAATACCGGCGACTTCGCCAATCGCAGCGTGCTGACGATCGAGTCGACCGCCTACCACGAAGGCATTCCGGGTCATCATCTGCAGATATCGATTGCGCAGACGCTGCCAGCGCTGCCGCCGTTCCGCCAGCAGGGCGGCTACACCGCCTATATCGAGGGCTGGGCGTTGTATTCCGAGCAACTGGGCAAGGACATCGGTTTCTATCAGGATCCGCTGTCCGATTACGGCCGTCTCTCAGACGAGTTGCTGCGTGCCGATCGACTGGTACTCGACACCGGCGTGCACGACAAGCACTGGACGCGCCAGCAGATGGTCGATTTCTTCCATGCCCATTCCAGCGAGGACGAACCCGACGTACAGGCCGAGACCGATCGCTACATCACCTGGCCGGGCCAGGCGCTAGCGTACAAGACCGGTGAGTTGAAGATTCTCGAGCTGCGTGAGCGGGCGAAAAAGGAACTGGGCAGCCAGTTCGACATCCGCGCGTTCCACGACGAAATCCTCAATGGCGGCGCGCTGCCGCTGGACGTGTTGGAGACGCGGGTCAATGCGTGGATTGCGGCGGTGAAGTCAGGCAAGGCGCCGGCACATCCGGCGGCGGCTGCGAGCTGATCCAGGTGCGCTGCCCGGGCATGGTTCGGGCAGCGCTTTTGATCACGTCATACGGGGAGTTGTGATGCGACGACTGATACTTGGCGGAACGCTGGTGTTGGCCAGCATGCTGACTCAGTCGGCAATGGCTGACTGGAAATATCAGTTCAACTCGGACGACAGCCTGAGTTGGCGCATCGCTGGTCACGCGTTGAAGCTGCACTCGGATAACACCACAGGCATCGTGGTTACCAAAATCGGTGCCGATCCGGTCTGGGGCTTGCAGAAGGGCGATGTCATCGTTGCCGTTGACGATTATCCGGTGAAGCACGTGAGCCAGCTGATGGATCGATTGCGTGCGGGTAGCCCCTCCAGCGTCAAGTTGCATGTGCGTCGCGGTGCCGAATCATCCGTGTTGACAGTGACGGCGGCTGAGTACGGGCAAGTGGTCTCGCCTACTGCGCCCGTACCGCTTAAGCCATCGGCCCCATCCGCTCCGTCTGTACCGGCCACATCGCCTGTGATGGAGAGCGGTTGGTATACCTATGAGCACGATACCGATGACAGCCTGAGCTGGCGCATCCCCGATCATGTATTGAAGCTGCAGTCGGATAACACGACCGGGATTACGGTTACCAAGATCAGCCCCGATGCTTTGTGGGGTTTGCGGCAGGGCGATGTCATCACCGCGGTCGACAATCATCCGGTGAAGCACGTGAACGAGTTGATGGCACAATTGCGTGCGAGCAGGCCCGTCGCGGTGAAGCTGAATGTGCGTCGTGGCAACGCCACGTCGGTGATTACCGTGGCCGCTGCCGACTATTCACGTATCGTATCGCCCGGACAACCGGCCTCACCCAGTAAATGACCTCGTGCATACATTTCGTTGCCATCGATACCCCACTAGTCCGATAGTCATGCAAACCTTTGGGCTCGGAGCGGCATCTATGTCCGCATGTGCAGAAAAAAAATGACGCGTAGCGTACTCATCATTGACGACAACCCGGCTGTTGGCGAGGCGCTTTCGCTGGCACTGTCGTTGAACGATATTCGACCACTCACCGCGTTGACGCCTGATGAAGGCCTGGCGATGCTGCAGCACGAGTCGATCGACGTGGTGATTCAGGACATGAATTTCACCGCCGACACCACGTCGGGCGAGGAGGGCGTGGCACTGTTTCGGGCTATTCGCCAGCAGCATCCGGATCTGCCGGTGATTCTGCTGACGGCCTGGACGCATCTGGAAACTGCCGTCGAGCTGGTCAAGGCTGGCGCGGCGGATTATCTGGCCAAGCCGTGGGACGACAGCAAACTGATCGCCACGGTGGAGAATCTGCTGGAGCTGTCGGAGTCCACCCGTGAGGTGGCGCGCACCCGGCGCGAGCGCAAACGTCGGCGCGAGGCGCTGCAGGGCAAATACGAGCTGGACAATCTGGTATTTGCCTCCGAAGCGATGGCGCGCACGCTGGAACTGGCCTGCCAGGTCGCCAAGGCTGACGTACCGGTGCTGATCACGGGTCCCAATGGCACCGGCAAGGAGCGGATTGCTGCGATCGTGCACGCCAATTCGGCCGTGCGGCGCGGCGCGTTTGTCGCGGTGAACTGCGGCGCATTGCCGGGTGAGCTGATTGAAGCCGAGCTGTTCGGTGCCGATGCGGGTGCCTACACTGGCGCCAACAAGGCACGCGAGGGCCGCTTCGAGCTGGCCGATGGCGGCACGCTGTTCCTCGACGAGATCGGCAACTTGCCGCTACCCGGCCAGATGAAGCTGTTGCGCGTGCTGGAAACCGGCCAGTTCGAGCGGCTTGGTTCCGGTCGTACGCGACAGGTGAAGGTGCGCGTGCTGAGTGCGACCAATGCCGATCTCAAGGCAATGATCCGCGCCGGCACTTTTCGCGAGGATCTTTACTATCGGCTCAACGTGATCGAGGTCAACCTGCCGCCGCTGACCGAGCGCAGCGACGACATTCTGCCGCTGGCGGAATTCTTTCTGGGTGGCCGTGCCGAGATCGGGGATGCGGCGCGCGATGCGATGCTCAATTATCCATGGCCCGGTAACGTACGCGAATTGAAGAATGCGATCGAACGCGCGGCGCTGCTCGCTGGCGGCGTTCCGATCACACCCGAGTTGCTGAATCTCGCGCCGCATGTTTCTACTGCCACGCGCAATCTCGACGAACCGAGCCGCGAAACGGTGGAAGCCGCGCTGCACAAGGCCGATGGTGTCGTCAGCCGCGCGGCGCAGAACCTCGGACTATCGCGGCAGGCGTTGTATCGGCGAATGGAGCGCTATGGTCTGGCGGCACCGGCCTGATGGTATTGGCATGGCCAAATGAAACGCCAGGGAGCGTCGCATGTGGCGTCGCCTGAATTCACTGCAGACGCGGCTCACCGTGCTGTTGGCGCTGGCCAGCGTGGCCGGCGCATTCATCTACGCGGGCGTTACGCAATGGCCGCTACCGCAGCTGCTGACATGGATGCAGACGGAGCTAACGGTCAACGATTCGACGGTACCACTTGCAGTCAAGGCAGCGCCGGTAACGCACCTGGGCATCTACAGCGCGCTCGGTATTTGTGCAGTGCTGTTGCTGCTACTCGCGTCCTGGCTGGCCGGCCAGGCGATGGCGCCGGTGAGCCGCCTGTTGCGCGCGCTGGAAGGTGCCGTAGCCAGCTATCGCGACGGTGATTTCAGTATTTCCATCGCGATCCATCGTCGCGATGAACTGGGTGAACTGATTCACATGCATAACGCGCTGGGTCAGACCCTGCGCGAGCAGCGCCAGCATCTGGCGCAGCGCGAGCTGCTGCTGGATACCGTGGTGCAGAACACACCGGTTGCCCTCGTGCTGACCGATAGCGTCGGTCGCGTGGCCTACGCCAATATTGCCTCGCGACATCTTTTCAACGAGGGACGCAGCCTGCACGGGCTGGAATTTGCCCGATTACTGGACGGTGTGCCCGAGGCGCTGCGCCGCGCAGTGGAAGACGGCGAAGACGCTCTTCTCAGTGTGGAAATGGACGGCAGCGAGGAAACCTTCCACATTTCGCAGCGGGCGTTTCGCCTGCAGGGCCGGCCACATCGGTTGCAGCTGTTCCGGCGGATGACGCGCGAGCTGTCGCGACAGGAAGTAGCGACCTGGAAGCGGGTGATCCGCGTGATCAGCCACGAGCTCAACAATTCCCTGGCGCCGATTTCCTCGCTGGCACACTCCGGTGCCGAGCTGGCGC
>Ga0302231_10002053_pt1 | contig 11777 bp, 13 predicted proteins | sample II_Palsa_N2_2_FD_193522 | JGI IMG/M metagenome (GOLD analysis project Ga0302231, IMG submission 193522) | Peat permafrost microbial communities from Stordalen Mire near Abisko, Sweden - II_Palsa_N2_2 | ecosystem: Environmental > Terrestrial > Soil > Palsa > Peat permafrost | place: Sweden...
CGAGACGAAGTTCCCGGGCAGTTGTATCTGCTGCTCCTGCGTGAAGTGCTGAGTATCAAAACACTCCAGGTAATAGGCAGCTGTACCGGCATCGTTGACGCCAATAATGAAGGCCTTGGACTCCGCCTGATAGGGGACGACCCCGCCTCCGACGAGACTGGTCGAGGACGTGCCATTCCCTAGAGGGAGAACGGCCACCTGGGAAGGTGGAGTTGTACCGGGATTGATAATGCCCCCACCCGATCCAAAGACAAGGCCACCGTCCACCGCAAACGTGCCCCCAAAACCGCCAAAGCCGTCTAGTGTAGTGCCATCGATTAGCGTTACCCCGGTGGCATTGACACTGTATCGATAAAACTCTGCCCCAGTGGTATCGCCGTCGTAAGCATAGAAGTGCGTCGCGTCCGTAAAGACCGGATTGTCGCCGCTGTAGGCCGCAGAGACGTTACTGCGGAAGGCGCCCGTACTGCCGGAGATATCGTAGATGCCGATACCGTAGAACGACTCGAACTCGATAGCCACACTCGAATCCGTGCCGGGCACTGCGGCGATACTCGACGCAGCGACGTCGCCGCTGTCGCCAAACGCGGTGGAGACAATAGGAACCGTAACATCCATGGTTTGAGTAAGGAGGTTGAACCGGCCAAGGCTCTTGGCTCCGCTAAGACCGATGAAGAGGTAGTTCCCATCGCTGGTCTCAGAGAGCAGGTTCGGCTCGCTGCCTACCTGAATCGGAGTTCCTGCGGTCCCGGTGGCAGGGTCGATGGCGACCAGACTGTTGCCTGTGATGTTGGTCGAGGTGCTTGGCAGCGCAGCATAGATCTTTCGCGTGAATGGATCGAAGCTGATGACGTTTTCAGGGATATTCAGCAGTTGGTAAATATGAAGCGGCAGACCGGTGGACTGTCCTCCACCTGGCGTGGGGGGTAGTGACCGAGATCTGCGCCCAGCCGAGGTTCTGAATCAGCGAGGAGTCAACCGTAGCAGTCATCTGGCCTGCGCTGACAAACGTCGCAGGGAGCGCTTGCCCATTCCACAGAATGCTGGAGCCGGCGGTGAAGCCAGTACCGTCGACAGTCAGCGTTGTTGTTGAACTGCCTGCCTGAATGAAAGACGGCGAGATCTGTGTGAGGTTGGGCAACGCATTGAATGCGTTACCGGTCACCATAGTGCCTGCATTCGACTGATTATTGGAAGAAACAGGATCGAAGCTGACCGAAGACAAAGATCCGGTCATCGTGAGCGAACCGGCGACCGTTGGAGTGACAGAGATGGTGACGCTGGCCGAACCGCCGTTTGCGATCGCTCCGAAACTACAGTAAAGAACTCCGCCTCCGCTGCAGGTGCCTTGTGATGCGGTATAGGTTCCACCGATCACTGAGGCAGGCAGTACGGTTGTGAGTGTAACCCCCGCAGCCGAACTCTGGCCCAGATTTGCTACCTGCACGGTATAGCTGAATGCTGTGCCTGTGGTAGCAGTCGCCGGCGCCTGAATGCTGACCGACAAATCGGCCGGAGAAGAGGTGATGTCCTTCACGATAGGACTTTGCACTACGTAGAGCTGTGTGGAAGTGCGGTACGCAAGGCCGTTTTGACCCCAGCGAATCAGATCAGCGGGAATGCTGTTGTAAGAAGAAGATGGTGAGATGTCAGCGTAGCCAACGCCTGTGAGAGATATGCTGCCGACCGGATTAAAGCTGGTCTCATCGAAGGCGATGATCTGATTCGCGTACGACTCATACGAAAGCGAAGAAGGAACGACCCACGCGCGTCCAAGCGTCGAATCTGAAACAACAGGCCCGGCTGCAGCGACCGGTGTGCTGGGGCTGCCGGTCGTCGACGCCGTGGAGAACTGGCCAAGCTGAGAGCCTGAACTGGCGCTCAGGACTGCTCCGGAAGAAAGATAAAGCCGGTTATTGTCGTACTGATCGAGTTGCCGCCTCCGTTACCACCCAGAGACGTCGCTCCCGTCACGCCGGTTGCGTCGATGCTGAGAGCGTAAAGATTCGCGCTTGTCGATTGCGAGTTGAGATAGAGAATCGAAGCGGAGCTTCCAAAAGAAAGGCTGCCTGAATTCTGGTCGAAATCGACGCTTAGACCAGTACTGGTCATGGCTCTGGCCACGCCCGAATCAAAGATCGTCACAACCCCATTACTTCCATAGACTGCGACAGAGTTAGGCTGCCCAGGAAGCACCGCAAGGCCCTGCGCCGTGTACGGGGGATTGTAGACTCCCGGTCCGCCGCCCAGCGCAAACTGGATGCCGGCCGTAGCGGTGGTTAGATTGACCTGACGAACCGCACCTGCGCCATTCAGGCCAACGAAGAGCTGAGTCCCGTCGCTGGAGAGAGCCATGCGGGTAGGCTCGCTGCCGACAAAGATGGTCTTCACAATAACGCCTGAGGCGGGGTCGATCTACCCATGAGATTTACAATCGGGTCTTTCGCAAGGTGGCCGAAGGGCTGAACGACAAATAAAGAAACCGCCCGTAGGCGGCTTCAGTAGACAGTGGTGCGGTTTCCGCTATGCGATGAAGCGACGACGGACCAGTCCAGCGAGACCGATCACACCAGAACCGAGCAACGCGAGACTGGACGGCTCCGGAGTGACAGCGGTATCGCCTGTGATGGTGAGTGAGTAGTCGCCTTCGGGGAGACCAATGTGTCCGCCGTTATCAATCGTGTAGGTGCCTAAGACGAACGTTGGTGAAGATTCCGATCCCGTATAAAGCTGAGAGCCTAGCGCAATAAGCTCAGGGTCGCTTGCTGAAGCACCGCCACCGGCAAAGAAGGTCTCATCGGCAATGCTGATAGCGATACCTGTTCTGGCGGCATAAAAGCCTACGGATTCGCTGATCAGAGTTCCGTTAAAGTCGACGTCGACGTTGTCAATGGCGAACCCTGTTCCATCTCCGAACTCTGAGGGCTGAGGGGAATCAGGAAGAGAGAACGCAATAGTTTGACCTTGACCGGTAAGGGTGAAGTTATCAGCGTGGGCGGCGACGGGGACGAGCAGCGCAAAGGCAGTAACGAGCACAGATAGGCGCAAGAGAAATCTCCAATTTTGTTTCTTGTGTGTTGCCCGTTGACTATAGCGGACGACAGGCGACACGGGTGCCAACCTTTGGTAACTTGTTCGCATTCAGGCATTCACGACTCTGGCAACCTGCAAACGCGCATCTGAAGCGCCGAGGAACAACCGATGGTAAACATAGACTCGAAGGCGTTCCTGTCCCTGTTCAGGCTGCCGGACTTCATGCCCACATATGATGAGGGGAGGGAACTGGCCAGGCGGTTCCTGGAGGCATGTGGAGACGCCGTAGCCGATGTAGGAAAGGACGATGAGATTAACCTACGGTTCCGGTTCTTCTCCCTGTGAAATGACTATGTGGAGCACCGGGCCGGGTGCGACAAGTGCAACGAGGTTTGAGGAGACTGGATACATGTGCGGTCGCTACGTTCGCACATCCGATAAGCAACGCATAAGCGACTGGCACAGGACAATATCGTCGCCTTGTTTATGGGAAACAGTGGAGCCCAGAGCGAGGATCATCCGTGAACCGGAAGCTAATGTTCCCTTCAGTTCCTTGCCTGTTGCTTTTGTTCCCGGATTCAGAGGACTAACTGATTGAATTTAAATGGTCGGGACGACTGGATTCGAACCAGCGACTTCACCCACCCCAAGGGTGCGCTCTACCAGGCTGAGCCACGTCCCGACTATGGTTGCACGTCAGCCCAGGCGGGCGACGGCGGGGTATCCTGCAGTCCTAAGTGTACACGACCCGCCCGGTCTGCGGCACGCACATTGACTCCCCGGAGTCGCCGCGCCAGCCGCAGTCCTCTGAATAAACAGGCGGTTAGTGACTCGGAGCCACATATTCCTTCGGCAGCGAACCACCCTCGCCAAAGAAAAAATCGTTCATCTGCTCAACCAGAAACTCCTGCGCCTCGCGCGTCCATGGCTGCAGCCGATACTCATTCAGCAGCATCTTCTGCCGCTCCACCCACTCGCCCCACGACTTCTTCGAGACGTTCTTAAAAATCTTCTGCCCAAAGTCCGAATCGAACGGTGGCTCGTCCAGCCCTTCCATCTCAGCTTTGAATCTCGTGTCAAAAACCATGTGTGCCATGCTCATAAACTCCTTGGAACTTCTATTCTACGATGCCGTACCAATAAGTGCGCCGCATCTGCATCTATAGCTCGATGACGATTGCTTACGACATCGCGACCGCAACCGTAGCACGACTGATGGCAGGCAACGAGTTCGCCGTTGCGGCGTTCATCCATCCGCAACTACACAAACTGGCCGACAGAGCCCACTCACAAACAGCATCTCTGCTGGCAGCGTCACTGGGTAAAGCGATGCCGCTCTGGTACGCTCGCGCTCATCCTCGGCGCAGCCTTCGAACATCGTCCCGTATTACACGGGCCCGGACTGCTCATCCTGTCAGCGGCTGTCCTCTGGGTGGCAATCATCCTGTTCACCGTAACGATGCTCGTCCCCATCAACAACCGAATCGCCCCGATGAATCCGGAACATACCTATAGTGGCTGGCGAACCGACCGTGCACAACGGGATCGTCTTCACCGCGTCCGCGTCGTTCTGCTGATAGCGTCCGTTCTCCTGCTCCTGACCGGCCTGTTCACTTCTCATCCAACATCGTAATCAGCTCCTGTTCACCGTCCTTCAGGTAGAAGGCGACGAACCTCATCGGCTCAGTCTCAGACGCATTGCCAAAGTTCGCAATTACTACCTCGGCAGGCTCATAAAAGGCCGATCCGGCGGGCAATGTCTGCACTGCCTCACCCTCAATCTCGTAAACTGCCGTTCCTTCCACAATGTATCCAAGAACAGCACACTGATGAAGATGTCTTCCACCTTGTTGCCCCGCCTCAAGTCGAACTTCCCGCACATCGGCCGACGTAACTCTACGATTGTCCATGACAGCAGTTAAAAGCTGCTTCCGTTGAATAGTCTGCGCACTCATGCCCATAGGCTGTCCGGCACGTTTCTTCCGATTCGCAAAACGCCACTCTCTACTTCCGCTTTCCCTTAGCCTTCTTATTCCGTTCCCGCGCCTTCGACTTCGTCTTCCCCTTCTTGCCTGAGCGATTCGGGCTGGAGTGCGGCCGCTCTCCACTCGCACTCGCCGCCGTCTTCGACCTCCGCAGCGACCGCGGAGCATTCGCCACATCCTCCTCCGAAGGCAGCAGCGCAAACTGCAGCCGTCGTTGCTGACGGTCGATGCGATCCAGCAGCACATGCACTCGCTGCCCCATCCTGAACACGCGTCCATTCCGCGTCCCCACAATCTGCCGGTCGGTATCGCGAAACATATAGCGATCGTCCTGCAGGGAAGTGAGCGGCACCAGCCCTTCAATAAACAAATCGTTCAGCTCAACGAAGAACCCATACTTCGTGCACGAAAGAATAATCGCGTTGAAGTCCTCGCCAACGCGGTCCTGCATAAACTTAATCTTCTTCCACTCGATCAGCTCGCGTTCCGCATCATCGGCCCGCCGCTCACTCTGGCTCGACTCCGCCGCAATCGCCCCCAGCTCCGCCTCCGGAATCGGCCCTTCCAGCGTCGGTCTTTCATGCTTCTCAGCGCGCCCCTTCGCAACCGGCTTCTCCTGCCACGGCTGCGGAGCGTCCGACAAAATCGCCGCACCCTCCGTATTCGCGCCACTCTGAATCAGCTCCCGCAGCAGCCGATGCACAATCAGATCCGGATACCGCCGAATCGGCGAAGTAAAGTGCGTATAGCTCGGACTCGCCAGCGCAAAGTGTCCGACATTCTGCTCGCTGTACCGCGCCTGTTTCAGCGAACGCAGCATCAGATACGCGAGTATGCGCTCCTCCGCCTTCCCCGCAATCTTCGCCGTCAGCTTCTGATACATCTGCGGTGTCACCGGAATCGACTCCGCGACCTCATGCGTCTTCGCCTGGCGGTTGGTCCCGCGAGCATCACGCCGGTCGCCCTTCGTCTGAATCCGCTTCACCGGTAGGCTGCTGAACCCCAGTGAATATCCAAACTGACTCGCCGTCTCTTCAAAGTCCACAATCCTCTTCGGATCGGGAACCTCATGAATCCTGTACACGCTCGGCACACCCTGCGACTCAATCCACGTCGCCACGCACTCATTCGCCGAGAGCATAAACTCCTCGATCAGCCGATGCGCCCACCCCCGCTGCGAACGCACAATCGCCTGCATATTGCCATCGGGGTCGAACTGAATCACCGGCTCCGGCAGATCGAAGTCAATCGACCCGCGCCTGTGCCGCTTCGCATTCAGCTTCAGTGCAAGCTCATACATCCGCTCGAACTCCGGCACCAGCGCGGCAAACTCCGCCCTCGTATCCGCATTGCCATCCAGCACGCCCTGAATCTGCGTATACGTCATCCGCTTCGCACTGCGAATGATCCCCTCACACACCTCGTACCCCAGCACCTCGCCGCGGGCATCAATCTCCATCAGACAACTCAGCACCAGCCTGTCTTCATCGGGCCGCAGACTGCACATCCCACTCGAAAGCTGCGGCGGCAGCATCGGAATCGCCCGATCCGGAAAATAAACCGAAGTCCCCCGCAGCCGCGCCTCCAGATCGAGCGCCGTCCCCGGCCTCACATAGTGGCTCACATCGGCAATATGAACCTGCAGCTCCCAGTTGCCATTCGGCAGCGGCGTCACCAGCACTGCATCATCAAAGTCCCGCGCCGTCTCCCCATCAATCGTGACGATATTCAACCCACGAAAATCCCGCCTGCCCTCCGTCAATTCAGGTAACAATCCGGGTGCCTCATCTCCCGTCCCTGAGACATGGGTCTCCTCAGCACTCGCCGTAGCCTCCGCCAGCACATTCGCCGGAAACACATGCGGCAGATGGTGCTTGCGAATAATAATCTCGACATCCACGCCAAACGCATCCGGCGGTCCCAGCACCTCGATCACGCGTCCCCGCGCCGGCCTGCCCACCGCAGGAAAATCCGTAATCTCCACATCGACCGCCAGCCCTTCCAGCGGCCTGTGCGGATCGAGCTCATCCGACCAGTGCGACTGCGATGCCTGCGCCTCCTCCCCCAGCACGCGATGCGGCGTCTCCCTCGGCGTCGACGGAACCTCCGCGCCCTCCGGAATCAGAATCGCCCCGCCACCCGGCGCCCCAGCCATCCGCTCATCCAGCGGCGTAATGTAATTTCCCCCAACGATTCCATCGCCCACCGGCGCATGGTCCCACCCACTCCCGCGATGCGCCCTCGCATAATGAAAGATCCCCACCACCGTCGGGTTCCTTCGATTCAGCACCCGTGCAATCCGCCCCGACCTTCGCCCATCGCGTCCCGGCGGAGCCTCATCCACCAGAACCTCATCGCCCTGCATCGCGCCATTCAGCTCATTCGGCGGAATAAAAAGATCGTCGCTCCGATCCACGCTTCCATTCGGCCTCACAAACCCATACCCATCGCGATGCAGATCCAGCCGCCCCGCCAGCAGCCTGTCCCGCGTAGCTCTGTGCTCCACCGGCAACTCCGCCCCGCCCCGTGGCGCACGCTTCGTCTTCTCCGGTGCCGCCGAAGGCAGGCTCCACTGTTCGCTGTCGATCTTCACCAGCTCCCCACGAGCTGTAATCCGCGCCAACTGTTCCAGCAGCAACCGCCGTTCGCGCCCGCCACCCAGCCCAAGCTCGCGAACCAGCTGCTTATACCCGGCGCGATGCCCTGCGGAACGCTCAATCAATCGCATCAACTCGCGATCGGTCTGTGGATACGGTGTCTGCGCCATCTCACGTTGAGCATATAGCAGAGCGCCCAGCCGAGCATACACACTGCCCAGGCCGAGCAACGCTCGAACCCTAAAAGATCATCGTGCCCAGACCGGCCCACCCACCACGAAGTGGTCGCCCGCCGCGCAGGCGGCCCGTCCGGCAGGACAAAGTCCTTATGAGAGCGCCTTCTTCTTCAAGCTCCCGCCAAAGAACCCAAACAGCAAATGAAGCACAGCCAGCGCCAGCGCCCCCAAAAAAGCTGCCTTGAAGGTCGTGACCGAAAACCCCGGCACAAACTTACTCGAGAACCACAGAATCACCGCATTGATGACCAGGAAGAACAACCCAAACGTCAGAATCCCCAGCGGCAGCGTAATGATCTTAAGCAGCAGGCCCAGCGTCGCATTGAAGAGTCCGATCACGACAACGGCGATCAGCGCGGAGCCAAAGTTCGTGATCGTAAATCCATCCACAAAGTGCGCCACCACGATCAGAGCAACAGCGTTCAAAACCAAATGCAGAAACAAGCGAATCATAGTCCAGTCCCTTTCAGCGAAGATTTTAGAACCCTGGCCCAATTTGTTTCCCAACCATACATCACACCGCCCACTTCAGATATCAATTTCCTCTAACCCACCCACTCCACCCTCACGCTCTTCTTCCCCAGCCGCAGCGTCGGTGCCTCGCTCAAATCAGCCTTGCCGATCACCTTCCCGCTGAACTTCTCTCCATTCACACTCACCGCGTTCTCTGCGATCTTCCTGTTGGCCTCGCCCGCCGAACTCGCCAGCCCTGCCATCTGCAGCAGCTTCGCCACGCGAATCCCTTCACCAGCCTCATCCAGCACCTCCGCAAGCGACACCGTCACCACCGGCACATCCTCGCTCACCCCGCGCTGCTGAAACATCCTCGCCCATCCCTCCGCCGCAGCATCCGCCGCCTCCGCCGAATGAAAGTCCTTCGTAATCGCCCACGCCAGATTCTTCTTCGCCTGCATCGGATGCAGCGAGCCACTGGCCACATCGGCCTGCATCTGCGTAATCTCCGACCCCCGCAGATCCGTCAAAAACGTCCAGTACTTCCACATCAACTCATCCGAGATCGACATCAGCTTCCCATACATCTCCGCCGGAACCTCATGAATCCCAATCGCATTATTCAGCGACTTCGACATCTTCTGCACGCCATCCAGCCCTTCCAGAATCGGCGTCATCAGCACGATCTGCTGTGCCTGCCCAAAGTGCTTCTGCAGGTCGCGCCCCCGCATCAGGTTGAACCTCTGGTCCGTCCCTCCCAGTTCCACATCGCACTCCAGCGCCACCGAGTCGTACCCCTGCGCAATCGGGTAGATAAACTCATGCACCCCAATCGGCTGCTCCTCGTTGAACCGCTTATGAAACTCCTCGCGCTCCAGCATCTGCGACACCGTAAACTGCGCCATCAGCTTCACCAGGTCGTAGTAGCCCAGCTTATTCAGCCACTCGGAGTTGTACCGAACCTCGGTCGTCTCCGCGTCCAGAATCTTAAATACCTGTTCCTTATACGTCTCCGCATTGGCCGCGATCTGCTCCGGCGTCAGCGGCTTGCGCGTCACATTGCGCCCCGTCGGATCGCCGATCAGCGCCGTCGAATCCCCAATCAAAAAGATCACCGTATGCCCGAGCTGCTGAAAGTGCCGCAGCTTCCGAATCAGCACCGTATGCCCCAGGTGCAGGTCCGGTGCCGTCGGATCGAACCCGGCCTTGATCCGCATCGGCACGCCCGTTGCAATCGACTTCGTAATGCGCTCTTTCAGCGCCTCCAGCGGAATGATCTCCGCAGCACCTTTGGTAATCAGATCAAGCTGGTCTTCGAGCGAAGCAAACGTAAACATCCGTTAAGTATAAAGACCACCGAGCCTGCCCCCAGGCTCAACTCTTCGGAAGCGCTCCAGGCGCGCTGTTCTGCGGAGCCTGTGCCGCAGGCTGCGCCCCCTCCGGATGTTCCTTCAACGTCGGATCGGCGTTTTCAACGAACCGGTGCAACTGTGGCTTCTCCGCATACGCCTGCCGGGAGACCTTGATAATCGATCCGCTCCTCAGCAGAAGATAGACGTAGTCGTAAAGCGTCACCGGTATCTCGCACGCAACGTATTTCCTGTTATTCGCCTGAGCAGGATGACCGGCTGAAGGAATCACCTCCAGAGGAACGAGAACCTCCATCGCGTGCCCCTTCCCCGACTCCGTCCACCGCGCAGGAAGCGGCTCCGTCGCCATTGTGGACGCGATCCGGTTCAGGCAGTTCGCATAGCTGAACTTCACAGCCTGCGGTGTCTCCGACGAGACAATATCGCCCCATCCCTCCCCGTAATAAACCGGAGTGCTGTACAGCCCCAGTTGCGGGCCTGCCCCCATCAGCATCGGGACGTCGACCTCTTCCTGGCCGGCCCCTCCACCCGCAAAAGGATCCTGCCGCAGCCTGCTGTGCGCCGTCGCAGCGAGCACCTCAATGCGCAGCGGATACTTCGAAACATCAGGCCCCCGACCGCTCGCCGGCAACACCGAGACGACAGCCAGCGAAAGCAGCGTCAGCGTCTTAAAAGAGCGCAGGATCAGAAGAGGATTGGACACACCGTTCTCTCTAAAACCGATTGCGTTGCGGACAGCGCCGATAACCATCTTCATCATAGGCTCCCGCCAATCGCGGCCAGCCGGAATCTTCCCTCTGCCGCGTCAAGAAGAAAGACGCCTATCCCTCCCACTTTGTTTCCCTGTTCTCTCCCGCACCACCAAACGCCACACCATCCATTCACCACGAAACCACCACATAACACCACCAAATCACCACATCCTGGCACTATACTTCGCGCATGGACGCCGAACGCATCCGCGCTTTTCTCCTCACCCTCCCCCACGCCCTCGAGACCGAGCAGTTCGGCGGACTCGTCTTCTGGGTCGGCGACAAAGCCATCGGCGGCAAAATGTTCGCCTGGATGAGACTCGAGCAGAACAACTCACCAACCCGCGTCATCTCCTACCCCGCCGGCCCCGAGCGCTACCACGAGCTCCTCGAAACCGAGGGCATCTTCCCGGCCCCCTACGTCGCCCGCATCTTCTGGGTCGCGGTCGAGCGCTGGAACGTCTTCCGCACCCCCGAGTGGGAGCACGAACTCCACGCCGCCCACGCCCTCACCCTCGTCAAACTCCCCCCAAAAACCCGCGCCATCCTCGCCCTGCCCGCAACCCGGCAAAAGCGCCTCATCGCCGACCGCAAAAAACTCCTGGCCACAAGAGCCGCCGCCAGAGCCCGCTAACGCAGGGAATGACCCGAGCCGAAAACGAGCGGGTACCCACGTCCCGCATCCGAGACCCCGGTTTTGCCTTTGTCTGTTCTCCCCCGACGCATATCCATGAAAAAAAGCAGTTTATAAATCGATACCCCAAGGGGGGTTACCCCCTTACCGCCTAAACCCTCGATCCATCCGCACTGAAGATTCCCTCAAACGCCGGCCAGTACGCATAGATCAAAAACACCTCCAGCAGCGCGCACACCAGCCCCGGCCCGATGCCCGAAGGCGCCAGCGTCAGGTGAAACACCAGAATGTTCACGATGATCGGTCCCAGAATCACCAGCCCCACAGGAACATACCGCCCCACCAGCAGCAGAACCGCCGCCACAACGTACAGTATCCCGTGGAAGAAAAACCATCCATGCTGGAACATTACCCCGGCCAGCGCTCCGGCATCTCCCGGCATCGGCTGCATCGGCAGAAAATGAAAAAAGTTGTTGAGACCAAATACAAGGAAGACGAGTCCAAGCAAAACGCGTGCAATCACAACGGCAATCCTCATAAGTTGTTTCCTCCAGGAAATTTGTAGAGAATTCTGAACGTTGAACACAACTTGCGTCAAGGGAAACGATTCGATAGCGTCGATTGTATGCCGAATACGAATCACTCAGGTGTCGTAATGTCGCTGACGGGAAAAGTTGCTCTGGTCAGCGGAGGATCGCGTGGAATCGGCGCTGCAAC
>Ga0302231_10002056_pt1 | contig 11771 bp, 12 predicted proteins | sample II_Palsa_N2_2_FD_193522 | JGI IMG/M metagenome (GOLD analysis project Ga0302231, IMG submission 193522) | Peat permafrost microbial communities from Stordalen Mire near Abisko, Sweden - II_Palsa_N2_2 | ecosystem: Environmental > Terrestrial > Soil > Palsa > Peat permafrost | place: Sweden...
GGGAAAGGCAGCGGGAAACGCGGGATCATCCCAGCGGCGCGCCAGCCATGCCTGGTAGTGAATCAGCCGCAGCGTGCGCAACGCTTCGATCAGATACAGTTCGCGCGGTTCAAACTCGCAAAAGTCTTCGTATCCCGCCAGCAGATCAGTGAGCGCGCGCGACGCTTCCGCACGCTCGCCCGGCAGCAACAGCCAAAGATCCTGCACCGCCGGCCCCATGCGACTATCGTCGAAGTCGACGAAGTGCGGGCCGGCATCGGTCCATAACACATTGCTCGGATGGCAATCGCCGTGCATACGCAAAGCGCGTATTTCGCCGGCTCGCTCAAACGCCTGTTGGACGCCTTCAAGTGCGAGGTTGATCACCGTTTCCCACGCCGTACGCACATCGTCAGGAATGAAGCGTTGCGACAGCAGGAAATCACGCGGCTCATAGCCAAAGGTCTGAATGTCGAGCGTGGGTCGTGCGGTGTAGTCCTGCGTCTGTCCCACGGCGTGGATACGGCCGATAAAGCGGCCCAGCCATTCGAGCGTATCGCGCCGGTCCAGGTCTGGAGCACGACCGCCGCGCCGCTCGAAGATCGAGAAGCGAAAGCCGTCGAACGTATGCAGTGTGCGGCCTTCGAAGACGCGCGCCGGCACCGCCGGAATCTCGCGCTCCACCAGTTCGGCCACGAATGCATGCTCTTCGAGAATCGCTTCGTCGGTCCAGCGCTCGGGCCGGTAGAACTTCGCGACAACGGGTGGGCCGTCCTCGACGCCGATCTGATAGACGCGATTCTCGTAGCTGTTGAGCGGCAGCATGCGGCCATCGGTGCGCACACCAATCGTGCTCATCACGCTGTCGATAGCGTCGAGCACACACTCCGGCTTGAGCCGGGCAAAAGGCACGGTGCCGGAGGCATCGTCCTGCGAATCGTGAGGTTCGTAGTTCATGCCCGCATTGTGCGCCGCGCCGCCGTCAAAGACGAGCGTTGCAGCGACACACGCAGGCTACGAGCCGTGTTCAGTGCATCTGTGCACTGGCCGGGCGCACGAGTTCGCCCGTATCGATCAGGTCTTCGAGGAAGAAGGGTTCCGTATTGAGTTGCAGCGAAGTGCCGGGTTCACCGGCATACCACGCCACCATCGCCATGTCGCCCAGAATGCGCATGACGATCCCGCGCGCGCCTTGCGGCACTGCGATATGCACGGATCGGACGATAGAACCGACTTGCATGATGTTTCCCCGTTCTCACGTAGCCGGCTATATGAAGATCGTGCCGGTCGAGGTGATGATAAAAGCGCCGCTTCGCCGAACACGTTGCGCACGCACCTAAGTTTCTCCGCGTCGCACGCGGTGGTGGTGAAGCTCATTGTTGCCGTTTTGCGGGTAAGGGGAAAGCGGAAACTGGCGGCACATGGCCCTTCATTTCAGCGCTTTCGTCTCATCGACACCGGCAAAACGCCAAGCCGATGGCCTTACTGTACCGCATGATCACAAGCCATCATAAACCTTGCGGCACTGATACATCAAAAACATGGGTCCAGGGATCTTGCCTGGGCTGAGCCACAAGAAAGCCACGGTACAGTGTGAGTGGGAGGCCTAACGGACACCGTTGGTTCTCAGAAAGGACAATGTAATCGAACGCCAGACTACGGCGCTACCCGATGGTGCTTTGGCAGAACGCGCTCAGCCCGGCCAGGCAAGCCTTCGATGGTCCACAAAGCGCCGCTGCAGTGCCACAAACAACGCCGACAGCAGCTCAGCCGTCGCCTATACTCGAAACAAGCGTGACAGCCATCTCAAACTAAAAAGACCGCCGCTGGCCGCGCAAGGACACAAGGAGACGAGCATGACGACCTACTTTACGATCGCCGATTTCATCCTGATCATTCCGATGGCACTAGCCGGCGCCCTGTTTGTTGGCGCGCTACCCTGCAAGACGGAACTGCGGCACAACGTCTTCCGCCTGATCGGCGCCCTGCTGGGCGTGGGCATTGCGGTACTGCTGGTCGAAGGACTTCCGGCGCTCGTCTAGCCGCGCTCGGGAATCCGCCTCGGAGTCTTTAGCGAGCCGAAGTCGGATGGCTGGTGAGGCTAGTTAGTGCGTGGTAGCGTCCAACGCGCCCGGTCCCTTGAACTGGCGTAACGCGCTAAGGAAATAGGCGGGTTCGCTCAATCGGCCCGATTCGCTGCATGCTGCGCGCTCAAGCGAATCGAGCGCGGACAGAGCCGTCCACGGCAGCGTCGGATGCTGATGATGCAGGCGATGCAGATGGTGGTTCATCAGCACACCTTGCCATCCACGCGCCACGCGGAAATTGCGCGAGCGCCCTGGCTGATCCAGCGCGACGCCATGATGCGGCAGGTTATCGGCCAGCGAAAGCCACACGCCGCGCAAATACATCGTCAAGGCCAGCACCGGCCACCACGCTCCGTACAGATAGAAGGCGAGCACGAACAAGCCGAGCGTCAATAGCCAGTCGCGACGGATTCGCGCGCGCCGCGAAGAGTCGACGGCGAAGCTGGTGAAATGACGCTGTACGTCGGCGCCGACCGGTCCCTCTGTGCCGATAGCACGAGCCACGAGCGAACGAGCGACATTGACGGGCGCAAATGCAAGCAGCGGCACCATCAACTCCCCTGCGTACAGGCCACCGAGCAAACGTCCGTAGTAACTAGCCCAACCGGGCCACACTTCCGTGACGGGGCGGCTGCGATCGAGCACATCCGGGCGATCGAAAGGCTCGCGCGTAAAGCGATGATGCATCAGGTGTCCGAAGCGTACCGCGTCGAACGGCAGTGCAAACGCAATGGCCAGCGCACGCGCAACGTCTTCGTTCAGACGCCGTCCGGGCAACAGTTGTCCGTGAATCGCCTCGTGAATCAAACCCCAGTGCATGGGTGTCAACGCGACCAGCGGCACGATCAGTAGCAACGCCGGCATGCCCCATGCACGCAGCAGCACGGGCAGCACAAAAAGCTGTAGCGTGATCGCGATCGTCACGACCGTCAGCAAGGTGAGATTGGCGCGTACGTCGATGGCAGCGCGTTTGGACTTGCGTCGTCCATGCGCCGTGGATTGCGTTGCCGGGCCGGCTTGAGCGGCCGCACTTGGGTCCATCTTCCCTCCGTCGAGACGACATCGCCCGCGACCTTAGCAGCGCTGTATGACAGCGGGAAGAATGGTGTCGCCAGGTAACGGCGCGTAACGAAGAGCCCATGCCCATAAAGGAAAGCCGCCTTACGGCGGCTTTCGCGATCACACTTTGTCTGGCTGTTTGCCGGTCAGACGGCCTGATCCGTCGACGGCTTTTCCCACAGGTTGACGCCACCCTCGGTCGCGAAGCGATCGATTTCCGCCAGCTCTTCCTTCGAAAACTCGAGGTTCTTCAACGCACCCACGTTTTCAAGCAATTGCTCGGGTTTGCTCGCGCCGATCAACACCGACGTGATGCGACCGCCGCGCAGCGCCCATGCGAGTGCCATCTGCGCGAGGCTTTGACCGCGGCGCTGGGCAATCTCATTGAGCTTGCGAACCTGCTCGATGTTCTGCGCGCTGAGGTGGTCCTGCTTCAGCGAGCCGCCGCCCGGTTTGTTGACACGTGCGTCCGCCGGCACACCGTTCACATACTTGCCGGTCAACAGACCTTGCGCAAGCGGCGTGAAAGCGATGCTGCCAGTGCCAATCTCGTCAAGTGTATCGAGCAGTTCGTGTTCGACCCAGCGGTTCAGCATGTTGTATGCGGGTTGGTGAATCAGCAGCGGCACCTTGTATTCGGCGAGCAGCTTTGCCATCTCGCGGGTCTTGGCGGCCGAGTACGACGAGATGCCGACGTAGAGCGCCTTGCCCTGTTGCACGGCGCTCGCCAGTGCACCGGCAGTTTCTTCAAGCGGTGTGTCGGCGTCGAAGCGGTGCGAATAGAAAATGTCCACGTAGTCGAGCCCCATGCGTTGCAGGCTCTGATCGAGACTCGCGAGTACGTATTTGCGCGAGCCGCCGCCCTGGCCATACGGACCCGGCCACATATCCCAGCCGGCCTTCGACGAGATCAACAGCTCGTCGCGGTACGGCTTGAAATCGTCCTTGAAGATGCGCCCAAAATTCGTTTCGGCACTGCCGTACGGCGGCCCGTAGTTGTTCGCCAGATCGAAGTGCGTGATGCCGAGATCGAAGGCGGTGCGCAGAATGTCGCGCTGCGTCGAGATCGGCGTGGTGTCGCCGAAGTTGTGCCACAGGCCCAGCGAAAGCGCCGGGAGTTTGAGGCCCGACTTGCCGCAAACGCGGTATTGCATGTCCGAATAGCGTGCTGGAGCTGCTTCGTAAGCCATTGCTTGAATCCTTGGTGAAGACGGAAGGAGAGTTGTCAGGCGGCCGCGGTGCCAACTGCCTGGCTGGCCCGGCCGGCCGTGACTGCCTGGGTTGCGCATGTTGCGCGGCCGCGTACGGCTTCGTGCGGGGTGTGACGAACTAACTATCTTAGCGAATCGTCGAAAGGATTGCAGGCGTCCATTATGCGGGACGCCTGAAGTTTGCACGTGGACGCGCCCTTGACGCTCCCCTACACTTCCACGACTTTTCTACAGGAGGAAGTTCATGACCAAAGCGATTTCGCTCGCGTTGATTGTCGGCGGCGTGGTGCTGCTGTATTTCGGCGGCCAGGCTTTCCACTCGTTTAGCAGCGACGTATCGCGCGTCTTCACGGGTTCGCCGACCAACAAGGCCATCATGCTGATCGCAGGCGGCGTGATCGCCACGCTCGCGGGCCTGATCGGAATGGCAACTTCAGGCGGCAAACGCTGAGGCAGGCGAGCCGCTGCGCGGGCGATTCTGGACGTCGAGCAGCGGGGCTCGGCGACACGCGACCATCAAAATGCAATCTCAGGCTTCGACGCCGAACGCGAGCCCGGTAACGGCACATTGCTCGCGCCGTGATACGTGTACACCAGCGAAAACTTCACCTGGTCGCTGAGATTCTTGCCGGCCGAATGCAGTGTGTTGCAGTGGAAAAACACCACATCACCCGGTTTGAGTTCCGGCGACGCTGCCGTCTGGATCAGCGCCTGATTTTCCGGCAGATCGGAGCGGAAAAATTTCGCGTCGTCGAACCGATCGGACGTGAACGTCGCTGTGTGGGACTGCGGCACGAGCCACAGCGCACCGTTATCCACCGTTTCCGGACCGAGCGCGAGCCACACCGAAACCAGATCATCGCGCTCGAACGACCAGTAGCGCGCGTCGCGATGCCAGCCGGTCAGGCTGCCATACGCAGGATGCTTGGTCATCATGCAATTGTGATGCGCCCGCGAGAGGCGCGGCTCCTCGCCGAAATACGTTTCCATCCAGCCCCGGATTTCGGGCGCCGTGGCCCACTCCGCAAAACGCGGATGGCGTGCGTAGGCATCGAGCAGGCGCCGCACGGTATGGCCGCCGGGCGCATGCTTCGACTGTGGCGCGCCGGGGTATTGCAGATCCGCCTCGAATTCGATCGGCGTGGCCGCCTCCTGCAACTGCCGCTGCGCGATCTGCTTCAACTCGCTGCAGCGCTCGGGCGAAACCAGCCCCGGCACGACGACGAAGCCCCGTTCCCGCAAGACCTGAACCTGTTCTTTCTTTGAGTGACCTGACATGGGTATTCCGTTACTTTCTACTGACCGATGCTCGATTGTAAAACGTGCGCGATAAGCGTGCGGACTTTGCAGTGCGCGCATCCCGCCCGGGTGCACACCGCAGGGGCGGGCGTGCACGCTTATCGACCGTAACGGGACGACCGTGATCGTTTCACACCGCGATCTGCCCCGTAAAAACCCGCAGACGCGAGGGTTATAACGGACTTTCTGACGTCACGATTCGCGTGTAGCCTGCATGCATGTTGACTGCAATTCCAGCTGCTTTCCTTTGCGCACGGCCACTGCAGGCCGCTGCCGCCACTTCCCGCTCAGTTTTCGGGCTTGCGCGTCCATCCCGCTGGCATAGATGGTGCTCGTTTTTATAGCGCCTCCCGTCGCGTGACACGCTGCCTACCTTTTGAAGCCATGCACACTCTCCTGAATACCCGTCTTACCCGCGCCGCCCTCAAGGCAGCGCGTCCCGCGCGCCGGCACGTCGTGCATGCGTTGCGCCATCACGCAACCCGCACCCGTGCGCTCGCCGGCCAATGGCGCGAGGCCAAACCGGTCGACAGCATCCGTACGTGGTTCCAGATGTTCTTCACCGCGTTGCGTACGCAAGCCGGTTCGCGCCGCTTTTCGCTGCGCACGCTCCTGCGCAAGCCAACGCCGCGTCGTGCGCTGCCGCCAAAACGCGTAAGCGCGCCGCGCAGCACGAGCCGCCGCCCGCGCCGGATGTCGTTTGGCAATGAAGGGTGGTTCGGCTTTGCGGGCCTTTAATAGAAAAAACCCCGCCCGGCTCAACGCCGTCGGGGTTTTTTGCTGACGCAGTACGCGCTTAAACGACCGCGGCAACCGGCTCCGTACCAGCAGCCTCGGCGAGGATCAGCGCCTTGTCTGTCGCTTCCCACGTGAATTCCGGCTCTTCGCGGCCGAAGTGGCCATAAGCCGCGCTCTTCTCGTAGATCGGACGCAACAGATCCAGCATCTGGATGATGCCCTTCGGACGCAGATCGAAGTGTTCCTGCACCAGGCGCGTGATCGTTGCATCAGACACGCGGCCCGTGCCAAACGTGTTGACCATCACCGACGTCGGCTCCGCCACACCAATCGCATACGACACCTGAATCAGGCAACGCGACGCCAGACCGGCAGCCACGATGTTCTTCGCGACGTAACGGCCAGCATAAGCAGCCGAACGGTCGACCTTCGACGGATCCTTGCCCGAGAACGCGCCGCCGCCGTGCGGCGCTGCGCCGCCGTACGTGTCGACGATGATCTTGCGGCCCGTCAGGCCGCAATCGCCTTGCGGGCCGCCAATCACGAAGCGTCCGGTCGGGTTGACCAGGAACTTGATGTCGCCCTTGATCAGATCGGCCGGTAGCGTCGGCTTGATGATTTCTTCGATCACGGCTTCACGCAGCGTGGACAGTTCGATATCCGGCGAATGCTGCGTGGACAGCACGACCGTGTCGATTGCATGCGGCTTGCCGTCGACATAGCGCACGGTGACCTGCGACTTCGCATCCGGACGCAGCCAGGGCAAACGGCCGTCGCGGCGCAGGTTGGCCTGGCGCTCGACCAGACGGTGCGACAAGTGGATCGGCAACGGCATCAGTTCCGGCGTTTCTTCACACGCAAAGCCGAACATCAGGCCCTGGTCGCCGGCGCCCTGATCGAGGTTGTTGTCATGTGCACGGTCGACGCCCTGGGCGATGTCCGGCGACTGCTTGTCGTACGCGACGAGCACCGCGCAACCGCGGTAGTCGATACCGTAGTCGGTGTTGTCGTAGCCGATGCGCTTGATCGTATTGCGCGCGACCTGGATGTAGTCGACGTTTGCAGTAGTGGTGATTTCACCGGCAAGCACGACGAGACCGGTGTTGCACAGCGTTTCCGCGGCAACACGTGAGTATTTGTCCTGAGCCAGGATCGCGTCGAGAATCGCGTCCGAGATCTGGTCCGCCACCTTGTCCGGATGGCCTTCGGAAACCGATTCTGAGGTGAAGAGATAGTCGTTTGCCACGTTGCAGACTCCTGTTATGTGGTTACGGTTGAGTTTCACGTAGCCAGCTCCGGGAGCCTGAAGCGGCGACGCTTTAGCGGATTTCCTGACCGCCGGGTGCGTATCACGTGGATCGCGCCTGGCAGCTTCGCCCCGCAAGTTGTCTATTAACTCGGCGAAGCCCTTATTATAGCGACTTCCTACAATTGTCACAGAGTACCCACGCGTGTTGTATTTCGACTCGTTTTCGGTTTTCTCGAACGTAGCGTCCCCGAGTGTGCGCCGCGGAGCGTCAGCATGCTGAGCCGCTTCGGATCCAAACTCGCCATCGGACTACTGAAACTGTTTGCGCTGTTGCCATACGGCCTGATCGCCCGCCTCGGCGACGGCCTCGGCTGGCTTCTCTATCAGGTCCCCAGCAGCCGCAAGCGCATCGTCCATATCAACCTGAAACTGTGCTTCCCCGAGTGGAGCGACGAACGCCGTGAGGACGTCGCGCAGAAGCACTTCCGCCACGCGATCCGCAGCTATGTGGAGCGCAGCGTGCAGTGGTTCGGCTCGGCCAGGCGGCTCGAGAAACTGATCCAGCTCGACAGCGCGATCGACCTCACCGATCCCAACCTGCCGCCCACGCTGTTCCTCGGTTTTCACTTTGTCGGCATCGAGGCAGGTTCGATCTTCCTCAACTACTCGCTACAGCGCCAGTGCGGTTCGCTTTATCAGCCAATGTCGAACCCGGAACTCGAGAAAGTCGCCAAGGCGGCACGGGCGCGCTTCGGTGCGGACATGGCGAGCCGCGCCGACAGCGCGCGCATGGTGCTGCGCTGGCTGCGCGACAAAAAGCCGGTCATGCTGGGCGCCGACATGGATTACGGCATGCGCAATTCAGCCTTCGTGCCCTTTTTCGGGGTGCCGGCCTGCACGCTGACGGCCGTCGGGCGGCTCGCGAAGGTGGGCCATGCACAGGTGGTGCCGTTTATCGGCGAGGTGCTGCCGAAGTACAAGGGGTACCGTCTCAAGGTGTTCAAGCCGTGGGAAAACTACCCGACCGGTGATGACGAGGCCGACGCGCGCCGCATGAACGCCTTCCTGGAAGAGCAGATTCCCAAGGTGCCGGAACAGTATTATTGGGTGCACAAACGCTTCAAGACGCGGCCGCCGGGCGAGCCTAACGTGTATTGAAACGTCGTTCGACGCACGTCTGCGCGCGTCACTTACAATAGCGCCATGAGATTGAAATTCACCAAGATGCAAGGCGCGGGCAACGACTTTGTCGTGCTCGACGGCTTTACGCAGCCGCTCAAGCTGAGCGCGGAGCAGGTGCGCGCGCTCGCGGACCGGCACTTCGGCGTCGGCGCCGATCAGCTGCTGCTGGTCGAAAAGCCCACCGTCGAAGGCGTGGATTTCCGGTACCGCATTTTCAATTGCGACGGCGGCGAGGTAGAGCATTGCGGCAACGGCGCACGCTGCTTCGTCAAATTCGTGCGCGACACCCATCTGACCGACAAGCGCAGCGTGCGCGTCCAGGTGCAAAACGGCGTCCTCACGCTGACCATGCAGGACAACGGCGAAGTCACCGTGGACATGGGTGTGCCGGTGTTCGAACCGGCCCGCGTGCCGTTCGATGCAGGCAGCCTCGAAGGCCGCCGTGAAGGCGACGACACGCTCTGGCCGCTCGAGGTGAATGGCGCCACACGCTGGATCTCAGTCGTTTCGATGGGCAATCCGCATGCGGTGCAGGTGGTCGACGATGTCGAGGCGTTTGCCGTCCTCGTCGACGGCCCGCTCATCGAACATCATCCGCGCTTCCCGCAACGCGTGAATGCCGGCTTCATGCAGATCGTCGCTCGCAACGAGATCAGGCTGCGTGTCTACGAGCGCGGTGCCGGCGAAACGCTGGCGTGCGGCACGGGCGCCTGCGCGGCAGTCGCCGCCGGCATTCGCCGCGGGTTGCTCGACACGCCGGTGAAGGTACATACCCATGGCGGCGCGCTGACCATTTCCTGGAACGGTGAGCACGAAAACACACCGCTCCTGATGGCCGGTCCCGCTGCGACCGTCTTCGAAGGTGAGATCGAACTGGCCGACTGAGCGAACGAACGCGCGGCCGGATGCACAGCCCGCGCCTGACCCGACCAGTGGCCAGTTGCCCCCAATGACCGACGCGCCCACGTAAGGGCGTAGTCCTTTAGCCGAAACCATGAACGATCGCGAAGTCGCCGAATACCTGCTCGCCAACCCCGATTTTTTCGCGGAACACGCGGAAATGCTCGCGACCATCAAGCTCGCGAATCCGCACGGCAAATCCGCGGTCTCGCTGCAGGAACGGCAGATGGAAATGCTGCGCGACAAGAACAAGCTTCTCGAACGGCGTCTTGCCGAACTGCTGCGCTACGGGCACGAGAACGACAGCATTGCCTCGAAATTCAACCGCTGGACCACCCGTGTGATGGCTGAGCGCGATCCGTACGCGCTGCCGCGTACCATCGCCAACGGTCTGCGCGAGGTGTTCGACGTGCCGCAAGCAGCGCTGCGCGTGTGGGACGTGGCCGACCCGTACAACCAGGCGGACTTCGCGCGCCAGGTTGGCGAGGAAGTCCGCATCTTCGCGAATAGCCTCACTAGCCCGTACTGCGGGGCGAATACCGGCTTCGAAGCGGCCCAATGGCTCGTGCCGGCAGTGACCTCCGTACCCGCGGAAGGAGCCGCGGCACAGGAAGGTGCCCACGCAACGGAATCGATCGCGCTGCTGGCTTTGCGCGAACCCGAGGGCCAGGAAGACGCGCCGACTTTCGGCTTGCTGGTGATGGGCTCACCCGACCCGCGCCGCTTTCACGAAGGCATGGCCACCGACTTCCTGACGCAGATCGGTAGCCTCGCCAGCGCGGCGTTGAGCCGTCTGCTGCCGCGCTGACGCGTCCGGCAGCACGCGACTTCGCCACCCCGACACCGCTCGCACAGCCCGCGCCCGCTACCGTGACCACCGCCAACCCGATCGTCGACTACCTGTCGAACCTCGAGCATGAGCGGCGGCTATCGGCGCATACGCTGCGTGGCTACACCCACGAGCTCGACGAACTGAAGCTGCTGGCCAAGGGTCGGCCGCTCGAAAGCCTCACCGCCATCGACATCCGCGGCGCCGTCTCCAGAGCACACGCGGCAGGCATGACGGCGCGCTCGATCAGCCATCGGCTGTCGGCATGGCGGGCGTTTTACCGCTGGCTCGCAGGCCGCGTCGACCTGCCGGCCAACCCGGTCGCCACCGTGCGGGCGCCGAAGCTGGCGAAAACGCTGCCCAAGGCGCTCTCGGTCGACGACGCCAACCGGCTGATGGAAGCACCCAGCGCCGGCACCACCGAAGGGCTGCGCGATCACGCGATTCTCGAACTGTTCTATTCGTCCGGCTTGCGCCTCGCCGAACTGGTCGGGCTGGACGTGCGCTTTGCCGACGCCGACGGCTATCGTTCCGCTGGCTGGCTCAAGCTCGAATCGACGGAAGTCGAGGTGCTCGGCAAGGGCAACCGGCGCCGCATCGTGCCGGTCGGCAGCAAGGCCATCGACGCACTCAACGCCTGGATCGCGGTGCGCGGCGAGTTCGTCAGGCAGGATCCGCATCCCTTGTTTCTGTCCGCGCGCGGCAACCGGATGTCGCCGAACGTCGTGCGCGACCGCGTCAAACGCCTGGCGCTGGTCGCAGGCATTCCTGCCAACGTGCATCCGCACGTGCTGCGCCATTCGTTCGCGACCCACGTGCTGCAATCGAGCGGCGACCTGCGCGCTGTCCAGGAACTGCTCGGGCACGCCAGCATCACGGCGACCCAGGTGTACACCGCGCTCGATTTCCAGCATCTGGCGCACGTCTACGATCAGGCGCATCCGCGCGCCAAAAAACGCGACTGAGACGGTTTTCCTGGGCCTTAGATGCCCAGCGTCTCCTGTTTCGCCGCTTTACGCGGCACCTTGTTCTGCTCAATACCTCTCGAAGTCATGAATATCGTCACGCTGAAACCGTCGAAAGAAAAGTCGCTGCTGCGCCGCCATCCGTGGGTCTACGCGACCGCTATCGACCGCGTCGACGGCAATCCGGCAGCCGGCACCACCGTGCTGGTGCGCTCGCACGACGGCCGCTTTCTGGCGCGTGCCGCCTACAGCCCGCACTCGCAAATCCGCGCG
>Ga0302231_10002071_pt1 | contig 11732 bp, 11 predicted proteins | sample II_Palsa_N2_2_FD_193522 | JGI IMG/M metagenome (GOLD analysis project Ga0302231, IMG submission 193522) | Peat permafrost microbial communities from Stordalen Mire near Abisko, Sweden - II_Palsa_N2_2 | ecosystem: Environmental > Terrestrial > Soil > Palsa > Peat permafrost | place: Sweden...
CGGCGATCGCTGTGCAATTCAACCGGCATCGAAGCAGAGCACACATCGCTACAATGCGACAGTGAACATCGATCCCTCTTCCAGTCCGCTCGCCGGCCGCATCGACGCGATCCTGCCGCAGACGCAATGCGAACAATGCGGGTATCACGGCTGCCTGCCGTATGCCGAGGCGATAGCGCGTGGTGAGGCGCCAATCAATCAGTGCCCTCCCGGCGGGTCTGCCGGTATCGAGAAGCTTGCGGCGCTATTGAATCGACCGGTGTTACCGCTTAACCACGATCATGGTGTCGAAAAGCCGCGCACGCTGGCACGCATTGTCGAGGCCGACTGCATTGGCTGCACCAAATGCATCCAGGTCTGCCCAGTCGATGCGATTGTCGGCGCATCCAAGTTGATGCATACCGTGATTGCCGACGACTGCACCGGCTGCGAACTGTGTGTACCTGCCTGCCCGGTTGACTGCATCGTGCTGCTGCCGATGCCGGCTGCACAGATCGATACCCCCCATGCTGATGCGGCACGCGAACACTTCAACCGGCGTGAGGCTCGGTTGGAGCATCAGCGTCTGCAGCGTGATGCCGAACTTGCTGCGCATAAGGCTGCAGTGGCCGAGAATGCCGTGCAACGCAATCCCGTGCTGGAAGCGCTCGCCCGCGCCAAGGCCAAACAGCAGACACCCAAATCGTGAAATTCCCATCATGAAGCGTGCCGACGTCATCGAGCTGTTCACGCGCCTGCGCGAACTCAATCCACATCCAACCACCGAACTTGTATACACCACGCCATTCGAACTGCTGGTCGCCGTGGTGTTGTCGGCGCAAGCAACCGATGTGGGCGTCAACAAGGCCACGAAGAAACTCTACCCAGTGGCCAACACGCCGCAGGCGATTCTTGATTTAGGCGAAGACGGCCTCAAGCGATACATCAGCAGCATCGGCCTGTTCAATGCGAAAGCCAAAAACGTTATCGCGCTCTGCAGGCTGTTGATCGAACACCATGCTGGCGAAGTGCCACACAACCGTGAGGCGTTGGAAGCGCTACCCGGCGTCGGCCGCAAGACAGCCAACGTCGTGCTCAACACGGCCTTCGGCGAACCGACCATGGCGGTCGATACGCATATCTTCCGCGTCTCCAACCGCACCGGACTGGCCCCCGGCAAGGACGTGCGCGCCGTCGAGGACAAGCTGGTCAAGGTGATTCCTGACGAGTTCAAGATGGACGCTCACCACTGGCTGATCCTGCATGGCCGCTATGTGTGCAAGGCGCGCAAGCCGGACTGTCCGCAGTGCGCGATTCGGGATCTGTGCCGTTACAAGGACAAGACTACCGCTTGATGGCATCAGGCCGGCAGTTGCGCCCGTTCCAGCGCCGCGATATGGCGTTCCAGTCGCGGTCCCAGATAGCAATGCGAGCCGCACGCCAAGAGGCCAGCTTCGCCGAAATGACGCAGGTACCATGCCGGTGCGCGTGAGACGAAGCCATGATGATCGCCAGCCACATCGTCGCGATTGGTAAACACTTCCAGAAAAGCGATGCCTTCGAGCATCTCGCTGATGCCATGGAGGCCTGCCCGGATTTCCGCCGGCTTCAGATAATGCAACACGTCGGTGCAGACGATCAGATCGAAGCGTGTATCGAAGCGCAATTGTTCAAGCTGACCGAAGCGCGCGAGGCCGATATTGCGGCTACGGCCGTATCGCGCAACGGCATACTCGCTGGCATCGAGCCCGCGATATGCAATGCCGGGCCGCAATGCCCGTAGCGGCGCGCGCCAAGTCCCTTCGCCACAACCGACATCAAGCACGTTGCGCAGCGTTCGCCCAAGGTAGTACTCGGCATGTGCGACCACCATCGCGACCTTGCGCTTCAATTCGGCCGGTGAGCCCACTGCGTGTTTCGGATCGCGATACCACTTGTCGAAATAATCGCGGTCATAGGTCTTCGGCATAGCCAGCTCTTGAATAATGAAGGGCAAATAGCAGGGTTTGATTCAATCCCCATACTAGCGAATAGCGACGGCGTCACCTCGCGTATGCGCCTTGCTTGGGAGTATCGGCGTGAATAGTACTTGAGGAGTTTGTCATGCCCATGGTCCGTTTTCGTCTGATCGGCAACCGTGCCGACGCTGACTCGATCATTGCCGCACTGCACGGCATCAACAACGTCGAACACATTGAAGAAGTGGATGACTTGATGCCGATGATGCGCGACGACTCCAGCTCCAGCGAGTCGGTAAGCGACAGCGAAGGTCAGATCTATTGCATCGAAGTGGATACGCCAAATGACCAGGTCGCCGATACCGTACGCGGCAGCGCGGAAGCGGTTGCCTACGAATTGGAAGCCGGTATCGAGTTCGTCGACGAGTTCTGACACGCAGCCGACCCGCACGCAAGTTCTCACGAAAAGAGACCGCATCATTTCGCAGCTAGCTTCCAGGGATGACCCGCGCCAAGGCGTTAGGTGAATCAAACCCAACGCGCCGCCCCCATGATTGATTCCCGCGTCAGCCTATCGCGACACCCATACGTTGATAACTGGACAAGTCGCCACCGGGCGGCTTCCCGAACGGCGCGTGGGAATCCAGCAATGCTCGCAAAAACTGTCATTCAACTGCAAAAATCGGCGCCCGCACTGATCATCGCTGTAACTTGCGCTTTGGCTGCAACGCCTGCGCTCGCAACCGATAAGCCACTTAGCCGTGACGATATCGCCTGGCTGCAGCGGGTAGGGTTTGGTATCGACTCCGTCGAATTGTCAGATTATCGAAAGCTTGGCCGCGTACGGTTTCTCGATGAGCAACTCGCTGACCATGTTGGCGACACGCTGCCGCCCGACATCGCCGCGATGATCAAAAGCTACGAGGCCATCAATACGCCGCTCACCGAGCTGGCCGCGCAGTTCCGCGACAGCCGACAAAGCATTCAGGCGATGCCCGACGGTGACGCCAAGATCGCCGCAAAAAAAGCACTACGAGTGCATGGCCGTCAGTTGGCCATGGAGGCGCAGCAGACCGAATTGCTGCGTGCCATTTATGGAACCGACCAGCTGAAGGAACAAATGGTATGGTTCTGGCTCAACCATTTCAGCGTGTATGCGGCCAAGGGGGGCGTGCACGTAGGCGCGGCGGATTACGAGGAAAATGTGATTCGCCCGCACGCGCTGGGCAAGTTCCGCGACCTTCTGCTGGCCACCCTGGAAAGCCCGGCCATGCTGCAGTTTCTCGACAACGCGAAAAACGTCAAAGGCAAGACCAACGAAAATTACGCACGCGAACTGATGGAACTGCACACACTGGGCGTCGGCTCGGGCTATTCGCAGCAGGACGTGCAGCAGCTGGCGCTGATCCTCACCGGTGCGGGATTGGCACTCGGCAAGGGGAATGGCATGGACGGAGGATTCTTTCATCACCAGCCGCCCGGCGTGGTTCGCAACGGTCTGTTCGTCTTCAATCCCAACAAACACGATTTCAGCGACAAGGTTTTTCTTGGCCATAGCATCAAGGGCAGCGGTGCTGACGAAATCGCGCAGGCAGTCGACCTGATCGTGCAGCAACCCGCTTGCGCCACGTTCGTCTCCCAGCAGATCGCGCAGTACTTCGTCGCTGACAAGCCGCCCCCAGCCTTGGTCAATGCGATGGCAAAGACTTTCCGCCGCACCGATGGCGATATCGCCTCCGTACTGCGCACGATGTTTCTATCCAACGAACTCACTGCCCGCGTCAGTTATTCGAACGAGCCGAGAAAGTTCAAGGACCCGACCCAGTTCCTGGTTTCCGCGATGCGATTTGCCTACGATGGTCAGCCGATTACCAATGCGCAGCCGCTAGTAAACTGGCTCAACCAGATGGGCGAGCCGGTATTCGGCCGCATCACACCCGATGGCTGGCCGCTGGACGGCAGCAGCTGGTCGAGCTCCGGCCAGATGGCCAAACGCTTTGATGTGGCACGCATGATTGGTAGCGGCAAAAACAGATTGTTTGCCAGCGGCGACGGGCCGCCGCTGCACGTCGATCCGCCGACGATGAACAATGCCATCTACCAGCAGACCATCGAACCTGACTTGTCATCGGCTGCTCGTACCGCGCTGAGCAAGGCGGCCTCACCGGCAGAATGGAATACGTTTTTGCTGTCGTCGCCGGACTTTAACTACCGATGACTCACATCCAATGATTCACATCAATAACTCTGCTTTCATCAGCAAAGACCAACTCAGCTGAGGTGTCTATGAACCGTCGCGAATTCCTGCTTGCCGCCGCCAGTGCTGCCGTGGCCGTCCCGACGCTGTCTTTTTCCGGCAAGCTGTTTGCCGCGCCAGCCAGCTCGCAGCGCTTTCTATTCGTTTTTCTGCGCGGCGGCTACGACTGCAACAATCTGCTGGTGCCTTACAGCAGCGATTTCTACTACGAGTCACGCCCGACCCTGGCAATCGCCCGCCCCGACGCCAACAACCCAAACAGCGCCATTGCGCTGGACTCGAACTGGGGCCTCAATCCCGTGTTGCGCGATTCGATCTACCCGCTGTGGCAACGCAAGCAGATTGCTTTCGTGCCGTTTGCCGGCACCGATGATTTGTCGCGCAGCCATTTCGAGACACAGGACAACATAGAACGCGGTCAGGCCATGGGAGCGACCGGCAACTATCGTTCCGGCTTTCTCGCGCGTCTGTCCGGTCAGCTGCATAGCGTACCCACCATCGCCTTTACCAACGATCTACCGCTGAGCCTGCAGGGTTCGGACAAGGACGTGCCGAATATCTCGCTGCGGGGCAATACCAACTCGTCATTTGACGCGCGGCAGTCGGCGATTCTCACCGACATGTATCGCGGCACGCCGCTGGCATCTGCCACAGCCGATGGCCTGGAACTGCGCAAGACAGTATCAAAAGATCTGCAAGATGAAATGGCCAAGGCCAGCCGCGGCGCACCAAACGCGAGCAATTTCGCCAACGAGACACGACGTATCGCCACCTTGATGCGTGATCAATACCGGCTTGGCTTCGTCGATGTTGGTGGCTGGGATACCCACGTCAATCAAGGCAGCGTCACCGGCGGACTGGCCAACAATCTGAAGAATCTTGGCGAGGGCCTGGCCGCTTACGCCGACGCCCTGGGCGACGAATGGAACAACACCACGGTGGTGGTCGTGTCTGAATTCGGCCGTACCTTCCGCGAGAACGGCGACAAGGGCACCGACCACGGCCACGGTACCGTGCACTGGGTGCTCGGCGGCAAGGTCAAAGGTGGCCGCATTGCCGGTGAACAAATCGCGGTGAACCAGCAGAACCTGCTGCAGAATCGCGACTACCAAGTGCTGAACAACTATCGTGACGTGCTGGCCGGCCTGCTGGGTCGCGTCTGGGGGCTGCAAGGCAATCGCATGCAAGCGGTATTTCCTCAGGCAAAGCCGCGCGATCTGCAGCTAGTCTGAGCGCATGATGGGGCAGCACATCGATATTGCCGGCTCGAGCTTAGTGGATTTCAAGGAAACGCCCTGCATGCGCCCTGTTCAATTTACTGTTTCGAAGAATCACCTACTGCGCGGCCTGCATCTCTTCGCTTGCGCCTCGCTGTTGATGACACCGCTATTGGTCAACGCACGAAGCAGCGCTCCGCTGAAACCCGATGACATCAACTGGCTGCGCCGCGATGGGTTCGGACTCGACACGGCTAGCGTGATGCGTTATCGCGAACTCGGTCGCGGCGGTCTGCTCGACGCACAACTCTCCGATCGCATCAACGATCCGCTACCGCCTGCCATCGCGTCGCTGATCAACGGTTATCAGGCGATCGCCACGCCGCCACAGCAGTTGCTGATGGAACTGGATGCGGCGCAGCAGCACATCAAGACGATACCGGATGGCCCCGATCAGGTTGCCGCGAAAAAAAGCCTGCAGGACCTGGTCAACCAGCTGCAACAGCAGGCCGAGCAAGCTGAAATGCTGCAAGCGGTGTACGGCCCGAATCAACTGAAAGAGCAGCTGGTGTGGTTCTGGCTGAATCACTTCAGCGTCTACGCGCCGAAGGGTCGTGTCCGCTGGGAGCTGGGCGACTATATGCAGAACGCGATTCGTCCACACGCGCTGGGCAAATTCCGTGATCTGGTGATGGCCACGCTGGAAAGTCCAGCCATGCTGGAATTTCTGGACAACAATCAAAATGCCAAAGGACACGTCAACGAGAACTATGCACGCGAGTTGATGGAGCTGCATACGCTAGGCGTGGGCTCGGGCTATTCGCAACAGGACGTGCAACAACTGGCACTGATCCTCTCCGGCGTCGGCATTGCACCAACAAATGGCAAACCGGAAAAATTCAATCCGCAGTTCGCACCGCTGGTCGTGCGCAATGGCTTGTTCGAGTTCAATCCACAGCGCCACGATTTCAGCGACAAGGTTTTCCTCGGCCACACGATCAAGGGCAGCGGCTTTGACGAAGTCACTCAGGCAGTCGACATCATCGTGCAGCAGCCAGCCTGCGCCGAATTCATCTCACGCCAGCTGGCCGAATATTTCGTGGCCGACAACCCGCCACCGGCGCTGGTGAAGAAGATGGCGCATACCTTTCAGCGCAGCGGCGGTGATATCGCCAAGGTGATGCGCACGATGATCGAATCACGCGAATGGCTGGCCGGCAATCATCAGAAATTCGACAATCCGAAGTTCGATGACCCGATGCGTTTCGTCGTGTCGTCAGTGCGGCTGGCCTTCGATGGCAAGCCTGTCGCCAACGCGTTGCCGCTGGTCAACTGGCTCAACCAGCTGGACGAACCGCTATTCGGCCGCATCACGCCCGATGGCTGGCCACTCGATGGTGCCAGTTGGTCGAGCTCCGGCCAGATGGCCAAACGTTTCGACATCGCCCGTGCGATCGGCAACGGCAACAATCAGCTGTTCACCCCCATCGGCAGCACCACACGCAGCGGCGGCTTTCCGATGCTGACCACGCGCCTCTACTACGACACCATCGAGCCCTACCTGTCTCCAGCCACACACGACGCGCTCGCCAAGGCCACCTCGCAACAGGAGTGGAACAGCTTTCTTCTGGCATCGCCGGATTTGAACTACCGCTGATTCACCCTAGTCGCCTCGGACGAGGCGATCAGCTCAGTCGAAGGAACTCTGCACCAGCAGGTGTTTGGCGATCTGTCCGTGCAACTTGCCGAGCCCGCGCACCAGGTGCAGCGTGATGAATAGCAAGGCGATGCCGATCACGCATATGACGATCGCTTCGCTCCAGCCGGGTACGTGCTGGCCAAAGCCCCAGTCGACAGTCACTCGGTTGCCGATGAAAACGCTGTCCCCCCAGAGATACTGGAACGGCAGCGCCAACGGCACTAAGACGAAGGCGATCGACACGCTCAGCAGGGTCACCGAAAGGGTGAAATAAACAATACCCAGCGGCAACATCAAAAACATGTATAGCAGCGTAGTCCAGGTCCGCGCGTCAGTGAACATCGAGCCGATGCGCTTGAACAACGGCTGCCCCGGCTGCGCGGTATACGCCGGTCGCCGTGGCATGCGCACGCCCAGCATGGTTTCGACGATGCGCCCTTCCAGCAACGACAACCCACGCACGCTGCCGAAAAAAAGCACAACGAAGGGAATACCGATGATCAGTACCGAGAGACCGGCCGACATCGACACGCCGGTTACCGCCCAGGTGAAATAGAAGATGCCGGTGGCCAGCGACAGCAGCATGTAAAACAGTGCACCGTAGGTACGAGCATCAGCTGCGACACCGAAGAAACGCCCAGCCAGCGAGCGCCGCTGTGGCGCGGGCGGTGGTCGAATTGCACGCTGGATTTTTATTTCCTGATCGCGATAGATCTCGGCCACTTCATCCGGCGCGCCATAGCTGCCAACCACCTGTTCCAGCATGGCGGCCTCATCGCGACCGGGCTGATCCGCCAGCTCAGCGCGCAGATGCTCCTCGGCATCGTAGAGCGCATCCTGGATCAAGGCGGGGTCGGCACCGCGCAGCGCGGCACGAAGCTGATTGAGATATTCGACGATCGTGCGTGGCGTCGTTGGCGACGATGGTTTCATCACACCCCTCCTTGCAAAACGTTATCGACGGAATCGCGGGTGGCGTTCCACGCTGCTATCCATTCGCGCAGCGTGTCTCGCCCTGATTTGGTGATGCGGTAATAACGGCGTGGTGGCCCGCTAACCGACGGCTCGACCTCGCTCGACAGCAGGCTGGCCAATTCCAGATTGCGCAGCACCGGGTACAACGCGCTCTGTTTGCCGGCCAGCACGCCCTCACCGGTTTCCTCCAGTCGTTTGGCGATCTGGTAGCCGTACATCGGCTGGCGCGACTGGCTAAGCACAGCCAGCAACACCAACGAGACAGTTCCGCTGGAAAGCTCCTTCTGGAATTTCTTCAACTGGCTGGCGGTGTCTTCCACAGGCTTACCTGCACGGCTACATAGTCGTGAGTAAACAGTAGTACTTACTTAGTAGTAGTACATGGGCCTGAAGTCATGCTCATGGCGAATCTTCTGGTGGGCATGACAGCAATGTATGTGCCTAGTTGTACAAACAATTGGTACCCTATCTATCCGTTCCCGCTCATCGCCCATTATCTCGTGCAAGGGCGATCCCGAGCTCGCGATAAGCTATGGACCGAGGTCGAGTCCCGTCAGGGAGCCCGCGACGATAGACTGGTTTGGCACATTCATGCTGCGCCCCGGTTTTCAAAAGCAGTACGGCGTACACAACAGCCAGTTATGCGTGATGCTGTCAGAAGGTCTTGGTCATTAATAAGAAGTGACCTCGAAGGGTCAGCTACTGATCTTCGCCCCGGCAACGGCCATACGACCCTTCAGATCAGCGGCCGCGTGGTGAGTCAATACCTCTGAGGATGAGATCGATCCCGGCGAGAAAATCCATGCGGTCGTCGTGAGCGCGCAACTGTCCGGCTACGCTGCGAGTGAACGGATACTCATTCGGATCGAGCTGAGACCACACGGTCGACACCTCGTCTAGAAAGTTGGATCTGTCGAGGCCTTGCTCCCGAGCGAAGTGCGTGTTCGCCGCGTTCTGTCCACCGACGCCAAGGATGTAGCTCAGCAACGCGGACACCGTCGCCCACTGTTCTTCGTCCGGCACGCCAAGAGCGCGCAACTGCTGGCCGATGCGTTCGAGGACGCGCACCAGCGGCAACTGCCCGGGAGCGCGTGTCAGCGCTGAACCAACCCATGGATGCGCGTCGATCGTGTCGAACATGGCCAGCGCGAGCGCGCGAATGGTTGCTTTCGGCGTCGCATCGGCCACAGGCGCGTTCATCGTGCAAGCGACGATGGCGTCACAGGCGGCGGTCAGCAATTCGCTCTTGTTGGCAATGTGCCAATAAATAGCACCAGGACCGGTGGCGAGCCGTTCGGACAAGGCGCGGAATGTCAGCCCGCTTTCTCCGCTGCTGTCCAGGAGCGCGATCGACGCCTCAATGATGCGATCCCGTGAGAGCGATTCTTCACGTCGTTGGCTGCTTCGTGCTTTTTTGACCATGCCTCATCTTGACATAGATGGAACATCATTCCAATATAATGGAATGATGTTCCATAGCTGCCTGCTGAGTTTGCGGCGGCGACCTCAAACAACGAAGGAATCAGGATGAATATTCCAATCGCGATCATCGGCGCCGGCCTCGGCGGCCTGACTCTTGCCCGAGTCCTCCACGTCCACGGCATTGCCGCGACGATCTACGAAGCGGAAGCCTCGGCGAACGCACGAGCGCAGGGGGGCATGCTCGATATCCATGAAAACAACGGGCAGCTCGCGCTTAAGGCAGCGGGACTCTTCGATCAATTCCTCGAGATCATCCATGCCGGCGGCCAGGCGACGCGAGTACTCGACAAGGACGGCAATGTTCTGTTTGAAGATTCCGACGACGGCACAGGCGGTCGACCTGAGGTACCCCGTGGAGAGCTTCGTCGGATTCTGCTTGAATCGCTTCCTGCCGACACGGTCCGCTGGGGACACAAGGTCACAGCGGTGTCTCCGCTCGGCAGCGGACGGCACATGTTGGCCTTTGCTGACGGCTCAACAGTGACTGCCGACCTTCTTGTGGGTGCCGATGGCGCTTGGTCGAGAGTTCGTCCCCTTCTTTCCGAGGCAATACCGGCTTACGTGGGCACGTCATTCATCGAGACGTACCTGTTTGACAGCGACGCCCGCCACAAGGCAAGCGCGGAAGCGGTTGGCGGTGGCGCACTGTTTGCGCTGACGCCGGGGAAAGGCATCGCCGCGCACCGTGAACCCAATGGCGTACTGCACACCTATGTGCAGTTGAGCAAGCCAAAGGACTGGATTGACGGCATCGACTTCTCCGACACGGGGGCTGCCTTGGCCAAGGTTGCCAAGGAGTTCGATGGCTGGGCTCCGGAGCTGACAGCGCTCATCACCGACGGTGAGACTGATCCTGTGCCTCGCCCTATCTATGCGCTCCCGGTCGAGCACCGATGGGCTCGCGTGCCCGGGGTGACGTTGCTCGGTGATGCTGCGCACCTGATGATCCCGTCTGGCGAAGGGGCCAATCTCGCCATGTTCGACGGCGCTGAACTCGGGAAGGCCATCGCCACCAACCCCGGTGATGTTGAAGTCGCGCTCGTCACGTATGAAAAGGACCTCTTTCCCCGCAGCGCGTCCGAGGCGGCGGAGGCGGAAGTGATCCTCAAGGTGTGTCTCGGCTCCAACGCGCCTCATAGCCTGGTCGACATGTTCAGCAGCCACCAGCCCACAAAGTAATCGACTCATACACCAGCAGATCGTGCCTCTTGGCGAGCCGGAGGGCAACTCCTACACCGGCCATTTCGGAGGTAAGATCCTATGACGTCAGAACCCTTTGGAGTTGGCATTATCGGCCTGCAGCCTGGCTGGAGCTGGGCAGCCGAAGCCCCTGCGCTTGGTGTTTGCCGGGGAAGGAAGTGGGACCGCTCGCGCGTGGCGATCTTTGTCGGCTTGAGCGCCCGGCTTGCATCCGTCGCCATCTAGATCTATCTGAACATCCAAAAGACATTCACCCTCCTTCTTGGCTCCCAGACGATTGTCTTCGGCTGAGTCGATGGCGATTGGTAGGCGTTCGTTGGCGAAGTGCTGATGCAATAGCTGTTGAAGCTTCGCAGGAATTCTGTCGATACAGGGATCAGCCAGAACGATATTCGGCGCGGCAAAAAACGATATCGCATGGAGCAAAAATTTTATGCCTCACCCTTCTTGAGATGCCGACTTCGAAACACGTCGCTGCGAGCTTCATGTCTGCTGCGCCATCGATAGCAGTCATTGCCAGCTTGTTGAGCTGTCATCGCGTTCGCGTGGACTCGAATCTACCGATCATGCGCTTTAGCTTCCGATCAATTAACGTTGTCATCCGCGTCTGATTGACGCCATTGCATGGGCGACATGCCGTGCTGGCTCTTGAACGCACGACTGAACGCAGCTTGTGATGTATAGCCGACGCGGGCTCCAATGTCCGAAATCGACGCTCGACCATAGCGCATCAATTCGGCCGCGCGAGCCATCCGCCACCCCGTCAAATAGGCCAGCGGCGTCTGACCGACAACTCGTTGGAAACGCTCCGCGAAAGCCGAGCGGGACAGATGGGTAAGCTCGGCCAGCTCGGTGACACTCCAGGCATGGCCAGGCTCAGCATGCATGGCAACGATGGCGCCGCTTATACGCGAATCGATCGCGCCTGAAAGCCAGCCGTAACCCACCTCGCCACCGGCCGCCCA
>Ga0302231_10002075_pt1 | contig 11720 bp, 12 predicted proteins | sample II_Palsa_N2_2_FD_193522 | JGI IMG/M metagenome (GOLD analysis project Ga0302231, IMG submission 193522) | Peat permafrost microbial communities from Stordalen Mire near Abisko, Sweden - II_Palsa_N2_2 | ecosystem: Environmental > Terrestrial > Soil > Palsa > Peat permafrost | place: Sweden...
CCGCTCCCGTATAATTCGCTGCTCGCGAGGGCAACCGAAGCGAAACGGGCAGTTAGCTCAGCGGTAGAGCACTTCCTTGACATGGAAGGGGTCACAAGTTCGATCCTTGTACCGCCCACCAATTGAAACAGTTACTTAGCGAGAGATTCAACCCTCGCCAAGTGACAAGTACGGAAAAGTTACGGAAAACCGCCCCTAAAAAAGGCGGTTTTTTCGTTTCTGGCCGTTCGATTGATCCGGCGCCCGATCATCGGTCATCGGCGATCGCTGCGGTCTCGGTTATCTAAGTAGATAATAGATGCGCAACTGAGCACAAAATACCGGGCAGGTGGCAGTGTTTTGCGGCGGTGTCGGACATGGAAATCCAGAGGGGTTAGGCGTCTTGCGCCACGGGGGACGAGTGGTATCCATGAGGTAAATAACCTCTACGGATAAGGATCGCCTCATGGAAAAAATCCACGGTTTCACCCTCACGGAAATCTTCGAGCAGGCGTCGATCGGCAAATTGGGTGTGTCGTTCGAACAGTTCGCCAGCGCCCCGATGGCTACGTTGCAGTCGGTCGGCCAGGACGATGCGGTCGACATCATGCTTGCGGGCTTTCGCCCTCTGTTGCCGGCACAGGTCAAACTTCGGCGTACGCTCGAGGCGGAATGGCAACAGGACGGCAACCCGGCAGAGCCTCACCTGCGCCGCCGGAATCTGACCCATCAACCTGATATTGCGACGGTATGTAGTCATCGCATCGCGTTGGCCGCCTGATGACGACGGCATTCAACGACGCTCTGTTTGGCACACGCCAAAACTTGTGCTGGGCGGTCAGGCCATGTAGGCACCCATTGGCCTTCGGCGTTCCTCTCCTTTGTTATTGGAACGAGGACGGACGTATGGTCGAGACGGCGATCACGCCGCTGCCGCGCATGGGCGAGCAGTGTCCGGAAGTGAACGAGGTCATCGGCTCGGTCATCGAGCGGCCGAGCCTGAGGCTGATCCTCGAGGAGGTACTGGAGGGCACGCCTCACGCCGTCATCGATGCCATCCACGCTCATCTCGTGCACAAGCATCTGGTGCCACCCGTAGGTGGGTCTTGTGATGTCCAGCGACGCGATCCCGTGGCTGGCGTCCTCATCACGCCAGAAGGTGAGATCGCCGCCCTGGTCACCGGCATGTATCGGGACCTCATGGGCATCATCACGGTCGAACGAGGTATGCGTGGTGCGGACATCCGTGTGCGCTGGATTGCACCCTGGCACTTCACCGCTGACCGCGAAGGGTTCGCTCTCGCCTGCGACGGGTTGACCCATGAAGACTTGCTCGCCGGTCTGGACGGGCTGACGCCGATGATGGCGATCGAAGGCGTTGCCCTGTTGCTCAAGGATCCCCGACGCATGGTGCCGAATCTGGTGGCCGGCGCGTTGATCAACCAGGTCGTTGCGGAGCTGAGCGACACGCATCCGGCCCGTTGGAAAGGCTTGGCCCTGCTCGATCAGATCGCGATGGCCGAAGGCCAACTCTCTCCGGCCGACTATGTGGACTACACCGATGCCTTGGCCCTGTTACGTCAGCTGCTCGTGCTGGTAGCCGACAAGCGTCAGCCCGGAAAAGAACCCCTTTACGACGAATTGGCTTGTCGTCCGTCGTGGCAGGACCTGTATGAGTCCATCGTGGACGCCATGGTGTGCGTACATCGGGTCATGGACGGCCGTGCACCTGAGCGGGATCGTGTGCGCTTGTCGATCGAGCAGGTGGCGTTAACCAGCCGCGACGCTTACAGCGAAAAGATGCGCAGTTTTCGAGGTCGCGTCCTGTCCGGCATCGGCGAACTGATCGCGCACCCCCAGGAGAGGGCCGCTGGTGATAGTGAACTCGAAAGCCGCTTCCGACACATCGCGCGACTACTCGGCACGTCGGGGTGGGAGATCGCGCGCCCGTATGACGCCGGTGTCCTCGCGGCGACCATCGGTGGCTGGTGAGGGAGAGGACAGGGATGGGGACGAGTGAGGATCGACAACAAAGCACTGATCAACGAGGAAGGCGATGAACGAGTTTCTGAAGGCTTTTAAAGACGGCTTCATCCAGGGGGCCAGGGAAACACCGCGAGGTTTCTTTGCTCCTGTCGTGGCCGTCTGTCGCTGGCTAAACCGGGTCACGGACGAGGCCATGAGAGGGAAAGGGCGGAAGGATGAGCGTCGTCGCACCAGTCGCCTTGAGCTGAGGGAGAGGACGGAAGCGTCCACTGGCGACAGCCATGCGGACGCACCTATGGACGCGTGGCACGCCACGCTGGCGGATGCGCTAGAGCGAATCACGGTACTGGAACACCGTCAGGACAAGCTCGATCAAGCGATGCGATCCGCATGTGCAGCGCACGGGCCGGATGATTCGGCCACCGAGAACAAGGAGTAAGTCCCCGATGTTCAAACCCCGATGCCCAATGACGCCACGTCAGCGTGATCAGTTGGATGCTCAGTACGCCGACCTGATCGCTTTCAGGCGCGAACTGGCGACGATGAACGACGTCCAGAAGGAAGCGCGCGCGAGGGATATCTGTGGGGAGCCGGTCTATCTGCGACGGACTGCGCAGCGCGACTGCGCCGGTCTCGTTGCCTGCATGGTGGTGGCGGCTCTGAGCCGGACTGTGGCGATCACCACGCGATCCTCTCTTTCCGTGGTGGCCACCTGCCTGCTTCCGCTCTGTGCGCTGCGGCTGTTCAACATCCACGCCCTCTCGCGCGACATCTACTTCGGCACGTTGAGGCAATACCGCGAGATCGACGTACTTCCGGAGCCACCTCGCTTCGACGATTGATCTACACCGGCTGATTATTTTGTCACTGATGGACTGCGTATTGGTCGAGTCGACCTAGTCTGGGTATTGCCAGGGATTCGGGGCAGAACAGACTGAACGCTCCTACGCCGAAGGTCTGGAATTGAGAATATGAAATTTCCCGTGCTTACTCTCGCTGTTGCCGTGTCGCTGGCGGCTTCCGTCACCGGCTGCGATCGCGTGGTGCCTGTGCCTCCTGATGCGTCGGCGTCAACCAATCAGCCGGTTCCTGACCAGACTCATGTCTGCGAGGTGCATCAATGGCAACAAGACGCCACTTCCGCAGAATGCAAAACTGACCAGAAAGTCGTCTTTCTCCCTTTGAGCTTTGGTAACGAGCAGCTGCCCATTCTGTTTGCTGCCGTCAATTGTGACTTGCGCTATTCCGTAGCGCTCACCACTGGCAGCGTGACATGCATCTATGCAGGTCCGCTGGCGCCAACAGCAAAGGCAGATGCTTCACCCTCGAAATCTCAACCGACACATGCTGCAAGCGTGAGGTCGCCAAGCTGACCCGTGGCGCGACCCAGTGGTAGCCGTAAAAGTTACCTGCGCTCATTCCGTGTTGGAGAGGGAGGAAGCTGCCTGCCCAATCCAAGGGACATGGGTGCCTGCGCGATGGACAACGTAGCAGCTAGTACAACAGCGCCACTCAAACGAATGCCCGATCTTCAGCTGCTCCGGTGATGTGATCACGCAGGGAATGATCAGCACGTACTTTGCCGACAGGGGCTATGGCTTCATTAAAGGTCAGGACCCACTTCTCACGGTCTGCAACAAATCGACGCGGAACATGACAAGGTGCTCAAGTGCCATGTGGTCATATGATTTTTCGAAGAGCCGACTTGGCTCGTGAGGCCAACCGTGGGGCGAATTCTTTGACCTGCCTTCCATTGCCGGCATCGTGGTCCTTCCGCGACCTAGTCGTCTCTGCACAACCACGGCCCACATCGAACTCAGTCGAGGATCCGCGGCCGACAAAATGCGTCGCCGGATTTATGGACCTGTAAGGCTTGCGGCGGGGGCAAAGTGTGATCTGCGTCAAATTCCGTTTTTTTTCTGCTCGATATGGGCTGTTGAGAGTATGTAAATCGAGCAAACATTTTTTGGGACGGGATGGAGACTTGTCGTACCCGCCGGGTTGCCGGCATACCGAAAGCCAAAAAATGGAAAATTTCACGCGCATCCTTCGCCTGCCCGAAGTCATTGCCCGGACGGGCCTTAAAAAGGCCTCGATTTACGCGCGTATTAAAAGGGGGCTCTTCCCTGCGCAAAGAAAAATCGCCGGCCGCGCCGTTGGGTGGTTTGAGTGCGAAATCGAAGCGTTTCTGCAGAGCATCCGCTAATGGATCGCGCAGCACGCGTTGAAAAAATCGCCGACCTCAAACGCATTGTAGCAGCAGTCAAGGCGGCGCTCGACGATCACGCCGATGCTATGTGGGACATCCAGGAGGAATTCCAGGCCGAGCGCCGGGCGATCCTGGCTGCCGTAAAGCGGCAGCGGCATGGTCGCGCGCAGACTTCCAACCTTCTGCTCTGCGTTCGTAGCCGCCCCGACAGGGCGTTGCGTACACCTACCGCGGACTGGAAAAGCATTGAAGGGCGTGGCCACCGGGTAATGCGTGCCAAAGCGACCATGGCCGGCAAGCAGCGCTGGCGAGTCCGACCGACCAATGGATTTTCCAGCAACGTAAATATTTTCAGCAATACGATTCCAAAGAATCGAAAATTTGGATGGCGCACGAAGGATTTACTCCGTTACGCGCACGCGTGCGAAATTGACCTCGTGATAGCCACCGAGGCGAAACTGCAGCCCTTGCGCAAGCAGGTCGACGCCCTCACGGTCACCGGCACACGGGCCCTGCAATCGCTATATCAGCATGAGCGTGCGTTGCAGGCGGGGTCGGACAAGGAGGGCAGTCCGCGCGCGGTTTCGCCGAAGCCCATGGCGAAAGGTACGCTGCAAAACCAAACGTTGGCGCCAAGGCCTGACCCACCTCAGTTTCGTCACCCCTACACGTACCCGATACCGATGTGGCCCGCCCCGCGCGTCTTCGCCGAGGATCCCGATGACGCAGCGCTGGATCCCGGCGCGCCGCCTCAATTCCGGAGGCCCATATGAACCTACTCCGTGACGAAAAGATCATGCCAGGCCTCGCCGAGCTATCTGCACCGGAGACGCTTCCCTCTCCACTACCAGCTGTGCCGGCGTTCGATTCGGCCATGCTGCCGGCCTCGGTGCGCGAGTGGTGCCTGGATACCGCCGAGGGACTTCAGGTCCCCCTGGACTTCACGGCTGTACCGGCGATGGTGGCGTTGGCTGGCGCTATTGGCCGACGTGTCGGTATAGCTATGAAGCGACATGATCACTGGCACGAGCTCCCGATGCTGTGGGGCTGTGTGATCGGTCGACCGAGTTCCGGTAAGAGCCCGGCCCTGAGCCCAGCGCGACGCATGTTGGAACGTTTGGCCAGCGAGGAACGCAAAGTCCACGAGGCCGCCATGCGCGAATATGAGGGGCGCACGCTGATTGCCGATGCAAATCGCGCAAACGCCAAAAAGACCATTCAGAAGGCGCTGGCCAAAGGCGACCAGTCTGCAGCTGAGTCAGCCGCGGAAGCTGCCCTTTTCGACGAGCAGCCGCCAAGCGAACCGCGTCTCGTGGTGAACGATGCAACGGTGGAAAAGCTCGGCGAGCTGCTGAACGCGAATCCGCGTGGCCTGGTGCAATTTCGCGATGAGTTAGCCGGTTGGCTGGCGAACCTGGATCGCGAAGGGCGTGAGGGTGACCGTGAGTTCTGGCTGGAATGTTGGAGTGGCAGTGGCGCATTCACGGTGGATCGGATTGGACGCGGCACGGTGCGCATTGAGGCTTGCGCGATGTCCATTCTGGGCGGGATGCAACCCGGAAAGTTGGCAGAGTATGTCCGTGGAGCGATCCGCGGCGGTTCTAGCGACGACGGCTTGATCCAACGTTTTCAGCTCGCCGTCTATCCCGACCTACCAGCGAGCTGGAGCTATACCGATCGTCGCGCCGATCCCGCATCGGAGGAGCGCGCCTGGGCGACATTCCAGCGATTACGTACACTGGATACCGACACCATTGGCGCCGAAAGAGTGGACGGTATCGACGTGCCCCTCTTACGGTTTAACGATGAAGCACAAGAGCGGCTGATTAAATGGACGACCGATCTCATGCATCGGCTGCGCGCGGGCGAAGAACCGGCGTGGATGGAGTCGCATCTCTCGAAATTTCGGTCACTGGCTGGACGGTTGGCGTTAGTGCTGCATCTGGCGGACGACGGCAAGGGCCCGGTATCAGTCGACACTCTGGCCACCGCTTTGCGTTGGTGTGGATATCTTGAGGGTCACGCACGGCGTGTCTATGCACCCGCCATAGACAACGGCCTGACCGCCGCACACTTGATGCTGAAAAAGCGCAACAAGCTGGGCGAGCGGTTCACCGCGCGAGATGTCCAGCGACACGCCTGGGCCGGGCTGAGTGACCGCGACATGGTTACCCAAGGGTTGGAGTTGCTGTTGGAGCACCACCATCTGGCCGAGTGCACCGAGCAGACGGGGGGGCGTCCTTCCGTAGTATATGTATGGACGGCGGCGGCATGAACCAGGCTTGCACGATTCGTCAAATTGCACCTCCTGAACAACTTAAGTGTGTCCCGGAGACGCACTGACAAAACCGACGAAAGCGCTTTTGTCAGTTTTGTCAGTGGATCGGGCGGTCATCCCCTGAATACTTGGATTTAGCGCTATGCGTAGGCAGTGATGGTCAGTCGCGGGCACCTAGGCGGCAGAGTGTGTCCGCGGGAGCCACTCTGCCGCCATCAAGTAGATAATTGGTGGCGGAGTGCACGCCGCGTTTGCCATACGTGCTGCTGAGATATGGCGGTATCGGGTCACCTATCGTGAGCCGATGGCCTCACGGCACGGCGAACCATCCGAGGGGGCAGGCGCCGGATGGATCTGATGGGGCCGGAGTATGCCAAGTACGCCTGGTGCTTCATAGGCGAGCTACCACTCTGCCAGTACGGGCAACTAGCGCAACGCTGTCGCCATGTTCATGGGGTCGCTGGCTTGCGAGGGGCCTTACCGGCGTCAAAGAAGTGTTCCACCGAGATCCTGGTCCAGTACTGAATCGTATTTGGCCGGATCTTCCTCGGCGGATCCAGCAGCACGGCGACGTCCATCTTCCTACCGTTGCGCAAGAGCTGCCACAACTCGCCGTTCAAGTTGTTGAGGAAGGCCAAGGTAGCGTCGGTCAAAGACACCTGTTCAGAAGGGAGTAGTCCAGCCAGAGAGGATCTGGGCGGCCAACCAGGACGGTAGTGATGGTCACCGGCGGCGCTAAAGGATGGTCTGTTTCTGGAGGAGGGTGACACTGTTCGTCGACGGGCGTCTTTGTCGCGGGCGACCAAGACGAGGTGGCTGCACTGCTTGCCGGGGAAGTCGACGCCCTCGGCCACGCCGGCCAGTCCGACCAGTCCGACCAGGATGGGGCCTTGCCCGGCGGTAACGAACTCCCGGTGCTAGTCGAGCAGGGAGATGATGGGCTGCGACGTCTCCTCCAATCTCAGTAGCACAAGCGTTTAGAGTCAATCCCGAGTTCTCAATCGTAGGCCGGCTCGACATTTGGGAGGCGGTCACAACGGTCATCCTCCTCGCGGCATGATGGCGTCGAAGGAGGGGCCATCTTTACGCGCAATCACTCCATGGCAATCGGGGCTCTTCTATACTCGATCCAGCGATAGGTGCTTCCATAAAGAAGCGCGATGCCACCGGCGAAGCAAAGAACTATGCTAGGTATAAATGAGCCGATCTGTGCAACAAGGCAAACCAGTGCACCAATGAACAGAACGGACCCTGTCGTCGACTTGCGCTGATGTATCGAGCGGATCTTCTGTTCAAGTTGTTGGTATGCCTTTCGCGCGCGTTGGTTGAGTCCCGTCAGGTCCGCGTGCGTATGCGTGCCGTGCGCACTGCGCCTACCTACCGCGGCGACACGACCGCGGAAATTGTGAACCGTGAATCGGTAGTTGCCTTGCGCCCCCGTCGACTTGTAGTACTCGACACCAAGAAGTGCATTGGCGCCAACGCGTCGTGCATTCCGCTGGAGCTCCCGTTTCGCCTGGTCGGGCGAATCGCGAGAGGCGCCGTGTACGACCCAGTCGCCGATCTCAAGCAGCTCCCATCCAGGCAGCCGATCCGTCTTGGAGATCACCACCTCGTCGGGTAGCACGAAGGTGGCCACGTGGGCTGGGCTGACCAGCGACAGTCGGTCGGCCCGGTAGCCTTTGGGTGTGGCGCGCTCATCAAACGTAACGAAGGCACCATCACCGATCTTGTCGATCTGCGTGGCATCGGTGAACGACTCTTTGCGAAAAAAGTAGTCGTTTCTATCATCGCCTTCGATGAAGCCGTAGCCCTTGTCGGGCAAATATGTCTTGACGATTCCTTGCGTGACTTGCTCCCGTGGCGTTGAGTGTGGATATGAACGGTGCGCTGCATCACCCAGCGCAAAGGCATCTGCCCTTGATCAAAGGCTTAGCCGCACACCCGCAGAAACCACCCTTGTGTTCGTGTCACCACCGGCTACTTGGGCAGTCGAGGACTCGCGGCAGCTGCTGGGACGGATCGCTTTCGGTGGGCTTGTGGCGTGGCATGAGATTTCTCGTGGGTCGCTCGTCTGACCCGAGAAAAGCATGGGTGCCGATTCGCGCAACCCCCGCAAGTCGCACCGGCGAGTGTCGGTGTGAGCTCCTCATGGATCCAGTGGCACGGTCGTGCAGCGATCACGTAGCCGATGGCACGGTTCTTTAGCGACATATGTAACGCAGCACGGGTTGGCAATCGACGGACCGCTCCGCGAGTACTACGTCGTCGGCACGCACGAGACGTCTGATGAGACATCGTGGCAGCCTGAAATCGGCTGGCCCATCTTCCAGACTGGAAAGTGATCCTTTCTAAAGTCAGGCAAGATCCCGCGCTTCGATCATTTCATCTGTATTTTTGAATGCCGCGACTAGGACGAAGTGATCTTCTCGGCGAGGTGCTGAAAATTTTGCCTTTGAGGTGCCTAGTCGGGGTGAGCGCTGCTTTAAGGATGTGACAATTCGCCAGCTTGAGCCCCGCGGTCAGCTGAGTATATTCGCGCATGTAACCCGGCCAATTTGCGATGATTCGACCGGCGGCGTCGAGGTACTTTCGGAAGCGGTAAGCACGTCTTGCTCTGTCGTCTCGTCGGTGAGCTCGTAGCGGGTACTGGCCAAAGATTCTGCAAGATGTATGAAGCGCCACAGACGCGTAGAGCCTGGCTTGACTGCCGGGCTCTACGCGTAGTCAACCTCCCGAATGTCAACTTCCACCGTAAGCGGACGCACCAAAGACTTGTGTATGACTCACGCCACTACCATTTCCGCGGCCAGCTCTCGAGCCACCCCTTCCACATTCATGTCGACCAACATCTCAAGCGGATATCCGGCGTAACGTTGACGGAACTGATTCGCGATCTGCTCTCTTTCCTCTTTGCTAGGACTATTGAGGTCTTTCACCGTTGAACGGACCTGTTCGCGAAACTCAAGTAGATAGTCGGCTTGCTCAGACAGGAGTTCCAACGCGCCGGATTGACCATGACCCGCATAGACAGCACTGGCTGATGCGTAACGCGAGCGCACAACGGCGATCTGTTGAAGCCATTGCTTGGTTCGACCTTCTGCCAGCCATGGGTGAACTCGATGGTAAACCAGGTCGGAAGCAATCAGCGCGCGCGTTTGAGGCAGATAAACCACTGTGATGTCTTCCGACTCCCCTGCGCCCAGATCATCCAGCATGAGTACCAGGCCATCAATGATGAGTGGCTCGCCAGTCGAAACGACGTGTGTCGGAAGGGTGGTGCGAGGGGGGTAATCATCGCCATATACCGGGGCCCAAGCCAAGCGCTTTTGCGCCTCGGTGGCACGGATCACATCTATAGTGGTTTGCGTCGCGTAGATCGGCACAGTAGGCCAATGCTGTTCGATCTCCGCAGTGCCGTTGAAGTGATCGGGATGTGGATGGGTAATCACCACGCCCAGTAGCGGCCTGCCTCTTTCGCTGATAACACGCACCAATTCGCGGGCTGCAGACGTCAGGAACTGGGTATCAACAAGCACGAGGCCGTTTTTCGTTTCGATGATGAACGAGTTGACTAGAAACGCTTGTTCAGCCGAACTGAAGACTTGAATGGAATACATGGCAGGCCCGCCTAGATCGCTTTGGTAGACGGATCGTCCAGGCTTTAGGTCCTATTGAATAGATCCATGAAACGTATATCATTCATACGTATTTGGTATATTTGATCGATGCATCGCGAAGCCTCCCTCACGCAATTGCGAACGTTCATACGCGTTGTTGAGCGGGGAAGCTTGTCGGCGGCTGCACGAGATCTCGGCACGACACAACCCACCGTATCGCGACAGATCAAGGAGCTGGAACAGGCTTACGGATGCACGCTCCTGATCCGGACTACGCGGTCGCTTCGTCTGACACTGCATGGAAACATGGTCTACGAGCAGGCTAGGCTTAGCGTTCAATCGGATGATCTTCTCCGCGAAAAGCTGAGCGGCGAAAATGTGCGGATTGAAGGACACCTTCGTATTGCGGCGCCATCAGGATTCGGTACGTTTGTCATTGCCCCTTTCTGTAGCCGCTTTTTAGAACGTTATCCCAACGTGACGATAGATCTTTCACTATCTGATCGTCAGAGCAACCTGGTTAGTGAAGGTTTTGATGTTGCGGTACGAATCGGACGCCTGCGTGATTCATCGCTTTACGCAAGGCAACTGGCCACACTGGAGGAGGTCTTCGTCAGTCACCCAAAATGCTTGAAACATAAGGTGGCGAAACCCGCGGATTTGTCGTCGTTACACTGGATTGGCTTTTCCGGCCTGACGGAGGGCGACGAGTACCAGGTCGAGCGGCGCGGGCAAAAACAACGAATTGGCGTGCAACCGCGCCTTCGCATCGATCAGATTGTTGGTTACCGTGAAGCACTACTGGCGGGTGGAGGGGCAGGTGCCATTCATCGCTATGTGGTTGATGCGGATATTCGGCAGGGACGCCTGATCCGGCTTATTCCTGGCTGGGAACTCCCCCGATGGCCCGTGCACGTTCTATTCCCCATTAGGAAGCATACTTATCGTCTCCAGCAATGGTGCGATGAGCTTGCTCAGGAGGTGGGCTCCATTGCAGGCATTAAGGCCGAATAACCCAGCGGACGTCGCGGTCTACCGGATCGCTGGAGCTAAGATGGGCCGCCCTACATTGTTACCAGCTTGCAATAAGTTCAGGGTTGCCTTCTTGAACCTGGTCTTGATCCCCCTGGCTCTACAAGCTTGACCCGGATGTTGAACGGCAGCAGCTCGTAATAAGGCGATTCGCTCACGCCTTCCAAGGCAATTTTTCTGCGCAGTACGGTGACATGAACGGTACTCCAAACGTTCCGACGATCGAAGAAACGTTCACGATGACGCCGTGGCTTTGTCTCCTGAAGAAGGGCACCACCTCCTGGATTATGCGGACCGGACCGAAAACATTCGTTTGGAAATGCGCTTCGAACGCGTCTATCTAAGGAAACTCTGATTTTGCCTCGTGGTCGAAGCGAAGCCCTCACCGACAGAGTGTAGAAGATGCCCGAGCAGCTGACCTTGGCGACGCAAGCGGACGGTGGTTTCGAAGCCCATCGCAAGCCGACACGGCGGGATGTGTTCCTGGCCGAGATGGACAAGGTGGTGCCCTGGGCAGAGCTGTGCACGGTCATTGAGCCGTTCTACCCGAAGGCACGCGCCGAAGGTGGTCGTCGCCCGGTGGGGTTGGAGCGGATGCTGCGCATTCACTTCTTGC
>Ga0302231_10002076_pt1 | contig 11717 bp, 16 predicted proteins | sample II_Palsa_N2_2_FD_193522 | JGI IMG/M metagenome (GOLD analysis project Ga0302231, IMG submission 193522) | Peat permafrost microbial communities from Stordalen Mire near Abisko, Sweden - II_Palsa_N2_2 | ecosystem: Environmental > Terrestrial > Soil > Palsa > Peat permafrost | place: Sweden...
TCCTCACCCTCCGCCACCTCTGCATCAAGTGCACCCGATGCCAACACGTCAACATCACCGCGCAACTCCCTGGACGAGCCCGTGGCTGCCTAACTATTTTTTTAACGGGTCCAACAGAGAACCACCACCACCCATATATCAGTCGCAATACATTCAAGGGGAGGAAAAAAGCACTCATTTCCATATCACCTCAGACCATGCTCAAAACCTGCTTTTCTCTACGTTCGTCATTCATTGAAAGAGTTATTTCGTTGTCGTCGTATTTTTGTCCTCTCAAAACAGAAATTTATTGAAAAATGATTATGCCGCCTGCAGTGAAGCCGTTTGCTTAGTCTTCTCTGTGCGCTCAGCGCCTTCCGTGTCTTTGTCGTTCAGATTCAGTCCGGAAAGTGATGCTTCGAGAGAACCGTCGTCTGTGCTGATCGTCGGTAGGCTTGCGAGCTGTTTCTCCTTCTCAATGGCAATGAGCTCCTCCAGCTCCATCTCGATTTCGTCGTCGTCAATCACGACGTCGGGGCTGTTGACGGGCTGCGAGACGGCGTCGTTCACCTCCTTGGCATCGGCCATGGCGTCCTGCATGTCCTCCATGACCTTGTCAACGTTGTCAATCTTGAGGTCTGCGGCGAGCAGGTGCTTGAGTGCCGCCGTGCCCGCGCTCATTGCTTGCACGACGTCAATGGTCTGCTTAGACTCGATGATCTGCAGATACAGGCTCTCAAGGTTATTCAGCGAGAGCTCGCGCCGCTGGATCGTCTCGCGAACGAGCTTTTTCCGCTGCAAATGGTACTTGGCGGCCGTTAATTTTTCATCTAATAGCAAAATACTTAGAAAGGTTTTCCCTTACAAAGGGGGAAAAAAAAAAAACAACCTTTAGTTCTGGCCCGATTGAAGGCGGCTTGGGCCTCCAGTACGCGCTTGTCGTACTCGGCGTTGAGCTGGGCCAGTTGCTGCCTCAGCTTTTCCAGCGTCGACTTGAGGATGTAGAGGCGCATGTCTTCCTGGGAGATCGTCACGGGCTGCCCGTCATCGCTTTGGGCGACTTTGACGAGCTGCAGAGTACTCAATAATTTATTTTTTTTATTTCTTAAAAAAGTGACAATTACCACAGATGTATCGGTCACTGACCGGACCAAGACGGTCTTCTGGAACTGGAGGTACTCGAGCACAAGCTTGAGCTCGCTGGCCGACAGCTGCGGCGCCATCGCTTGCAGCTGGTTCATATCGAACAGTGTCGTCGTCGTGTCCCCATCCTTCTGGCTGTGCTGACGGCATTTACCCACGAGCTGCCGTGCCGTGGCCTCGACGAGCTTGACGCGGACGTAGCGCCCTGTTGCATCCGGGGCAGTGGCCGCCCCATCCGACAGGGTCGACGCAATCAGTCCAAAGACCGATGCAGCGATCGCGACAGACGCCCTCGCGGTGAAGCTCCACGTCATCCGCCGCCTCCACGTGGTCTCGCTCTCCAGCTCGCTCTGCTGCTCGAGCGCCTTTATGACGAGACCGATCCCCTTTGGCTGCGGCCGCAGGCTCTCGTGCACCCACCGTTTTGCCAGCGCCTCGTCCACGTCCAGCACCAGGCCCGCGCCGCCGCCGCCGCCGCCGCCTGCCGCCGCGTCGACGTCATCCGTGAGGATCACGTCAGACCAGAAGCGGACACGTGCATCGTGCACGGCCTGGTTGACCTCGCGCGCAGGGATGGGCGCAAACATGGCCCGCAGTCGTTCTGCGTCACCGTTGACACGGGCCTTGAGCTTGGCCTCCATTTTACCGTTGAAAATTGCTATGTTTTTCTTTCTTCATCACTGGTGCAGTCCACTGAGATAGGTTACTAACCGACGCTCTCCTAGTTGGTTGTAATGGCGGTTCAGACCCGTGTGCGCTGCTCCAAGCTCGTGCAACCGGCCGATGGCGACGTGCGCAACCCACGCGTGGCCAGTGGTGGTGCGCTGCTCAAGTGGATGGACAGCACGGCCTGTCTGGCGGCGGAAAAGCTTGCCAAGTACGTACTGAAAACGTTAAACAATGCACGTAAACAAGGACATTGGACCTTCATTCCTTACAAAAATAAAGGTGCCCTGCGGTGACGGCCAACATGGACGATCTCGAGTTCCACGAGCCCGTCGAGGTCGGCTGCATCGTGCTGATCGAAAGCTTTGTGTCGCGCGTGTTTAGCACGAGCATGGAGATCCTGTGCCGCGTCGAGGTGGAGGACATGGACTCGGGCGAGAAGAAGCGCGTGTGCTCGACGGCCTACTTTACCTTTGTCGCCCTCGATCGCGATGGGCAAAAGGTCAAGCTGCCGCCGGTCACGCCCGAGTCGGCCGAGGAGAAGCACGAGTACGAGGCGGCCGAGCGACGCAGGCAAGTCCGCCTCAACCGCAAGAAGGCCATCAAGGAGACGGCCAGCAAGCTCGACGAGATCGAGCGTGTGCGCACCGCGTCCTATGCGGGCTTGGATCGTATAATGGCAAACCACGTGTTTTTTTTCTGATTCAACGGCATCCAATGTAGGGACCCCGTCAGCACTCGGCAGCAAGTCGGGCGGCAGCGCAAACACGTCTTTAAGTAACGATGCAAAAGAAAGACCCTCCATCCCAATGGCCGTCACCTACGTTGAGAGCACCGAACTTGTGTTTGCAAACCAGACCAACCACCACGGCACGCTCTTTGGCGGCCAAGTGCTCGAGTGGATGTGCAACGCCGCAACGATGGCCTCATCGCGACTTCGCGCTGGATTTTGCACGCTGCGCAGCATTGACGATGTCGCTTTCATTGCGCCTGCAAAGACTGGCGACCGCGTCTTTATTCGGTACAGTGTGTTTTCTTCAACTCTTCGTACTCAATTTTCTTTTTTGTGCTCTAGTGCTCAGGTCAACAACACCTTTAGCAGCTCTCTCGAGGTCGGCGTTCGCATCGACGCGTATCCTGTTGGCGGAGGCGAAATGAAGCACATCAACTCGGGCTATCTGACCCTTGTCGGTGTGTTTATTTTGTTTCTTTCCTTTTTCTTTTTTCATTTTTTTTTTTTTTTTTTTTTGACCTCTGCAAAAATAGCGGTTCACACGCTCGACAAAAAATTGATGATAAATGCACATGCCAACTTGCCGCGCATTCTCTGCCAGGCCGAGAGGGAATCGCAGCAGGCGCTCGAGGCATCTGCCAGGCGCAAACTTCGTCTGGATCGCCGCGCCATCCGTCTCCTAAAAGACAAGCTTGCCGTCGTCTGGGACGAGTCAGTGGCGTACGACATCCACCTGGCCAACATCAGCTCGCTCACGATCATGCGAGGGCGCGCTGGATGGCAGAAAGTGGAGGAGACGGACGGGATCCGCCTGACGATGTTGGAGGAGGGCGGATCAGGCACGATTGTGCGCATGGATGTGGCCATCAAGACATCGGGTTCACGGCTCTTCAAGATCATCACCAACTGGGCACTCCGCCGATCATGGGACCTGATCTCGAGCGACATTGTCATTGCACGTGCCATCAACGAAAACTGCAGTTTGATTCACGAGACAATGAAGCCATTCCGAAAGTAAGAAAATAATAAAAAATTAAATCCTTACTTTTATTTTTGTCAGGGCAAGCCCAACCCGGCAGGGACCCAACGCCATGGACATTTCGCTGGTGTACTCGGTGCGTGTGCCTACTGCCCTCTCGCCCTCTTATGTCGTCGCTTTCCGGTCGGTCGTCACACCAGAGATCCCTGAACGGGGCGACTTTTTGCGCGCGGAGATTGGCCCGTCGGGTTTCATTGTGCAGCCGGTCGAGGGCAGCCCCGACGAGGCTCACCTCACGTTCATGACGACCATGAGCAACTCTGTCCTGGCCGTGTTCACGTCTGACCTTGTCGGGACCTCCAAGATCTTGCTCAGTACGTTGGACAAATTGAATTTTTTTATAAAAAATAACGCTTTGGGGCAATAGACAACATTGTCAAGTTGCGAGAGCTCGCAGAGGCAAAGACGCATCCGGCAGAGGATCAGTCCGCGGCTGATTCAAAGCAAGCGAAACAGGCCAAGTCGGACGAGGCGACAAATGGATGTGTCATTGCATAATCGATATTTTTCTTTCTTTCTTTCTTTCTTTCTTTTTTTTTTTTTGCATGCATGTACAAAAGAAGAGAAGAAGACGAGAAGTACACACTACGACAGCCTCTTGATGATTGAATAAATGCCCATGAGGAGCATGTAGAGAGAAAAGAAGATTGCAAACCCTGCGATCGCCTTGGGTTGACCATCGAGCTGGTAACCCGCCACAGAAACGCACTCAATCACAAAGATGGGGAGGGTCCTCAAGAGCAACTCAAAGGCAAAGACCAGATCAATGGCGCTGTGGTCGTACACGTCAGATGCCCTTGGCTGAAACAAGACTTATTTAGGATGAAAAAGGGATAAATATGTTTTTTCTACCTTTGTATTTTGCCTTCGTGGGATGATGTCACCAAATGTTGGGCCGTAAAAGGGCGCACAAAACACGAGTCGCGTGGTCCATGAGATGGCGATGCACATGATGTAGAAAGAAATCATCGTGAGCACAAAAGACAGCGTAACGCAATAGATGATGATCGCCTAGCACATACACAATAAGAAAACCGTGCGGTTCGAAAAAGAAAAGGGTTTACCTGGAAGAGCCACCACGTAACACGGATGAGTGCAAAGACAATCGGGTTATCGCCCGAGTGAAGAACAGGGAAATCGGGGGCGCTAACGGAGAGGTGCTGCCTGCTGAGGAACATGACCGAGTTGTAAAGGCCAAACAGGATTGGGACGACGGATGGAAGGAGCTAAAAAAAAAAAAAAATAAAAATAAAAATTACTCTGGTCAATAGGTCAGTAGTAGGCAGCTTTTAAATACCTGGAAGCCCACGAGGGCGCCGCGGATGTGCCAGTTGAGGTTGGGGACGAGGAGGACAAAGAGAGCGTCAAAGGAGACGTTGAGGATGCTGGGAGAGACGATGACAACGGTCACGACGAGCTGGTTCCACGCCTTGTTTGTGTCTTTTTCCAGGAGCAGGCGCGGCAGGACGAGCATTGCGAGCATTGAGCCAGAAAAGGACACGACAAAGACGAGGATGCAGGTGGCCGTCCACTTGATGTAGTCCCTCGTGATCGAAAAGCCAAACACGTCGCCGTTGCTGACCGCGACGTACATGTTGCCGTTGATATCGACCCAGCCGGGCGCGGCGGGGACGGCGGCCGAGAGGAGCTCCTCGGGCGTGTCGCCCATCTCGACAAACCAGATGCTCGAGCGGTAGTCGTCAAACCCATACTGTAGCCAGCTGCCGTCGGTGATGCTGCCAGTGGCGTCAGCGGTGGACGGATCCCAACTCCAGAGGTCGCTGCCGATGATAACAGATCCAGCGGATGTGGCGTGGAAGCCGCCAAAGATTTCAACGGTGGTGGATTGGTTGGAGTAGAGCGGTGTGGCGGCCGAGCGCGGCAACGGGCACAAGGTTGACGACGACAGCTGCTCGGACCCCTTGCCGCAGCCGAGCCACACCCACTGCTGCGTGGCGAGGTCCAGCCGCCACATGTCGCTTAGGAGCTGCGTCCTTGTGGGCAACGAGACGACCGAGCCGTTGAAGAAGACGATGGCCGAGGGGCTGTTGGAGCCGCCAAAGACGTAGATCGCATTGTTGGCTGCCCAGAACCAAGAGGCCGCGAGCTCACGGGCAGGCGGGCTGTTGGCGGCGTTTGGCACGCCCTGGTCTCCGGCGTAGTTGCCCTCGGGGGCTGTGGCGTTGACGAGGATGGACCACGCCGACGTGGCAATGTCAAACTCCCAGACGTCGTTCATGACGACGAGGGTCGTTCCGTCGGCTGCGCTCACGGCCACGCCACCAAAGAGAACGAGCGTGCTGGCGTCGACGCAGAAGAGACGCGCGCCTCGTCGTGCACCGGGGAGCAGCATGCTAGGCGGTGCGTGCGAGGGCGCGGCGCCGTTGCCGCTGTACAGCGTCCACCCGCCGCCGAGGCCCGCGTTGATCCAGAGGTCGTCCATGAGCTCGCCCGTGGTGCTCTGGCCGCCAAAGACGACCCAGGCAGTGCCGTCCGTGGCCGTGCATGACGCAGGGGCAATGCGGGGCAGGTCCAAGGGAACAACAGAGCTGTTGCTGTCGTCCAGCCACACCTGCCCCACCGAGTCGAACGACTCGATGCCGCCGGGGCCCAGCATCTGCAGCGTCGTGCCGTCGGCCGCGCTCACGTACGTCGCAGGGGCCAGTCCCACGCCCGATACCAGGTTCGGAGGCATGCCGCCGCTGCCCACGTCCCACAGCGTCCAGCCCATCGTGTTGACCCACGTGGCGGCAATGGACGTGCCCCAGCTGGGCAGCGCGCTCGCACCGTCCGGGCCCGTGGCCGCCGCGGCGACGAGCACGACCAGCACAACCAGCGAGTGAAGCCGACTGGTTGCCCTGGGTCTTGCACTCGGTTGCGTCATTCTGATGAAGGCGCCAGTTCAGTTGGTAAGTGCACCTTCAGTTCCTCCCGGGCACGATGTCGCTGCAGCCGCTGCCCTCGCCGACGATGGACAGCATGGAGCGCAAGATGATTGACGAGCTGATTGCGATGAGCGAGCAGGTGGGCGTGCGGATGGACGAGCAGATGGTCCAGACGTTGCTCGAGCTACTCCGGCTCAACGTCACGCCCGAGTCGCTGGCGCTCGTGCTCAAGGTCGCGACGCGAGTGCAAAGGCCGCCGCCGCCGCAGGCGCTGTCATCGTCGACCAGCAGCAACAGCAGCAGCTCTGCAGCAAGGTCATGAAACCAACTATACTGTAATCTACGCAGGGAAAACTTCCGTGACGAGGACGGACCAACTATCGATATTTAGGGCGTTTTGGAGGTAGAGTGGGGCCTTCTCGAGGCAGAGGTGGGGTCCCAGTGAGTGGATCGGAGCCAAGGTCAACTGGTGGTGCTGCTGCAGTGCAGCTGGCAGCCCAGAGACGCCAGAGGACACGAGGATGACACGAGTGCTGTTGCCAAGGAGTCCCAGCAGGAACGCGGCGATCTCGTGCTCGTGGGCGCCGGCCAGATCACTGAGCATGAGGTGGCTGCTGGCGTCATCAGGGAAGCACATTGGGACGAGCGATCCTGCGCGACGCGGCAGGAGATGGTGCGGCGGCATGTACGTGTGCGCAAACACAATGTGCCAGTCAGTGCTGGATGCGTTTGGGGACAAGGCGGAGGAGCAGATGTCGCTGTAGACCGTCTCCATTGCGGGCACGACGCCACCCTGATGGAGCACGCCGTAGACGAGGCCCGCGAGCAGGTTGAACGCGAGCCAGGTGGACATCAGCCGCTTGAGTCCTTTGTGTTGTGGTCCTGTCTGCACACTGTCGTAGGCATGTGATAGCGCAAGGACCATCGGCCCGACCAACGCCACCAGAAATCGCGGCTCCTGATGCGGCACAAGCGACAACATACAGGTGGGCACGATGCAGCAAAGTGCTGCGACTATGTGCACACAAACATTTTATATTCGAGCCAAAGTGTAAAGACGGTTACCTTCGCCAACAGACAGACCCCGGAGTGGCCACGGTTGCCGCCAAGCAGACGTCGCAACAAACCATTTTAGGAGACCAATCAGCTCGTAAACCGCAAGAACGGCCAGAGGGCCGTAGAGCATAGGCAGGTTGATTGCCACGTGGAGCCACCGTGGATGGATTGTGTGCAGGGCCAGATTTGCAAAGTTTGTGTTGTAGAGGAGATTGTTTACCGGCGTGAGCGTGAGATGGCCCTAGAGTAAAAATAGTTTTGTTGCAAGTTTTTCTTTTTTTAAAAAAAAAAAGAAAGAAGTTGCCAGAGTACCTCAAAAGAGAGGGAAAACAGGTCGAGCGAGGCAGTATCAAAAATGCTGTGAAGAGTCAGTGCCGTGCCTGTCGACGCCGAAACAAGCCGCATGGTCCCAAAATACAGCGAGTCGATCGAGGCCAGGGCGAGTGTTGTGGCCAGGACCGCCACGGAGCCGACAACGGCGAGCGAAACGACTTTAACCATCCTCCGCTCGGCGGCGTACACGTTCCACAGAAACGAGGCCCCCAATGGCAGGACAAAGGTTGCAAAAGTGATGCGCGTAAAGACGCCGAGGGTGAAGAGAACTCCGAGGCGGACCGCGGCCTTGTACGCGTCGTTTTGATGGTGGCTAAATATGACTGTGAGACACAGCACGACGACGACGGCCTCGATCCCGTTGGACAGCGGTCTGACGAGGAAGACCCATGTCACATACGAGGTCGCGTACAGAAACCACGCGGTGGAGACACCCCTCTCCTTGGCCGGCGCCAGCCCTGTCTGGGTGAGGCAGTAGTCCACCATCAGAGACATCAGCAGCGCGCTTAACCGCGGTAACCTGACAAGCCAATACGTTGCCATAGAGCTGGCGATCATCTCTGCAACGTACCGTAGGGTTCAGCTCAGCAAAGTCAGCGTCATTACATACCAGGCACGAAGAACGACGTCAAAAGCATCGGCAGCCCAGAGATCACATACGTCGGCACGATGGACCTAGCCGGCGCATCCGACGGGTCAAACTCCCACGCGCGCTGCGTGTGGATACCAAAGACCTCCCCGGCCACCACCTCGGGTGATTGAAAGTACTCGTCGGGATGGATGTACCCCGTGGCCATCAGCACCGCCATCAGACGCACGGCCACAAGCAACATCATCACCACAGTCCGCTGATCCTCCTCCTCCCTTGCTGCTGCTGCTGCTGCTGCGGCGGCGGCGGCGGCGTCCGATGCTTCAGCAGTGTGACCAGAAGCCATGATTAACCAAGTCCGTCTCCCATTCAAAACATGGCCGCGGTCAACACTCGTTTTGCTTGTTTTTTTTTTTGCCACTTGCTGCTGTTTATTACTGTGCTGAGAAATGCGCCTGCGACAACAGACGTGTTGGATATGGGCCTGCTGACCTTGCGCCTTTTTTTAGGATTTTTTTGGCAAGCGGCGGACGCTAAAAAAAATTTTTTTTTCTCTGTCCAGATGACTCGTGGAGGCCGCCCCCCGTCATCATCTACAGTGTCGCCCAGTCCTGGTCGGCCGCACCACCAAGGGCCCATCACGCCCAGCTCGACGCCCTCCAAGGGCAAGGGCGCCGCCACCGCCGCGGCCAAGGACGTCGGCTCGCCCGCGACGGGCCGCCCGGCAACCCTTTTCCGGACTGGGACGCCTCCTGCTGGTACGTGACCTTCTCGAACGTTCTCTGCACGTTGACTCTTTTTCTTTGCGCGTTGCGCTGATAAAAGCCATCGATTCGGCCAAACTACTGGCGCATTTCCGCTCGACTGGGTACCTGCCGGTGGGCACCAAGCTGCCCGTGTTCAAGCGCGGCGAAAGCACCTGGCAACCCGCTGAAATCGTCGCCATCAAGAACAAGGTGGATGATGGCACCCTTGGTAACTAGGCGCCGTCACCTGTGACAACCCCCCCCCTCTTATTGCTCTCTCTGTCTCATTCTATTTAGCGTACTATGTGCACTATGTCGACTTTAACAAGCGTCTAGACGAGTGGATCACGGTGGATCGGCTGGACGTGTCTGTTCCCAGCCGCATCACGTTCCCGCAACCCGGCAATGAGAAGAAAGAGGTTGGTCGGTCAAACAGTGCCTGCTTTTGTTTTTGCTTACTTAATCGGTCGCAGGACAAGAAGAAAAAGGGCGAGGAAACCTCGCGAAACAAGAAAACATCCAAGTTGGCGCAGCTCGCCTCGAGCGCAGCCGACGAAGGGACACCGTCATCAAGTCCGTCTACCCTGCAGAATGACTTTATGGAGGGGGCGACGTCAACGCCGATGGCAGCGTCGATAGCAGATATGGACCTTGAGGGCAGCACGGGGGCAAAGGGGGACGGTAGCAGCAGTGTCGGCGGTCGTGCGAAATCAACGATGGATGGCAGCCACATGCACGACGACGACGATGACGAAGACGATAACGAGGATGGCCACAACAATAACAACCGGCGGGGCGGCGATCGCGATGACGATGATGAAGACGACGACGATGACGCGATGGACACAACGGGAGCCTCGTCGTCGTCAGCGGCAGCAGGCTCGGCGTCCAAAGATGATGCACAGAAGGAGGCAGGCGAGTCTGACGACGAAATGGACGGTGCAGACCCGTCGGCCAACATGACCCTCGAAGAGGACTTGCAGCGCCTGAGCCAAGGTGGCTCCATGACCTCGCGTCCCGAAGAAGTTGCACGCGTCAAAAACATCAACTCGATCGAGATCGGACGCCATCTCGTCGAGGCATGGTATTTCAGCCCCTACCCCGAAGAGTTTGAAAGTGTCGACGTCCTCTACGTCTGCGAGTATGGTGTTGCGAATAAAGCTCCCTGTGTCAAACTTTTTTTTTTTTTTAAATTTAGGTTTTGCCTCAAATACACCTCCTCAAAACACCAACTGTCACGGCATCGTGCGAAATGCTCTCTGCATCACCCTCCTGGCAACGAAATTTATCGGAAAGGGTATAATTGGATCGCCTTACTGTTTTATGGTCATGTTAAATTTTTTTGGTTCAGCTCGTTGTCGTTCTTCGAGCTGGACGGGCACAAGCAAAAGACGTATTGTCGCAACCTTTGTCTTCTGTCCAAACTCTTCCTCGACCACAAGACCCTGTACTACGACGTGGATCCCTTTTTATTTTATGGTACCGCGTTTTTTGTTTTTTTTTGTTTGTTTTAATTTTTTGTGACACCCCCCGACTCAGTCATGACCGAGACGGACGCAAGGGGCTCCCACATCGTCGGCTACTTTTCCAAAGAGAAAGACTCGGCTCAAAATTACAACTTGGCGTGTATCCTGACGTTGCCACAGCACCAGCGCAAGGGCTACGGCAAGCTGCTGATTGGTATTTTTTTTTTTTTTTTTTTGAACGAGTTGAAAGCCCCCAATACAATAAATCCCGTATGGTAAAACAGACTTTAGCTACCAGCTCAGCAAGATCGAAAACAAGACGGGATCACCCGAGAAGCCTCTCTCTGATCTCGGCCTTCTCAGCTACCGCAGCTACTGGTTTGACACGATCATGACTTTGTGTATGTTTGCTTCCTTTTATTGTCGTTGTTAATATTATTTATATTTGGCAGTGGAAGACATGGGTGACGAGCTGAGCATCGAAGATGTGAGCAAGCTCACGGGGATCACCATTGAAGACGTCTTGCACACACTCACGGCGATGAACATGCTCAAGTACTACAAGGGCAACTATATCTTTTGCATCTCGGAAAAGCATCGCGAAGGTAGCGTATTTTCTTTGCTTTGTGAATTCTAAAAACGTGCACTCCTTTTGTAGACTACAAGAAGAGCATGTTCAAACAAAAAACGAAAATTGATCCTGCGTGCGTCGAGTGGAAGCCGCCTGTATTTACGGCGTCGCAGCTCCGATACGTTTAGATGATGACTTTTTTTCTTTGTCCCCCCACCCCAAACACCCACCCCACACCCACTCCACCCCACAACGCGTGTACAGCCTCGAAATCAATCTTATTTCTTTACAGTTCTTAAGAGTTCAATGTTCAATATTCACCCGCTTCGATGGCAGAATTCACCCAGGGCGTGTCGACCAGCTTGATCGCGTGTGCACTCCGCTCACCCAGAGCAGCACAGAGCACCTTGTTAGCCCATTCCCTTTCGACATTGTCGTTGCGTTGCAAAAGGACGTGAGTCAAGTGCATTTTGTACGCGTCCAAAAAGGATCTATTGCATAAATGTCAAAA
>Ga0302231_10002079_pt1 | contig 11711 bp, 10 predicted proteins | sample II_Palsa_N2_2_FD_193522 | JGI IMG/M metagenome (GOLD analysis project Ga0302231, IMG submission 193522) | Peat permafrost microbial communities from Stordalen Mire near Abisko, Sweden - II_Palsa_N2_2 | ecosystem: Environmental > Terrestrial > Soil > Palsa > Peat permafrost | place: Sweden...
CGAACGGCATGGCGTGAATATTCAGCGTGACGGGAAAAGCATTGTAGGCGTCCTCGGCGATACTAAACTGCTTGCTGGCAGGCGCTTTCGTAGAAGCTGAAGACTTCTTCCAATGTCCCTGGTGATCGCGCATCGGAAGATTCGCCTATAATCGAACGGTCGTTCGCATGTTTTCAGTGCATGCGCTTGAGCTTCGCCCAAATCCGGCAGCAATCGCCATGCGCAGGCATTGCGCAGTTACAGCTCAGTTATTGTGACCCCACGTCAGATGGACGCGCGCACATCGCCGGCTTTCACATTCAATCAGGAGACACGTGTCATGGCACTCCCCGCCGCTCTGCAACACCTCGCGCTGCCCGTCATCGCTTCACCGATGTTCATCGTCAGCTATCCCGAGCTCGTGCTCGCGCAGTGCAAGGCGGGTATTGTCGGCTCGTTTCCTGCGTTGAATGCGCGGCCAGCCGAGCTGCTCGATGAATGGCTCACGCAGATCGGCGAAGGAATCGAGGCGCATAAAGCGGCGAATCCTGGCGCGCCGGTCGGTCCGGTCGCCGTCAACCAGATCGTGCATCACTCGAACGCGCGGCTTGAGGCGGACGTGCGGGTGTGCGTGGAACATCGCGTGCCGATCTTCATCACGAGCCTGCGTGCACCCGTCAAGGAGATGATCGACGCCGTGCACAGCTACGGCGGCATCGTGTTGCACGACGTAATCAACCTGCGGCACGCCGAGAAGGCGCTGGAAGCGGGCGTCGATGGCCTGATCCTCGTTGCAGCCGGCGCCGGCGGACACGCGGGCATGACGTCGCCGTTCGCGCTGGTGGGCGAAGTGCGGCGTATTTTCGATGGCCCTATCGCATTGTCCGGGGCCATTGCCAACGGCGGCTCGATTCTCGCCGCGCAAGCCATGGGCGCGGATTTCGCGTATATCGGCACACGGTTTATTGCCACGCGCGAGGCGCATGCGCTGGAAGACTACAAGAGTGCGATCGTCGGGTCGAAAGCCGCCGACATCATCTATACGAACCTCTTTACCGGCGTGCACGGCAACTACATTCGCCAGAGCATTCTCAATGCCGGACTCGATCCGGACGCGCTGCCGGCATCGGATAAAGCAGCGATGAATTTCGGCGACTCGGCGATCAAAGCCAAAGCGTGGAAAGAAATCTGGGGCGCGGGACAAGGCGTCGGACTGATGGACGACGTGCCGACAGTGGCGGAACTCGTGTCGCGGCTCAAGCACGAATACGACGATGCAAAAACGCGCTTGGGAATTTCGCGATAAAACCGTCGCTTTGCAAATAGTCCGGTAAGCGCTGGTTCGCGAACCTTTTGGGATCGCTTGCGCGCCTGTCGACAAAAACGCCGCCCTTGGCTTCAGGGGCGGCGTTTTGCGTTGCCGGGCGCCAGCGGATAACGCCCGATGTCTTCGCTCAGAACTTCGTCCGAATGCCGACGCCGTACGTATCGCCGCTCGACATGCTCGTGTACTTGTCGTTCAGGTACGCGGCATAGACGTCAGTGCGCTTCGACAGCGGATAGTCGTAGCCGAGCGCCCAGCTCTTGTGGGTCTGGTCGAGGCCGCCGTTGCTGCGCGAATACGCGTACGACGCCATCACCGAACCCACGCCCACCGGAATGGTCACGCCGCCCTGGCCCGTGTTCACGTGGAACGAACCCGGATCGATATCGTTGTGCGTGTACATGTACTGCGCAAAGAACTTCACGAATTTCATGTCGTACGACGCGCCCAACTGGCCTACGCTCTGGCTCTTGTAACCGGCCACGAACGACGTCAGGTCACCCGGCGTTGAGCTGAAATTCACGTACTGATATACGCCGGTTGCCGCAAACGGGCCGTGGAAATACAGGAATTGCGCACTGTATTTCTTCGCACCATTCTCTCCGGCCTGATTGCCGAAGCTGTACATCGCGCTACCCGACAACCCGCTGAAATCAGGTGTGGTGTACTGAACGGAATTGTCCCAACCCGAATCGCCGACAACACCCTGGTCCGTCGTATACGTCGGGAACGTGCTCTGCCCGAGGAACACGTGATAAACCATCGGTGAAAACGTATATGAATCAATAAACGGATTAAACAGAATCGTCGATACAAAGAGCTGCGTGGTCAACCGGCCAGCGGTGACCGTACCGTACGGCGACTCAATACCAACATACGAGTTGCGCGCGAAAAATGTATCGCCCTGGAAGCGGCCGTAATTACCGTTCTGCGCGCGAAAGAAGCTTTCCAACGTGAAGATCGCCTTATAACCACCACCGAGATCTTCGCTGCCTTTCATGCCCCAGTACGACGTCGACATGCCGCCGCCACCCACGTTCCAGGCCGTGGGGCTGCCCGGGAATTTAGTGGCTCCCACCCATTCGTCCACCTGTCCGTACAACTGGACACTCGATTGGGCTTGGGCGGAACTGGCGGCAAGCAAGCCGAACATGCCGGCAGTAACGGTAGCCTTGGCCGCGGCCTTAAGCACGCGGTTCACGGGTGGCTTCATGGACTCTCCTGTCGTATTAACGTTAAAACGGGATTCGGCGAGGGGTATCGCCTCGCTTTATCGGACTGTTCTTATAAATGTCCGCTATGCATGCAGATGGCTTAGGGCGGGACCATCTTTACGGATCATTTTTCTGGACAAAAATAACTTTCCTTATGCTGTCTATAGCGGTTTCAATACATTGCGCGCGGCGAACTTTTATCGGCCGATGTAACGCGATGCGAAAAGGACGCTTGAAGGAGGAGCCGGCCTGCAAGTCGATAGCCCGCGATGCTATATGCCACGGTGCACCCGGGCAATCTGCATTCCGGCAACAATAAAAATGGGATCAGAAACGCCAGCCGAACGCATTGTTAATGCGAGTAATTTTGAGAGGAATGGAGACGGGCTTCTGGCGATAAGACTGTGGCGGGATTACGTCATTGCGACGCTTTCCATAGACGGGGGAATTGTTTTTTGTTTTGCACTCGCAAGCAAGTTGCAGCGAGTCGGCTGCGGCGCGCCAGCTCGCTTTTCGATTTTGTGCTTTGAAATCGGGTTGGGGATTCGCTTTGGGACTGGCGGGCGAGCATGGCGCAGCGGGTACGTCAGGTCTGCAGCTTTCTTGTGTAATGACCGAGCCGGACGGGCGCTACTTCGTGAAGCCCCGCAGGCGGGGCGATTCGGTTACCAACAGGACCTTTTCTCCCACGGCCGCGGGCGACCGTGTGTCACACAGCCATCGCACGCGTCCCGTTGCTTCCGCGATTAATTACGGTAAGGAGAATTCGAGGGCGAGCGTGCGTCATCGACCTGACGGCCCGACGGACGCGGGCTGCTGCGCTCTTCGTTATAACGGGCAATATCGGCGCGGATCGAACCGCCGGTCCGCAATTGCGCAGCCTGATCGGCGCGCGGTCCGCCGCGCACTTCCGCGCTGATCGGCGTCAGGCCCGAGCCGGCCGCGACGCGTTGATAGCGGAACGACTGAGCACCACGCTCGACGTCGTCCACTCGCACGGCATGGCGGTTCGCGGCCCTCCATTGCCCTTGAGCCTGACCGGCACCGTGGTTGAACATCCCGCCGTGGTTGAACATCCCGCCGTTGTTCCCGCCCGCGAAAACCGGCGACGCACACAGCGACGCCGCAACCAGACCGGCGGCAGCGGCGAGGATCAAGCGAGCGGTAGGTCGAAATCGGGTGAGCAACATGTCGATACTGCAAGATGTCCGACTCTGTTCGAGCGTGTTAGCGGAAAGTGGAGATTCGCCAGCATCGCCGACCGGTCAATTGTCGGAACATCAGGCCCGCGTTTCCTAACGCGCCTGCCGACCGGTCTGTCATTCAATTTATTGTGCCGCGCGACTGGAGTCGAGCCAAAAAGTGTTAGGCCTTCCTGAGGGTTGTAACACCATGTTACTTCACTGTTTTTTGGCTCTTTTTGGGATGGTTTTCGGCACTTCCGTCTTATCAAATCAGCTTGATACCGGTTGCTGATCGGTGGTCCGCAAATGGTCCGTAGCGGCGCTATAGGTGCTCATGCCGTGCGCCCCAAAACTGCCGACTCATGCGTTTAGAGAATTAATAGATCACTTAAATGAATTTGCATCTTGAATCGGTATGCGCTCAAAATAGCGGTCGCGATGGTTTTCGCTCGTATCCGTTCGCCTTTTTGAAGGCACAAAATGTGATCGCCGGAAGTCGTCATGCACTTTCATGAACATGCGAATCCCCGATGACCCGCCCCAAGTTTCTCCCCGATAACTTCACTCTCGCGCTCGTAGGCACGGTGATCCTTGCCAGCCTGCTGCCCTGCCGTGGCGCGGCGGCGGCCGGCTTCAACTGGCTGACCAACATAGCCGTCGGACTGCTGTTTTTCCTGCACGGTGCGAAGCTCTCTCGCGAAGCGATCGTGTCGGGTATGACGCACTGGCGTCTGCACATCGTTGTACTGCTCAGCACTTTTGCGCTGTTTCCCTTGCTCGGCCTGGCGCTGAAACCTGTGCTCACGCCGCTCGTCACGCCCGCGCTGTACATGGGGATCCTGTTCCTGTGCACGCTGCCGTCCACCGTGCAGTCGTCTATCGCGTTCACATCCATTGCCAAGGGCAACGTGCCGGCAGCGGTTTGCGCCGCCTCGGCGTCGAGCCTGCTCGGCATCTTCATCACGCCCGCGCTGGTCGGTCTCGTGGTGACGGACGGCAGCGGCCACGCCGGTTCGGCGTGGCACACGGTCGGCAATATTGTGCTGCAGCTGCTCGTGCCGTTTATTGCCGGGCAACTGCTGCGGCCGGTGATCAGCAAATGGCTCGACAAGAATCGCAGCGTTCTGCGTTTCGTCGATCAAGGTTCGATCCTGCTGGTTGTGTACGTCGCGTTCAGCGAAGCGGTGAACGAGGGCATCTGGCACACCATTTCCCTGCAAACGCTCGGCGGACTGGTTGTAGTGAACGTGGTGCTGCTCGCACTTGCGCTAGGGGTGACGGCGTTTGCCAGCAAGCGGCTGGGCTTCAACCGGGCAGATCAGATCACGATCATTTTTTGCGGATCGAAGAAAAGCCTGGCCTCGGGGATCCCCATGGCAAAGGTGATTTTTGCCTCGCATGCAGTGGGCGCGGTCGTGCTGCCGTTGATGCTTTTTCACCAGATCCAGTTGATGACGTGCGCCGTACTCGCGCAACGCTGGGGTGCTCGCGATACGTCCGGCGAGCAAGCGCCGCAGCCAGAAGGCGAAGGCGCCCGCGCGCAAGTCCGTTAGGTCCATTGTCAGGGCCAATGGGACCGCTAGTAAGCGGCGCCCATGCCGCCACTGGCAATAGTGTGAAATCACGCTGCATGACTGACTCTCCCGACCCAACTTGACCAAGCATGAAGCCGCCCTGTGCGGCTTTTTTGCTATTTGGAGCTCATTCAGGCGTTCAGTCCATTCGGCCTGAAGACCTATGACTTGATGTAGGAGCGGGCAGCAAACGCATTTCGCTACGTCACAAGCGCCATGCCGTCTGGCCGACTGGTGATCGGGCATGTGCCTTGCCACACTTGTGTGCATAAGCGGTTACTGGCACCAGGCAACGCACAACGACATGCCTGACTTCATCCACTCAAGCGGTTGGGAATGACCACCATGCAAGCAATGACTGGCGGGGCCGCGAGCGAATCCATGCTCGGTCCGTTTTTGCGCGAACTCCGTTTCGAGCGCGGCTCGGACACTGACACCGCCCGCGCGCTCCACGCCCTGATCGATGCCGGCTTTGATCGCCTGCCACTCCCCGGCCATGGCGCGACGCTCGCACGCTGGCGGATGCTCGCGGCGGTCGCGGCGTGCGATCTCGCACTGGTCAAACTGTTCGAGGGGCATACGGACGCGCTCGCGATCATGGCCGAACTAGGCGAAGGACACGTCCCGGAAAGCGGTCAGGCGTGGGGTGTTTGGGCCGCAGAGCCGCCCTCGGCACGCCTCGCCGCGAAAGCTGCCTCCAACTCAACGGGCGTCACGTTGCACGGTACGAAGGCTTGGTGTTCCGGGGCAGCCTCGATAACCCATGCCCTCATCACAGCCTGGGACGAGCGCGGCGAGCCAATTCTCGTCGCAGTCGATCTCCGTCAGCCGGGCGTGCGCATCACGCGTGATGGATGGATGGCGGTCGGCATGTCGGCGAGCGCGAGCGTGGATGTCCATTTCGATAACGCTAAAGCCACCCGCATCGGCGCGCCGCGCGCCTATTTGGAGCGAGCGGGCTTCTGGCAAGGCGGCGGCGGGATTGCTGCATGCTGGTTCGGGGCGGCGGCGGCAATCGGGGAATTCGTCAAACAGGATGCGGCGCGCCGCGCCGACCCGTACAAGCTTGCCCATCTGGGCGCTATTGACACAGCGCTCTCCGGCACGGCCAGCCTGCTGCGCGAAGCGGCTGTTCGGATTGACCGCGAGCCGTTGACCGACGCAATGCCCGATGCCTTTCGAGTCCGCCTGGCCGCGGAACGGGCAGCGGTTGATGTCGTCGAGCGCGCCGGCCGTGCGCTGGGCGCCGGACCGCTCTGCCGTAACCGCCATTTCGCCAGCCTCATGGCCGATCTACCTGTCTTTATCCGGCAGAGTCATGCCGAACGCGATGAAGCCGCGCTTGCTGAACGACTTATCAATGGGGAATGCGGCACATGGAACCTGTAGTAACTCACTCGGCAAACGACCGCGCCATCAAGGGGAATGGCACGCTGGAAGCAACTTGGCAAAATTCCGGGCGGCTCTCGAGCCTGCCCGAAGTCGATACGGCGATCCTCGTGCCGCCCGGCGCACGCGCTGTGATTGTTTCGCCGCATCCGGACGACGAGGTTCTGGGCACGGGCGGCCTGCTCGCGCAGCTGTCCGATCTGGGTCGCAAGGTGCTGATCATCGCTGTGACGGACGGCACTGCGAGCCATCCTGATTCGCCGGAATGGCCCACGGCGAGGCTCGCCGAGACCCGTCCGCAAGAAACGCGCGACGCTTTACAACGTTTGCACATGAGACATGTCGCGCTGGTACGGCTGCACCTTCCAGACGGCGGCGGAGAAACGTTCGAATCGGAACTGGAGGAAGCGCTGAAAGCGCTTCTGGAACCGGGCGACATCGTGTTTGGAACCTGGCGTTTCGATGGCCATCCTGACCACGAGTCGGTCGGCCGGGCCGTGACCACTGTGGCCGGCGCGCTTGACCTGCCGTTCGTGGAAGTCCCCGTGTGGACTTGGCACTGGGCGACACCCGAGGATTCCCGCGTGCCCTGGAGCCGTGCGCGCCGCATCGTGCTGGATGCGCCCACGCTCGCCCGCAAGGTTCACGCGGTCCAGGCGTTTCGGAGCCAGATCGAAGCCGACGACTCGACGGGTCGCTCACCGATCCTTCCGGATCACGTGATCGAGCGTCTCACCCGGCCCTACGAGGTCGTGCTGATATGACACCGGACGCGAACGCGCAGGAACCAAACACAGAGGCACCAAACGCGCAGGACTATTTCGCCGGTCTCTATCAACGCAGCGACGACCCCTGGTTACTTCGTGATCGCTGGTACGAGCGACGCAAGCGCGCGTTGACGCTGGCCGCGCTCCCCGACGAGCACTACCGTCGCGCGTATGAACCCGGTTGCGCGAACGGCGAACTGACGGCGGAACTGGCGCCTCGATGCGAGACGCTGCTCGCGGCGGATTTGAATCCGGCCGCGGTCGACCTTGCGCGCCGGCGAGTCGCGCATCTTCAGCACGTTCAGGTCGAGCAGCGCGCCATGCCCAACGACTGGCCGGATAGCGAGTTCGACCTGATCGTGATCAGCGAGGTGGCGTATTACCTGAATGAAGCGCAACTAGCCGGGCTCATTGCGAGGCTGAGGGCTTCGCTCGCGGAGGGCGGAACGCTGATTGCCTGCCATTGGCGGCGGCCAATCGCGGGATGGCCGCATTCAGGTGATGATGTACATCGAGAACTTCGCGCAAAACTTACGCTACCGCGGTTGTCGTGCTACCAGGACGACGACATGGTGCTTGACGTATGGTCATCGAGTGCGAAATCCGTCCATCAACGGGAAGCGCGCTAGTGCATGGCACCACGGGTTAAGTTGAATTTTCCAGCCACACTTACTAAACAATAAAGCTAACTGAAAGCCATACCAACAAACAGCTTACGGGTTTTCTCCAAGGTTTCCTGGATAAGTTTTCGCGATGTTTTACTATACAATCGCCGAAATCGTGCGAATCTGGCGTCGTTAGTAAACACATCACCTGTGTATATCGCCTCAGCGCCGATAAACAACAAATCCACGCAACGCGGAGACGAGAAACCCGATGGCCACCACCATTCGCGATGTTGCGCGCGCAGCCAGTGTGTCGATCGGCACGGTGTCGCGAGCGCTTAAAAACCAGCCGGGCTTGTCCGAAACTACGCGCGAACGCGTGGTGGAAGCGGCGCGGCAACTTGGCTACGACGCCGCCCAGCTTCGCACTCGAATCCGGCGCGTCACGTTCCTGCTTCATCGCCAGCACAATAATTTCGCAGTCAGCCCGTTCTTTTCCCACGTGCTGCACGGTTTCGAAGAAGCCTGCCGCGAGCGGCGGCTGGTGCCGTCAGTACTGACGGCCGGCCCGACGCATGATCTCGCGCAGCAGATGCGCCTTCACGCACCGGACGCCGTCGCGGTGGCGGGATTTATCGAGCCTGAGCTGCTTGCTCACCTGCGCTCCATGAACCGGCCGGTCGTACTGATCGATTTGCGCGCGCCCGGCTTCCGCTCGGTCAACGTCGACAACGCACGCGGGGCAGCGCTCGCCATGCAGCACCTGTTCGCACTCGGGCGCAAGCGGATTGCGTTCATTGGCGGATCGCTGGCGCACTACAGCATCTCGCAGCGCGCAATGGGTTATCGGCTGGCGTATTTCGAAGCGGGATTACTCTTTAATCCAACGCTCGAAGTCACCACGCAGCCCGCTATTGATGCTGACCTGGCCGCCGCCGACGCCATGGAGCGCTTGATCGCGCAGGCGCGTGCGCAATCCGCACCGCTGCCCGACGCCGTTTTCGCCTATAACGATGCTGCGGCCCTTGCTGCCATGCGCGTCTGTCTCGCGCACGGTTTGCGGGTGCCGGAAGACATCGCGTTTGTCGGTTTCGACGATATTCCCGCCGCAGCTCAAAACACGCCGCCGCTCACCACGGTCACGGTCGACAAGGAAGCGCTGGGGCGGCGCGGCGTGGAATTGCTGCTGGAAACCGCTCAGAACCACGACGATGCAAACACCACCGACACGCTCGTGCCCGTGCACCTGATTCCTCGCGCGAGCTCGGCCATAACACGGACACAGACATAGGTATGAACTCAACCGCTCTGCTCGTGGCGGGTTCGGCAGAACCGGACTTTCGCAGCCGCGATTTCCTCCTCGATCACGTTCGCCACACACTTGCGTTCTACGCACGAACCGCCCGCGATGACTCGGGCGGTTTTTTTCATTTTTTCAAGGACGACGGCACGGTCTACGACCGCACCACGCGTCACCTTGTCAGCAGCACGCGCTTCGTCTTCAACCACGCGATGGCGTTCCGTCATTTCGGCGGCCAGCAGCATCAGGACAACGCTCGTCACGCGTTCGCGTTCCTGCGCAACGCGCATTGGGACGCGGTGAATGAAGGCTACGACTGGGAAATCGAATGGCGCGACGGTGCGAAGCGCACGCTTGACGGCACGCGGCATTGCTACGGCCACGCGTTCGTTTTGCTGGCGTGCGCGCACGCGGCAATGGCAGGTATCGATGAAGCCAAACCCTTGATCGATGAAACCTTCCAGCTGATGGACAAGCATTTCTGGGACGCGGCCGCCGGTCTGTACGCCGATGAAGCCACCCCCGACTGGCAGTTGTCGTCGTATCGCGGGCAGAACGCCAACATGCACGCGACCGAAGCGTTGCTGGCCGCGTACGAGGCGACCGGCCATGTGCTGTATCTGGATCGCGCGGAAAAAATCGCCGGCAACATTACGTTGCGCCAAGCCCGGTTGAGCAACGGCCTGGTCTGGGAGCACTTCAACGCCGACTGGTCAATCGACTGGCATTACAACGAATCCGACAGTTCCAACATTTTTCGCCCGTGGGGTTTCCAGCCCGGCCATCAGACGGAGTGGGCGAAGCTGCTGCTGATCCTGGAGCGGCATCGCGCGTTGCCATGGCTCGCGCCGCGCGCTATCGAACTATTTGATGCCGGTTTCAACCGCGCGTGGGACGACCAGCACGGCGGCCTGTATTACGGCTTCGGCCCGGACAATTCCATCTGCGACCACGACAAATACTTCTGGGTGCAGGCCGAGAGCTTCGCCACCGCCGCGTTGCTCGGCAAACGGACAGGTCTGGAGCGATTCTGGGATTGCTACGACGAACTCTGGCGTTATAGCTGGGCACATTTCGTCGATCACGAACATGGCGCGTGGTTCCGCATCCTGACCTGCGACAACCGCAAGTACGGCGACGAAAAAAGCCCCGCCGGCAAGACCGATTACCACACGATGGGCGCGTGCTACGAAGTGCTGAACGCGATAAGCGCAGCGGACGCACCCCAACAAAGCCGCGAGACAGCGAAAGCGACAAGCTAAACGGTGAGCACGATGACCTCCAATTCAACCTTCCCCCAATTCGTCTCGGCCGGCGACATCCTGACCGACCTGATCCGTACCGGGCCGTCAGACTGGCTGTCGCGACCGGGCGGCGCCGGCTGGAACGTCGCGCGCGCTGTCGCGCGTCTCGGTTTGCCGACGGCCTGTGCCGGTTCGCTCGGCACGGACAATTTCTCCGATGAACTCTGGGACGCGAGCGTCGCGGCCGGCCTCGACATGCGATTCATGCAGCGCGTCGAGCGGCCGCCGCTGCTGGCGATCGTCCACAAGACGCAGCCACCGACCTATTACTTCATGGGTGAAAACGGCGCAGATCTCGCCTTCGATCCCACCCTCCTGCCGACCGGCTGGATGGACTCGGTGAAATGGGCGCACTTCGGCTGCATCAGCCTCGTGCGCCAGCCGCTCAGCGACACCCTCGCCCGTGTCGCCGCGCAATTGCGCGAGCACGGCGTGAAGATCAGCTTCGACCCGAATTATCGAAACCTGATGGAGCACGGCTACGAGCCGACCTTGCGCAAGATGGCCGCGCTTGCCGACCTGATCAAAGTCTCGGACGAAGACCTGCAGAAGCTCTTCCCATCGATCCCGAACGAAGCCGATGCCATCGCCGAAATCCGCGCGATGAACCCTCAGGCCACCGTGCTTGTCACACGAGGATCGGCCGACGCTACGCTGCACGTGGGCGACGAAAGCTGGCAGGCACGCCCGCCAAAAGTCGATGTCGCCGACACGGTGGGCGCCGGCGATGCGTCCATTGCCGGCTTGCTCTACAGCTTGATGGCACGCGCCGGCGGCTGGCCTGACCATCTGCGTTTTGCGCTCGCGGCGGGCGCGGCGGCGTGCCGGATGTCGGGAGCGCACTCACCGTCGCTGGAAGAAGTCGAGGATTTGCTGGCCTGACGTCCGGGTCTGAAATTCAGGTTTGGTCCGCCTCAACGGCCCGGCAATGAGAGACGGTCATACGCGCGATAAATGCGCGTGCTAGCATCGTTTCAACCTTTGCCGGAGGTGCATCATGGAAGACACGATCTACACGAAAGGCATCTACACCGCGACCATCGGCGCCCACGCCGTAGACGGCGGCCAGTT
>Ga0302231_10002082_pt1 | contig 11705 bp, 10 predicted proteins | sample II_Palsa_N2_2_FD_193522 | JGI IMG/M metagenome (GOLD analysis project Ga0302231, IMG submission 193522) | Peat permafrost microbial communities from Stordalen Mire near Abisko, Sweden - II_Palsa_N2_2 | ecosystem: Environmental > Terrestrial > Soil > Palsa > Peat permafrost | place: Sweden...
CCAAGGGCAACGGCTACCAGTCGCTGCATACCGCCGTGCTGGGCCCCGCCGGACGCACGCTCGAGGTGCAGATCCGCACCCACGAGATGCATCGTGCGAACGAGCTGGGCGTGGCTGCGCACTGGCGCTACAAGGAGGGTGGCAGCGCCGATGCCGAGTTCGAGGCGAAGATCGCCTGGATGCGCAAGCTGCTGGAGCCGCGCGGCGAGGATGACAGCGCGTTGGCCGCCGACCTGCACACCGAGCTGCTGGAAGACCGTGTCTACCTGTTGACGCCCAAGGGCGAGGTATTCGATCTGGCGCGCGGGGCCACGGTGCTGGACTTTGCCTATCTGGTGCACACCCTGGTCGGCCATCGTTGCCGCGGCGCCAAGGTCAACGGCCGCATCGTGCCGCTGACGTTCCAGCCGCAAAGCGGCGACCGCGTGGAAATCCTCACCACCAAGGTGGCCGATCCCAGTCGGGACTGGTTGTCGCCGCATCACGGTTATCTGCACACGGCGCGAGCGAAGGACAAGGTGCGCGCGTGGTTCCACCGAATCGCGCAGGATACCAATCTCGCGGTCGGCCGCGGCATGTTCGAGCGCGAACTGAAGCGCCTGGCGCTGTCGACCGCGGACGTGGCGAAACTGCCGGCATACTTCCACCTGAAGAATCATGACGAATTGCTGATCGCGCTGGCGCTGGGCGAGATCACGCCGGGCCAGATCGCCCGCGTGCTGCAGGAGGCGGCGCAGCCGGCGGAGCCAGCGCCATCGGTTGCGCCGGTCGGCGCACGCGCGAGCGCGCCCGAGCACGGCGCACTCAGCATCGAGGGCATTGGCAACCTGTTGACCACGCTGGCGCGCTGCTGCCAGCCGTTGCCGGGCGATCCGGTGCGTGGCTTCATCACCCGGGGGCGTGGCGTGTCGGTGCATCGTGCCGATTGCGGCAGTTTGGCGCGCTTGGCGCGGCGTGACCCGGATCGGGTGATCGAGGTCAGCTGGGGGCGCGCCGCGAGCCAGGCCTACGAGGTCGACATCGAGCTGCGTGGCTATGACCGCAAGGGCCTGCAGAAGGATGTCACGGGCGTGATCAGCAACGCCGGTACCCACATCATTGCCTCGTCCAGCCGGCTGATGGCGAACACCGGCGAGGTGGAGATGCGCTTCACCCTGCGGGTGCGCGATTTCGACCAGCTGTCGACCTTGTTCGGCAGGTTGCTGGCATTGCCGAACGTGGTCGATGCGCGACGTATCGGCGTCGGCTGAACTACTCGACACCTTCACGAGTCTCAATCTGGACAGCTATGCCGTCAGGCCAGCGCGCAGGCGCCTGCAGCGCAAGCTGAACGCCCGCTCCAGCGACGCGAAGTGCGCCGACGGCCCGATGTTAAGCTGCATCCGTTGCTTTCACAGACATGGATCATGAGCGGACGCCGAGACCAGCACGACGCGGATTCACACGGTCGCACCGAACCCACCCTGGGTGATCTCGATCACCTGGATGCGCCGCCGCGCGCGCCATTACCATTAAATGATGGCCTGCCGCAGGTGACGGTCGAGCCGCGCCATGGGCGCACGCGGACGACACCGCCGCCACGCCGGGGCGGTCGACGTGGTTGGTTGGTTCCATTGTTGCTGGTGCTGGTCATCGCGTTGGTCGCCGGGTTGTGGTTTAGCCAGAATCGCCTGCGCGGCATGTTGCCGCGTACCGATTTCAACAACGTGCTGGGGCAGGCGCAGCAGGCGTTGCAGGCTGGCCATCTGGATGGCCAGGACGGCACCAGTGCACGCGAGCTGTTCCAGGCCGCGCTGGCACTGGAGCCGGACAACGACGGTGCCCGTGATGGCCTGCACCAGGTGGGTCAGGCCGAACTGTCACAGGCCGATGCGGCGCTGCAGGCAGGCAAGCTTGACCAGGCGGCACAGCAGGCCGGCGTAGCCCGTGAACTGCTCGGCGGCGGCAGCGACATCGACCGGCTCGATCACGCGATCAGCAGTGCGCGCACTGCACAGGTGCAGACCGTGGATCTGGTCGGCCGTGCCCAGCAGGCCCTGGCGGCTGGCCAGTTGGAGGGACCGCAGGGTGCCGGCGCGCTGTACAAACAAATGTTGCAGGCTGATCCCAGTAACGCGGTGGCATCACACGGACTGGATCAGGTGGGCGACGCGCTGGCCGCGCAGGCGCGCAAGGCATTCGATGCGAACGACAGCGCAAAAGCGAGCACCATTGTCGAACAACTCGCTGCGCTGCAACCGAACAATGGCGCATTACCGGCATTGCGCGCACAGCAGGCGCAGGTGCAACAGCAGGACAGCCGCGCACTGGATGCCGCACTCAAGCAGGGTCAGGATGCCCTGCGCGCAGGTCGCATCGGCGGCTCCGGCGACGATACCGCGCTGGCCCACTACAAGGCTGCGCTTGCGCTGGATCCGGACAATGCACAGGCCAAAGCTGGCCTCGGTGATGTGGCGGAGGCGCTGACCGTGCAGGCGAGTGCGGCGATCGACGCCGGCGACACGGCGCAGGCCGGCCAGCTGCTCGATCAGGCTGCAGCGCTGGCGCCGAAGTCGGCTGACCTCGCGGCAGCGCGTGCGCGCCTGACCAGTGCCGTACAGGCACCAGCAGTTGCCACGGCGACTCCATCCGATGATGGTACCGTCGCTCCCGCAGCAGCATCGCTATCGCCCGAACAGGCCGCGGCGGTGGCAACGCTGGTGCAGCGCGCGCAGATCGCCACCAGCAATGGCGACATCATGATGCCGCCCGGCGACAGCGCATATGACCTGTATCGCAGCGCGCTGGCGATCGACGGCAACAATGCGGCCGCCCAGCAGGGATTGCAGGCGCTGCCTGGCCAGGTCGAGCAGCAATTCAACCAGGATGTCGCCAGCGGCAAGCTGGGGCCGGCCAACGACATGCTGGCCAACCTCGCCGATCTGGCGCCGGGCGATGCCTCGCAGGTGGCGCTCAGCAACCGGCTGGCATCGGCATGGCTCGATCAGGCCGAGCAGCAGTTGTCGAGCGGCGATCGCGTGGGCGCCTCGCAGTCGCTTGAGCGGGCCCGCAAGCTGGCACCGACTCACCCGCGCGTGCTGGACCTGAGCGCACGCCTGCAGGCCAGCCAGTGAGCGCGGAATGACGGTACTGGTTCTTGGCGGCAGCAGTCAGATCGGTCACTTCCTGCTGCCACGGCTGCAAGCCAGTGGCGAGCATGTGCTGGCGCTCAGTCGCCACCCACGACCGCTGCAGACCGGCGTGGACTGGCTGCAGGGCGCGCTGCCCGATGCCGTGCCGGAGCTGCCGCCGTTGTCGGCAATCATCAGCTTCGGGCCGCTGTGGGCACTGGCCGCATGGTTGGCGCAGGCCCCGCTGCGCGACGCACCACGGGTGATCGCCACCAGTTCGATGAGTGCCGAGACCAAGCGTGATTCCAGCGTGCCGGCCGAGCGCGAGATCGCACGCCAGTTGCGTGACGGCGAGGCCGCATTGGCCGCAGCCTGCGCCCGCCACGGCTGCGCCTGGACAGTGCTGCGGCCGACCTTGATCTATGGAGCCGGGCTGGACAAGAGCCTGACCCCGATTGCGCGTCGGGCGATGCGCCTGCGGCTGTTCCCGCTGCCGGCCGGCCATGGTCTGCGCCAGCCGGTGCATGCGGACGATATTGCGCAGGCGGTGCTGGCCGCGCTGGAGTGTCCGACGGCGGCAGGGCGAATCCTGCCGATCGGTGGCGGCGAGCGTCTGCCGGCCGCGGAAATGTTTGCGCGGGTACGTCGCAGCCTGTCGCGACCTACCGTCCCGCTACCGCTGCCGGCATGGCTGTTGCGGCTGGGCCAGCGTGCACTGCCGCCGTTGCGAGGCCCGCTGAACCGGCTGGATGCCGACCTGATTGCGGACAACGAGGAACTGCAACGATTGCTCGGCATCAACCCTCGTCCGTTCCGGCCCGAGTCCACGATGTGGATGCCGTCGCCATAGCGACACCCGCCACATTGCCCGCGTTCTGCCCCGAAACCGGCCGCGGCGTTCATTTGCCCGCCGGGGTGCAGGCCCTATGATCGAAACACTTTGCTGCCGGATTCACCCACGTTGGATTTCCTGACCCGTCTAGGTTTGTTCGCGCGCCGTTGCTGGCCATGGGTGCGCATCCCGTTCTGGATCGGCATGGGCCTGTTGCTTGGCTTCGTGCTGCCGTACACGCTGGTGCTGAACAAGCGCGTGCAGGATCGTTTCAACGATCTGGTATTCGCGGTGCCCACCCGCGTCTACGCGCGCCCGCTGCCACTGGCCGCCGGCATGCCGATGACACCGGCTGCGCTGGAGCTGGAGCTGACCTTTGCCGGCTACAGCAACGACGGTCATGGCGAGGTGGCCGGCAGCTGGGTGAAGCAGGGCACGCGCTATACCATCGTCTCGCGTGGCTACGCCGGCCCCGATGGCGGCGAGTTGCCCAAACGCATTCGCGTGACGCTGGGCAACGGCACCGTGCAGCAGGTGCAGGACACCGCTGGCGACAAGAACATCGCGCTGGCGCATCTGGATCCGGCGCGCATCGCCACGCTGTATGGCGCCAGCCAGGAAGAACGTCGGTTCGTGCATCTGGCTGATGTGCCGCCGCTGTTGCTGAGTGGCCTGCAGGCAGTCGAGGACCGTGACTTCAAGCATCACATCGGCATCGATTTCAGCGCGATCCTGCGCGCCGCGTTCGCCAACATGCGTGCGGGGCATACCGTGCAGGGTGGTTCCACGCTGACCCAGCAACTGGTGCGCAACCTGTTCCTGAGCCGCGACCAGAATTTCACGCGCAAGATCAATGAAGCGCTGATGTCGATGCTGTTGGAGGCGCACTACAGCAAGGGACGCATTCTCGAGGCCTACGTCAACGATGTATTCCTCGGTCAGCAGGGCGACCAGGCGGTGCATGGGTTTGCCGCGGCGTCGGAGTTCTACTTCGGGCGCCGGCTGGAGGACTTGCGTCCGCAGGAGATCGCGCTGCTGGTCGGCATGGTGAAGGGGCCGAGCTATTACGATCCACGCCGTGCACCGGACCGTGCGCTGACCCGGCGCAACCTGGTACTGCAGGAATTCGCCAATACCGGCCTGCTCACCGCCGCGCAGACCAATGCTGCGCAGGCCGCGCCGCTGGATGTGGTCAACAACGGCCAGCTGCCGCACAACCGCTTCCCGGCGTTCATGCAACTGGTGCGCACGCAGATCACCAACGATTTCGATGACGAAACCCTGAGTCAGGGCAACCTGTCGGTATTCACCACGCTCGATCCGGCCGCCCAGCTGTACACCGAGCAGGCGATCACCAGCGCCATGAAAAGCCTCGGCAAGCGTGCCGACATGCTGCAGGCGGCAGCGGTCGTGACCAATGCGCAGACCGGCAGCGTGCTGGCCGTGGTCGGTAGCAAGATTCCGGGCGACCAGGGTTTCAATCGCGCGCTCGATGCGCGCCGTCCGGTCGGTTCGACGATAAAGCCGTTCGTCTACCTGGTGGCGCTGACCGAACCGCAGCGCTGGAATCTGGCCAGCCTGCTCGATGACAGTCCGCTCAGCATGCGCCAACCCGACGGCAGCGCGTGGACGCCGCAGAATGACGACAACCAGAGCCACGGCCAGGTACCGATGGTCGATGCGCTGGCGCATTCGTGGAATATCGCCAGCATTCGCCTGGGCCTGGCCGTGGGCTTGCCGCGGATCAAGTCATTCCTCGAATCGTTCGGCCTCACCAACGTCAATCCCGGTCCCTCGCTGCTGATTGGTGCGATCGATCTGGCGCCGCTGCAAGTGGCGCAGTTGTATCAATACCTGGCGGCTGACGGCCACGCCTTGCCGCCGCTGGCGGTGAGCGGTGTTGTCGACGGCAACGGTCGCACCATCAAGCGCTATCAGGTGCAGGGTGGCAACGGCGAATACCAGGACGCGGTGCACCTGACCACTTGGGCGATGCAGCAGGTGGCGCTGCGCGGCACCGCCAGCGCGATCGGCAGTTCCGGGCTGGCGTGGCTGCATGCCGCCGGCAAGACCGGCACCAGCAACGACACCCGCGATAGCTGGTTTGCCGGCTTCACCGGCGAGCATCTGGCGGTGTTCTGGATGGGTCGCGACGACAACAAGTCGACCGGCCTGTTCGGCGCTACTGGCGCGCTGCGCGCCTGGCGCGAACTGTTCGCCAAGTTGCCGACCCAGCCGCTATCCGCCGCGCCGGCTGCGGGACTGGAAATGGCCTGGATCAACCCGGCCGACGGCAAGCGTACCGAGTCGCAGTGCGAAGGTGCGCTGCAGGTGCCGGTGATTGCCGGCACACTGTCCAGTGATACCGAAGGCTGTTTCTGGCAAGGTGTGCAGAGCCTGTTCGGTGGCGGCGAGCATCCAGCGTCTGCCGCCAGCGTTGCGCCTGCCGCAACCGACACACCCATCCGGAATTGACTATGCTGCATTCCTCGAAGCAATTATTCGTATTTCCCATCCTGCTGGCCGTCAGCTTGCTCGCCGGTTGCAGTCAGACGCAGGCGCCGGTCAAACCGACCGTCGTGCCGGATCAAGACATGATTGGTGCGATCCATGCCGCCGGTGATCGCGAAAAATCCGTCATCGACGTCAACCCGCTGCGCGATCCCGGTGTCAGCGCATTGCAGGACGCGGCAAAGAACGATGAGCAGGCCGGCCGCTACGCAGACGCGGCAGTCAAGCTCGACCAGGCACTCAAGCTCAGCCCGGACTCACCCGACCTGCTGCAGGACCGCGCCGAGATCGCGATACGCCTGAAGGATTTTGCCGGTGCCGAAAGGTTCGCCCACCAGTCATGGTCACTCGGTCCCAAGCTCGGCCCGTTGTGCGCACGCAACTGGCAGACCATCGTGGAGATGCGCCTGCAGGCCGGTGACGAGGCCGGTGCCGACACCGCACGCAAGTGGGTACCGCAGTGTCACAAGGCGGGCGTGCCGCGGTATTGAGTTGTGGATGCCTGCAATCAGCGGCCATTATTCGTTCGCTATTTGTCGATGTGCTGACGCAGCCCTGCGCTGAGTTCACGCAGGTTGCCGCGATACAGCCATAGGACTCCACACAAGCCATACAGAGAAAGTGAGGCTGGCAAATTGGCGTCGCGCATCAGATGGAGCGCGACGGGGTTCCTATAATGCCAATAGAGCCAGTAACAACCATCGACACTGAACCAGGTGACGAACAGCATCGCGGGCCAGAGCTTCCAGCGGCGTTCGAGAATGACCCGCAGTGACCATGGTGCGGTCACGTAGGTGAGGGTGGCCATGATCAGGCTGATCGGAATGTCCCAGTCGGGCGCCCGATAGTAGAACGCGCCTGCCACCAGCAAGGCGATGCCACCCGCGAGCGTCAGCAGCTTCCAGGGCCTGCAGTATTCGCTCAATGGCAGCCCCATGTTTTCTGGTAGCCGATGCACGAAGCAGGTTGTCAGAACAGTGCTGTCAACAGCAACACGATGCCGACGATGCTTCCTGCCCAGATCAGGGTGCGCAAATAAGGGATGCCCGCGGCATAGACCGGCACATAAGCCAGGCGTGCCCAGAAATAGAGTTGCGCACCGAGCACGGTCATGCCGCTGTGACGTTGCAGCAGGTGGGCGATCAGTACGACGGCGACGAAGAACGGAAAGGTCTCCAGGAAATTGGCGCGGGCACGATCCAGTCGGGCGGTGACGCCGGTCAGCGGTGGCGCGATGCCATCGCGTGCACCGGCGGCCCAGCCCAGTCCGCGTTGATTGGTCGAACAGGTTGCGGCAAGCGCAATCTGCACCAGTCCAAGCACAGCACTCCATACCAGCATGGTCAGTTCGGTCGTCATGATGTGTTCCCCGTGGTGGTGTTGGCATGGTGAACCTTTGCGATTGCCCGTGCCAGTGGGCAGCCTGGTTTGCCGCGCTGGCCCACTCGGCCATACTTGATGGATGACTGATCTTGATGACACTGGATCCGACGACACTGGCGCCCTGCTTGGTGCGGATGGCCCGTTCGCGCGTGAGCTGCCGAACTTCGCGCCGCGCCTGGCGCAGCAGGCGATGGCGCGCGCGGTGCAACACGCGATCACCGGGCGCGACACGCTGATTGCCGAGGCCGGCACCGGCACCGGCAAGACGTTCGCCTACCTGGTGCCTGCGCTGCTGTCGGGTGAGCGGGTGATCATCTCCACCGGTACCAAGACACTGCAGGACCAGCTGTATTTCCGCGATCTGCCGAAGGTGCGTTCGGTACTGGGTGCGCGCCTGAAGACGGCGCTGCTGAAAGGGCGCGCGAACTATCTATGCCTGTACCGGCTCGACCAGACTGTGCGTGAGGGCGCCACCTACGAGCGTACGCAGGCGGCGCAGCTGGCGACGATCCGCGCATGGTCGGCGCGCACGCGTCGCGGCGACCGGATGGAGCTGGCCGAGGTGCCGGAAGAATCGCCACTGTGGCCGCGTGTCACCTCCACGCCGGAAAACTGCCTCGGCGTGGAGTGCCCGTTCTTCGACGACTGCCATGTGGTGAAGGCGCGCCGCGAGGCCATGGAGGCGGATGTGGTGGTGGTCAATCACCATCTGCTGTTTGCCGATCTGGCGCTGAAGCAGGAAGGCTTCGGCGAGATCCTGCCGGGCGCGGCGGCCTTCATTCTGGATGAAGCGCACCAGATTCCCGAACTTGCCGGGCAGTTTTTCTCGCAGAGCATTAGCGCGCGCCAGCTGACCGAACTGGCACAGGATGCGCTGACCGAATGCAGCGGGATCACCGGCGCGATCGGCCTGCTGCTGGAGCCGGTCGAAGCACTGCAGGATGCGCTGCGCAAACTGCGGCTGGCGATGGATGCGTTGCCATCGCGCGGCGCATTCCAGCAACTGGAGGATCGCGCCGGTGTCCGCGATGGGTTGCATGATCTGCGTGAACTGCTGGCCACGCTGGCCGAACTGCTCGCCTCGCAGGCCGAACGCTCCCGCGGCTTCACGAACCTGCACGAGCGTGCCGACCTGCTCATCGAACGGCTGGATCGCATCGTCGAGTCGCACGGCGATCGTGACGTGCGCTGGTATGAAACCTTTCCGCGTGGCTTCGCGCTGTACGCCACGCCGCTGGATCTGGCGGTGCCGATGCGCGGCCTGCGCGAGCGTACCCATGCGGCCTGGATCCATACCTCGGCCACGCTGTCGGTGGCTGGCAACTTCGACCACTTCGCGCGCCAACTCGGGCTGGATGATCCGCAGACGCTGAGTCTTGAAAGTCCGTTCCACTATGCGCGGCAGGCATTGTGTTATCTGCCGTCCGGCCTGACCGATCCGAACGCACGCGATTACACCGAGCAGGTGATCGAGACGGTACTGCCTGTATTGCATGCCTCGAACGGCCGCGCGTTCCTGCTGTTCACCTCGCATCGCGCGCTGCGTCGCGCGGCCGAGCTGCTGCAGGACAAGGTGCCGTGGCCGCTGTTCGTGCAGGGCACCGCACCGCGGCCACGCCTGCTGGAAGAGTTCCGTGCCAGCGGCCATGGCGTGCTGCTCGGCGCGGCGAGTTTCTGGGAAGGCGTCGACGTGGTCGGCGAGGCGTTGAGCGTGGTGGTGATCGACAAGCTGCCATTCGCCGCGCCCGACGATCCGGTGCTGATGGCGCGGCTGGAGGCGCTGGAACAATCCGGCGTCAACCCGTTCATGGGCTGGCAGGTGCCCAGTGCCGTGATTGCGCTGAAGCAGGGCGCCGGCCGATTGATCCGCGACGTGCATGACCGCGGCGTGCTGGTGCTGTGCGATCCGCGACTGACCACCAAGGGTTATGGCAAGCTGTTCCTGGCCAGCCTGCCGCCGATGCCACGCACGCGCGAGCTGGCGGATGTGCAGGCGTTCTTTGACGATACGAAAAATACGACAGCAGCCACGGGCTGAGGAGACGGGACATGGCCAAGGCAATCGGACTCGGTGGAATCTTCTTCAAGTCACGCGACCCGGCGGCACTCAGCGCGTGGTATGCGAAGCATCTGGGTCTGCCTCTCGAAGACTGGGGTGGCGTGCGTTTCGACGAGGACGCGTCGCGTCCCGGCTCCACGTTGTGGGCGCCATTCGCCGCGGACAGCGGTTACTTCGAGCCGAGCAAGCAGCCGTACATGATCAATTTTCGCGTGGACGATCTCGATGCCCTGCTAGGGCAACTGCGAGCCGCCGGTGTAACGGTGGACGAACGCACGGACAACAACGAACTCGGCAGCTTCGGCTGGATCATGGATCCTGATGGCACGCGGATCGAGCTATGGCAGCCGCCGGCCTGAGACGTCAGTCCAGCGCTGCGCCGAAGCGATGCTCGCGCGGCAGGTAGTGATGCTGCGGGTCCAGTGAAGCGACCACGTAGCGCGAGCGCCCGACGATCTCGTTGCGCGGGAAGAAGCCGAAATAGCGCGAATCCATGCTGTTGTCGCGATCGTCGCCTAGCAGCAGATACTGGCCGGTGGGCACCTTCACCGGTCCGAAGCTGCTGGCCGGGCTTGGCCAGTTCAGGGACAGCCGGATCGCGTGGCGCATGTCGCCGTAGCGTTCGATTTCGTAATGCGCCGGATTCTGCAGATCGTCGTGAATGCCGCTGTAGCTGCCGATGGCATAGCTGGCCGCGTGGCCATTGATATAGAGCACGTTGCCGCGCATCGCCACTTCATCGCCAGGCAGGCCGATCACCCGTTTCACCAGCCGCTCGTTGGCCGCGTGGGAATCCAGCACCACGATGTCGCCGCGCCGTGGGTCGGCCAGATGGAATAGCGAAATGTGGGTCAGCGGCAGGCGGATGTCGTAGGCCGCCTTGTCGACCAGGATGCGGTCTCCGATCTCGATGGTGGGTTGCATCGAACCGGTCGGCACCACGTTCCAGTCGGCTACCGCGCTGCGGAACATGATCATGCAGAGCATGAAGGTGATGAAGCCCTTGTTGCGGGTCAGAAACTTCGCCATCGCGTGCATGGAACCCCCTGCCTCGGTTGGATGGAACGCATGGCGCCGGCTTCGGCACGATGCAGTTACCTGCCATGAGGTGACCATGCAAACCGCGCGAAGTTGCACGAACCTGCCCATCCCGGCTGGAGAGCAAACAGCGTAATGCCACGCCGCGGTCAGCAAGTGGCCCGTCCTTGCCCGACATGCCGCCGCTGCGGCTGCTGTCATCGATGCTCCATTCCAGGGAGTGCGATCCCATGAATGCATGGACACAGACGGTAACGGCCAAGGTGCGGGGTATTGGCGTGCTGGCGCTGCTGGTGATGCTGGCGCTGATGATGTACCTGACCTGCCGCATCGACTGGTATGCCTACGTACCGATGACGTCGGAGCCGGCTGTGCCGCCACCGGCTTCGCCAGCCGCTATCATGGTGCAACCATGAACCTGCTCGCGATCGAAACCGCCACCGAAGCCTGCTCCGTCGCCCTGATCCACGGCGACGAACTGATCGCGCGCAGCGAGATCGCGCCGCGGCGGCACACCGAGCTGGTGCTGCCGATGGCCGATGCGTTGCTGGCCGAAGCTGGCATCGGCCGCCACGCGCTGGATGCAATCGCCGTCGGCCGTGGCCCCGGTGCGTTCACCGGCGTGCGGCTCGGCGTGTCGCTGGCACAGGGCATGGCGCTGGCGCTGGACCTGCCGGTGATCACGATTTCATCGCTGGCTGCGCTGGCACTTGAAGCACCGGAAGAGGGAGGCACCGCAATCCTCGCCGTGATCGACGCACGCATGGGCGAG
>Ga0302231_10002089_pt1 | contig 11698 bp, 20 predicted proteins | sample II_Palsa_N2_2_FD_193522 | JGI IMG/M metagenome (GOLD analysis project Ga0302231, IMG submission 193522) | Peat permafrost microbial communities from Stordalen Mire near Abisko, Sweden - II_Palsa_N2_2 | ecosystem: Environmental > Terrestrial > Soil > Palsa > Peat permafrost | place: Sweden...
CCTAAACGTGACTACGGTTACTACAAGCAAAGCACCCCGAAAACAGACGTACTTTTTCGGCTGCGGCGAACTGTTGCCCCCAGGCGAATCGAGCCCGGTGCCACTGCCCCCATCGGAATCGCTGGGGCTGCCGGGCGTGCTCCGTTTCTTGAGCGATTCAACAGAATGCGACATAACTAGGGAGTGTACTTGTTAAAATGGAAGCCGATGTGTTTGTTGAACGGACGTGATCTCTGTCGTCGTCGCCACAGTGTCCGCGAGCGCGTGCTGTCCCCCCTTTTATCCCCCAAACCCCAATTAACCCCCCAATTAACCCCAAACTGACCCCAAAACCCCAATCCCCCGCTCCAAGGCCAAAATGGAACACACGCTGCCGCCCGACCTGGTCACGGCCACGGCCGCCGTCGTGGGCGTGACGGGCCTCGCCGACGGGCACCTGCACGTGGGACCCAACGCAGCCCGCTGGGAGAAGCTGGAGCGGTCGCTGATGGACCTGCTGTCTGTGCGCACCAACCTGGACGGCACACTGCGCACGCCGCTGCTGCTGTTCCAGAAGCTGGCGCGGGAGCAGAACTACCCGCTGCGCAAGATGCGCATGTCGCTGGGCACCAACACGCGCGGGATCCTCAAGGCCAACTGGCTGCACAAGCACAAGGTCGTGCTGCCCGGGCTGCTGCTCATGTTCTTCCCCTTTGACCCGGCGGAGGCCGACTGGCGCGAGCGGGATGCGCTCATCGTCTCAGAGGTCCAGGATCGCAAGTACGCCCGATCACGCTCACCCCCCCCGCCTCCCCCTTCAAACAAAAAATACTTAATATATTATTGTCCCTTTGTTCGCACAGGAGGATGTTGGTCGACCGCAGCATCCGCATCGTCGTCGTGCTCGTGTCGGTCAGCGAGCGCGAGGACAACAGGAACGGGCCGGACCGCGTCGGCCTCATCCGCAGCTCGTGCGGCCTCGACCTGCGATCCACCCTGTTTGTGTACACGGCCAACATGCCCCTGAGGGACTTTGTCGTCAAGTACTGTGCTCCATCCATTCCCATTGCCAAGCTAACGCCTTTCTTTCTTTTCTTTTTTTTTTTGCAGTCTGGAACGCGTCGTGTTTGAACATGCCTTCGCCTACTATCGCGAGCAGGCCAAGCGTGTCAAGGCCAATAAGGACAAGCTGCCCAAAGGGCAAGTGCTAGAGCTGCACGTTAGGTAGCGCAATCCTTTTTGTTTAATTTTAGTTTGCTGCTGCCACTAAACCGGCCCAAAATGCAGGTACAACTTTAAGATTGGCGTGTACGCAGACTTGAGGCAGGAGCCCAAGTCGGCGATCAAGTACTTTGACGCGGCCTACACAACGCTGCTCGAGCTCATCCCCACGACCTCGCGCCAGTACCCCATGCGCTCGACCGAGATCAAGATGACGGCCGAGTACATCAACTACAAGCTGTGCAAGATCCTGCTCTACACCAACGCCGCCGACGCCGTGACCCAGTTCCAGCGCCACGTGTCCACGTTTATCCCGCTGGTGGGGCCCAACGAGCTCGTCCACGAGCACTGGTTCTTCATCGCAAAGCAGTACCGCTCCTTTGGCGAGCTGGTCGAGACAGCCATCAAGGTGGGCGCCGTCAGCATCGAGCAAATCCAGCACCCGGGTTACTATTACCAGGTGGCTGCGAGCTACACGGGCCAGCGAAAGCTCGCACGGGCACTCTCTTTTGTATGTTTTTTTATAGTTATTTTTACTAATAAAAAAAAACAATGAAAAAAAAAAAATAAAATAGCCCAAGCCACTCGATGCTGGCGTTGTCGCACTGTACGAAAAGGCCGACCGCGAGTTTATCGGCCAGCCGCCAAAGATCCGTGCCCATCCTTTGGAGTGTACGTGAGAAACGGTTCACTTCCATGCAAAACTTACGAGTACCAACCAATGCAGCGGGCGAGGACGCACACACGATCAAGAGCGTCGAGGACGAGTGGACCAACTACCTCGACTTTTCGCGCGACTACGAGTCCAAGGTGGACCACACGGCGCTGATCATCGAACTGTTGTCTCGTGCCTACGAGCAGTTCAAGGTAGAACGACAGAGTTGCAGAAAATAAAACTTCAACCATATTTTCATTTGACTAGAAATACAAGAGCAACCGAATGACGCTCTCGATCGCCGCACAGATTGCCCGCGAGTACTACGACGTCAAAAACTACGACATGGCGCTCAGGTTTTTCGAGCGCATCTCCAAGACGTACCGAAAGGAGGCGTGGTCCAACGTCCTCGCGGACATCCTCACGATCTCGCTCAAGTGCGCCCTCGAGCTCAACCGGGTCGAGCTCGTCACCGAGTACTCGCTCGAGCTCATGAGCTCCAGTACGACAATACGGATTGTTCTCTCTGTCTAACCTTACAGCGACCCTAAGAACTGGGCCAGTCGGTCGAGTACCGCCAGGCGATCCAAGGCGACCTCGTCAAGTCGCTGCAAGCGGGCCAGCTCCCAGCCGTCGTGATCGACATGGAGCACAGCAATGCCTTTGCAGAGATCAAGGCCCAGTTCCCCGACACGGCCCAGATCGCCAACAAGGCGACGCCGTTTCGGCTGATCGTCCACCTCAACTGCCCCCTGCCCGTGACCTTTTCCCTGATCAAGATCACGTTCTCGTCGCCCACGCCCCCGATCTACCTCATCGGTAACATAAAAGTCGACGGGTAATCTAAACCCAGCAACAACACGCAGACAACAACTCGACATCGCCCGTCGACAGCGCGCTCATTACGGCAACGCGAGGGAGCGACCTTGTGATGGTCCCTCTGCCAGCACCGTCCTGGGACGCAGCACGAAACGCCAACAAGCTTGCGACCAACCTGTTCCTCGCGCCCAGCAAAGTGTACGTGTTTGAGATCCCCATCGACACCAAGGCCGTCCGCGAGATCCAGTGCGCCTCGGTGACTGCCCAGATGGGCCCACCGGACAACGCCATCACGCTCCTCTTCCGGACTGCCGATCGTCCCTCTCCCGTTCTGTAACGAAGCGAGCGAGCGATCCATTCAATTTTTTTTTTTATTTTTACCTTTCCGTGTTTAGAACCTACACCAAACTGTCGCCGTGGAACAAGATCAACCAGCTCGCAGAGGACGCGAAAAAGGGCGACGGGTCCCAGGGCGTCTACTTTGACGACTTCACCGAGATCGCTGGTCTGCGCGTGCTGCCTCGCAAGCCGCAGCTGGCCGTGTCCATTGCCCACAAGGCGTCCCTGCCGGTGCTGCTGGACGAGTGGTTCCCCTTCCACGTCGTGATCAAGAACAACGAGGCCAAGCCCATCAGCAACGTCGTGGCGTCGGTCGAGGCACGGCTCGTCGCAGGCAGCGCAGAGCCACGCGCCTACTTTGCAAAGGACCCCGGCGACCTGCCCCAGGGCAAGCCCAGCTTCAACGACCTCTCGCTGGAGACGCCCACGTCGACCCTCGCGCCGGGCGAGTCCACGTCGTGGCCCCTCAACGTGCGCTGCCCGCGAGCCCACGGCGACCGCACGATCGTCGTCACCCTGCGGTACCGCGTGGCCGTCGCAGGCGGGGACGGCGACGTGGACGAGACGGTGACGATCGAGGAGACGGTGCCGGTCGTGCGTGCCTTCCACGTGGCCACAGCCATGACCCCGCAGCAGTCGATCCTGTACGCGCACCAGCCGCTGCTGGAGGACCTGTCGTGGTCCACGCCCACGCGCAGCGATCTGTTTTACCTGTCGGTGGCTGTGCGCGTTGCGTCGTCGCCTGCGCTGTGCATCAGCAGTGCTGCTCTTGTCCCATTGGTACACAGAAGCAAAAGAATGGCGTTTCGTGGTTCTAAGTTGTGCCCCCTCCCCCCCCCGTTTCTTCTAGTCTGGGCAGGAGCTGGAGAAAAGAGGCGTGGCGGTGCAGGTGGTCTCGTCCGGCGTCGAGAACGAGGGCGACTCGTCGGTGTGGTACCCCAGCCAGGTGCACAACTTTATGTTTCGGCTCAAGACCGTGGCCAAGCTGTCGGCCCCCGATGCCGTCATCCCGCTGGGCTTTTTGCAGATCAAATGGCGGAGGAAACTGGAGAACGAGACGGACGTGGACGCGATCGCTGCGTCCGACTCGGCAATGCTCTACTCGGTCACAAAGGTGCAGATCTCGTCGCAGGAGAGGGCCAAGGCGCCCTTGAACGTCGTGGCAGGTATATCTTTGTTTTCTCCGTGGCTCTGTTTTCCAATTCCCTGTTCTGTGCAAAGACATCCCTGCGTCCCTCTCACAAGGCGAGCCTGCGTCCATCGCCATCACCGTGCGCAACGAGACCAGCCGCGCCGAGGAGGTGACCGTAACGATCGACTCGGCCGAGGGCTGCCTGCTCTCCGGCTTCAAGCAGAAGCAGATGCGCATGCTGCCCTTCACCTCGCACCCGGTCGTGTTCAACATCTTCCCCACCCAGAGCGGGCCGCTGACCCTGCCGCTCGTCCGTCTCCTCCTCGTCCGCCGCGGCAACGGCAGCGACGCCGTCCAGCTCATCGGGCCCTTCACCACCTTTGTCGAGCCGGCCAAGGCCCTGGGCTTTTAATGCGTGTTTTTTTCTTTCTTTCTTTTCGATGCAACAGAAAAATAAAAAAATAAATTTCGTTCGACCTAGGGACCATATTGGCACGCCATTTTAGACGTACCGCCATGTGGTCCTCATCTCGCCTTCTCACGCTTGCGCTCGCAGCCGTCCTTGCCGCCGCCGCCGCCGCCGCCGCGGACACGCAGCTGGTGATCTACACCTACAACTACATTCTCCAGACGACGGACCCCACGTACGACTTTGTGTCCATCTTTGCGGACACCGTCGGCGTCGATCCCTCGGTCATCAGCGTGCAGGTACATACCACAGGATCACCACCTCCTTTCTTACAGGCGCGTGTAGTACTTTGACGACGCCAACGGGATCCTCACCGCTGCCGAGAACGTGCCCTCTGGCATGCCGGCCCCCGACGTGCTCTTTGGCCTGGACAATGTGCTGCAGCTCGACACGGCCGCCTCGTTGCTGCAAAACTACTCGTCCCCCGGGCTGAGCTTGCTGCGTCCCGACATCGCCACGGCGCTCAACCTCAACAACGAGCCGCCGCTCACGCCCTTTGATTTCGGCTACATTGCCCTGACCGCCAACATGGTAAATAAATATAATAAAAATAACACTAATGCGATAATATATAAGGACGCCCTTGCAAACTACACGTTCGAGTACGGCGTCGTCACCTCGGCCAACTTCTCCCTGGCCGATTTTGTCGTGCACTCGTCGCTGTTCCCGCTGCTCGTCATCGAGAACCCCCGTACGTGTTGGTCCGTCTTTTTCCTCGTATTGAAACGAGCCAACCAAAACAGTCACGAGCGGAACGGGCATCAACTTTCTCATGTGGACCATTGCCGTTTTTGGCGACAGCCAGCTCAACCTCCCTGGCCTGAGCAAGTCGGGCCTGGACTGGCGCGATTTCTGGACGTACGCTTAAATATATCTTTTTTGGGGTTGCTGAATATATCTTGTGCAGCGGTGCCCGCCGCTTTGGTGCTACGATCGTGCCGACATGGGAGGAAGCCTTCTACGACCAGTTTGTGGGCAACAATTTCCCCCTGGTGGTCTCGTACGCCACCGACTCGGCGTACCCCGTCTGCTTCAACGAGTCCATTTCGTAAAATAAAACTTGAAGAAAGAGCGCACCAGGTGTATTTTTATTGATGTTGCTTTGATTCATAGGTACAGCATCTTTGGCAGCAACGACGACGGCACCACGCGCGCGTGGCAGAACATCGAGGCCACGGGCATCATGCGCAGCGTCCGCAACCTGACCCTCGCCCGCCAGTTTGTCGACTGGACGCTCTCGACAGACTTCCAGACCGCCATCCCCAACGCCAACTTTATGTTCCCTGCCGACGCCAACATCCCGCTGCCCTCGTGCTTCGACATCACATACAGCAGCGGCCTCTCCTCGGTCAACTTTAACCTCAACGCGCCCACGATCCAGGCCCACATCAACGACTGGGTGGCAGAGCTCGAGCTGATCCTCTTCCCCCCCACGCCCACGCCCACGGCCTCGGCCACCCCGACCCACTCGGCGGCATCGGCCTCTGTCGTGGCCTCGTGGATCGGCCTCGTTGCGGCCGTCGCCATCGCGGCGATCACGGTCTTTTAAGGGCCACCGTTCCCCTCTCTCTCAACTTGGACAACTATTTCAGTACCTTTTCTTTCATTTCTTTCTATTGCGACGCATCGGGGTGGCAGACTTTCTTGCCTGAGAACAAACCCGTATTTGACCTGATCACGGTAACGCGTGCGGAGGCAATGCAGAGCGTATTCTTCATCTTTTCCCATTGTCTGTCGCTCTCGCATTTTCTTGTTTGTTTCTTTGTTTGTTTTCAGTTGTCCCCAGCCAGTTGGGAGAAAAAACAAAAACAAGTGATATACATTATAGCTGTTTTACGTTGACGAGCTGGAAGCGAAGATTAAAGATCTCCAATTGCGCCTACGCAGACCAGTTTAAAAAAAACAAGAACGTGCAAGTTGATTATAGGTATACCGACGAGAGTTGCTGCTGCAATTGGGCAAGACTGGCGCGATCGGACCGTCCCTGTGCTTCCAGCTCACCGATCGTGTCGTACAGCTCGTCCAGATGCGAGACGGCCACTTGGTCGGACACCTATTATTTGATTATTTTATTATTTACGTCGAACGGGCTTTTGAACGTACCCCGGCCATCAGGAGCCGCTCCAGCCGCCCAATCAGGTCGCTCTTGAGCAGGTCGCCATTGTACCCACGCGTCTTTTCGGCGGCCGAGAGCAGCGACGTGATGCGGTCGAGCGTGTGCTCCTTGTTGGCCATCTCCTTGCGCTGGAACAACGACGTCGCGGTGCTGCTGTCGTTCTCGTCCCTGAGGACGCCCGGCTTGTTGGTAAAGGGCAGGGCCAGCGGCCGGACGGGGCTGGAAGGGCTGTCGAGGAAGCCGGGCGACTTGAGCGAGATCTCGGCCTTGGACTCGTCCGAGAGCTGGCTCAGGTCGAGGTTGAGTGTGCTGAGCTGCTTGGCGGGTGTCGCGACCGTCTGCGACGTCAGGATGATGCTGGTGAGGTTGGAGATGTCCTCGCGCAGACGGAAGGCCAGGTTGGACTGGTCCCGCAGTTCCTCCTCCATCTTCTTCTTCTCGATCTTGAGTTTGTTGACCTCGTCGTCCTCCAGCGACGTCTTTTGGCTCTCGATCGCGTACAGTTTCTGGTTGACGTCGGCCAGCTGGCTGCGCAGATCGGCCAGCTCGGTGCGGTAGCGCTTGAGCAGCGCCTTGTCGTCCTCGACCTCGTTCTGCTTGGCGTCCAGCGCAATGTTGCGGGCCCGCGACGCAAACTTGAGCGTGTTGTGCGACTCCTCCAGGTTCTGGTTGGAGGGCGAGATGGTCGCGATCACGGCGACGTAGGCCTTGCCCGAGAGGGACGTCTGAAGGATACGCGTCAGCTTGGAGTCGCGAAAGGGGATGTGTCCACTGGAGGGGAAAACAACAGCAATAAATAAATATAAAAATAAAAGAAGAAGCATAAAAAGAGGGGTACGGTTTGCCCTCGCTCAGCTTGGCAATGACGGTGCCCAGGGTCAGCAGCGACTTGTTAATGAACGCACCCTCCTTTTGCCGGTCGATGTTGCTGGTGCTTTTCTCGCTGCCCGCCAAATCAATCAGGTTCTAATGAACGCAACCATGAAAAAAACATGTACTATTCTTTATACCAAGTGAGACAGCTTGACTTTGCCCCCGTCGACGGGGGTGCTCGTCCCACTGCCCTTCTTGGGCGACCCAGGGACCCTCTCGTTGCTCTCGATCGTGAGCTGGAAGATGGTGTGGCTTCTGCTCGAGTACTCGTTAAAGTCTGTTGCGCTGACGTGCCTGTTTCGCTGCCCGCGCTTGATGACCTCGAGGACGTCTGCCGGTGTGCGCACGAGCTCCTCCGAGAGCGGGCTGACATAGATGCCGTGCTGTTTGGACTCGTGGATCTGCAGGTTCCGCTGCGTGGGCACGAGCAGGTCGTTGATGGTCTCGTTGTAGATCTCCATGTAGGACACGCGCAGGAGGAACTCACGGTCGCTGGCCTGCTTAATGTACCGGAACACGTCGTCCACCGCACGTGGGATGATGCCACGTGCCACCTCGTCGCCCAGCATCGTGTACGTCTTGCCCGAGTTGGTCTGGCCGTACGCAAACACCGTCCCGTGGTAGCCCTCCATCGCAGCCCACACGACGCGCGACGCAAACAGGCGGTACACCTCGGACGTGTCAGGGCCCGTGAACACGTGGTCCAGCTCGAAATCGGGGGCGGCGCGACGAGCCTTGTCCACGAACGCGTCGTCCATCCAGATCCTGCAACGTCGGATCCCTTTTGCGTTCAGTGCACGTCTTCTTCTTGTCTCCTTGTTTCGCTTACCGATTGAGGGCAGGGTCGCTCTGCCACGCCTGCTTTTCCCGCTGCTCACGCTCCTTGGTGCTCAGGTCACGCATGCGCACGGCAACCCGGACCGTCGCCGGCGGCGTCGCGCCTGATGCCATCGTGCAAAAAACAACGTGACGAAAAAAAAAAATGAAATCAAAAATAAACCACCCTTGGGGACCACACTCCAGCTTGTCATGGCCGTTTGTAACCGTCAAAGCATCGTTATTTTCGAGGAACAAAACTGTAACTCGCCCCCCCGCACCGGCTGCCTTCCGACCACAGCGCAGCCTTACAACTACAAACGGAATGGAGTACGCGCCAATGACCCCCGTGCGCAACGCGGAGGATCTCAAGGCGCAGCACGAGGAGCAGCTCAAGAAGCTGGCGAGCGTGCTCAAGGACCGCATTGCGCCCAGCAGGTAGGTTTTGGTGGGGTGTGGGGTGCCTGGCTAAACCCACACGCTCCTAGTGTCAAAAAGGAATCCAAGGGCAAGAGCAAGAACGATCTCGCATCGGTGCTCGCCTCTTCGGGCAGCGGCAGCGGCAGCAACGGCAAGGGCGACGAGAACGTTGAGCCGCCGTCGTCGGCGGCCAAAATGAAGCTGTTCACCCCTCTGCGCCTCAAGGGCAGCAAGGACGCGAGCAAGAAGAGCAAGAGCGTCCCGGCTTCGGCTTCGTCAGCAGCAGCGGCAACGGTCAAGCCAGTGATCATTGCCCCCAAGGAGATCAAGACGTGGCAGGAGGCGATCCTCACCATGGACCTGAGCGGCCTCACTCAGGCAGAGCGCAACCGCCAGGAGAGCATCTATGAGCTCATCCGCTCAGAGACCGAGTTTGTTGCCGTCCTCGAGATGATTGAGCAGGTTGGTCTTTGCATCCTATGTTTTTATTATTAATTATTTGACAAATAGAACTACTTTGTCCCCATCCAACGAGCACGCATGTTTTCGATCAAAGAGTACGACACGATCTTTGCCAACTTTAGCGATCTGCTCGTCATCCACCGCAAGTTTCTCCAGGTTTGCTATTATTGCCAGCACCGTCTAAAACAAAACAAAACAAAACAAAAAAACCATCCATAGGAACTGCAAACTCGCCAAGCAGAAAACTTTATCTTTGAGTGCGTCGGCGATGCCCTGGTCACGTTCATCCATGACGCGGCCACTCACATCAACTATGGAGGCAACCAGTCGCGCATGGAGGCTGAGGTCCGCCGCCACCTGCAGGTCCACAGGGAGTTTATCGCTTTCATCAACGTAAATTGTCCCCTCGTTCCCCCCCTTTTTTAATGTTTTTAAAACCTTTTCCATCCTTCTCTGCACAGTCGTTGAACGAGCAGTCCAAGTCCAAGCGCATCATGTTCAACATTCGTGAGGATCTGAATAAGCCCAACGTGCGCATGCAGCAGTACAGCCAGTTCTTCAAGGTGACCTTCCTTATTTTTAATGAACCAACTAGAACAAATTCGTGAAATAGGACATCCTCATCCACACGAGCGAATCGCACGAGGACCAGGCGACTATCAAGCTCGCCATCGACGGCTTTGAGTCGCTCATGGGCAAGATCGCCGAGAAGAAGAAGGAGGCCGAGAACATGGATCGCATCAGCGAACTGCAAGCCAGCATTGACTTTTCCGTCGTCGGCAACAAGCCCATCCTGCTCGCCCGCAACCAAAACAGTAAGGTCACTCGCGAGGGCCGCGTCATGCTGCTCACCCTGGGCAAGGAGATCCGTGCCCGTTCCCGCAAGGACGTGTTCCTCATCGTCATCGACGACAACCTCTACATCCTCAGCGAGCACACGGACGGCAAGAAGGCCTACAAGCTGCTGTACATGCCCGCCAACCTCGCCCACGTCACGACCATGGACGTGCCCGATCTCGATTTCGACCGCAGCAACATGTTTGAGCTCCGCATGACCAACCCCCTCGAGCTGCTCGTGCTCCAGTCGCCCAACTCGGACGACAAGAGCGCCTGGATGAAGCTCTTTGGTACGATATCTAAATATTTTTATTATTTTATTAACCGTCTCTTTACTTAAATGTCAGGTTTCAAGCAGATCCCCAACGTGACCGCCACTGGGCTGCCCCCGATGCCCGTGAGCTCGTCGGTCCGCTCGTTTGAGCGCCGTTCGTCAGCCTCCTCGATGAACGAGGCCATCTTTGCCGGCAACGCGGGCGAGTCCTCGGGCAAGCTGCAGCGCCGCCCGTCGCAGACCTACGTCAAGGAAAAGCGCGACATCTTTGAGAATATTCTCGAGCTGACTGGCATCCGCAGTGCCCCTGCCCCAGTGCCAGTAGCTGCCAAGGCAATTGGCCTGCCCCCGATAGTGCCCTCTGCGGCTGCTGCGGCTGCTACCCAGTCGACCGCCGACTACACGGAGCAGATGCTGGGCATTGGCGAGAACGAGCGCCTGATCATCCGATCGACAGTGGTAAGAAAGAGAGGGAAATCATTTGATAATCATTTCAATAATTGCATTTTCCGCAATACAGAATATCCAAGCCCTTGTTCCTGGCAGCGCCGGATGGAGCAAACTGGGCGTTGGTGAGCTGGTGCTCGTCTTCAGCCGCGGCAACCGCAAGTCCCGTCTGATCTTTGTGCGCGACGAGGACAAGGACAAGCTGCGTGCTGCTGCTGCCATCAACACCTGGCTGCAGCCCACGCCCATGGTCAATGACAAGGTGACCGAGAAGGAGAACAATAAGATCAAGCTGGTGCTGATCGTGCCGCCCAACGTGTCCCTCTCGACCTACGTCGTCCGCTTCCGCTCGACCCAGGAGCGTGACAGCATGTGGGAGGCAATCGACAAGTTCAAGTACCCCGATGGTGAGCGACCTGCGCCCGTTGCCGTTGCCGTTGCCGTTCCTGCAGCAGAGGCCGTCCCTGCCTCGCCCGCTGTCTCCACCAAGAGCCGTCACAGTACCGTTGCCTCGACGCCCAGCAGTGCCTCCACCACAGACAGCGGCGTTGCTGCGGTCAAACGAACACAGCTCTTCCTCAGCTCCAGTGACGAGGTTGATGCCGTGGAAGAAGAGCAAGGGCAAGACCAGGACGGTAACGACGACGACGACGACGCGGACAGCTCGGATGGCAGCGAGCACGAGGAGGAGGAGGACGATGACGACGAAAACGACAACGGTGGCTTTGAAAACATGTTCCCCGAGGCCGACATTGAGCAGATCGCCTCGGATCTGATGGAGCTGTCCAAGCTGCGCGAGCTCGTGGTCACACAGCAAAAGGAGATGGACAGCCTGCGTT
>Ga0302231_10002092_pt1 | contig 11696 bp, 14 predicted proteins | sample II_Palsa_N2_2_FD_193522 | JGI IMG/M metagenome (GOLD analysis project Ga0302231, IMG submission 193522) | Peat permafrost microbial communities from Stordalen Mire near Abisko, Sweden - II_Palsa_N2_2 | ecosystem: Environmental > Terrestrial > Soil > Palsa > Peat permafrost | place: Sweden...
GCCGGCGCCGCCACACCCCACGACCTCGCCCGCGTCCAACACTATCGCCAGCACGCCGTCCACAACACCCAGCGCGTACAAGTCTTCGCCCACCGCGTTCTCAACAAAGTCCTCAACAACCCCGGCCCAGTAAAACCGCCGCTACTATTGAAGATCCTCACCAGCATCCCCGGCTTCCAGCAACTCCCCGCCCGCTTCGTAGGCCTCGGCCTCCAGCCCCAGCACATCAAACCCCTCTAAACCCGACAATGTGCGAATAAACGCATCAAAAATGCGTCTCCTTTGCTGGGCCCTGCGTAATAGCATCATTCGCTGCTATGATGGGTCGCCCCATGCCTGGTGGATCTTATCCTCATACGTTCGTATCCCGCATCACGCGAGCCGTTCATCAGCCGGAGGAAATGATCATGCCCACAAAGCATCTGTAGTTGCAGCAACCAGGATCTCTCTTGGCGTCACGGCGGCAATGGCGCTCCTATCGCTCATGTCCTGCGGCGGCAACAGCAGCATCGGGGGCGGTCCGACGGGTACTACCATCACCGCTTCGTTTTCCGGTTCAACCGCCGACCCATCCGGCGCGACGCTGCCCTCCGCCGTCGCCTACCAGGTCGGCACGACCGGAACGTTTCAAACCCTCCCACTCACCGGGCCGACCGTCTCGTTTACCCTGCCCCCGGAAACAGACGCCTATGGTTTCGCTTACATCTGTCCTACGTTTCTCGACGGATATTACTACTCCAACACGTCAATCATTCAAGCCACCACGGCGGACACAACCTCTCTTTCCGTCGCCTGTCCCTCGCAGTCCGGATTCGTGAACGCGACGTTTGACGCTTCTGCAATTCCCGGAACCACCTCCGTCATCCTGACCGCAGGCGAGTACTCAACTCAGGCCTACCAGGCATCCGGTGCAGCAGGTCTTGCCGGCATTCCGGGCGGAACGGCTGACGTGGCGCTGGAGGCGTTGGGTGCAAACGGCGTCCTTGCGCTCCAGATCCAGCGCGGGGTCAACCTATCGGTGACTCCCACCACCGTCATCGCATTTCCGCCCTTGACGCCGGCAGACGATCTTGGAACCTCCGCGCCGGTCACCCTCACAGGCGTGCCTACCAGTGCATTTTTTAGCGGTTTCGCCGCCACGTACAACACCGCGAACGGCTTGTCGCTCGTCCTGCCCAACGCGCTCAATGGCATTCCGCAAACTACCTACCCCACCGTTCCTGCCAGTCAAAGTCAATCCGGGGACTTCTACCTGATTCAGGCAGGTGCAGACCTGCCCACGCAATACATCACCGCTGAACAATCAACCAACACGACCACCACTGCCTTGACGGTCGCATTGCCTTCGCCCTTAGGTTCCGTACCAACTCCAACACCAGCTGCTTTCCCCACATTCCAAGCCAATACGAGCGGCTTTACGGTCCCCGGAACCGTCGTCGATTCAGCCTGGATCCAATATCAGACGACGCCATCCCCCGCCTCCACCTTCTATAAACTCTATGTGTACGTCACGCAGTCATGGCTGGGCGCCAACACCACGCTCACCATCCCGGATCTCTCCACGTTGCCCGTCTTCGCACCCGCTCCGCCCAGCGGTGGAGAAGAATTTTGGACCGTCTACTCAACCGCCGGTGAGCCTCTCCAATTGCAAAGCAATCCACAACAGCAGTCGGGAGTTCAAACGCTCACTTCACCAATGTCGGTAAAAATTTTGCAGTACAGTGGGGCCTTCGTCACGCCATAAGCGCACAGCCCCTGACCGGATCTGGCTCGCCGGACTTGCCGAACAGTACCTCCCTGTTATCAACACATCCGGAAGCCAGGACGCTATGGCGGCTAATGCTGGATATATAGGGTGATTGACGTCACAGAGAAACTGCTGCGCCGGCGAGTATGATGGCACCGAACGAAGTGCAGGCGGCGAATATGACGGTGATCATGAAGGGGTGTATTGGTCACCTATCCGTATCGGGTGGTTTTATAGGCCGCGCTCGCAGGGTTCACCTGAATATTCCTGTAGTCTTCGAACACGCCGGCGGCACAGCGGCCGGAAAAACCGTCGATATCAGCGAGTCGGGAATACTCGTCGAGTTCGATGAAATTATGGACCTTTGGACAACCGGTGACCTGTCGCTTGAGGGCGACGAGTGGCAACTCCAGATCAGCGCCCGCGTCGCTCGTGTCAATGGCCGTCAGGCGGCTTTTGCGTTTCGTGGCATGGATTCAAGCGAGCTAGAGCTGGTTAGATCTCTGATAGCCGAGATACAGATCGCGATAAAACATATATCGCGATAAAGCAAAAAAAATTCCATCTGAGCGCCTTCACATCGACCCCATCGGCAGTCTTTCAGGAAAGCAAGGCGTTTAATCGTTCGGGAAACCCGGCGTTGTCGGCAATTCCGCAAAACCGATCATCGCCAGGCCCGTCCCGGCTCGGCATGAGGATCACCAACGCATACGTCGGGCGGGCTCCCGAACCCTGTCAACCCCCCAATCCCATAGAAACTCTCCAAAACCCCTGTCAACACTGCCGATTTATATTTCCAAAACCTGGCATAGTTACCCCCACCCACTAACTACAATAGATATAGGGCTTACTGAAAGACTGCGCTTTCTCGAAGGGGCACGGCTTTAGCCGTGCCATAAGTGCCCCCTTTGCGTTGCGGCTTCAGCCGCTGAGGTACGCTTCTAGGATCGGCTCCACCTTTCATAAGTTCATAGAGACTAATCCAACGCTTCCCACCCGGCAGCTTGCGCCGAGCTAACTCCTTTAGAAAGTCATACCTCACCTCTAACCCGCCTCGAATGAAGACTTTGCAGGCACCCCCCGTGGATACTTCGAGCCATAACCACCCTGCTTTGAGCCACTTACAAACACGGTCATACTTAGAGGGGGGGAGGGGGTAGCAGCGCCGGCCCAATCCATACAAGTCCTTAACGCCGCCGGGTATATCCTCCCTCTGTACCGCGAAAGGGCGCACGCATGCCGGTTGTCCTCATCCTCACCTTCGTCATTGGCATCTTCATCCTCGTCCTCATTGCCAAAACCTACTACCAGGTCCGCACCTTCACCGCCGGCGTCGTCGAGCGCTTCGGAAAATTCGACCGCATCACCCGTCCCGGCCCCCACCTCTTGCTCCCCTTCGCCGAGCGCGTCTACTTCGTCGACCTCCAGGTGAAACAAGCGCAGTTCCAGGTCGAGACCAAGACCCACGACAACGTCTTCGTCCAGATCCCGGTTAGCGTCCAATACCAGGTCCTCGACGACAAGATCTACGACGCTTTCTACCGTCTCTCTGCCCCGCAAAAGCAGATCGAGTCCTTCGTCTTCAACAGCATCCTCGGCCACGTCCCCAAGCTCACTCTCGACGAAACCTTTGAGCAACAATCCGGCATCTCCATCGCAGTCAAAACCGAGCTCGACGCCACCATGTCCGGCTTCGGCTTCAACATCCTCAACGCCCTCGTCACCGACATCATCCCCGACGACAAAGTCAAAGCCGCGATGAACGACATCAACGCCGCCCAGCGCGCACAAGTAGCGGCGCAGGCCCGCGGCGAAGCCGAGAAGATCCTCAAGGTCAAGCAAGCCGAGGCCGAAGCCGAATCCAAAGCCCTTCAAGGCAACGGCATCGCCCGCGAACGACAAGCCATCATCGATGGCTTGTCGGCGTCTATAGAACACTTCCAGCAAGGCGTCCCTGGCTCCTCCGCCGGCGAAGTCATGGCCCTCGTCCTGCTCACCCAATACTTCGACACGCTGCGAGATATCGGCACCCGCGGCGGCACCAACACCCTCTTCCTCCCCAACAATCCCGGCGCCTCCAACGACTTCCAAACCCAGATCCTCGCGGGCCTCCGCGGTGGCGCCATCCCCAACGCCCCCGGCCCCGACGCCCCGCGCACCGTAGAACCCCCGCGCCCCTACAACCCACCCGCCCCACCCGTAGGAACCCCCGGCACCCCCAACCCCTACACCGGCATATAACCCGCCGCAACAAGCCAGCTCACAATGCGCCAGCCAACATTCCCTCAAAGTTGGCTGGCGCATTGTCTTTGCGCTATAACTCTGTACGCACCGAAAATCACTATCAGTAAGGGCCCGACCAACCCCCAAAAAAATCAGCAGAATTCAGCCCCAGCAGCACCAGACCACACCGAAAGGGAGAAGCCATGAAATTCATCAGCACGTGGACCCCTCGCCCAGAAACCCGTAAAGCAGCCATCGAAAACTTCCTCGCAGGCAAAGCAGCCACGCTCCCGGCCGGCGTCACCACCCTCGGCCGCTGGCACAAGGCAGACGGCTCCGGCGGATTCACCCTCTACGAATCAGAATCCGCCGAAGCGATGTACGAGATCGCGGCCTTCTGGGCACAGTTCATGGACGTAGAAACGATCCCGGTCATCGAAGACGCTGCTGCCGGCGCAACCCTGACCAAACTTTTCAAGAGCTAACCGCACCTGCAAAAACACAAACCGAGGCCCCCACCGCGCCTCATCGGAGTGCCTGCGCCTCTGCGCCAAACCGTTGCCTTTGCTCTCGCCGCTATCCTTGCCCCACCCAAACTCTGTCATCCTGAGCGAAGCGCAACGCGCGCAGTCGAAGGACCCACCACCAAGCTCATACCCGCACAACATTCCGCACCATTCAGCCACAGATCCGGCCCTTGCCGCTGTCCGTTTTCGCCGTCATCCTAACGCGAGGCCGAGGCCCCGCGCATTGTCGTTGCCGTTACCTCTGAGATAGGTCCGGGCTTTACCCCGAACACAAATCCTCCCCCCGAAACGGAGGCTTTAGCCTCTGGGATTCTTCCCTCCACACCGGACTGCTGCGAGCTGGGCGCGCGACCCCGATCACATCCCGCATCCTCACCCTCATGGGCCCCGCCGCCATCCTTCTCGCAACCTACGCCTTCGTCAAACAAAACGTCGTCTAGCCCTCTTCCGGTCCGCCGAAGCATCGATCGATTTGCAGCAACAATGTCTGTGACAAAAATCACATATTCTCAAGCGTTCCTTTGCGTACCTTTAGAGCCATATCCTGCTCAGCCTCAGAGAACCTACATCGCTGCCAGCTCTATCGGAGATTCTGCGAATGCACATCCTCAGCGGCCCCTCACCCCTCATCCCCCAAGTCATTTTCAACACTCTCAAAATCTTTGTGTACGGGCTCGCCGCGCCCTTCCTCCTGATAGCCGTTCTAGCCGCGTTCACCTGTGTCCTACTCGACTTCGCCTGGTTTCGCACCCATGAGATGCTCCGTGGCAATCCCCAACCCAAAGCGCTTTGGGAGTTCTAGCGTCTACCGCGCTTCCTCCAGCCCTCCGGCCAACAACACCGCGGCCCCACCCGAGCGCCGTTGATCTACATAATCTCGTCTACCCACCCAAACTCTGTCATCTCGACCGGAGCATCACGCTCCTGTTTCTGTGATGCGCAGCGGAGAGGCCTGCAAGGCTGCTCGCCCGGCACACCGCCTCCCCATTCTCACCCTACCTCTTCCCCAGCCTCTCCACCGCCTTCCTCCGAAAACACTCCATCGCATGGTCATTCACCATCCCCGCGGCCTGCATCCACGCATACACAATCACCGGCCCCACAAACTTGAACCCCTTCTTCTTCAACTCCTTCGACACCCTCTCCGACAACTCCGTCGACGCCGGAATCCGCGCCCGCCCCTCGCCACCCTTCCGATCCCAGCCCGTTTGATCCCAGGAATCCTGCACCGGCCACCCGCCCACCAGCCCCCACACCCACTCCGCAAATCCCTCACCTGACTTCTCCATCTCGTTGTAGATCCGCGCGCCCGCAATCGTCGCCTCAATCTTCGCCCGCGCCCGCACAATCCCCTCGTCTGCCATCAAGCGCGCAATGTCTGCTTCTCCAAACCGCGCCACTTTCTTCGGATCAAACCCCTTGAACGCCCTCCGAAACCCCTCCCGCTTGCGCAAAATAATCTGCCACGACAGTCCCGCCTGAAATCCCTCCAGCATCAGCAGCTCCCACAACGCCCGCCCATCGCGCTCCGGAACTCCCCATTCCTCATCGTGATACGCACGCATCCCCTCATCGCTCTCGGCCCACCCACACCGCACTTTCGCTGGTTTTGCCATGCCTATCCCTCGCGCAAACACTTCCAAACCGCGCCCGCTTTATATCGTGACACTCCCCAATCGTCAAACTTAAACATCGCCCTCCGGGAGTACCTACCTGTATTCCCTGACCCCATTCCATCTCATTTGTTTCCAATGACATCCCGATTTGGGACTAAAGTATGGAAGACCGAGGCCGATACATATGAGTACCATGTCACAGCCAATCCAAACCGTCGAAGATATTGTGCCCTTTTCCGACCCTCGACCAGCGGTCGGTACCAAGAGTCCGGCCGGCCTTAGCCGACTCAAAGCCCCACTGCGAATGCTCACAGGTCTGCTTCTCTCCCCGCTCCTCGTGCTCCTGGCGATGCTGGGCTTCCTCGTCGTAGTTGCAGACTTCGCCTGGTTCCGGCTGCGCGACCTCCGTGACGGCCATCCCGAGCCCAAAGGCCTCTGGGAGTTCTGACCCCCTCGCACACTTCCCCCGTAGCACCCGTCAAGAGCGCAGACACGCGGCCAAGCCGCAGCGCACGTGACCAAAGCACACCACCCTCGGATCGCGCTCAGTCGCGTCCATCAGCCGCCACACCCACCTACCGACTCTCCAGCTCCTTCGACACCTTCGATACCTTCGCTGCCTCTTCCTCCGATAGCCTGTGCGCCTCACGCGCGTGCTCCATCGCCAGCAGCGACTGCTCATGCCCTCCCATATGATCGTTCTTATTATGAGAAGCAGCAGCAGCCTCATGCGCATGCGCTGCCTGTAAATGACGTTCAGCGGCCGCCGAGTGTTGTGTAGTGGGCATATCAAGATCCTCTGTTTCCTTATGATGCCGCACCCGCCCCCGGGGAAGCTCATCCAACCGCATCCCCCCAATAGCCCGTCCTAGTGCTCGTCCTTGAACACCTTGCCGTCTTTCATCACGAAGACAACTTTGCCCGGGGCTCCCACTTCGTCGATATGCAGCAGAGGGTCGACCGGCATCGCAATCACGTCCGCAATCTTCCCCGGTGCGATCGATCCCAATCCCTCGCCCAATGGCCCAAGAGCAGCCGCCGCGTTCACCGTTGCCGTGCGCAGCACCTGCGCCGGCGGAATCCCCGCAGCCGCCAGCAGGCCAAACTCCTCATGGCTGCGCTCCGGCCCCATGATGCCCAGGTCCGTGCCAAATATGATCGGCACCCCCGCCCGATAGGCCTTCCCCGCCCCATCCGACTCTTCCTTGAACCGATAATCAATCATCTTCGCGGCAAGCAACGTTGGCGTGTTCGCCGTCCCGTGTTTCTTCATCAGCGCGATCGCCGTGTCATTCAGTGGCCCATGCTCGATCGTGTCAGCACCCGCCTCGATCACCGCATACAGAAACTCCGGAGACCCATTCACATGGACCGCCACCTTCCGGTCGAGTTGATGCGCGGTATCAATGATCGCGCGAATTTCCTCGGGAGACTCCACCATCTTTACCCGCGGATCTTCCGCCCCGAGCCCCGCTTCCCGAAACTTCACCACGTCCGCTCCCCTCCGCACCTCCTCGCGCACCACCTTGATGCACTCCACCGTTCCCGAACAGTTGCCGCGATTGGTCACAAACGGCTCCACGTCGCTGCGTACATCCCAATTCGACGCGTCGAAGTCGCCCCCCGCCACGCTGATCTGCACCTCGGTAACGAACATCCGCGGCCCCGGCACAATCCCCTGGTTGATCGCATCCCGCAAAGCGTACGTGGTCAACGATGGATCGCCCACGTTCCGAATCGTCGTAAAGCCGTTCATCAACAGCGCCTTCGCTCGCGGCAACGTATTCAGCACCGCCTCCGCAGGTCGCCCAATGTAGAACAACGCAATCTGTCCCGCCACCGGCTGATCAAGCTTCTCCAACCCGCTCACATGCGTATGCATATCGATCAGCCCGGGCATCACCCAGTCCTTCGACAGATCGATCACGGTGTCGCCCGCAATGAATCCATCCTCGATCGCAATAATCTTCCCATTCACGATCACAATCGATTGATTCGACGTCTCGCCCTTCCCCGGCTCCGCAATCAGGTGACCCGCATGGATCACAATGGTGACCGCCCAAGTCGGCTGCGCGAGCAGCATGCCCGCAGCCAGCGCGCAACTTCCTATACAACGTAGCAATATTTGCTTCATACGCCTCCACATCCAGCGGCACACGGATGGTGTACAGTGTACACGATGGCCTACCCTGCTAAGACAAACCGTGCCTCAGTCCTTCAGGCAGCCATGGATCTCTTATCGCAGCAGGGCCTCCACGGTATCTCCATCCGCTCCGTCGCCGCCGCTCTCAATCTCGCGCCCAATGCGCTCTACCGTTACTTCGCGGATCGTGAAGCTCTCGAGTGCGCCGTTGCGGCGGAAGTAGCTGCCCGTCTCCATATCGTCCTGATGAAGGCCTGTAGAGCCAGGTCGCCGGAAGCATCGATTCGCTCGCTCGCTGCGGCCTACCTGCTCTTCGCAAAAAAGCAACACCTGCTCTACGAAGCGCTGCTCGTCCCACGCCCCGCCTCTGGCGACGCAGCCGTCGCTCCCCAACAGCTTTGGCTCTTTGTGGTGGAGCAGGTCAGCCGCGTCGCCGGCAATCGCACGAAGCAGCAAGCCGCCGTCGCCCTTTGGGCGATGCTGCACGGCATGGCTGCTCTGCAATCCGTAAATGCCTTCAACGCAGAAAAGCCGCGTAGCAGCCTAAAGTTCGCACTCACCGCCTGGATGCAAGCCGCGCATGCCGCAAAGCGAGCCCACGCTCCGGCCTCGCGCACCGCAAAAACAAAAAGCGCCTGACTCCCCGGCAATCTTTCACCAAAGAACCAAGCGCTTCCACTACTCACTAATTCACTACTCTTAGCAGTTGAAGTTAACTTCTTCTTCCTCTTCCACGCCATAGCGCCGCAACAGGTTCGGCAAATTTTGCGAGAACGCCGCACGCGGCATCACCACGTCGCAACCCGCCTCCACCGCCTTCGCCTTAAGATCCCCCTGCAGATGCGAAAGGAACCCGACGATCGAAGCCGAACGCTTCAGCTTTGCCTTGAGTTTCGGAATCAGCGTCAGCGGCTTCGCATTCGCATTGTTAAGGTCAAACACGATCAGCGCCGGCTTGTTCTCTTCACTATCGGTCAGCGCAGCCACAGCGTCCTTATCGTTTTTGATGAACGACACCTTCACGCCCAGCTTCTTGGCCGTCTCCTGAATCTTGGCCTGGAAGAACAGTTCTTCGATGAAGAAGTAGATGTGCGTCTGTGCGCCCTCGGGAATCGGAATCGGCCGTGGCATCGAGCGGTCAATCGGCTGCGAGTCTCCCGTATGCCGATGCCCGTTTCTACGTCCCTGTCCCGGCAGTTGGATCGTCGACGGCGGTGTATCGCCAAACTCTCCCGACGCGCGATAGCTATGATCCATCGGCCCGACGAAGCCGCGTTCCCGCGCCTGTCCGCCGCCCTTGCCCTTGCGCTTGAATCCGCCCGCCTGGTTGCCAAAGTTGTCCGGACGATAGCCTCCGCCACCGCCGTACCCGCTCCCATTCGACGAGCTGGCTTCCGCACGGAAATCGTTGCCCGGATTCTCGCTCCGGCCACCGCCGCCGCCACTACCCGGACGGCGTTCCCGGTCTCTGAATTTCTTCTTCCAGCGCTTGCCGCCCTGGCCCTGCGGCTGACCACTGTTTTGCTGACCACCCTGCGGCCTGCGCGCCTGTTGCGGTGCGGCCGACGCTGCCAGTGCCAGGCTCTCGCCCTCCATCACCAGCGGCACAATCTGCGGTCCGGCCTCGCCATCGCCACCGGCGACAGTCGGGCCATCTCCCGCAACCTTGTTCTTCCGTTTGCGGCGACGACGCCGGCTGCTCTTGCTCTGACCCATCCCCGGCCCGGGCTGGCCGTCGTCGTTAGCACCTCCAGACTCCGACGATTCGAAGTCTGAGTTGCCGTAATCCCCGCCGCTATACTCCTCCGTCGCGTTGTACGACGAAGTATCTACTGCATTCTGCTCTGCCATGGTGCTGTGGTTTCCCCTTGCAATTGGGTGCTTGAGGCGCATCGGACATGTTCCTGTCTTGGTCCTTCGGTTCTGTAGGAACTCGACCGGGACTGTCTCCGAAGCGGGTCAATCGTAGTCTCTCTCTCAAGCGTTGACTCGAAGTTGATCTGTCGTACGTTGCCGACGAATGGTACCCGTCTGAGCGCCTGCGCCCCCGGACCGTTTTCTGTCCGTTCCAGACCCATTCCCGGCCCGCCTGCCACACCCGGCAAACGGCTTGCTGCTCTTGAAGTGCTCATTCATCCAAATTCATTATGGGGGGAATCAAACCCTCGGTTTTGCACTTCCAACCCAAAATTAGCGCAGCCTTCATTCTTCCTGCGGCTCAGCTTCTCTTCTGCACTCTCGGAGCGACTCTCTTGTTCGCTAAATTTGATTGAACCTCATCTTGGTCCAGATCTCCGTAGCATGCTATCGGTTGATCTCGGAACTGCTCATGGAGTGCTCGGTTACGATCCTCGCAACCCTTATGCCTCATCGTGCAATACAGGCATCTGCGGGAACCCACGCTATTACTCTGAAAGCTCATCGGGTACGTCAACCCACCGGAATACTCACGGTGAGATTTCAACCCCTAAGCCCGCGGAACATCATGATCTTACGCTGGACAACAGAGAAGTGCAACTATTAAAGAGGTGCCTGGTACTCCCAAAGCACCCCCACCCCAGCAAAATACCCTCCCCACCAACAAATACGCCCAATTCTCCCAGAAAGCCGTTGGGCCATCTCCCCTCCCCGGAAGATGGCCCTAGCCCCTAACAGCCAGTCACTGGCCTCCAAATGGTCCTCTCGGCGCCGAAGCTCCCGAAGACCCTTGCTTGGTAGGGGGGAGATTCCTCTGTATGGGAACCTCTACATCCCTTTACCCGTGAACTGCTCAGGCTCCAAACATCCATTAGTCAAGCTCTTTATTCCGCGGCTTGATCTCGAACACCTGTAGCTGTTGCAATCTTCATACCAAACCTGAAATCACTTTTTCCCCCGGAAACTCTGAAATCTCCCCTCCAAAAGCCACCAAAAACCGGAAATGCCGCCCTCCAACCTCCGTTTTTCGGAAGAGTTGTGCCCTGTCCTCTCCCAATCCAAATAAGCGGATCAATTGACCCGACTCATACGGTCTCCTATAATTGCCGTCAGCCGACTGTACTCTCGCGCCCGCGACCCTCTCCTTCATTTTTTCCATCTTTCGCGATGAAGATGATGAGATAGAGCAAGCGGACAACACCTTCAAGGGTGTTCAACGAGCGGAGGAAGGTGCGGCAACCCTTCCCTGCGGCGCTTTGCCCCAGGAATCACCCAGCGAGTCACCCAGCTGATATCTCCAGTATCCGGATCCTTATAGGAGTTTCAAACACCGCATGAACCGTACCTTTGTCTTTGCTACTGCGCTGGCAACCGGCCTCGCAGCCTCCTCCCTCCTCGCACAAGCCACCAAAGCACCTGCCACCCCCCGCGCTGCAGCTCCTGCCGCTCAGGCTGAGGTCAAGCCGGAAGCCATTCCCGCCAAGGTTGCCGTCATTGCGTTTGAGCAGGGTGTCGTCGCCACC
>Ga0302231_10002102_pt1 | contig 11669 bp, 16 predicted proteins | sample II_Palsa_N2_2_FD_193522 | JGI IMG/M metagenome (GOLD analysis project Ga0302231, IMG submission 193522) | Peat permafrost microbial communities from Stordalen Mire near Abisko, Sweden - II_Palsa_N2_2 | ecosystem: Environmental > Terrestrial > Soil > Palsa > Peat permafrost | place: Sweden...
TAAGAAGGATAAAGACACCATTTACCAAGGAAAACGACTCGATCGACTCAAAGTAGGGGCCGAGGTTGCTCACGAGATCAAACAGAACGAGCATTTCGGAAAAGTCGTGGTTGGCGACGGCACGTTTGACGCGGAGGAGAATGAGGTCGCCCTTGTTGACGATGTCGAGGATGACGGGCGTGAGCAGGGTCTCAAAGACGACTTTGGCGGTCGAGGCGGCGAGCAGTTTCTCGACGAGGTTGCGCTCGGCCTGGAGGAGCGCATTGAGCATGCGGAGGTACTCTATTAGGGGATGTGAGCCCTTTTGGTAGTTGATTGCTGCGTAGGCCTTGACGGTCGTGGCAGCGGCAGAGGGGTTGTTCGAGTCGTCCTTGGATGCTCTTGGTTTCAACACGTTTGACTGGTACGACACGTCCACGTGCGGATCGTGCTCCGCCGCCGCCGCCGCTGTTGCTGCCGCAGAGGCTGCAGCCGCCGTGGACGCCGACGACCACAGGAGCGGCAGCAGCCGGTTCATAAAGGCCACGTGCGACTTGGCCAGTGCGGTTGCCGATGTGCTCTCGTACGTCGTCCCAGACGCACTGGTGATGTTGATCCCGTGCACCACAAACGACGCTGTGCCGGCTCCTGCGCCCCCAGGACCGCCTCCACCGCCAATGCTGTCGCTCCCGGCTGATCGGATCGACTCGGCCGTCGAGAACTCGGAGAGGAACGCGGGTACGAGACCCTACATCAGGTTACGGTTCTGTAAGAAAATGATTTGCTTGCTTATTCCCACGTTACCTTGTCGTCTAGGTTCACAATGGGGCCCAGCGACTTGGCCAAGTCCTCCGCGCCGAGTAGGTACGCCGTGAGCTGCGTCAGCAACGGCAGCGTGCTCTCTTCAATCAGCAAAAGGAGCTTTTCCTCGTCGTCCCCTTGCGTTGCTGCGACTGCCTTGGCCGAGGTCTCGCCTGGTACTGTCTTTGTAGCCTCGTCATCATCCTTTCCTTCTGCATCATCGTCGTCCTCTGCGGTGCCCTCTGGGTGGATGTCGTGCTTTATCCTCGTCACCCCCGCGTCCAGCGAAATCACCGCTCGATCGAGCACGTTGCTGTACTCGTCCTGCAGCCTCTCCACGCCCGACTTGTACAGCGTCCTCTGCAGTGAGCATTTGCTTAGTACAGCGAACGCCAACGTGCGCTCAGGTAGCACAGTACCATCGACACGTATATCTTTTCGTTCTGCTTGAGCTTGAACGTAAACAGGAACTGGAGCGCCTCGCCAATCTTGCTGAGCATGGCGAGGTACCCGGGCACATCGGCCGCAACGGACGCCGTCATGACCTCGGGACGCAGCGTTTCGATCTCGTCAAAGAAGACGACGATCCGGTTGAGCTGCGAGTAGGCCTGCTCCACGTCTGGAAAAAACAGCGACTGAGTAATTTACGTTACTCTCGACTTTTAGCTCACTCAAGCTGACGGTCGTGAGCTTTTTCGTGACGCTGTGCACGGGCGCGATCGTCTGCTGCAGGTTTTCCAGTCGCCGATCGAACGCGTCCAGCACGCCCACCATCTGCGTCGTCAGCTCTTGCGCTCGCCGCAGCTGTTCAGCCAGAGACATGACAAGTATGGGTGCGCCGTATTTTAAAATGGAGGTGAAAATTTGTGACGTTTCCCTCTCACACACGTCGCATTGTAAACAGATTGAAGCTTTGTACAAATTTAACATGGGACCTAAGGGGGGAAGGCGAAAGAAATAATAATGCTCATACTTTCGAAGAATCCGACTCCTTGGCAGGGGCAACCTCGGGCAACTCAACGGCGTCGGCGGCCAGGCCTTCGGCTGCCTGGGCGGCCTTCTGGAGGGCGGCCTGTGCGTTGGCCGTGGGGCGGTAGTCGGCCGGGTAGGTGAAGGTGATCATGGCGGTGAGGACAAAGCACGCAAAGTTGATCCAGAAGATGATGTGGATGGCGTTCATGAACGCGTCGATGACCTCAGGGCTGAGGCCGCCACCGCCGTAGATGAACAAGCTGAGGAGCTCCGTGGCCGAGATTGAGTTGAGGATGAGAGCAAACTAGGTGATTGTGTTCTCAACAATAAATAGGAAATATTTGTCAACACATACGGTAATGACGATGCCAAACATTGACGACACAAAGGTACAGCACAGGCGGATGCCCGATGCGACGCCGCGGAACTCGGTCGTGACCGAGAGCATGCCGGCGACACCGTTGGGCGAGTTGAAGATGCCGTTGCCCAGGCCGATGACAAAGAGCGAAAATGCGATGAGCCAGTAGTTTGTGGTCGGTTGGACGACACAGAGCCCGATCGTGCCGAGGGCGCTGACGATGGGGCCGACCACGCAGAGGATGCGGACAGACACCTTATCGGCGAGGAAGCCGCTGACCAGGCCAGTGATGATCACTCCGATGCCCAGGGGGATGAGCTGGATGCCGGCCGTGAGCGGGTCCTCGCCGTAGGGGCCTTGCAGGAAGAAGATCATCCCATCTACGCCAAGAGAAAAAAAAAAAAGCCACTGTAAGGGATCAAGATGCGAGCTGCACTAGAGAACGCACAGGTGACGTTGCTTCGTCCAAAAGACGCCAAGGTCGAGGCAATGGTCGAGAAGGGGAAGACGCGGTTCTTGAAGATGACGAGGTTGATCACGGGGTTTCGGGCGGCGAACGTCTCGTTGAGACAGAAGAGGACCAGGGACACCGCCGAAAACACAGCGAGGCACGCAATGCCGGCAGGGGTGGAGAGGCTGCCGGTGGGCGCGACGGCCTGGGTGAGCGCGAGGATGAGCAGCGTTAGGAAGGCCATGAGCAAGAAGGCGCCGACATAGTCAAACATCTTGATGAGCTCCCACACGGTGTGCTTGTGCTTGCGGGGCGGGTTGCGAATCAGCAGGAAGCCGACGACGGTGCACAGGAACGCGGGAGGGACGTTAAACTGCCCGCACGACATGTAAGAAAGAAAAAAAAAAAAGACAGAAACAATTGAGCGTGTACCCAAAAGATCCAGCGGTAGTCCCGCTCGGCAAAGGCACCTCCGACGACGGGGCCGAGGACAGATCCCGCGGCAAAGGCCATCTGGAAGACGCCCTGCGCCAGGCCGACTTGGCCGTACGGAATGAACGTGCTGAAATTATTTATTAAAAGACACCAGTACGAATGAATCCAATGGGCCTACTTTGTAATGATGGCGACCGAGTTGGAAAAGAGAAAGGTGGCGCCGATGCCCTGGATGCAGCGGTAGCCGATGAGGTCGGTGCCGTGCAGGCTCTCCTGGGCAAAGCCGCTTAGGAGCGAGGCAATGGTGAAGAACATGAAGCCGACGTTGAACAGGAACTGCTGGCCAAACATGTCACCGAGCTTGCCGGTGATGGGCACGACCGCGGCCACGACGAGCAGGAAGGACAGGAGCACCCACATGATCGTGTCGATCGACGCGCCCAGCTCGGCCACGAGCTTGGGGAAGGCAATGACGAGCGCACTGGACTGGATGGACGCGAGCAGGCCGCCGAGGCACCCGACCACGAGGATGACCCACCGCTCGTACGGCTTGCCGGTCGGTGTGGGCATGCCCCCCTTTGCCGGTCCTGGTGCCGGTGGTGCCGGTGGTGCCGCTCCGGCGGTCGATGGCTGTTCAGATGGCTTGAGCTCGAGGCTGACAGAGTGGAACTCCTCGGACGAAGTCTCGGGCTTGCCGCTCTCGCTCGAGTCCATGGTTTGCAGTGCCTCTTCTGGGACAAGGGGTGGGGAAAGAAACCATAATCGTCAGGAGAAAGCGGGGGAAAGAAAAAAAGGCAACAAGAAAGGTGACTGGTCGTTCAATGGCTTGCACCAGATTGTTGTCACACAAGCGAGGCGACTCGTTCAAAACTCGCACACAAACACAGCACAGCACAGCACAGCACAGCGCAAAGTCAGCCGCTCTTTAAAGGCGCTGGGGGGGAAAAAGCAGGTGCGAAAATAAAATAAAAACGGGGCCGGATCGACCATGATGATGTCACCGCCGCTCCGCGATACGGGCCCAGCAGTTGCATAAAATGTGGGCGTCACGGCGATATGTCGGGAGCACGGGGTGGCTGCGCTTCAGCTGGTGGCGTCTGCGCGTGCTGGTGCTGGGGCGCGCGCTGCTGCGTGCAGACCTGTCTGCCGCGCTGCTGTGGCTGGCGCACATTGCGGCCGTGTGCGGGATGGTCGTGGCGCTGACGCTGGTGGTGCTGCGGGTGGAGGGCATTGTGGCAGCGGCGCTGAACGGCAGGCACGGCACGTCCGCTGCGTCGTCGCTGGGAGGGGGCGGGATCGCGCTCGACATGTCCAGGGGGGCAGAGCCCAGCACCAGCTTCCTGTGGTGCGACGAGTGGGACATGCAGCCGCTGTGCCTGCTTCGCAACGTGCGCATCGACCCCCGGCGGCAGGAGATACGGCTGCTGCAGACACAGCCCCTGCCACAGCACATGGGCGACCTGGAGCTGCCCATCCACGTGGCGGAGAGCAGGGACATGGACGGCAACGGCCCAGGCACCAACAACGGCACGACCGCGACGACACGCCTCATTCTGGTGCGCTGGCCGTGCGACGACAGCAAGAAGACCAACGTGACCGAGCAGCTCACGTGTGTGCTCATCGCGGCCGCCACCGCGCGCGTTCGTATCCTCGGGCCCAGTGCCATGGCGTCGCTGTCGGCCCCCGTCGTTGTGGTGCTCACGAGCGACGTGGCCAGGCCAGCGGCGCGCGATGGCAGCAACAGGGTGGCCCTGCTCGAGCAGATGGTGCGCCCGCACCGCGTGGCCTGGTGGGACGAGCTGCCCGCGGCCGTGTACAGCAGCGTCGCGATAGGGCGCAAGGACCCGGCGACGACCGTGCCGTACAACGCCGTCGTCGACCTGTGGTGGTCCTGGTCCGCGGCCGCCGGCCTGGGGGCGAGGGCTGCGCAGGCGTCCTCGACGACGACGTTCTCGCCCGTGGAAATTATGCAGCTGAGCGACTTTGGCACGCACATGCTCGGCACGGGGTCGCCCGCCAAACTGTTGCAGGTCCTCATGGCGCGCTGGCAGCCGCCCACGATCAAGGTCCTCATCGCCTCGCACGACCTCCCGCGCGACGTTGCCCGTCTCGCCGCCATCCTCATGCGGCCGCACCAGACGCTCATCACCATGTGGACGTCGCGCGAGCTCGAGGGCATTGTGCAGCAGCGCAACGGGACGCTGCTGGTCGTCCCGTCGACGTCGCTGCACCTCGAGCCGGACCACGCGCTGCTCTACGCACAGTGGCTCGGCGACATGCGCGCCCACCACGGCGGCCGCACGCGCTTCCTCCTGTACATGCCGTGGGAGCAGCTGGGCAACCAGATGCGCGCGTTCTCGTCGGCCTGTGCGCTCAGCATCATCACCGAGCGCGTGCTCGTCCTGCCCATGGTCGGCTACCGTTCGGCCGGCGCTGGGCGGTCTGCCGAGGCGGCGATGGTGTTCAACCCGCGGCTGTACACCTGGGGCGAGTTTGAGCGGTACTTTGACCTGGACGCGGCGATCGAGTCGCTCCCGTGCTCGTTCATCGACTCGCGCAACTTCATGCGCCTGTACCGCCGCGACGGCCTGGCCATGAGCGTGCGCTACCACGCGGTCGGCCCAGACACGTCGCCCGGCCAGCTCGTGGGCTACTACAAGGACGTGCTGCGGATACGGACGCTCGAGAGCAGCATCGCGCACGACAGCGTCAACTACGAGCTCACCCACGACAAGCTGCGCAAGCTGCACGGCAGCGACACGTCCGACGTCCTCGCCCTGGGCACGCTCTACCACTACTACGACTTTGGCGTGCGGCGCAAGCACCCGATCGAGCGGCACTACGACTACATGGCGCACTCGGGCTACGCACAGACGCAGCGCGGCTTTGTCGCCTCGGATCGCGTCCGCATCGCCGCCGCGGCCGTCGTCCAGCAACTCTACCCCAACGCCGCGCCGTTTGCCTGTGTGCACGTGCGCAGGGGGGACGTGGCCGAAAAGTGCAAGTTCCACGTCGACATGCCTGCGCTGTACGAGCTCTGCATGATGCCCGTCCCCGTGCTCCTCCAGACGCTGTCCAAGCACGTCCTGCCCGAGGGCATCTCCAACGTGTTTATCGCCACCAGCCCGTCCGCAAAGCCCTCCGAGTTTGGCCCGCTGACAAAGATGGGCTTCAACATTGTCGTCAGCCACATCGCAACCGCAAACGTCTCGGCCGCCCTCTTCCTCGACCCGATCGAGGGCGCACTCCTCGACCAGACCATCTGCTCGCACCACGCAAATCTCTTTGTCGGAGGCTTCTTCAGCTCGTTCTCGACTCGCATCGCCGAGCAGCGACGCGTCCTCACCCGTGCCTCGGTCATCCTGTGAAATAATATCCTTATTTATTTATCTATTTTTATATGGTGCCTTTTTTTTTGTGCTCATCGTTAACAAAAGTGCACACCAGACCCTCGGTCACCGGCAAGAAGAAGACTAGACAGGAAAGAGACGTAGGTGGCCTGGCCAGTGACTGCGCCCTTGGCGGCCGGGTTGGATCGCTCAGTGAAGACGTGGTAGCCGTTGGGGCCGTGCAGGTCCACCTCGATCACATGGCGCTCGAGCCGGGGGTCGGCCACGAGGCGCGCCTGGACCTTGTCAAAGCCGAGGTTGTGTGCAGCCAGCGCCGCGCACGCCATCGTGTTGACGTTGTTGGGCGCGATCGGGCACAGCTCGCGCACGGGGCCTTCAAAGATGACCGTCTCGGCGTCCGGGAACTTTTCCGCCTCGGCGACCTTGGCATCCAGGGGCGCCTCGAGCTTGAGGTGGTGGGGCGCCTTCTTCATCGTGATGGTGAGGGCAGTGACGGTACCGCGATCGCCCATCTTTTGGATGTCCTGGGCGCCCCACAACGCACCGCTCGGGATGTAGAGCCCGTACTTGGCGTCGCCGGCCAGCGCGGCCTGGCGCAGCTGCTGCTCCAGCTCTGCATCGGCGAGGGCTGTCGGCGAGCCGATCTGCGCAAAGTGTTGGGCAGCATGACAATAAGAAAAAAAACCGTACGAAAAAGTGCGCTGCCGCGAGAAACTTGGCGCCATACTGCTTGCAGATGGCCGGGTGCGCGACCTCGACGATGATGTCAGCGTGCTTGTCCGCAAAGGCGTCGAGGTCGTGCAGGACGAGCTCGGCCGGCACGTCGGTTATCTTGTCCGCGGTGCGGTTCCACACAAACGCGAGCTCAAGCTTGGCGCCCACTTTGGCATCCTGTTACGTAACATCAAACTGAGATCGCAAGGCCTGCGGGCGGCCGTCCGTTACGGTCAGAATCGCCTGCGCGAGGAAGCGGCCCAGGTTTCCGTAGCCGACAATGCCGATTTTCGTCCTGGCCATTTTTGGAGCAGTGTGTCCCCCGGGGAGTAAAAAATGAGCGAATTCAACGAGGTGGCTGTCGAGCAGCAGCAGCAGCAGCCACCGGCCGCCGAGTGGATACCCGTGGCGACAGAGGACCTGCTGCGGCGGTACACGATGATGCGAGTGGACGTGAGCGAGCGCAAGTTGCTGCTGGTGGTTTGGAAGGGCGTGCACTACGCGCTGGACAACTTTTGCTACCACTCTGGTATGGCTCACGGGAGGACCCATAGCGAGCACTGACGACAAACACAACAGGTGGACCGCTCGACCAGGGCGAGATCGAGGAGATCGAGGAGCTCGGGCGGAGACCGTGCGTGGTGTGCCCGTGGCACAAATATAAGATCACGCTGGACACTGGCGAGGGCATCTACAAGCAGATCGACCCGTTTGTGCAGCCACGATGCGAGGTGACCAAGACCAAGGGTGTGAAGCAGCGCACGCACCAAGTCAAGGTATTAAACAAACAGATAATTAATTACAGTTAATTGTTTTTTCCCATTACAGGTGGATAATGGGCAGGTGTTTATAAAGCTCAATCTGGACGGGCCCGATCTCCCGTGCGACTACTACTCGTCCGAGTCGTTCCGCAATCTGATGAACCGCGCATCGCGGCAGCAAACGACACCACAGTACGAGGCCCTTGCCGCCCAGCGTGCTGCTGGTGGTGGCGGTGGCGTGCCTATGCACAGCACTCGCCCTGGCCTCAACAGTGGCTCATCCTAGATTCCGTTCACATTGTAAACTAAAAAGAGGGCATGGCATGGCATGGCATGGGGAAGTCACTTTGTTCGACCCCACATAAAGAAAACAAGAAAGCAGCAACGGCAATGGCCCCTCGTAAGGTCTACGTTATCGGCGTTGGCATGACCAAGTTTGAGAAGCCGCAGTCGCGCGAGAACTTTGAGTACCGTGTGTGCTGCCTGTTTTTGTCTTGGCTAACCACGGCACTTGTGCGATCATGATCGACCAGCTACCCAGAGATGGCCAAGGAGGCGATGACCAAGGCCTTCCTCGACGCCGGTACGTCCGCCGTGCGTCTAGTCTGTCTCACGTTAACACTCGCTGTTAGGCATCAACTTTGACAAGGTTGAGCAGGCTGCGGTCGGCTACTGCTTTGGTGCGTCCTAACCAACTCTTTGTTGCTGCGTACAACTCACCGAAAAACACACACACACAACAGGCGACAGCACCTGCGGCCAGCGCGCCGTGTACCAGATGGGCCTGACCCAGATCCCCATCATGAACGTCAACAACAACTGCAGCACCGGCTCGTCGGCGCTGTACATGATCCGCCAGGCCGTCGAGGGCGGCGTGATCGACTGCGGCCTTGCCCTCGGCTTTGAGCGCATGCAGTCGGGCCCGCTCGGTGCCAAGCCCACCTGGACCGATCGCGAGGGCCCCATCATCCCCCTCTTCAAGACCATGGCCAAGCAAAAGTACGTCTTTGTTTGCGCTCAGCTCGGCGGTGGTTAATACTTGATCCATCGTCAGTGCGTGGGACAAAAAGTTCCCCAGCAACCCCCAGATCTTTGGCTACGCCGGCCTGGAGCACATGCAAAAGTACGGCACGACCGTGGACCACTTTGCCAAGATTGGCCACAAGAACCACAAGCACTCGTACGTTTGATCTCAAGCTACAAAATAATAAAACACGCTTTTTTCCCCCTGTAGGACCAACAACCCCTACGCTCAGTTCCAGAAAGAGTACTCGCTCGACGAGGTCAAGAACGGCCGCAAGGTCTGGAACTTTTTGTCGCTGCTGCAGTGCTGCCCGACCTCGGACGGCGCCGGTGCCGCGATCCTCGCCAGCGAAGACTTTGTGATCCAGCACAACCTGCAGGCCCTCGCGGTCGAGATTGTCGCTCAGGCCATGGCCACCGACGCGCCCAAGGCGTTCGACACCTCGGCGATCGAGCTCGTTGGAGCCGAGATGACCCGCCTCGCCGCCAAGCAGGTCTTCAAGAAGGCCGGCGTCACCCCGAACGACATCCAGGTCGTGGAGCTCCACGACTGCTTCTCCGCCAACGAGCTCGTCACGTACGAGGCCCTTGGTCTGTGCGAGGTCGGCAAGGCCGGCGAGTACATTGACAAGAACCAGAACACGTACGGCGGCAAGCACGTCGTCAACCCCTCGGGAGGCCTCATCTCCAAGGGCCACCCGCTCGGCGCCACCGGCCTCGCCCAGACCTGCGAGATGGTCTGGCAGGTCCGCGGATGGTGCGGAAAGCGCCAGGTCCCCAACGTCAAGTACGCCCTCGCCCACAACGTCGGTCTGGGTGGAGCCGTCGTCGTCACCGTACCGTTCATGATGGTTTTTTTTTTTTTTCCATGCTGAATAGTTGTTTAGATCTACAAGAAGGGCTTCAACGTCCCCACTGCCAGCCCATCGGCCAACCTCGGCTACAACGCGGCCGTCGAGTGCAAGACAATCACCGTCCAGGTAAGTGAATTCGGCACAAGAGAATATCTGACCGATCGGCCAAACCAAAACAGGACTTTGCCAAGGCCCGCAGCGCAATCATGTCGGACAAGTTCCTGACCGAGCAGGACGTCCCGCTCAAGGCAAAGCTCTGAGGTCTGCTCGCTCGAAAGAAAAAAAGAAAAGATTTTTTGTTGTTGCTCTTGTCTGGAAAAATCAATGCTCATCGAATCATATTTCGGATCTAAAGTAAAGAAAATACGGTATAGGATCTTGTTTCAATGCTCAGTCGGAGGCGGTCACGGGCGCAGCAAAGATGTCAGATGTCTTGTCGTCGTACACGATCGCCTGCTCGGTAAAGTCGATCTTCTCGGTCTCGTAGCGGGCCTTGATAAACGCGGGCATGTCCAACGTGGCCTGGCCGCCAAACTCCACGGGCAGGGCCTCGGGGGCGATGAGGGCGTCCAGCTGAGACGATCCTCGCGCGACAAAGTGCCACTTGTTGGCAAACTTGGCGCTGAAAAAGTTGCGGAGGATGGCGTAGATGACTCCAAACCAGCTGGGCGTGTCGACGACGATAAACTTGCTGGAAAGGGACAGTGTTATTCATTTATTTATCAGTGCTGGGACGCGTACCGCAGACGGATGCTCACACGGGACTCGACCGTGCCCATAAAGGTCTTGGCGTACGAGGTCTCCCAGTTGCTCCAGCCCCATCCGTTCATGTCGGCGATGAACGTGAATCCGTACATCTGGGTGACGGGGTCGTCGGCCATACGCTCGAGGCAGTACACGACGGCGCGCATGAGCTCGGCCGTGGGCACCTTGTCGGGGAAGTAGTGGTTCGGCTTCATGTAGAGGATCGGGTAGCCGTCGCGGTCCTTGGTGAACGTCGGCATGATGACCTGCTGCTCGAGCACGTGGCGCACACGGTCGATCTTGAGCGGCACGAGCGTTCCGTTGAACTTTTTGCCATTGTTGGTGACTTGTTGGTACCAGGTCTAGGCGGGCAAGGGAGAAGAGGTTCAATTCGCGCGTTGTCGGCACGAGAGTCGTACCACGTAGTTTTTCAGCACCGTCAGCGTCTTCTGCACGTTAAACTTGCGGGCGCGCAGGAACTTGAGCAGGTCGTCGTCCGAGAAGGTCACGTCCTTGACCTTGTGCACCACGTCCTTCTTGAGCTCGGCAAAGGCAGCCTGCTGCACCTCGTCCAGAGACAGTTGCTGTTCCAGGGGCAGCTGGCGGCGCTCGGCTTCCTGTAAATTCGAAAGTGCTGTAGGCGCCAAAACAGAGGACTTTTCTTTGTGCGCTCTTCGTACGGTGGGGGTTGACGCGGAAGGCATCAGCGAACGAATGGGAGGGCTCAGAGTGAGGAAAAAAGGAAAACGGGACAATTGCGGAACAAATGACGAGCACAGATCGGAAGCACCGGAACAAATACCGGAACAAATCACTTGCCCTCGAGCGGGTTCCTTGCGCTAAGACCATCGCGAATTCGCGATGAGAAAAGAAAGGAAAAAAAGAACAATTCCAGAACGCCGGGCTTTTCGGCGGTAGGTTCCTGCATTTTTGGCAAGTCGGGGTCGCCGAACGGCAAAGAGGCCAGGCGTGCCTTCCGTGTAGCTGCTGGCGACGCACAACGTTTGCTGCTGATCGGGGCAGCGCAGGTAGCGGCGGAGGCTACGAGGCCACGGGACGACCACCACCCGTGGCAACAGATTCTGGCAAAAAACACATCATCTGTTGACTTTTTTTTCACGCCTGCGACCCCCGTGCGCGAGCATGTCTGCACCGCCAAGTCCCGCGCCCACGAGCTACCAGGTAAACGGCGGTTGTCTGTGTGGCTAACCCCCCCAGCGGCGTGCA
>Ga0302231_10002107_pt1 | contig 11648 bp, 9 predicted proteins | sample II_Palsa_N2_2_FD_193522 | JGI IMG/M metagenome (GOLD analysis project Ga0302231, IMG submission 193522) | Peat permafrost microbial communities from Stordalen Mire near Abisko, Sweden - II_Palsa_N2_2 | ecosystem: Environmental > Terrestrial > Soil > Palsa > Peat permafrost | place: Sweden...
CGAAACTGCTGATGCAGGCGACGCAATCATCGCCGGAAGCACCCCCGGTGCCATTAGCTTGGAAACACAGGGCAACGGCGTCACCACCTTTTCCGCGAACGCATTCCCGACTACTTCGGAGACGCCAGAGCCCGGCAGCCTCATTCTGCTTGGAACCGGCCTGCTCGGCGCAGCTGGGTTCGCCCGTCGTAAATTTGCTTCCAAGCTTGTCTAACAGTTCGTCTGCATGCGATCTGGAAAGCCTCGCTCAGATGAGGAAGATTGTGAGTTGAGTAAAACGCGGTTGTTGCATCGTGAGAATAGGTAAGAGCGGCAGCCATCAATCAGCTGGCGCTAACATCATCGGAGCCACCTCCTGCGAGGTGGCTCTTCTCATGTCCGGTGTCAAGGTACCAGGTTCGTCCTGCTAACTCTTGACGGAGGGTAATCGCTCAAGTCGTCGTTGAGGGGTAGCGTTGCGCGCCTTGTCGGGCAGGGAAGCAATCTGCCTGCGGCTACTGGGCTCCGCGGCGCCGAAGGATCGTCTTGATGGTCTCGAACATGATCAGTAGATCGAGGCCGAGCGTCTGATGTTTGACGTAATACAAGTCATAGGCCAGCTTTTCGCGGCTCTGTTCAAGGGTAGCGCCGTACCCATAGCGAATCTGCGCCCATCCCGTAAGGCCGGGCCGAATCATATTCCGCACCTCGTAGAAGGGCAGTTCCTGCGCCAGCCATGACACGAACTCAGGACGCTCGGGTCGAGGTCCCACAAAGCTCATATCGCCGCGCAACACATTCCACAACTGCGGAACCTCATCCAGGCGTGTCTTGCGCATGAATTGTCCGACCCGCGTCACGCGCGGATCGTTCTTCTGGGCCCACTGTGCTCCTTCGGCCTCAGCGTTCACCACCATGGTACGGAACTTGTACACCTTGAATATCTTGCCATTCAGGCCAACCCGCTCCTGCCGAAAGAACACTGGCCCTGGCGAGGAAAGTCTCACCAGCAAAACCACGAATGGAAACAGCGGCAGGAACAGGATGAGGCCGATCGCCGCCACCAGCGTGGACGCGATCCTCAGCAGGAATTGCTGCGAGGGCTTCATCCGAAAGCCTTCGCAAAACAGCAGATCACTCGGGCGCAGTCCATCCAGCTGCAGCTTCCCCGTCAGCCGTTCGAGCACGCTGCCTACCTCTTCAATCGTCACTCCGCGAAAACGCATCGCCAGCAGTCCGTCGACAGGCAGCTCGCCGCGGCGCTCGTCCAACGCAATCACCACGCGATCGATGGACGTCTCGGAAGCCATCTGTTCGACAGCGGTGGCGAACGTCTTTTTGCGCTGTGCCTTATCCACTGCGGGGGCGTCCCACCCAACCACCACCATGCCGCACTCGCGGTGTTCGCGGATCGTTTCAATGATCGCGCTCGCGCGGTCTCCTTCGCCCAGCACGTACACCCGCTCCTGAAATACGGCATGTCCGCTGATCCATTCAAACGCGCTGCGCCATACAATCAGCCCCGCAACCACAAGGATCAGGCCCAGCAAAAAGACAAAACGCGCAATGGCCGCTTGCGGAAATACGTAAACGATCGCGGACAGTGCGAATGCCAGGCATCCCATCACCAGCAGCAGCCGAAAGTAAATCTCCCAGCGTGCGGAGATATGTTGCGGTTCGTAAAGATCGAAGTAGTACGCGCACAAAATGGTGCACACCGTTAGGATCGCAATCTTCATGATCCCGTGGTCATGCCCCAGGACATTGAAGGTCTCCCCGCCCAATACGATTGCCGATGCCAGTACGAACGAGCCGCACACGATCAGGGCTTCGCACAGGATCAGAACGACCGTTCGCGTTGGATAGTAAACATTCAGTAGCTTGATCATGCGTGCACCGTGCTCGGCCCTAGTCTTTCTTGCTTTCGTAGCGGTAATAGTAGCTACCGCTCATGGGCGGCTTATCAACGGCGTTCAGTACGAACCCGATAACATTCGAAGCCTTCAGCTCCTGCTGTGCGCGCTGTGCTACCGGGAACGTTGTAACGCCGGAGCGGGCCACCAGCAGCACCGCATCGCACGATCGCGCGAGGTTCACTGCATCCGAAACCAGCAACACCGGAGGTGAGTCGACGATGATCCAGTCGAAGTGCGGCGCCACGGTCGTCAGCAACTCATCGAACCGCTTGCTCGCCGAAAGATCAGCCGCCATGTCTCCACCATCGCCGCCCGGAATGAACGCAATGTTGTTCAACACCGCGGTCATGGAGGGGTCGCGGTCCTTCACCTCTTCTGGAAATTGCAGCACTTCCTGCAGAGTAGCCTTCCCGGATAAATAATCCGGCAATCCCGGATGAAATTCGCTGCCGAGGTAATGATGCAGACTGGAGCAGCGCATATCCCCGTCGATCAACAAAACCTTGCTGCTCTTGTGGCGTGCCAGGTTGATAGCCAGGTTGACCGCAATGAAGCTCTTGCCTTCCTGCGGCAGACCACTGCTGATCAACACCGTCTTCAGGGGACGCAGATCGCGAAACTCCTGGATGCGTGACCGGAGGCTGCGAAACTGCTCGACGCCCACGCCGCCGCGCTCCAGAGCAGGCAGCCGCTCGAACGACGGATTCCATGGCCTGCGGCGTACGCCGGCCAGGAACGACGGATCGAGTGTTACTGGTTCCTCTGCGGGTGCAGGCGACACGACCTCAGGCGCATGCGTACCCTCTGCTGCCACCGGCGGCATCGCTGTCGCGAACGCGATGCTTTGGTGCTCCGGCTCCTGAGGTGTTGCAACCGCAGCGCCAGACTTCCGCTCCGCCTCTGCTCGTTGTAGCGCTTCGTAGATGTGGCTCATCGGCCGCCCCCCGGTTCTCTATTAAAGGAGTTCATAAGTTTTCCCGTCTCCATCGGACGAAGCGGATTGTGCAGACCGTCTCCCGCATGCGAAGGCGCCATGAGAAAGGACTGCATGTCCAGTTCCAGATCGGTTGCCACATGCGCAATCAGCGAGGCCGGGATCACCTGGATCTGCTCCACATAGCCAAGAATCAGCGAATGCTCGCAGATTAGGTTGATCGTGCGGGGAATCCCCTGGCTGTAGGTGTAGATCAGCTGGACCGCTTCCGGCGAAAAGATTGCATTCGTTGTTCCCGCGATCCGTAAACGCTCCGCGATGTATTCGCCCGTCTGCTCCGCAGAAAGCGCCTGCGTGCGGCACCATAGGAAGATGCGTTGCCGCAACTGCCGCACACTGGGATGCCGCAGCTTTTCCTCCAACTCTGGCTGACCCGACAGCACGATCTGCAGCAGTTTCTCAGACGACGATTCGAGGTTGGTCAGCAGGCGAATCTCCTCCAACAGCTCCCACGAAAGATTCTGAGCCTCGTCGACTACCACCACGCAAGTCTCCTGCGCGCGGTATCGCTCGATCAGCCAGCGATTGAGCTGCAGCAGCATGCCCGACTTGGTGCGCGAATTCGGTGTAAGCCCGAAGTCCGTCAACACGAACTCCAGAAAATCCAGCGGGTCCAGCAGAGGATTGAACACAAACGACGTGTGGACGCGCCGTTGTCCAAGCGATCCGAGCGCGCTGCGCAGCAGGGTCGTCTTGCCGGTTCCCACCTCACCGGTGAGCACGGTGAATCCCTTGCGTTCCGAGATACCGTACTCCAACCCCGCGAGAGCCTCTCGCGTGTGCGGCATCATGTACAGGAACCGAGGGTCCGGGCTCGTGCCGAAGGGACTGGTTTGCAGATTGAAAAACTTTCTATACATGGGTTAACCACCAACATTCGCGAGCGATTTGTTTGCGGGCGGAACGTCCTTCTTCAGAAGGCTGCCAAACGTACTCTTCGTCGCGCCCTTTGCCTCGTGAATCAAGGCAATCGTTGCCAGCGTCGGAAGCTTGGTGAACGCCCATACATCGCGCTCGGTCCGCAAAGATTTATCCCGGTACTCGAGGAACGCGATCAGCAGGATCCCAAACCCGAGGCCGAGCACGAATCCACCACCCGCGAACATCCCGCGTTTGGGAAACGTCGGCGCATCCGGAAGATTGGCGTCGTCCATGATTTTGAAATTCTCGCCCTCCTGGCGGCGCTCCAGGTCGGTTGCCATCTGTGAATTATTCATCTTGCCGAGGAGGCTGTCGTAGAACTCCTGCGCTTGTTGATGGTCACGCGTCAGATCTTTCATCTTAGCCTCAACCAGCGGTGTGGATTGAATCTTCCCTTGATACTGACGAATCTGCGCCTGCAGCTCAGCCTGCTGCTGTTTCTTCTGCGTGATCGCCTGGTTCATTGCCGCCACCTGCGCGCGCAGTTGTATGGTGCCGGGCGAGTCGTAGTGCGGCGCCGAAGGGGCGGTCGAAGACGCGGCCGGCACTGCCGCTATCTGCTTCTTCAAGTCGTCGATCTGCCGCTGCACCGCAATCACGTCCGGATAATCCGGGGTGTAGCGCGCCTTCAGATCCGCTTCCTTATCCTGTAGCCTCTGTAGCTCAAGCGTGTCGGCTTGCGGCGTCGACCTCAGCCCCGGCGCCGTCTGCGTCTGCCGCGATTCCTGCGCCAGCATCGAGTCAACCATGGTCTTGTCATTCTCCATGCGCGTCAACGACTGGGTCGTTGCATCCAGCTGCGTGTTCAGCGTGTTGAGCATCTCCATGTTCGGCTGCTGCTGCTCCGGCAGCGTTCCCATGTACTGCTTCTGGAACTCGGCCAGCTTTTGATCCTGCTGATCCAGGTTCGCCTTCGCCTGTTCCAGTTGGCCTTTCAGAAACGCCGTCGTTCCTTCAGCCGATTGCTCGCGGGCCTGCAGGTTTTCGCTCACAAACAGCGACGTAATCTCGCGGCATACCAGCTGCGCCGTGTGCGGATCCGACGCCGTAAAGGAAATGAAGAATCCCGGCAGACCGCCTGCCCCCTGGATTTCGGAATGAATCGGGGTGATGCCAATGTTCTTCCGGGTGCTGAGGACCTTGTCGTCCATATCCGTTCCGGGCGCGCCAAGATTGAAGCGCTCGATGATCGGCTCAAGTCTCGAGCGGCTCAGGATCTGCTCCTTCATCGAAGCCAGCCGGCTATCGAGATCCTGCGCAATGATGGGCTTTACATAGGTGTCCGGCACCGTCTGCGGCTCAATCAGCACCAGCGTCTGTGACGTGTAAATCGGCGTCAGCCTATAGGTGATCGCGACCGCGATGATCGGCACCAGCAGCGCCGGGATGATGATCATCCAGCCGCGGCGCTTCAGGATGGCGAAATAGTCTTCAATAACAAGAGGACGATGTCCAAGCATACGATTTCCTTAGAAGTGCCCGAAATGTTGTGCGCCCGGTGAATAGGTAACTCCGACCGTAAACGTCTGGCTGAGGCCGCTGAAGGCCGGCTGTACGATGACGACATCAACGTTGTTCTGATTGACGGCAGTGTAGCTGAGATATGCGGAAAATGACCGGCTCAATCTGCGTGACACCTGGGCTCCGGCGTACGTTGAGTGATAGTCCTGGGCGTATCCACCGATCACCGCCAGGGAAGTGCTCTGCGCGTAGGATGCCGTCAGCGCTCCCTGCCAGTTGCGGCTGAATTGTTCTCGAACGGTTCCGCCAATCGCGTTTGTCAGCGCTCCCAGCACCACGCCGGAACCCGCATTGGTGGCGCGGGAGAAGAAGACGCTCGCGGTGGTGGTTCTGCGACTGTACGTGAGGCCCGCATTGGCAACCACGGTGATGTTCGATGGAATCAGCCCGGAGGTCGAGCCGGATCCGAACGTTCTCTGCGGACCCGCCGCAACGTTCATGCTGAAGAAGCGCGTTAGCTGCCGTTGATACTCCAGCGTGACGCCTTCGGATTCAAATGGGTAGCTTTGTCCCAGGTACGTGTCGTTCGTGTAGCTATAAACAACGTTGGCGCTTGCGGAACTGCGCGCATCGATTCGATACGTCGGCCCAACGCTTCCCATTACCATCGAGGAGTTGACGCCTTCATTGTCTAGAAAGTGCAGGATCTGCCATGAACCCGAGCCGTTGATCGACCAGCTCTTGTTTACCTTGCGCGTGACGCCGCCATTGAGTCCATTGCCCACGCGAGCGGCGTAATTGGTGAGAATGCTCTGACTCGGCTGGTCGCCGATCTGCACAGGATCGACGCCAATATCCCCGACCCCTGGAATTCCAGAGAGCCCGGTCGTCGGCGATTCCGGCAAATAACTCACCGCATCGTCGACCACAAAGTTCCAGTTCTTGGTGGTCCAAACCTGGGACGCCGCCAGGTTCTGGAACGTCGAGTTTGCCGGATATCCCGGTACAGAGGAATAAAGATAGCCGCCCGAATACACCAGGCTGAACGGTTTGTTCGGGCTCGAAGAAAGGTAGCCGAGACTTCCGCTCAATGCCGTCGATTCATTGACGCCGTTGTTATAGCCCGTCAGAAACGACTCCGACGCGCTCAGCGAGTACGTCATCGTCCCTTCCACCGACGGCAGAGAGAAGCCAAACGTTGGAGGTGTCGACGTCGGCGGTGCCTGGGCCTCCGCCCGAAAGCCAAGTGCGAGCAACAGAACCGGCGCCACAAGGTATGTCTTCATGCTTATCCTCATGGGACCACGATCGTATCCCCTGGCAGCAGGGGAACGTCCTGACGGTTGTCGCCCTTAAGCGCGAGTTTGTAGTTGAAGGGAATCTTGGTCTGCTTGCCCTGGGGGCCGCGCAGAATATAGATGTGCTTTTCGTTGGCGTAAAGGCTCAGTCCGCCGCCTTCCGCAATCGCCTGCAGCGGCGTCATCCCCGCTGTCATCACGATCGGTCCGGCGTGATTTACCTCTCCGACCAGGTACACCCGCTGGCTCCTTACCGCGGCAACCACGACCGCGACAATCGGATCCTGGATATATTTCTTCAGCTTCAACGTAATGTCATGGGCCAGGTGCATCGGCGTGAGACCCGCTGCCTGGATGTCTCCCACCAGCACCAGCGAGATCATTCCATCCGGACGCACCGGAAACGTTCCTGAAACGCTCGGCTCCTGCCACACCGTGATCTGCAGCGAGTCATCCGGGCCAATCACGTAGCGCGAGGCGTCCGTATCGGACATGGGGACTTCCGCCTGGGGAGCGGCCTGGGAAATAGCCAGGGCGGGCTTGGCCGTTGGGGTAATTACCGGCTTTGCCGTCGACTGGGCAAATCCAGCGGGCGCCACCAGGAACACCATCCCCCAGCTCAGAACAGAGGAAGAGGCAAACCTACTCAATCTTCCTCCAGGTCGAACGACACAGCTCATGAGAACTCCTTAGGCAAATACTGATAGCACTGCGTGGGCCAAACGCAAAAAGTTGCATGCACTCCTTCAGCCAAAATCGTCTGTCTTCGGCAAGTCGTTTGTTTTGTTCAGAGTGGCTGTCTGAGTGAAAACCCCGCCTGAGGAAGTTGCAATCCCGGGTTTCAACCGCCCATGCAAAGTGATGCACGACGATGTTGAAAGTGGTAAATCAATTCCACATTGGCGAGGAGACTTCCTCTCAACTTTACCGAACCGGAGTTTAGCTGGGTGGCGCCGATCGATCACCGCCCTTCGGGTCGTCTTGAATCTGGCATTCCGGGTCCAAAATCTTGCTTCCGTAGGCCCCCATTTCCCCAATCTCGAGCAGAACTACGATCTTTTCGACTGGCGCCTCCTGTAATTCATAGATAAACTCGTCCAGCCGCAGTTGTGGCAGCGGAATTGCTTCCATCCTCAAAGAAGGACACCTTCCAGCATGCCGGATATTCAGTCCGCCACCATTCCCGCGTCGACCATCGAGAACGATCACGCCCCCGCGCCCGCGCATGCGGCCCAGTCCTGGCTTCCGTGGCTGCCCTTTCTTCTTCTGGCAATCGTAGTTACGGCCATCTACTACCAGGTCATCGGCAAGTTGGTATTGGATTGGTATACCAATCCTGACTTCTCGCACGGGTTTCTGGTCGCTCCCTTCGCGATCTTCCTGCTTTGGGACAAGCGCAAAGTCCTGCGCGACACCCCCATCCAGCAAACCTGGTCAGGCGTCTGGCTGCTGGTCGCGGCTATCTTCGTCCTGTTCATGGGCATCTACGGGGCAGAACTCTTCCTCTCCCGCCTTTCGCTGGTCATGCTTCTAGCCGGCATCGTCTGGACGCTCTGCGGACGCGCCATGCTGCGCGAGATGCGCTTTGCGATTCTCGTCCTCCTGCTCGCGATTCCTATTCCAGCAGTACTGTTCAACCAGATCACCTTCCCCCTGCAACTGCTGGCGTCCCGGATGGCGAGCTCGCTGCTTCCACTCTTCGGTGTCCCGGTTCTGCGCGATGGCAACATCATTCAGCTACCCTCCATGCAGTTGGAAGTCGCGGAGGCCTGCAGTGGCATTCGCTCCCTGATGAGCCTGTTCGCGGTCGCCATCTTCTATGGCTATTTTCTGGAGCGCAGTACCTGGCGCCGTGTGGTGCTCGCGCTCGCCGCCATCCCCATTGCGGTCTTCGCCAACGCCGCCCGCATCGTGGGTACCGGCCTCTGCGTTCAGTATTGGAATCCAGATAAAGCCGTCGGCTTCTTCCACGAATTCTCCGGGTGGCTGATGTTCATCGTCTCCCTGTGTTGCCTGTATGCCGTCCACATGTTGATGCGTCTCAAAATTCCCTCGGGCAGGAAAACCACATGAAAAGCCCTCGCTTCTGGGTCGTCTTGCTTCTCCTGTTGGCGACGTTCACCACGCTTCGTCTGCGCGCCAGTGTCGATCGCGTCCCGCCCAGCGAGCCACTCAACCTGCTCCCGCAAACCATCGATGCGTGGACCAGCCAGGACGTCCCCATCAGCCAGGACACGCTGGATATCCTCGGCGATGGCCGCTTCCTCAATCGTCTCTACGTCAACTCTCCGCCCACCGGCCAACCGGCGGAGCCGCCCGTATCGCTCTTCATTGGGTACTTCCCAACGCAGCGTACCGGCCAATCCATCCACTCTCCGCAGAACTGCCTGCCCGGCGCCGGCTGGACGTTTGTCTCTTCCCGAAAGATCTACCTGGACGGCCCCGAACTCAAGAACTACCCGGTTGGCGAGTATGTCATCGCTAACGGAACGGCCAAGCAGGTGGTTCTCTACTGGTATCTCGCGCACGGCCGCAGCATTGCCAACGACTACGTCGCCAAGGCCTACATGATGGCCGACGCGATCCGCTATAACCGCACCGACGGCGCACTCGTTCGCCTGGTCACGCCGCTCGATGCCAATGAGCCGCTCGCCTCGGCCCAGGCTCGCGTGCTCAAGTTTGCCGATCGCTTAGTCCCCACGCTGCCGCGTTTTATCCCCAACTAACCACCGCCGCGATCGCTCACGGAGTGGTAGTTGGATTGCAAGCCTCTTAGCAACACGCTGTAACGATCTCTATCGGTCGCATAGTTCAGGACCACCGCAAAGCTTGATTTACAGAATGGAAGGAAGTTTGATGAAAATGCTACGGAGTCAGGGAACGATTCGTTGTTCAGCGCTCTTGTTTGTCTCGATCAGTGCAGGTCTTCTGCAGGGATGCCACCGCGATCCCAACGTCCAGAAGGCGAAGTATCTGAAGAGTGGCGAAGCCTACGCGGCCCAGGGCAAGCAGCAGGAAGCCATCATCCAATTCTCCAACGCCATCAAGATTGACAAGAACTACGCTCCCGCGCACTACGATCTCGCCAAGGCCTACATGAAGCTCGGCGCCTTCGCCGGTGGCTATCAGGAGCTCCAGCGTACCGTCACGCTGGACCCAAAGAACATCCAGGCCAAGATTGATCTGGGGTCTCTGCTGCTTGCGGGTAAACAGTATCCGCGGGCGAAAGAACAGGCCGACGCCGTACTGACGCAGCAGCCCAACAACGCGGACGCCTTCGCGCTCCTCGCAAGCATCGCGCTTGCCCAGGGCGATCATGCCGAGGCTCTTGCGCAAATCCAGAAAGCGCTCGCCATCGATCCCAACCGCTCCAACTTCCACACCGCCCTTGCAGTGATCCAGGCCGGAGATCCCGCCCAGCAGGCAACCTCCGAGGCTGAGCTGCAGAAGGCCATCTCCCTCGATCCCAAGAATGCGATGGCGCATCTCGTCCTGGCCGATATGCTGCAGAAGAAAGGGGACCTCCAGGGTGCCCGTCAGCAGGCCTCCACCGCTGTCGATCTCGAACACAAAAACATCCGCGCGCGTCTCACCCTCGTCGGTCTCGACTTGCGCGCCGGTGACAAGGCGGCCGCCGAAGCCAGCCTGCTACAGGGCACGGACATCCTTTCCGACACCCCTCAGGGCGCCAGTCTCCTGTGGGATTACTACGCGCGTACCGGCCAGGTCGATCAGGCTGCCTCCGCCTATGCCGGCCTCGTCGCCAAGCATCCCAAGAGTGTTCCGCTCAAGGTCACCTACGCGCGCATTCTCATTGCGAAGCAGAATTTCGCCGAGGCCACCAAGGTCTCTGACGATCTCATGAAGTCCAACAGCAGCGACCCCCAGGTGGCTGTCCTGAACGGCATGCTTCTGCTCCACGCCGGCAAGGCCAACGACGCCTTCGTCGCTCTGCAGAAGGCCGAGAAAAACTCTCCCGACAATGTTCCCATCAAGCTGTGGTTAGCCCAGGCAGCAATGGCCAAAGGCGATCCCAGTGATGCCGAGCAGAACTTCCAGGCCGCGCTCGCCAAGGATCCCAGCAACCTCGATGCGGCTCGCGGCCTCGCCAGCGTCGCCAACCAGCGGGGTGACTACAACCTGCTCATGCAGGTCGCCACCACCACCCTCGCCCACAACCCCGACTCCTCCGACGCCTACCTCTGGAAGGGGATCGCGGAGCTCCATCAGCAGCAGCCCGACCAGGCCGCCGCTGACCTCCAGATGGCCATCAACAAGAGTCCCAACAACGCCTCCGCCATGCAGGAGCTGGGTGCCCTTCGCCTCTCCCAGGGCAAGCTGCCGGAAGGTAAGAAACTGCTGGAAGAGGCGCTTGCCGCCAATCCCAATGATGCCGGCGCGCTGCGCATCCTGGTCGCGTACTACCTCCACGAAAAGCAGCTGCCGCAGGCCATCGTGGTCGTTCAGCAGCAGATTGCCAAGTCTCCGTCCAACAGCGGGATGTACGACATCCTCTCCGAGCTGCAGCTTGGCGCCAAGAACGGTCCCGAAGCGCTCGCGGCGGCTCAGAAGGCCATGCAGCTGAATCCCAACGACGGCAACGCGCTCACCAATTTCACCCGCGCCCAGGTGATGCAGGGGAATATCCCCGCCGCTATCACGACCTGGAAAACCTGGCTCACCGCGCATCCCACCGATGCGCGCGCCTACTCCATCCTTGGAACTCTCCAGGAAGCCCAGGGTGACCCCACCGGAGCCGAGGACTCCTACAAAAAAGCCCTCGCCAATCAGCCTGATCAGCCCCTCGCTGCCAACAACCTTGCCTATCTCATGATGGAGCGCGGTCAGGACATCGATGTTGCCCTGTCGCTGGCCGAAGCCGCTCATCGCGGTTTGCCGAACTCTCCCAATACCGCCGACACTCTCGCCTGGGCTTACTACCACAAGGGCACGTACGGATCAGCTCGCGATCTGCTTGAGACCGTCGAAAAAGAAGATCCCAACAATGCGTCCATCCAGTACCACCTTGGCATGATCTACACCAAGCTCGGGGATAAACCGAACGCCATCACCCACCTC
>Ga0302231_10002117_pt1 | contig 11621 bp, 14 predicted proteins | sample II_Palsa_N2_2_FD_193522 | JGI IMG/M metagenome (GOLD analysis project Ga0302231, IMG submission 193522) | Peat permafrost microbial communities from Stordalen Mire near Abisko, Sweden - II_Palsa_N2_2 | ecosystem: Environmental > Terrestrial > Soil > Palsa > Peat permafrost | place: Sweden...
CGTACAATGCGGCGTCCGCGGCGTCGTCCGCCGCCTCTTCGTCCGCCTCCTCCTCGTCTGGCTCGTTCCAGAAAGCCGGTAACTGCTGCTACTTTTATTGTTCTTATTCTTAATCTCTTGGAACTGTCTGTTCCCGCAGGCGGCGAAAGGCCCGACCGCCAGCAGCACCTCAAGAACTTTATGACGTACCGCGTAACCTGGCAGGAGGACGAGGACATTGTCGTCACCAAGGAGTCCGAGTCCGCGCCCATCGACCCCGCCCTGGACCAGCGCGGCTCCATCCTCGAGCAGATGAAGAAGAACAACATCGACATCGCCATGTTGAAGCTCGACCCCAAGAAGAACGGCAAGGCCATCGACGACCTCGAGGAGCGCAACAGCATCCTCGCGGACAGTCTTTCCAAGCTCAAGTAGACACAGATGAGAAATATAATGCGTCCGTCCAGTTGTTGTTTTTATTTTCCAATGTTGTGAGTGTGCTCAGTGTTTGCGCGTGGAGTGACTGCCATCCCGGGGCCAAGCGCAGCCAAACATGAAATGCAACCCATCTTTTTTGAAGTGTACTCCCTAGCGTTACTTTGCTGACAACTTGCCAACCCTCCGTCTCTCACCTCACACTCACGCTCACACTCACTCGCACTCGCACACACTCACAGCCATGAGCGGCAACCGGCTGCTGCGCGCGATCCACTCCGGCGCCGACGTCGAGAGCGTGCTTGAATTAATCGACGAAGACCCTCACTTTGTCACGGACGCCCGCGACGACGACGGCAACACGGCGCTGCACCTGGCCGTGATGCTGGTCGACCAGCCGCACACGCTGCATCTGGTCAACGCACTGCTGGCCTACGGCGCAGACATCACGAGCAAGAACTTTGGTACGCTGCAAAATACAAATCCACGCAAGGCACCCACCTCACCTTTTGTCACACACTCAGCGGGCTGGTCAGTGCTGCACTCGGCCGTGTCCGTCGACAACGTCGACATCCTGCCCGTGCTGCTCCAGGCGGGCGCGAGCGTGGATGTGGTGACCGAGACGGGGGAGACGCCGCTTGACCTGGCGATCAACTACGACCAGAGCGAATGCACCGCGTTCTTGCTCAACAGCGCAGCCTATGCACCAGCCGCACCAGCCATCACCCGTCCTTCCGCCGCGTATGGTGGTGGGCGCGCACCCGTTGCCAACACGGCTGCCTACGCGTACGACCCGTTCAAGGAGGACGAGCCTGTCCCGCCGCGGAGTGCCGCGCAACCCCGCGATTCCTACTGGGACGCCGACAGGGCCTTTGCCCAGAAGCGCGCCGCGCTGTCGGCGACATCGACGCCTACCGCTAGCCGAACGAATTCCTTTGGCACTCAGTCGGCGTCATCGAAACGGACACAGGCGCCCTACAACTTTGGGCACTATGCATCCTCGCCCTCGTCGCCATCCACGGACCGCTTCTACCAGCAGACCGACAAAAACGGCGTCGATGTCATAAATACCGCTCAGATAGAATTCACCACCGTCGTACTGAGCCATGACAGAGTAAAACGCGAACGCCCTTCGGCCAGCCTGCTGTCTCCAGGTATTTTTAAAATCCTCTTTGTCCGCACATTCGTCGTGCTAAGAAAGCAAGTACAGCTGTTCCTCAGGAAGGCCTCAAAGAGACCCAGTTCCGCGAAGGTAGCCCGACGGCGGTGACGTTCTTTGAGCGTCTGGATGCCCCGGCGACTTCGCCGCAGCAGAAGACAGTCAAGACACCGCAGATTGTGGCAATGGTTCCGTACACAGACTCCACCGTGTCTCCCAGTTCCGCGCCCAAATCGACGCCCAGGCCGTCGTCGTCTGCAAGCAGGCCGGGCACTTCAGGATCCTCTCCCGCTCCCAAGCCGAGCAATTCGGGCGACCGCGGTTCCAATCCAGGTTCCACGCCAAAGTCGACGCCCGCTTCTGCCGACGTCAAAGGAAATCGGGCCAGCACCAGCCCAAATTGCAATCATCGTACGAGCTTTTTTTTAACGCACTAGTTTTTTTTTAAAAAAAATTTCCCGAAGAATTGCTTGAAGCGTCCTATCACGGAAACAGCGAAAACATGAAGCTCGCCCTCGAAAACGGAGCAAACATCGAAATCGCCAATGGCACGGACGGCTGCACAGCCCTGCACTATGCCGCACAACAAGGCCATTTTGAGTGCGTAAAATTCCTTATTATTCGCGGTGCGCCCCTCGATAAGCGCAACAAGGGTATCCTGTCGTTCCACCACTCTTTCCTATGTGAACATGCGACATGTAGACGGGCAGACTCCGATCCATATGGCTGCCCAGAGCGACCGAAACCACCTATGCGTTACGGCACTCACTACTGCCGGCGCGGACGCAAACACCAAAGATGCCGTTGGAGAGACCCCCATCTACATAGCCGCAAAGCATGGTTATGTTTTCGTGGTGGACGCCCTTCTGAAGGCGGCCGTTAGCTTGGACGACAGCTTTGAAAGTACCTTTGAAGACCTAATGGGGTGTGTGCATTCAAGTCGGTTACTAGATGGTGCGTCCGTGCTGATCGCTGCATGCATCAGCAACTCAACCAACGTCATCAAGGAAATTGTCGACCAACGGCCAGACCTGGAAATTCAGCGCAAAAGTGGTACTTGGATGACTGCTTTTATTAGTTTGTTTCTTTATTCCTCCCAAATAAAATAGACGGACACACTGCTCTCCACATTGCGGTCTCAAATGGCAACTTTGAGGTCGTTGACTACCTCTTGAAGGCGGGAGCCGACGGGAGTGCGCGAAACTTGCTGGGTTTTACCGCACTCTTTGCCGCCATCAGGGTCGACAACGACCGGATCGTGCGCCTCTTTGCCCAGCATCTGCGCAATGTCAACAAGAGTACGTGTTGTAGAGCCTTTTTTTATTTATTTATTTACAAACACGTCTTTCCAGCCGAGCACAACTCTGTCATCAACAACGAGTCGCCCTTATACTATGCGTGCGAGCAGGGCAGCGAGAAGTGCGTTCGCGCACTAGTGGACCTCCGAGTGGACGTGAACGCAATCACCACGAACGGGCGCACACCCCTTCATGCTGCGTGCGCCAAGGGCAACGCTGCAATCGTGAACCTGCTGATCCGGGCCGGCGCGGTGGCAAACGTGCTCTCAATCGACAGTATGTTTCCCCTTTTTATTTTTCCGTCTCACCTTTTTTTTTTTTAATGCAAGACGGCTGGACTGCTCTTCACGAAGCCATTGCCAATGGCCACAAGGACTGTGTGAAAATCTTGCTCGATTACGGCGGAGACCTCGAACTGCCCACGGAAGAAGGTAAAGTCGCCCACCAACTTTTTCGCTCTGCTAATTTTCGTCTTTTTTATTCTGGTTCAAGATTCCTGCACTCCACTGATCCTCGCTGCCAAGGGCGGCCACGCTAATTGCGTCGAGCTTCTCCTCGATGAGGGAGCTGACATCGATGCCGTCGACAGTCGTACGAAGACAGGCATTTTGTCTTCTTTCGTTTTATTTACTTTCTGAAAATAAACAGGTGGCCTTACTGCTTTCGACTGGGCTCAAGATAGGTGCGCCCACAACCACGGGCAGAACTACATCCTCTGCTTCAACAAGCTGCAGGACGCGAAGACGGTCCAAGGCGAGGAGACCAAGAGCCTCAGCCTTCTCCAGGTTGCTGTTCTGAGTGGTCGAATCCCTCGCATCAAAGAGCTGCTCAAACAGGGCGAGGATCCCGCCGCCCAAGACGTGAACCGCAACTCGGCGCTGCACCTGGCCTTTTACTCGCTGCAAAAGCTGCCGGTCATCAAGCTCCTGATGGAGCACCCTTCGTCCATGTGGAGCCAGCTCAACAAGGACGGCCAGTCTCCGGTCGAAATCGCCCTCCAGGTACCCCCTCAGCCAGCTCCCCCAACTGCAGCCGCCGCCCCTGCCGCCGCGGGCGCCGCTCCGGCTGCTGTTCAGCGACCCGATCCGCCATTCTTTTTCAACAACAAGTTTGGCCTGGACCCACACTCCCCCCAGGACCACGGCCTTCTGCAGCGCCTGTACGGCATCCCAGTCACCCCACCGCCCGTGCCTCCTCAAGCCCAACAGCAGCCCCCACCAATCATCGTCCCTGTGGTGCAAGTGCCGGCCGACGTCAGGGCCTACGTCGAAGAGCAGCTGCGGTTTTGTCTCCGCAACCCCAAGGACTGCGAGCCTTCGCGCCAGTGGGCCGCCAAGCGTGCGCTGCGTCGCAACTCGTGTCCCACCATGGACAAGATCATGGAGCTCACGGGCATTCGCAGGGTCAAGCTCGAGGCCCTCAACCTGTTTGACACGACCGAGTTGGACAAGGGGCGAGAGGAAGAGGCACGTCAGGGCAAGCAGGCCCTCCACTTTATCTTTGTGGGCAACCCTGGCACCGGTACAAGAGAGAAGAACAGAAAGAAATAGACTAAATTAAAATTAAAAAAAATTACAGGAAAAACGACGGTCGCTCGCCTCTTTGGCCAGCTCTTGTGCGACCTCGGGATCCGCGGCAAAAACAACTTTGTCGAGACGTCTGGGCAGAAACTGCTGACGGACGGTGCCGATACCTTTGCCAAGACTACGCTCCCTGGCGTGATCCCCGGCGTGCTCTTTATCGACGAGGTGTACCAGCTGGACCCCAAGGGCAACGCCGAGGGCCGCAAGATTACCAACGCGCTGATGGAGGCGACCGAGAACGAGCGCGAGAAGCTGACGGTCATCATTGCCGGCTACAAGGAGGACGTGCGCGACAAGTTTTTCTCGTTCAACGACGGCCTGCCCTCGCGTTTCCCCCGCGAGGTCACGTTTGACGACTTTGACGACGTCGACTTCCGCCGCCTCGTCCTGAGCACCGTCGGGAGCAAGCGGTGGAGGCTGGACCAGGGCCCGACCCCCGGCCCCGACGGCAAGCGCCCCAAGGCGACCGGCGCGGACACGGCCTCGATTGCCGCCCGCCGCCTCGTCCGCGGCGCCGGCACCAAGGGCTTTGGCAATGCGCGCACGTGCCGCGTCATGATTGACCAGGCCATCAAGCGCGCCAACGACCGCCTTCAGCTCCAGTACGAGCACGGCGTGCAGCTGTCGGCCGCCCAGAAGGTGACGCTCCTCCGCTCCGACATCCTGGGCGAGCCCATCGACCTGACCAACTCGCCGCTGCTCAAGGAGCTGAACGACCTGATCGGCGTCAGGGAGGTCAAGGAGGCCGTGCTGAGCATGGTCCGGATGGTCCAGGAGAACTTTAAGCGCGAGGAGATGGGCGAGGCCGTGATCGACGTGTCGCTGCACCGGCTCTTCCTCGGCAACCCGGGCACGGGCAAGACGACGCTGGCCAAGATCTACGGCAAGATCCTGGGCGCGCTCGGGCTGCTCTCCAAGGGCGAGGTCGAGGTCGTGGGCGCGTCGCGCTTCACGGGCGACGTCGTGGGCTCGGCGTCCAAGAACACCAACGCCATCTTTGACAGCATCAAGGGCAAGGTGCTCGTGATCGACGAGGCGTACGTCCTGGGCACGACCATCTACGGCAAGGAGGCCCTCGACACCATTGTCGAGCGCGTCCAGGGCAACCGCGAGGACTTTGCCGTGATCATGTGCGGCTACGACGAGCAGATGCGCACGATGCTGCGCGACTGCAACCCCGGCCTGGCGCGCCGCTTCCGTCTCGACGGCGCCTTCAACTTTGCCGACTTTAACAATGACGAGCTCGAGAGCATCGTCCTGTACAAGTCGGCCAAGGAGAGCATGTACATTGACAAGGACCTGGCGCACAAGGCCGTCGTCAACGTCCTGGCCAAGGAGCGCGACAAGCCCAACTTTGGCAACGCGGGCGCCGTCGACAACCTGCTCAACACGGCCAAGGAGAAGATGATGCGCCGCGCCGAGCGCACGCAGCGCGACCACAAGTGGGTGATCGAGCCGCAGGACCTGTTCTCCGAGGACCGCAGTGAGGCCGCGGCCGAGTCGGTGGACGGCCTGCGCGGGCCCGACGTCGAGAAGATCCGCGAGAAGATTGACGACCTCAAGCGCGAGGTGCGCATCGCCAGGAAGAGGGGCAGGCCGCACAACGAGCTCATCAGCCACTGGCTCTTCCTGGGCCCGCCCGGCACCGGCAAGACGAGCGTGGCGCGCCTCTTTGGCACGATCTACTGCAGCCTGGGCCTGCTCAGCAACGCCAACGTGGTCGAGATCAAGGCGCGCGACCTGCTGGGCCAGTTTGTGGGCAGCACCACGCCCATCGTCAACAAGAAGATGGACGAGGCCCTGGGCGGCGTCCTGTTTATCGACGAGGCGTACGGCCTGTGCCCAGGGCACGGGAACCCCTACGGCGTGGAGGCGATGGAGGCGATCCTGGCAAACATCACGTCGACAAAGTACAAGGGCAAGATGGTCATCATCATGGCAGGCTACGAGGACCACATGCGCGCGCTCATCGGCACCAACCCCGGCCTGCCTCGTCGCTTCACCGAGGAGATCGAGTTCTCGCCCTGGGGCGCGCAGGACTGCGTCGACCTGTTTGTGGCCAAGCTGGCCAAGCAGGAGAATGCGCAGCTGGCCGACAACGCGCTCAGGCCGCTCTTGAAAGGGTTTGAGGAGATGAGCAGGCTGGACGGCTGGGGCAACGCCGGCGACGTCGAGAACGTGCTCGACAAGGCCATCAAGCAGCGCAACAAGCGCAGCGACGACGACGGCAACGTCGAGGGGCCCATGCTCCTCAAGGACGTGGCCACGGCGCTCGACACGCTCCTCCAGCAGCGCCGCAACAACACGCGCAACAAGGCCAGAGCGTCCATGTCCATCACGGGCAACATCGGGGGCGCCGGCTTTGCGGCCCAGATCAACAGTGGCCCCGCCGCACCACGTCAGAAGCAGCAAGAGGCCAAGATCGAACAGGTGGCGGAGGAAGAGGACGACAACGACCCGCCCGCCAACGACGACAGCGACGAGCAGCAGCAGCAGCAGTTGCAGCAACAGGTGGCACGTGTGCGCATTGACGGCGACGACGACGACGACGACGACGACAACATCGAGGATCTGCTGCAGTACCTTGTCCAGGTGCTGCCCGTCGTGGCCGGCGCCGACATGTACAAGCAGCGCGACCTCTTGCAGGCCGGGCTCAAGTCGGGCAACATTGACGACCGGCTGGTCAAGGGCGTGGCCGTGGCCGTCAACAAGAAGGCGGACCGCATCCGTCCGCTCATGATGAGGCCTTGCCGCACACTGCTCCCCGCACTGCTCGAGAAGATCCGCCTCAAGGAGGAGGACGAACGGCGCCTGCGCGAGGCCGCAGCGGAGGCGGATCGACAGCGCATCCAAAACGAGATCCGCCAGCGCGAGCTCGTCCAGGAGAAGATCCGCCAGCTCGGCCGCTGCCCCGTCGGCTTCGAGTGGATCAAGCAACCAGGCGGTTACCGATGCGCTGGTGGCAGTCACCTGCTGTCGGACGCCGAGATTGACCGGTACACGATGTAGAGTAGGATGTATTTTTTTTTTTCGGTGCGATAGTCATGACTGAGCCGGCCGGTCTGGGTCGAACAAAAAAGAAACCACAAAAAGAAATTTTAAAAAGATGTGAAATGGTCAGTTTGTATCACAGTTTGATTTATCGTCAGTATTTATTCTCGTAGTTCGGCTAGACCAGCTCAAATCCTTTGCTGCCAAACCGTAGTGCTGTGAGCAGGCGATCGCGGAGGACGTCCTTGCTCGCGTAGGCCGGCATCTTCAGGGTGTTGACGCACGTGCTCGACGTCGGCAGACGGGTCTCGAGAGCGGTCGCCGTCGCCGTCTTGGTCCTTGGCTTGAGCAGCGAGATGGTGAACTTGCTGGGCCCGTCCGCACCCAGCAGCTGCGCAAACCCGCCCATGGGCACGCGGCTGGACCCGGTCACAAACTGGAGCAGCAGCACACGGTCCTGGTGCGGCAGGTCGCCCACGAGCTGCCAGAACCACTCGATCTGTTCATCCGTGGCCTCAAAGTCGATGTAGGTCGTGTTGTGGCGCCAGTCCTAGAGGACAGAGTGCGTAAAATAAAATAAAATACAAAATAGACCGTTGTGTTGAACGCACGTCGAGGTCAATCTGTGGGACGCCAGAGATCAGCAGCTCCAGCTCGTAGGCGTCAAACATGGCAATGAGCGAGTGCGGCACCAGCTCGTGGAAGCCGTCGAGGAAGGCGCCGATCTGGTCTGCGATGGCAATGGTCATGATGCGCTCGGTCATGAGCTGCACAAACTCGCGCTTGTTGGCGTCGTTCACGGCGATGTGCACGCCCCCGGGCTTGAGCTCGACGTTGCTGGTCGACCCAAACACGTTGTCGTCCATGCTGAACGTGAGGTCGAGCCCGGACGCCGCGCCGTCCTCCGGTGAGTCGATCTCGTGGTCCAGCAGCCACTGAAGGCTCTTGTGGCACTTGGGGTTGATGGACTCCATGTCCTCGTAGCTGACGGGTATTCCCTGTTATAGGTCTTAGAAAGGAGGACCACAACACAGCGTGCGCAGTACCAAGATGTGCTTGTAAAACGAGCGGGTAAAGTAGACATCGAGGGCCTGGCGGTGGTACAGGGCCAGCCCGATCACGCGCCCGGCAAAGCGGAAAAAGTTGAGGTGGTCTGCGTTGATGTACGAGTCAGGGTTGGGCTGGACAGTGGCCCCGTCGGTGGACGGCTTGAACAGGGCTATTACGTCTTTGAATGTGACTTCACGCAATGCACAGGCTGAATACCATAGTCGGGGTTGAGGATCTCGCGCGTGAGGATGTCAAACCACTCGCGGCGCACCCCGGGCCCCTGTCCGGCCTCGTCCTTGAAGCGGATGTTGAGCGAGTGCTTGAGCGAGTCCATGCTGGCCGCGGACAGCTGTTCGCAGGTGTTGCCCAGGACGTTGGACCGGGACACGAGCAGGAAGTGCGTGAGGTCGTCGTAGTGGTCAGTGCTGGCCGCCTGGGCAGACAGGTTGTCGTAGAACCACCGCCGTCGTGTCTCCAGGGGCTGCGAGCGCACAAAGGCCAGGAAGGGCGCCATCAGCTCAACGTGGGCGAGCATAAAGTGGAACTGCTGGAACAGCACCGATGGCTGGTGGGCGATGAACGCGTGCAGCACGCCGGCGTACTTGGAGATGAACAGGGTGAACCGTTTGGGTGGGCTGCTGCTGTCGTCGTTGCTGCTTGCCACCTGACTTTACAATATGTCAATAATTTGCTCGTAATGGGTACTCTTACCAGAAGAGATAAAAGGCGTGGAGGACGGCCGACAGCTTGTCCAAGAAGAGCGCCAGATGCTCGTCGTCGTCCTTGTTGTCGAGCATGAACGCGAACCAGCTCTCCATCGTCAGCCACAGCGGCTCCAGCTCGTCGAATGCGGCCTGGATGGCCACGTCCAGCGATCTGGGCGGCAGAGCAACGGCCTCTTCAGCGGGCGGTGGTCTGAAGCGGCGAGACGAGGGCGACCCCATCTGAATGGATGTACTTGTACTTGTGCTTGTGCTCGTGCTGTCCGATGGGGAGGCAGCGGTCCGCAGGTGGGTGATCAGCAGCGACAGCGCGTGGACGAGACGCAAAAGGGCCGGCTCCAGGTCGGCCACATCGGGGTTGCGGCACAGCAGCGACTGGCCGGTCGTGGCGGCCTTCGCTGCAAAGCCCGTGAGGATGGCAGCTGTGTACGAAGAGGAGGAAGAGGAGGTCGTGTCCAGGTCGCAGAGGTGCTTGAGGATCTACGTCCCCATAAATAAAATGAAAATACTTATTTCATTACCTTGAGAAGGGAGGCCTCCTCGATCGCCAATGACACAGCCACGTTGGGCATGCGGGCCATCAAGTGCGGGAACGACCTGACGAGCAGGACGGTGCAGTCCTTGTACGCCCCCGCAACGGCCCAGTGCAGCGGCGTGTCTCCCTTTGCGTCGGTCGTGACGGTCGCCCCCGCAGCGATGAGGCAGCGCGCACACTCTGTCTGGCCGTACCTGCACGCAAAGAACAGCGGCGTGCGCTGCTGCTTGTCCGGCGCGTGGACCGACATGCCCCGCTCGTGCACGAGGTAGCGCACCACGTCCACGTGCCCGTTCTGGCAGGCCATGTGCAGGGCCGTGTACCCGTTGTTGTCGAGTGTGGCGTCCAAGGACGGATGGCCTTGGGCCTGTCCCGCCTGTGCCTCCACCAGCAGACGCACCAGGTCCAGCCGGCCGTTGGAGGCCACCCAGTGCAGCGCCGTGAAGCCCTCGTTGGTGGCACGGTGCACGTCGGCCCCCGCGGCCAGCAGCAGCACCACACACGCCTTGTGCCCGTTGCGTGCGGCAAAGTGCAGTGGCGTCGATCCGGACCGTTCCACGGCGTTGATGCAGGCTGCTGGTGGTGCCGACGCTGGTGTGCCACTGGCGCCAGCAGATGCACGCTTGAGCAGCACGGCCACGCTCTCTGCCGCCCCCGCACTGCACGCCATGTGCAGCAGCGTCAGCCTGGACCTGCCGCCGTGCGTCGCCAGCAGCGCGTCATCGTCGTGGTAGCAGTCTGGCCTGGCCACCAGCAGCGACATCAGACGCTGCGGCTGGTTGCGCAGCACGGCGTCGATCAGGGCGCGCTCGTACTGCACGGGGTCGTCGGGCACGGGGGACGCAGCGGACCACAGGCCGAGCACGCTGCGAAGGAAGCCCAGCTGCGACGACGGCGGCGACGAGCCTCCAGCTGCTGCCGAGGAAGAAGCAGGGGACGACGGCGGCGGCACAGACCCGGAAGAAGAAGACATGCACAAACAAAAAACAGAATGCCGATTACGTGTCCCGTCGAAAAACATTTCCTACACAGCCCCAGAGCCCATGTCCGACACGGTAACGTCACCCACCTGCCAAGCCACCCCTTTGCCAAACACCGTTTCGCAGGTGCACGAAGCAGCAGCCACCCTCGCCGCCGCCGCCTCCGCCTCCTCCGCCGGTGCTGCGGCTGCCTCGACCACCTCCTCCGCTGCGGCTGCCTCTGCTGCAACCGCCGCCGCCGCCAGGGCTGCCTCCGACGCTGAATCGGGCTCGTCAGACGGCCACCAAACCAACGGGACGCACACGGGCACATCCACGGAGCAGCACCAGCACCCCCTGGCACAGACCCAGCAGGCCCAGCAGCAGCACCCCCTGCTGCAACAGCAGCCGCAGCACAGCGGGCAGCTCACTCCCGCACAGCAGCAGCAGATGCAAAAGTTTTGGGGCGAAATCACGGCCAAGGTAACGCCTTGTTTCTGTCCTGTGTCCCTTGCTTAATTCCCCCCCGCGGTGCAGCTCGAGACGGTCGACGACTTCAAGACGCACGCACTGCCGCTCGCTCGCATCAAAAAGGTCATGAAGACGGACGAGGACGTCAAGCCCATGGTGTGTTCCTTATTCCCCTTGCAAAACAGCCCGGGTAATTAAACCCACCACACACCACTCGCAGATGATTAGCGCAGACGCGCCGATCGTGTTTGCAAAGGCCTGCGAGATCTTTGTGCACGAGCTGACGTTGCGCGCGTGGATCCACACGGAGGAGAACAAGCGGCGCACGCTGCAGCGCCACGACGTGGCCATGGCCATCTCCAAGACCGACATGCTCGACTTCCTCATCGACATTGTCCCGCGGGACGACGTGGGCAAGCCCTCCGCCCTGAGGAAGACC
>Ga0302231_10002122_pt1 | contig 11584 bp, 18 predicted proteins | sample II_Palsa_N2_2_FD_193522 | JGI IMG/M metagenome (GOLD analysis project Ga0302231, IMG submission 193522) | Peat permafrost microbial communities from Stordalen Mire near Abisko, Sweden - II_Palsa_N2_2 | ecosystem: Environmental > Terrestrial > Soil > Palsa > Peat permafrost | place: Sweden...
GAGGTGGACGCGGCGCCGGTGTATCACGCCGAGCCGGCTCAGCCCGTCGACGTGTACAACAGCTTGGGCTCGCGTAGGGTTTCCTCTGGCATGGCCGAGGCGAGCATGGTGCTCAGCTCGATCGCCCAGTACCACGGACCGTCAGCACCGCCGATGCCAATGCCGCCGATGCCGTACAACAACCCGTCGTCATCCTCGCTGGCAGACGCGCTTGGACGAGCGCATGCAGCCTCGTCGTCGTCGTCGTCGTCGTCATCGTCGAATCCCGCCTACCAACACGATGCCGGTTCGATGATGATGCAGCCAACCTTGTACAGCATGGTGCATCCCAACAACCAGTACGCCAACTACTACCCTTACCCGCAGTCCGCCATTCAGACGTTTGGCACGCGGCTTGAAGACGCTTTCGGCCTGCAACACCAGGATGTCGTCCCGTCTTCCTCCACTTTTGCTCCTCTGGCGCCGCCGCAGCCGACCCAACCCAAGAATCTCGCCGCAAAGCCCACCACGCCCAGCCAACGCGCAAAGACCAAGCTCGAACGGCAGACGCAGCAGCAGCAGGCATACCTGCACGAAATGTACGAGCAAAAGGCTGTTCAGCAGCAGCAGCAGGCAGCCCAGCAGGCGGCTCATCAGGCAGCCCATCTCGCCCAGATGGAGATGTACCAGCAACAACAACAACAACAACAGCAACAACAACAGCAGCAACAACAACAACAACAACAGCAGCAGCAGTTCTTTATGCCGTATCCTCAACAGTTCCAGTATTACCAACACCAGCAGATGCTCCAGGCGCACCTCCATCAACAGCAGCAGCAGCAGCAGCAGCAGTACCCGTTTGCCGGTCAACAGCACCACCTCTTCGAAGTGCCACAGCCGCCGCAACAACAGAACGTCGCACAGCAGAAAACAAAGCAGATCGCGGACGCGCCCCCCTCGTCCGGCGCCGAGCAATTCACAGATGTCCTGGACACGGCCAGCAGCCTCAAGTTCCACAACATGACCAATTTCGAGTCCAAGAAGACCTACAAGCGCTCGTCCGGGGCCGCGGGACGCAAGGCGAAGGAGGAACCGTCCGCCAGTTCGTCCTCTGCTTCCGAATCCAATGGCCACACGACGGTCATCACCGAGGCCGACGGGCTTGGTTCCACGTCATCGTCAGCGGACGCCTCGATCCTCCTCTACGCCAACGAGAACCAGGGCGGCGAGTTCCAGGAGACGGACGAGGTCGTGATAGAGGAAGGGGACGAAGCCACGCCTAAAAAGTCTCACCACAAGCGCAAGACTGGCGAGCTCTACTACTGCATGGCCACGGAAAACTGCACCCGTGTCTTGTAACGCGCTCTTTTATTTTTAATATTTAATATTTAATGCTAATCTTTTCTTTCTTTTTTGTCTTTCGATAGCACGACGCAGGCTGGTCTCCGGTATCACTCGCACACGTTTGACCACGACAGGGTGCGAGAGATCGTCTGCGAGTTTGCGGGCTGCCGCAAGTCGTACACCACCCATGCCGGCCTTCGCTACCACCGCAAAACCATGCATCCGGAGGCCGTCGCTGCATACACGGCTGCTGTTCGTGAGGCTACTCTGAAGCGAACGTCCAAGAGCTTCAAAAGCCCCAAAACAAGCCGCGCGGTAGTAAACAAGCCAGAAACGGTGGTCTAAAACATGCCCAACCTGATAACAATTCTTGCTTCTTTAAAACGCTAACCTTTCGTTCTTAAATCTATCCTAAATCTTTAAAGGCACCCTGACGCTCTCTCCCCCCCCTCACTGTCGCTCACAAGCAAGCAAGCCACTAAAACAAAGTTTATTTATAATTATTTTTTGACCTCCTATTTTCTTGATCCTTTTTTTTTTGGCCTCTCCATTCCACCCGCCCCTTTCTTGTATCCTGTGCAATGTGTGCACAAGGGAAAGAACCAACAAACCAACAAAACGCAATGTCATCATTTTTCTGAATGACAAGCGAAAAAGGAGGCGTGCATTTTCACCTTTTTCGATGTTTGCGTGGATTGCTGCCTGCGTGGTCGTATCCGTCCTCGCGCTGCTGCTCGCTGGCACAGCCGTGGTGCACTGGCAGCACCGCCGCGAGGTGTCCTCGGACCCCGCCGTGGCCTACGATGTCGCCAAGTACGGCCACGTCCTCAGGTAATCGCTGCTTTAGTGCCACGCGCACACCATTGACCACGCGACGACCAGGTGGACCAAACACTGCGTGTTCATACGGGGCAAGCCGACGGTCCTGCTCAGCGGCGAGTTCCACTACTGGCGCGGTATCGTTTTGAGTCGCACGTGGCGCTAACCTCGCCTTGTGTATGCGTGGCAGTGCCCGATCGCCAGCGTTGGCGTCCCCTGCTGGAGCAGTACAAGGCGGCAGGGCTCAACTGCGTCCGCATCTACTTCCACTTTGGCTTCCACTCACCGGCCGAGGGCAAGTTCTGCTTTGACGGCAACCGGTACAGGCTTTGCTGTTGCTCGTTGACTTACTGCGAGCCCAATCAGGGATGTCGACCATGTGCTCAACCTGTGCGAAGAGCTGGGGCTGTACGTCCTCGCCGCCCCCGGGCCCTACATTTGCGCCGAGACCTCGGGCGGGGGCTACCCCACGTGGCTCGTGGCCAAGCAGCAGGTCCGGGTGCGGCACTCGCTCGTGTCCCTGGCCAAGATTTACGACGACGAGTTTATGGCCGCGTGCCGCTCGTGGTTTGAGCACATCATCCCCGTGCTGGCCAAGCACGAGATCACCGTCAACGTAAGGAAAGGGAGCTATGCACGGGTAACTGACTGCCAACCATCTTGGTAGCCGCGAGGATGCGTGCTCATGACCCAGATCGAGAACGAGCTCCTGCCCATGCCGTTCATCTCCATCCTCCCGTTCAACTATGACCGCTACATGCGCGAGCTGTCGCTGATGGCTCGCAGGGCCGGCTGCACCGTCCCGCTCTTCCACAACGACCCGATGCTGCTGGGCAACTTTATCCCCGGCAAAGGCAGCCACGGGATGGACATCTACTCGTTTGATCGCTACATCGTGTTCCCGCCCGTGCGCGAGCAGGCCAACGCAAAGTGGAAGGACGAGGTCTTTACAAAGGGCATCGACCACACCGAGGTTACTGCCCGTTCGTTTGGTGGTGGACAGGCGACAGCCCCGATCTTTGTCGCCGAGCTTCAGGGCGGATGGTTCCACCAGGTAAAAGACGGGGGGGGGGCCAAAATGCTCCATAATATAATCATTACCTCGATGTAGTATGGCAGCAAGGGGACCTACGACGGCATCTACGACTTTTTCGGCGAGGCGTTCACGCAAAACATCATGCAGTCGTTCATGGCGCAGGGCTCGACCATGCTGTCGCTCTACATGTTTTACGGCGGGACCAACTGGGGCACGATCGGCGACCCGGACGTGTACACGTCGTACGACTACTCGGCGTGCATCCGCGAGTACGGCTACCTCTCGGGACGCCTGCGCCAGCTGCGTCTCTTCAACCTCGCCGTCCAGGCCTTTAACGAGCAGATTGCCCAAACAGACCGCAAGACCATCAACCACGCTCGGCAGCTCGAGTGCTCGATCGAGGACGTCCTCATGATGCAGCGTGTCTCCGTTGCGGACAGCACGCTCTTTGGCTATCTCCGCAACTTTAACAAGAACCAACAAGACTCGTTCTCCCTGGTAAACTTTTGAACTAGTGGTTCTTTTCTTGCAATGACTGATTTTCTACCTTTTGTAGACGCTCACGTTGCCCTCGCTCGGCAGCAACGACGAGCAGCGCACGGTGGGGCCGATCGTGACCAAGCTCGCCCACCGCTACTCGTCGATCGTCGTCGCCGACCACCTCCTCACCGTCGACGGCCCGCGTCTGCTTCTCAGCACGGTCCCGATCCTAGGCAAGGGCCTCGTCGATGGCGCCCTCGTCCTCCTCGTCACGGCCAACGGCGGCGCAGTCGTCCTCGACGGCAGTGATGTCAGCCTGGCCAACATTTCGGGGAATGTCAAGGTCTCCCTCCTCAAGAACGAGAGCCAGGTCGTGATCAACTGCCTCAACGCGGGATCAGCAGAGTTTTCCTACACGTCGGCGACCACGGGCTCAACCGTATTATTGCCATCCTTTTGTTGTTATTATTACTAATTTTTAAATGAGACAGGGCTCCCTTGTCGTGCTCGCAATCACCCCCGAGGACTCGACAACCCTCACTGTTGCCATGATCCCGCCGTCCGCGACCAGCGAGAGTGCGATCCCTGAGATGGTGGCAGCGTGGGGAGCCTACCACATCCTCCTCCAGCCCAAGATCGAGAGCGAGCAACTGCGCATGGTCGTCAAGACGTACAAGCCCACGGCCGTCCACGTTCTCTCGAGCGGTAAAAAAACTAGTTGTTTTAATTTAATACTAACTGATTTATTATAGAGCGATTCCTCAAGGCCGATAGCGGTTTCAAGAACGAAACAAACCACTCGATGGGCCTGCGCAAATGGCTCAAGACAAAGCAGTTTGGCGAGCTCATCAAGGCCGACCTGGCCGTCCCCAAGACGCTGACGACACAGGCCTGGCAGGAAGCGGCGTACAACTGGAACAGCGTCACGTGGAAGCCGATCGAGTACAAGGACCGTCAGCCCCTCGTCCACAACTTCACAGGTGGCCACGCCATGTACCGCTGCCGATTCACCTGGGACATGCTCAAGAAGGGCAGCAACCTCTCGCTCAACATCAACACGCGCCATCGCGTCTCTCTGTGGCTCAACGGCATCGCCTTTGAGGGCCACTTTTCGTACAAGTCGGTCTGGGAGGACGTGCAGACGTTTGGCCCCGCCGTCTCGTTTGTCCACAACTTTCCCCTCACGGTGGCGTCGTCCAACGGATCGGACAACTGGGCCTTTGGCGGGCGCAAGTACAACCTCTCGTCGGCGCTCAAACCAGGCGAGAACGAGCTCCTGGTCGTCACCTACAAGTATCCATTCTTTTTTTTTTTGGTCACGTACATATTCATTTTATTTATCAACAGCTTTGGCATGAACCGGCAAACAATGGCCAGCAACGACATTCGCAACCCTCGCGGCCTTGTCTTTGCCAAGTTTTCGCCCTCGATCGCGGCCGCATCGTGGTCCATTGCCGGCATCGACGTGACCAAGCTGGATGAGCCCTTCAAGACCTTTGGTGTTCCCCTCGAGGACGTCTACACGGCTGATCCGGCCACGAACAAGACGATCGTGTGGGAGACCCAAGCGAATCTTCGGCAGACCCTGTCGCCCAAGGACGGGGCCCGCTGGTTCCGCACGACGTTTGACCGCCCCTTTGGCACGACAACCGGTATCGGTATCATCTCCATTTCTTTGTCTTATTTTCTTTTCTCCACAGAGTCTGATGGCCACCTGGCCTGCCCGCTGCACGTGAGCCTCAAGGGCAGCTTCAGCGCGTACATCTACGTGAACGGGCATCCGATCGGCCACTACCAGGGCGACCTGGGCCCGCAGCGCCACTTTTACATCATGGACGGGCTCGTGAAGGAGAAGCTCAACCAGCTCGCCCTGTTTGTCTACACCAACGAGACGACGGCGGTGGACGTCCAGATCGCGCCCTACAGCGTCGACCATCCCTCGGGAAACATCAACGACGACACGGGCACGGTCTTTGTATATGAACGTCATGACACGCACTTGTAAAGTACAAACTGCAGGCATTCTTTTTTTTTTTGTCAGGATAATGAACAGGGTAAATCAGTCCCTAAAATGGACTCGAAATCCATTTTACACGTGTGCGGCACCCGTACCGACCAAGGTGTCCTTTCCTGCTCGTCTTCCCCCCCCCCCACCACCCCAATGTCCAAGCACCACAGCGGCAAACACCGTCAACAGCAACGGTTCTACTACCTGCCCGTGATCTCTGAGCACGTGCTCTACGGCGAGTTTGACGACGACGACTCGGATGCCGTGAGCGAGTGGATCTACGCCAACGGCGTGCGCCAGGCGATCAAGCGGCGTCTGCAGTCGCCGGCCACGGCGAGCGGGGACAAGGACAAGGGCAAGAAGGAGGACGGCAGCGGCAGCAGGGAGGACGAGCTGCCGTCGGACCTGGCGGGCTACGAGCTCCAGCTGGAGCAAAAGGTCGAGGAGCTGCAAAAGTACAAGCACAAGCTGTTTATCCTCATGAAGCAGGTACCGAGGAGTAACGGCATTAGCTAAAGCACTGCGTAAATAAATAAAGGTGCTGAGGATGGACGCAGAGAAGCGGATACAGAAAGAGCAGCAGCAACAACAGCAGCAACAACAGCAACAGTCATCCCCTGTGCAAATCAGCCCCTCGCACCTCTTGCCCCAAACGTCGCTCTTGTCGTTCAGGGCCTCGCCGCGTCCGCCTGTGCCGCCGCCGACCGCCTCCTCCTCCTCCTCCTCCTCGCCGCCAAAGTTGCTGTCACTGTCCGTGCCCAAGGGGCCAGACGGGTCGCCGCCAAAAAGCACGAGGCAGACGCAGGATTCCTACCCAGCAAACTTCCCTGCCAAGCGGCTGTTTGAGCCCCATTTGGACGGCATCGACTCTAATAACGGCAATGTGCAAAACAAGCGTGCCAGGCAGGACTTGCCACCGGCGCCACCGCTGCCGTCGTCGGCGACCATGCTCGCTCGCTCGGCCGTGTCGCTCCCTCCGCCGCCGCTCCCTTCGGCGCCAAGGACGGCGCCGGCCTTGACCCAGCCTAGCAAACCCGCCCAGGCTGGCGGTGCCCAGTCCTATGGCTCATCGGACCGGAGTCCGCACATGCGTCCGATCCCGCCGCCACCGCACCCCCAGGCGCCACAGCCCCCGCAGCAGCAGCAGCAGCAACAACCGCAGCAGGGCCCGTCCTACCGCAACAGCCGCCCGTCCCTCAACCTGTCCTATATGCCGTCTACATCATCGTCGTCGTCGTCGTCGTCGACGTCAGCATCAATGTACAACCAGACATCGCCCAACCCGGTGTGGGGCGGCTCTGCGCCGCCAGCCAAGACTCCTACACTCCTTCCTCCCAGCCCGACGGGGATGTACTCGAGTGGTATTCTATTACTTGTTGCCATAAAAAAGTAAAAGTAAAAAAATTTTGTTTTCGTAGCACTGGCCAATGCTCCTCCTCGAACGCTGCCCAACCTAGCCCTCCCCCCAATAGCTCAACCGCCATATCAACAACAACAGCAGCAGCAGCAAGCTCAGCCGCCTGCGCCGCCGTACCCCACTTCTCGCCCCTACTATGGAAACAACAACCGCGACCGTGATCGTGACCGGGGGGGCTACAGCGACCGCGACCGCGACCGTGACCGTGACAACCGAGATTATCGTGGGGGCCGCCGCTATTAGATGCGGCTTGTGTTTTGGGACTTTAGAAATACGAAAAAATCAGAAATCAGAAGGAACCCTTGGGCTCGCCGCTTCAACAGCTTCGATCGATGACCTTGCCGTTCCTGCCGGTAGACAAGGTAGTCGTAGTAGTCGCCTGTTGTCCGGATGGCAAATAACGTTACAGAGAGAGAAAAAAACCTGACTGAATAACTTTTTTTTTCTTTGAAACGTCGAATGAACGAAAAAACACTGACGATTGATGGCCCTGAGGGCGCATCGCTCGTGGGCGTGCTGCGTGCGCCCTCCTCCGGCTCGCCCTCCTCGTCGCCCATTGCTGTGCCATCTGCCCCCATCCGACTTGTGCTCATCCTTCACGGTGCTCTTGGTACCTATTGCAAAACAGTGGGCCTTTGCGTGTTGTGTTGACTCGGGAAATGCAGGCCACAAAAACTATCTTTTCCTGCCCCGCTTGGCGCAGCAACTCGATGCCGAGCTCGGCCTGGCATCGTACCGCTTCGATTTCCGTGGCAACGGCGACAGCGACGGCAACATCAACTATGCAGACTTTGAGGTTCGTTGTGTTTTTGCGTTGCGTAGTTGAGCAGCCATGCTCAAAACTAGAACGACATTGCCGACATCCGCTGCGTGCACGATGCGCTCGAGACGATGGGCTACATCGTTGTCGGCATGGTGGGCCACAGTCGTGGTAACTAGGGTTTATTTAACCCCAAACAACCAAACAACCAAACAACCAACCCACCAAAAGGCGGATGGGCAACGCTCAAGTACGTGGCCACTCAACGCCCCGTCGGCTTTGCAGTCAACGTGGCCTCGCGCTACCTCATGAACGACGTCCTTAGGAAGCACTCCAAGGAGGAGAAGGAGCAGCTGGCCCGGGAGGTATGTTTGCTGCTGATTTTATCTCGTTTCCCAACACGATGGCAGGGATTCTTTCTTTGGCCGTACAAACGCAAGGGACAGAAGATGGAGCTCAAGGTCACCCAGGCCGACATCGAAAAGTTTACCAAGACCGATACCGCGCACAGTAATTTTTATTAAATAAACAAATAAATATAAAAGCTATGCGTGGAAACAAAAAGTCGCACGCATCTCGCCATCGGTCGCCGTCCTGACCTGCCACGGCCTTGACGACGACACTGTGCCAGTAGAGAACGCAGCCCACATCGCCAACCTCGTGCCCAACCACACACTGCGCCTGATCCCCGGCGCCGAGCACACGTTCAAGGAGAAGAAGGAGGAGGTGACGCAGGCGGTCATCGATTGGCTCCAGTCACAGGCAAAGGCCTCGCGGTCCTTGCGCCTCGATCGCGCATATCGCCACATCTCGCTCTCGCGCTTTGTCATGCTTCAGGGCGTGACCAACTGCCGCGATGTCGGCGGATACCCCACGCTCGACGGAGGCATAGTGCGACCGCGCAAGTTCTTCAGGTCGGGCGAGATGACGGGCGCGACCGCCAAGGACGTCCAGCTGCTCACGTCACTCGACATCCACACCATCTTTGACCTGCGTTCCGACCCCGAGATCCAGAGCCGCGGCGTGGTCGACCTCAAGTGCAGACAATTATTCGATTCGCATTTATTTATCTATTTATTTATGTTGCAGGGGAGCGACAGACCTAAAGTGCGTCCACTGTCCCGTGTTCAAGGACGAAGACTACTCGCCCGAGGCTCTCGCCCAGCGATGGCAGTGCTACACCCAGGGTCCGCAAGGCTTTTGCAATGGTGACTAAAGAGATGCTCTAAATTTTAGTAATGCCTTTTGATTTTCCGCACAGCGTACCTGCAAATCCTGGAAAAGGGCGGTGACTGCTTCAAGCTTGTCTTTGAAGCGATGGCCAACAACCCCACTGGGGCGATCCTCGTGCACTGCACCGCAGGCAAGGACCGCACGGGGGTGATAGTCATGCTGTTCTTGCTGCTGCTGGGCGTCCAGTCTGAGCTGATCTGCTGGGACTACGAGCAGACCGAGCTGTTTTTGAAGCGCGACAAGGAGCAGATCGAGCGGATCAAGACGTGGACCCACAACAAGATTGACGACGAGGGCGCGTTCAACATGATCTCTGCCAGGTACCCAATGTACAAATTCGCGTGCTAATTACTTGTGCAAATGCAGCTTCGACAGCATGGACCTCACGCTCAAGGCGTTCAAGGAGCGCTGGCACTCTGTTGAAAACTACCTCCAGCAGATCGGCATTGGCGAAGTCACCCAGCGAGTTCTCCGTGAAAAATATCGCAGCTCTGGCAGCGTCCTCTGAAAACCTTGCAATTGTGTGTTCCAAAAAAAAAAAAAATACAATAAAAAATGTGTGTGATTCATATCGATTTCTTCATGGGTTCGTCCGCCATCGCCGCCCTGCCGTGGTGGAAAATAATCGGAATGAATGGATTCTTTTTTTTTTTTGCTATTTTGGAAATGGTACCAATAGGGGCTCGAACTCGGCCGCGGCGTCATGCTGCCGCTCGGTAGTTTCTTTGTCGCGCTAAGCTCCGGCGTGGGCATGCCTGTTGACGGCAGCGGCGTCCTTTGCACGGGCTCGCAGTCGACGATTGATCGTATTAGGTCATTTCTGCACCGTGATCAAATATTACTTAAAAAACGAAGGCCTCGTTAACGTACCGCAGCGTAAACTCGTTCATAAGATTGTCGAGGGATTGCGTATCGAGGTTCTGAAGCGGTCTGTGTTTGGATGTCAGCGAGCAAACAAACATGCTCATTACGGAGCAGACGAAACACCGTGGATGTTGATCACGAGCGAGCCCCCGTTCGGACACGCCAATACTGTGCTGCCCCCACCATCGGCCCTCGCCTCGTCCGCCGTGGCAGTGTCAATCCTCGCGCTGATTGGCGGCAGCAACAACGTCGCCGTCAGCACGTTCTTCGCCGCCCCCTCTCCTTCGCCGGGCGCCCTCCTCCTTGCTGGCGATGCCGACATCGCAGCAGCAGCAGCAGCAGCAGCACCCATCTCCACCTCGCAGTGCGACACCTGGAAGCGCCTGCTGTACGACACGGCCTCGGCCACCGTCCCGTCGCTCGCCATGTCCACGACCACGACCCGATCCGCAGGCACGTTGCGCGGGATCGCCTCGCCCTCGTACACGACGATCAGCGGGCGCACGTGCGACAGCGGCGCGGCCCCGGAGGGCGTGCTCTCGTGCACGACGGCGCAAACCGACACGGCCCTGCTTGCTTCCGTCATAATGACCGTATGAAATTAGTTCAACTTGACGTTGTCGTCCGGAGGCGAGCGATGCTGCCGTCTGCGCCCGTGTTCAAGGCCCTGACGACGCGCCAGGCCCACCTGTCGGTCAAGACGGCGTGCGCCGACCTGGTGCGGTTCCATCCGGACGTGAGCATGCTGACGGGGATCGCGCCGGGCGCGGCGGTCGATACCAAGGCGGTCTACGCGACGTTGGCGCGGGAGATGCTGCCCAAGGAGCTGGCGGGGCTGCTGCTGGAGGCGCCGTACGAGCCGCAGGAGGGGCTAGAGTACGTCATGGGGGCAGAGGTGTTCGAGATGGAGCACGATGGCACGCCCGTGGTCGCGGCGGCTGTGCCTGCGGGCGTGGAGGTTGTGCCGCTCGGTGACGACGACGTGCCGGAGATGCTCAAGCTCACGGCGCTGACCAAGCCAGGGCCGTTCAGCAAGCGGACACACGAGATGGGCAGTTATGTGGGCATTAAGCAGGACGGCCAGCTCGTCGCGATGGCAGGCGAGCGGATGCGGATCCCCGCAGCCGAGGACGGATCCGCCCCCGCGTTCTCCGAGGTCAGCGCCGTCTGCACCCACCCGCAGCACACCGGCAAGGGCTACGCGAGGCTGCTCATGTCCACGGTCATGCTGGGCATCCAGGCGCGCGGCGAGCGCTGCTTCCTCCACGTCAAGTGCGAAAACACCTCGGCCCTCGGGCTGTACGAGCGCCTGGGCTTCCGCAGTACCAAGATCCTCCACTTCGCTGTCCTTCGTTCAGTTCTCTGATCGCCGTTGTGTTGGGTGCATTAATTAGTGAAAAAATATATAAGCCGTCTCCGACTCGAATTTTAGAATCATGAAAGAGTAATCGTGCATTGCGGCCTCATTCTCATCAGAATTCAGAAACCGGATCCGAGGCGATCTGAACCTCGAAGAGAAAAAAAAAAAAAAACTAAAAATTCAGTAGTTTGTAACGGTTTTTTGGGAGACTGAAATGAGCTCGACCACGACGAGCGGGCACAAGGGCAAGATAACGGCGGTCAAGTTTGGCCGCAAGTCGGCGG
>Ga0302231_10002128_pt1 | contig 11566 bp, 8 predicted proteins | sample II_Palsa_N2_2_FD_193522 | JGI IMG/M metagenome (GOLD analysis project Ga0302231, IMG submission 193522) | Peat permafrost microbial communities from Stordalen Mire near Abisko, Sweden - II_Palsa_N2_2 | ecosystem: Environmental > Terrestrial > Soil > Palsa > Peat permafrost | place: Sweden...
CCCAGGTGACAACACACCGCACCCAAAGCCCTACAATTGGAAGTGAATGAATAACGTACGCAAGCTCTCCGCCTTCCTGCTCCTCGTCTGCGCCTCCTTGTTTCTCAAGCCCGCGTACGCCCAGCTTCAGGTCGTCGGCGACGGCGGACCTGGCCCCGTCAAAGCTCAACACCTCACCGCCGAACTCGTCTCACTCTCCCCCAGCATCGCCCCCGGCGGCACCCTCCAGGTCGGCCTTGTCCTCACCCTCGAGGAGCACTGGCACGTCTACTGGATCAACGCCGGCGACTCCGGAGAACCGCCCAAAATCACCTGGACCCTTCCCGAAGGCATCACCGCCGGCCCCATGTTGTTCCCCATCCCCAGTCGCCTTCCCCTCGGCCCACTCATGGACTTCGGCTACGAAGACGAGGTCGCCTTCCCGGTCCAACTCACCGCCGCCAGCTCCGCAAAGCCCGGCACCATTCACCTCGATGCCAAGATCAGCTGGCTAGTCTGCCGCGAGGTCTGCATCCCCGGCAAAGCCCATCTCGGCCTCAACCTCACTGTCGTTCCCGGAGCCGCTCCAGCACAACCCGTTGGCGCCATCGGCGAAGCCCTCACCCTCATCCCCAAGCCGCTTCCCGCCGACGCCAAACTCACCATCACTGGTGGCAAAACCAACTTCGTCCTCAACCTCGTCACAGGCGGCCGCGAAACCAACGCCGAGTTCTACCCCTCCGATCAAGATCAGATCGCCAACGCCGCCCCGCAGGAGATCGATCCAACCTCCGACGGCGTCCGCCTCTTCGTTCGCCGCTCCGACGATCTCAAGACCCTCCCCGCCCAGCTCCACGGCGTCCTCAAGCTCTCCGACACCGAGGCCTATGAAGTCACCGCACCCGTAACCCCAGGCGAAGTCGCCCCCGCAGCCGGCAAAATCCCCGGAGCCCCAGCCACCAGTAGCGTCACCACACTTAGCGCCATCGGTCTCGCATTCGTAGGCGGCATCATCCTCAACCTGATGCCCTGTGTCTTCCCGGTCCTCTTCCTCAAAGGCCTCGCCCTCGTGCAGTCCTCAGGCGAAGAGCGCAGCCGCCTCCGCAGCCACGGCATCGTCTATACCCTCGGCATCCTGGTCTCCTTCTGGATCATCGTCGCCGTCCTTCTCATCCTCCGCGCCACAGGCAGTCAGGCCGGATGGGGCTTCCAGCTCCAATCCCCAACCTTCATCGCCATCCTTGCCGCCGGTCTCTTCTTCTTCGCGCTCTCGCTCGCCGGACAGTTCGACCTCGGCCTCTCCCTCACCAGCGTAGGCGGCGGTCTCGCACAGAAGCAGGGCTACACCGGCAGCTTCTTCACCGGAGTCCTCGCCACCATCGTCGCCACACCCTGCACAGCTCCGCTCATGGGAGCAGCCATCGGCTTCGCCCTCGCTCAACCCGCGGGAGTCACCTTCGCCGTCTTCACCGCTCTCGGCCTCGGCCTCGCCACGCCCTATCTCCTCCTCAGCTTCCAACCCGCCTGGACCCGCATCCTCCCCCGTCCCGGTGCATGGATGGAGATCCTCAAGCAACTCACCGCCGTCCCACTCTTTGGCACAGCCATCTGGCTCGCATGGGTCTACGGCAACCTCCACGGAGGCAACAGCCAAGGCGTCGACAACCTCGCACGCCTCCTCTTCTGTTTCCTCGCCCTCGCTATCGCAGGCTGGGCGCTCGGCAAATGGCCCGCAAGCTGGAAGAGCGCCATCGCAGCTCTCGTTATTGCCGCTCTAGGCCTCGCCATTCCGCTCTACCAACCGAAAGACACCAGCCTCGTCTGGGCTCCATACTCACAGCAAGCGCTCGATCAAGCCCGCGCCACCGGCCACCCCGTCTTCATCGACTTCACCGCCGCCTGGTGCCTTAGCTGCCAGGTCAACGAGCGCGCCGTCCTCAAATCCGCCGACGTCCAGCACGAGTTCAGCAAAAACAAAGTCACTCTCCTCAAAGCCGACTGGACCCAGTACGACCCCGAGATCACCAAACAACTCGCCTCCGTCAACCGCAGTGGCGTCCCCACCTACGTCATCTACCCGGCAGCAAAGAACTCCACAGCCGACGTACTCCCCGAACTCCTCACCAAGGACATCGTTCTCACCGCCCTCAAAAAGGACGTGAACCCATGACCTCACAGCCGAGCGACCCCGCAAAATCCGACGATCAAAAGAATCTCTAGCCAGCACAACCTGCATGCTAACTTCTCAGCATGCCACTCCTTCGGAACGCCGCTCCGATGCTCGCCGTCGTCGCATATTCCTTCGCGCTCTTAGCCCAGCCAACAGCTCCGCAAGCAGCACGCGCCTACACTGAGCCGCGTCACGCCGAACTCACCCAGCAGTTCTCCGACTTCCTCGCCATCCCAGACGTAGCGGCAGATCCCGCCAACCTCCACCGCAACGCCGAATTCCTCGTTGCCCAACTCAAGCAACACGGAGCCGAAGCCAGGCTCCTCACCGACCCCGCTCTCTCCGCCACGGTCCCTCCTGTCGTCTTCGGCGAAATCAAAACACCCGGAGCCAAACGCACCATCGTCTTCTACGCCCACTACGACGGACAGCCCGTCACGCCCTCTGAGTGGGAGAACGGCAAGCCCTTCACTCCATACGTCAAGCAGGTCGACGGCGAACCCCGCATCTACGCCCGGGGAGCAGGCGACGACAAAGCCGCCATCTTCGCGCAGCTCACAGCCCTCAGCGCCCTTCAGTCTGCACACATTCCGCTCAAAGCAAACGTGCGCTTCGTCTGGGAAGGCGAAGAGGAGGGCGGTTCAGCTCACCTCGAACAGATCCTCAACGCCAACCGAGGCCTCATCGGCGGAGATATCTGGCTCGTCTGCGACGGCCCCGTCGACCAGACTCGCCAGCAGACCATCTTCTTCGGCACACGCGGCGACACTCACCTCCAGATCACAGTCTATGGCCCCAACCATACCCTTCACAGCGGCCACTACGGAAACTGGGCTCCCAACCCCGCCATGATGCTCGTCCAGCTTCTCGCCGGGATGAAAGACGAAAGCGGCCACGTCCTCATCCCACACTTCTACGAGGGCATCACACCTCTCGGCCCCATGGAGAAAAAAGCTCTCGCCGACGCGCCCATCAACGACGACCTACTCCGCCGCGAGTTTGTCCTCGGCCACACTGACGGCAACGGCAGACAACTCCGCGAGCTCATCAACGAGCCATCCTTGAACATCAACGGCATCTCCTCCGGCCACACCGGAGCATCCTCCACCAACTCCATCCCAACCACCGCCACCGTCAGTCTCGACCTGCGCCTGGTCGTCACCATCGACTGGAAGGTTCAGCAGCAGAGAGTCATCGACTACGTCCGTTCGCAGGGCTACTTCATCACTACCGCCGAGCCCACCCACGAAGAGCTCCTTACCCACCCCAAAGTCGCCCGCATCGAAGCCGACGAAGGCAGCAACGCGCTCCGCACCCCGATGGATCTCCCCATAGCCATCGACGTCGTCAAAGCAGTCGAAAGCGCCCGTGGCAAAGTCATCCTTCTCCCCACATCAGGCGGCACCGTTCCGCTCGACATCATGGAGCGCGCCTCTGGCAGCCGCACCATCACCATCCCCATCGCAAACCACGACAACAACCAGCACGCCGCGAACGAAAACCTACGCCTGCAAAATCTCTGGGACGGCGTAGAAACCATGGCTGCCCTCGAAGCGATGCAATAACCGAATCATCACCCGACCAGCGGGAGGACCCACGCACCTCCCCGCACCCAGACCGGTACACACGCCACGAAGTTGCTGCACGAATCGGGGTGACAGAGCGCAGTGGGCCCGTCCGGCAGGACACAATCACCTAATCCCCGCTCCGCCGCTTCCCCTCTTTGATCCGTGCAATCTCATCCATCCGCTGAGCAAGCAGCTTCTCCCGCCCTTCATTCGTCGGACGATAGTACCGTCGCCCCGCCAATCCCTTCGGCATACACTCCATATCCGCCACGCGTCCCTCCACGTCATGCGCGTACTGATACTCCTTGCCATAGTCCAGCGACTTCATCAGCTTCGTCGGAGCATTCCGCAGATGCAGCGGCACCGGCTCCGCAGCCGTCGCCTCAATATCCGCCTTAACCGCCCCATACGCCGTATAGACCGCATTCGACTTAGGAGCCAGCGCGAGATAAACCACCGCCTGTGCCAACGCCAGCTCTCCCTCTGGATGTCCCAGAAAGTGCATCGCATCCCGCGCACTCAAACAAAGATTCAAAGCCTCCGGAGCCGCCAGCCCAATATCTTCCACCGCCATCCGCACAATCCGCCGCGCGCAGTACATCGGATCTTCCCCAGCCTCCAGCATCCGCCCCAGCCAGTACATCGCCGCATCCGGATCAGAGTTCCTCACGCTCTTATGCAGCGCAGAGATGATGTCGTAATGCTGCTCACCCTTCTTGTCATACAGCAGCACTCTCCGTTGCATCGCCTCCGCAGCCAGAGGTTTCGTAATCAGTTTCTCCCCACGCCCTTCCGCAAGCTTTGCCGCAACATCCAGAGCATTCAGAGCATTCCGCGCATCGCCACTCGAATACGAAGCAATCGTAGCCAAAGCCTCGTCGTCCGCTTCAACGCCACTCGCCCCAAGCCCGCGCTCAACGTCGGCCAGTGCCCGTCGCAACAGACCAACCACCTGCTCTTCAGTCAACGCAACCAGCGTATAAACCCTGCACCGCGACAGCAGAGCTGCATTAATCTCAAACGAAGGATTCTCCGTCGTAGCCCCAATCAACCGAATCGTCCCACGCTCCACATAAGGTAAAAACGCATCCTGCTGCGCCTTATTGAATCGGTGAATCTCGTCGACAAACAGAATCGTTCGCGACCCGAAGCTCGCGGCCTTCTCCGCCTCCACCATCACATTCTTGATCTCTTTGATCCCACTCATCACCGCAGAGAACTCAATAAAGCTAGCCTCAGTCATCTGAGCAATAATCTTCGCCAGCGTAGTCTTCCCAGTCCCAGGAGGCCCCCAGAAGATCATCGACGTAGGATCATCCCCTTCAATCGCCAACCGCAGCGGCTTGCCCGGCCCCAGCAAATGCTCCTGCCCCATATACTCTGCAAGCGTCCGCGGCCGCATCCTCTCCGCCAACGGCGCCTGCCTCCCATGAGCCGCCGCCGCACTCATCGGGCTTGCATCAAACAGACTCATTCACTTACCTGCTTTAGCGTCGCCCCTGTCATCCCACCTTCTTTGATATCGTCATCCTGAGCGGAGCGAAGGATCGCTGTATTTTGCTTTTGCACTTTGTCTTTACCGCTCCGTTGCCGCGAAGCCTCATACAACAACAGCGACCCCGCTACCGCAGCATTCAAGCTCTCCACCGGCCCAGGGCAGGGAATCGTTACCCGCGCATCACACATCTCCATCCACTCGTCCGCCAACCCGCTTCCTTCATTCCCAACCATCACTGCACAAGCGGAAGTAAAGTCCATCTCCTGCGCAGCAATCACACCAAGATCATCCGCCCCGACCGCAGCAATCAATCGAATGCCGCTGCCCTTCAACTCCGCAACCTCCGCAGCCGTCACCCCAACCACCGGCACACGAAACACACTCCCAACACTAGCCCGCAGCGCCTTCTGGTTCCACGCGCTCACAGTCCCCGCCGTAGTCAGCACACCGTTAGCCCCAAACGCCTCCGCCGACCGCACCAGCGTTCCCAGATTCCCCGGATCCTGCAACCCCGCAGCAATCAAAATCAACGCCGCTCCCGCACCCTCAAATAAATCCGCCAAACTCCGCACCGGTGGCACCATCAGCGCCGCCACCCCTTGCGGCGACTGCGTCTCCACCACACTCCCAAACACTTCATCCGTCAGTCGCAGCACCTCCACCCCACGCGGCACGATCCCCGGCACCGCCCGCCGCTCACTCACAAACACCGTCTTCAGCACCATCCCACTCCGCAGCGCCTCTTCCAGCAGATGATCGCCTTCAATCGCGACCATCCCGCCACTCAACCGCGCATGGCTCTGAAACGCCGCTCGCAGCTGCTTCACCCGCGCATTCGCCCTGCTTGAAACCACCAACTCCGAAGTCTGCATCTCCCCAAATCTTACGCCGTCACCCGCCCACACCCGCGTCGCTATTATTAGGTAGACAGAGGCGGTATGCTAAGGTGCGGTACTTGGGCATCACCTGCAGCACCCGGGTCCAGCCGACCCACTCAAAGGCATAGGAGCAAGATTTGACGGCCGAAACACTCCGCATTCATCCCGACGAGCCCGAACCAGCTCTTATCGACTACGTCGTCTCCAGCCTCAACGCCGGCAACGTCGTCGCTCTCCCCACCGACACCTTCTACGGCCTCGCCGTCGACCCCGTCAATCTCCAGGCCGTCGATCGCATCTACGACCTCAAAGCCCGCGCCCGCCATAAGCCGCTCTCGCTTCTCATCGCCGAGGTAGCCCAGGCCTACGAGCTCGCCCGCCAGCTCGACTCCGCCTTCGACCGCCTCGCCGAAAAGTTTTGGCCCGGCCCTCTCACCATCGTCGTCAAAGCCGGCTCCAAGCTCCCCCTTCGCGTCACCGCCAACACCGGCAACCTCGCCCTCCGCGTCCCTGAAGCCGCGATCCCGCGCGCCGTCGTCACACGCCTAGGCCTACCGATCACCGCGACCTCCGCAAACCTAGCTGGCCATCCCGAGTGCGCCTACGCCACCGGAGTCCGTGAGCAACTCGGCGACAAGATTCCCCTCATCGTCGACGGCGGCCCTACCGCGCGCACCATGGCCACGACCATCGTCGATCTCTCCGGCGGCGGCAACTCCTGGATGATCCTCCGCGAAGGCGCCATTCCGACCCACGAGATCGCCCTCGCCCTCCAGCACTAGGTGTTTCGACGCAACCTCTTCATGTCGACCATCGGGAGGGCTGGGGCGAAGCCGGTACACAAGTCACGAAGTGACCGCCACCCGCGCAGGGCACCACACGTGGCCAAATCTCACGTTGCCAGTAGGAAAGACACATATGACATCGGCCGCCTACTCCTCTACAACTTTTGCGTCGAGCATCTCAGGTCCAACCCTGTAGACTAGCTCGATGCAAAAGTTGAACCATCTGGCACAGCCTTGGGTCTTCGCACGCTCTCTGGAAAAACATGATCGCTCAATCCAATCTGTGTAGCCGAAGCACCAGCAGCGGTGGCATCCTCCGTCACCTCTTCGCTCTGCTTCTCATCATCATCACCGGATGGTGCATCTGGGTCTACGTTCAGATCGACACTGTCGCTAGCCAGGACAACGCCCAGCCTGCCGACGCCATCGCCGTCTTCGGAGCAGCAGAGTACTCCGGCCACCCATCCCCCGTCCTCCACGCCCGCCTCGACCACGCCGTTGAACTCTATCGCAAACAGATCGCCCCCCTCGTCATCACCCTCGGCGGCGGCACCGACAAAGACTCCGGCAATACTGAAGGCGGAGTAGGCCGCGACTACCTCCTCGCCAACGGCATCCCCTTCGCCAACATCATCGCCGAGACCCAGTCCATCGATACCGAGCAGCAGGTCCACCGCCTCGCTGCCATCGCCCACGAAAACAAGCTCCACCACATCGTCGTCGTCTCCGACGGCACCCATCTCTTCCGCATCCGTCAGCTCTGCGAAGACGCAGGCCTCGATGTCTACACCTCACCCCGCCCCGCTCTTGGCCACATCAGCAACTACGACCTCACCATGCGCTACGTGCACGAGATCATCAGCTACACAGCCCTTCGCCTCAACATCAACGTAGCCTTCCTCCACAGCTGGCTCGAAGGCAAACCCGAAGTCTAGCGCAACACTCCGCGGCCCAACAGCCAAATTTCAAACATCGCTACTCCACCTGCAAACGCGGTTGAAGCGAAGTTTACGAGATCGTTTCCCACCCATCCGCGCCGCTCGACCGTAGCCCCAACAACGCTGTCGAAGAAGAGGCCGCAGACTCCCGCCACCAGCGCAATCATCGCCGCAGCCATACCGAGACGCATCGCCCATCCACCCGCCAGCGCTACCACTGCGCCTCCCACCACTCCCGCACACGAACCCAATGCCGTCACCGCACCATCGGTTCCGGCCTTCACACGTCGCAGCGTCGTAATCATCACCGGGGTGCCTCCAAATGCCTGCCCAATCTCCGATGAAACCGTATCCGCCGTCGCCTCCACCAGCGCCGCCAGACACGTAGCTTTCATCCAAATCGCCCCGCCTGTGAATATCAATCCCACATGTCCACCCAACATCCACGGCGTCCACGGTGAAGTACAAATCCCTGCAACCGAAAGATTCGCAATCACCTGGCCAGCGTTCCTGCCTCGCCGTCCCTCCGCGAGTCCGGCCTCCACCTTCCGTCTCCGCCCCGCCCGGGTAGCGAGGAACGTCAGCAAAAACAACAGAACAAGCGGCGTAAGCCCTGATCGAACTACAGACGCTCTTTGAACGCCCGTCCAGAAGGTCACCAGCAAACAGATCATCCCGCCACACACCGCGCCCCCTAGCGTCGCCGCTCTTAGCTTTCGTACGATCACTGCGAACGCAGCGCTCAATACAAAGACCTCCAGTACGAAGACGGGGAATCGTATCCCGAAAGTTCTCGCCCAGCGAACGGCATCGGCACTCATCAAAGCCAGCCATGCTCCCACCACCGCAACCAGCCACCTCGACTGCCTCCGGTCCCGAACCCGCGAAATCGCCTTCTTCCACGGAGTATCTCCCGTGCTCCCTTGTATTTCCTCGCTCATCCCGGCCTCATGCCCTTTGGTGATTTACAATCGAACCTTGAGCATAGCCAACACCAGCACCAACGCGGGAGCAGTTTTGCACTTAGCAAGTATTGAAGCAAAAGGAACCAACCAGTCGCGGCCTCGTCGGCGCAAAGTTCGGTCTGCAGCTCAGACCCTCCGCTCTACCCTCAGCTTTGCAGCGGTTGCGGTAGTCCTGGCATCGAGCCTGGGATTGATCAGTGGTTGCGGTAATAACTACCGCCCGGTCGTCAGCGCAATCAATCCGGTCGGCCCAGCCGCGCAACCGTCGAAGTTCGCCGTCGCCATCTCCAGTACAGGCACAACGGCCAACCCCACCGCTGGCTTGATCACCTTCGTTGACTTCGCCGGTGACACCATCCTCATCACGGCCAACGTCGGCGTCGACCCCTACTACCTCATACTTAACAGCAGTACGACCACAACCTCCGGCGCGACCGTCACTTCTACCGCCAACCTGGGATATACGCTCAACAGCGACCATACCTTTACCACCTTCGACATCGACACCACCCTGCTCACCAGCCAGATCCTCCAGACCACGCTTCTCCCAGGAGCCAATCCGGTCGCGATCTTCCCAGCGGGCGCCAGCACTTACGTCACCGACCCCACCGAAACCCTCGGAGATGGTGTCATCTCTCAGTTCACTGGCTCACCCCTTGCCCTGCGCCAGGACCTCAACCCTGCTCCGCCTCTTGCGCCCTGCCCGGCCACGACACCTTTCACTCCTGTCTACACCGTTGGAATCTCCACCGCGCCGCGCATCTATGCCATCAGCAAGCCCGTCGGCGGCGGCTGCGTAGGTCAGGTGTCCACGATTGAAGCCTCCAGCAACACCATCGACCCCACAGCACTACCCGTCGGTCTCAATCCCGTCTACGGTGTCATGGAATCCGACGCCAAGCGCGCTTACATTCTTAATCAAGGCGACGGCACCGTCTCCGTAATCAATGCGCAGACCAATGCGCTCGATGTAGTCCCCACCGGTGCCACGAACCCCATCGCCCTCTGTGTCGCCCCGGCCTGCTCGAACGCCTCTACTGTCAACCCGCTCTGGGCCGACTTCGCTCCCGTTCGAAATGAGTTGGTCGTCGCCAATGCAGGCGATGGAGTCAATCCCGGCTCCCTCAGTATCATCAGCATCCCTCTCTGCTCGGCGACCGCTCAGGTTGGCAATCCAAACTGTGACCTCACCAATCCGGTGGATGCCATTGGCTTCGGCACCATCGTCGCGACCGTTCCTGTTGGGGTCAATCCCGTCATGGTGGGCGTCCTGCAGGACACGACCAACAGCCGCGCCTACGTCATCAATAGCGGCAACCCAAGCCTGCCCTGCGCGGCACCGGGCGTTGCAGTCACTGCCGCCACCACCACCTGCACAGTCTCGGTCGTCAATCTCCAGACCAACACCGTCACCTCGACGATCCCGCTTCCTCTCAGCCTTGCTCCAAACGCATCGACACCTTACAAAAACGGCCATCCCAACTACGTCGCCGTTACCAGTGGCACACCCACCGGTAAGGTATACGTCGTATCGCCGGACTCAAACTTCATGACCATCATCCGCACCGATATAGATGCCGTAGACACCACGGCGCCATTACAGGGTAATGGTGTTGCGGTCCGTGTAACAGCGCCGTAAGCAACAAACCGCCTGCCCTTTGCAGTATGGCAAAGGTAGAGAAGTCACGAAGTGACCGCTCTCCGCGCAGGAGGGCCGTCCAGCAGGGTAACAAGAAACTACAATTCGAATAATTAAAATAAGAGAGAAGCCATCCGCAAAGGATGGCTTCTCTTATTTTCGTCTGCACTGACAAGGGTAGGAATTACTCTCCCGCAGCAGCTCCGACCAGGATAATCGGCAGAGTCGGTGTCGCCGCCCCGCCTTCATCCTCCACGGTTACGCCGAACGCCTTGGCCTCGACGCCCTTAGGCAGCGGCGGCATAATCACATGGGCGTTTCCACGTGCATCCGGACGGAATGTACCCGCCGGAATCGGATTCTGCCCAGCGCCCGCCGGAATCAGCCAAAGCTCATACGTCTTCGAAGGCTGCAGCGGCTCCAGGTTCGTCGCGGTGAAGATCAGGGTTCCCTTGCTCGCAACGTAAGTCGCTCTGCCTTGCGGAACCGCTGGTGGCGCGCCCTTCACATTCAGCGTCACACGCAGTGCAGAGCTGTCGGTCATCGCATCAAGAACCTGCCGCGCCGCAGCTTGATCTGCGGTCAGATGATCGATCCTGCTGCTCTGCTCCGTTACAGCGCTGCGCAGCGTCTCACGTTCCTTGTAGAGATCGCCCGCTGTAACAGCGAGCCCGGCGGCAACAGCCCAGCCAACCCACGGCAATACCTTGCCTGCAAATCCTCGTTTCGGTTCTTCTTCGATCGCATAGAGGCTTCCCGGCGCGTGTCCAAACTCGTCATTAGTACTTCGAGCAGCCACATCTTCGACGGGGCGATCGATCGGAATCGCCTTCTTCTCGCGTCCAATCTGCTTCATCAACCGCTCGCGTGCCTGTGCAGACGGGGATTGCATCTCCACCGTGTGTGCATACATAGCCAGATCGCCCTGAATCTCAGCCAACTCTCGCCTCGCGTCCTCGGACTGTTCCACGTAAGCGGCAACCTCTGCCATCTCTTCCGCTGGAAGCAGCTGCATGGCAAACAACGCTAGATCTTCTGAAGTAATACGCCGCGGCTCGCTCATGCTGGGAACGCCTTTCTCAGCGAGGTCAGCGCGCTGCGGATTCTTGTTTTCACTGTCCCTAGTGGATCGCCCGTCATCTCTGC
>Ga0302231_10002142_pt1 | contig 11533 bp, 9 predicted proteins | sample II_Palsa_N2_2_FD_193522 | JGI IMG/M metagenome (GOLD analysis project Ga0302231, IMG submission 193522) | Peat permafrost microbial communities from Stordalen Mire near Abisko, Sweden - II_Palsa_N2_2 | ecosystem: Environmental > Terrestrial > Soil > Palsa > Peat permafrost | place: Sweden...
GCGGTGGTGGTGAACCTGAACATCGACGCGGTCGAAGCGCCGGAAACCGTGTTCTGGGTCGATCCGATCCACAAGCATCCGCACGAACACTAAGCCAGGCGGCGAAGCACCGGTAAGGATGTCGCCACCGCAGCGGTTCATCTGCCGGTGCATCGGCAAGTGTTATACGACGCCGTGCTCGCCCGCGGCGCAGGGCGTCCGAGCGTTGTCACGGTGATACAGGTTGGCCCTTTAAAGCGCGTCAACTCAAGCCTCAGCGGCCGCAGACGTTCCGAACCGCGGCCCAATCGCTTACACTGAAACCGCTTTTCGCCATCGCGATACCGTCGCCCCTGCCGTGCGCAAGCCGCGCGGCACCTATCAGAACGGACTGGACGCCCCATCGATGAAGACTCCCGCGGATCGACTCCTCGCGCTCGAAACTGCACGCCGCAGTGCCGATCACTACGGCAACCATGCGATCGACGAATTCCTCGCCGGCCGCTTGTCGCGCCGCGAGTTGCTGCGCTACGCCAGCGTGATTGGACTTTCGCTCGCCGGCGGCGGCCTCTTCGCTACCCCGCAGGCACGCGCACAAGGCACCCCCGGCGCCGCGAACGCGACTATTCGCGTCGCGCATCTGACGCCGACCGGAGCGATTGACCCGCTAACAGTCGGCGATGCCGGCGGTCTCGCACTGCTCGTTCAGACCGGAGAATTCCTGATCGACGACGATGGCGAGCACCTGGTCCTCAAGCCAGCGCTCGCGCTGTCGTGGAAGCCGAATGACAAGGGCGATGTCTGGACCTTCAAGCTGCGTCCGAACGTGAAGTTCAACGACGGCCAGCCGTTCACGGCGAAAGATGTCGTTGCCACCTTCGACCGCCTGGCCGACCCGGCAAGCGGCTCGGCGGCGCTCTCCGTGCTGAAGGGCGTGCTGTCCAAGGGCGGCGCTCAGGTCGTCGACGATCATACGGTCGCGTTTCACCTCGACGCGCCGAACGGCAACTTCCCGTACTACGTTTCCTCGGACAATTACAACGCCATCGTGCTGCCGGCCAGCTATGCGGGCAATTACGAAAAGAGCTTCATCGGCACCGGTCCGTTCAAGCTTGAAAAATACACGCCGAAAGTCGGCGCTTCGTTCGTACGTAATCCCGACTACTGGGGTGCCAAGGCCTTACCCGAACGCGTGCAGTTTTCGTTCTACGCCGACGAACAGGCCCAGATTCTCGCGCTGCAAGGACGCCAGGCCGACGTGATGGGCACGTTCACCGTGCAGGGCGGCATAGGCCTCATGAACAACCCCGAGTTCAAGACGATCGGCGTGAAGTCGAGCGCACATCGCCAGATCCACATGCGCAACGACGATCCGCTTTTCAAGGACAAGCGTGTGCGCCAGGCGCTGGCGCTGTCGCTCGATCGCGACGTGATCGTGCGCGGCCTGTTTCGCGGCAAGGCGCAGGTCGGCAACGACAGCCCGTTCGCGCCGGTGTTTCCGTCGTCCGATGCGGGCGTGCCGCAACGCAAGATCGACGTTGCCAAAGCGAAGCAACTGCTCGCGCAGGCGGGTGTGGCCAACGGTTTCGATGTGACGCTCACCACGGAAAAGTACATGGAGATTCCCGATCTCGCGGTGGTCGTGCAAAACGCGGCCAAGGCGATCGGCGTACGCATCAATCTGAAGGTGGAAAGCCAGTCGCTCTACTACGGCGCGGCCACGCCCGGCAAATCGGACTGGCTCGACTCGCCGCTCGGCATCACCGACTACGGCCATCGCGGTGTGCCAAACGTGTTCCTGAACGCACCGTTGACGAGCAACGGAACGTGGAACGCGGCGCACTTCAAGAACCCTCAGTACGACCAACTGGTCGCGCAATTTGTCGCGGCGGTCGATATCACGTCGCAACGCAAACTCTCCGGCCAGATTCAAACGCTGTTGCTCGACGAGACACCCGTGATCATTCCGTTCTTCTACGACCAACTGATTGCGATGCGCTCTGGCGTCAACGGGATGCGCTTTACTGCGCTCGCGCAGCTGTACTTCGACCGTGTGACGCTCAGTGCCTGAGCGCGGTGTGTGTCGCTCCTAGCTAACCATGTCGACTGCGCTCACGCCCTCCACCCCTCGCGTTAGCAAAGGCAACGCGGGACGGGTTGCGCGTTTTCTCGCGACGCGTCTTGCGTTGTCGTTGATCACGCTGTGGCTGCTCTCGGTGATCGTATTCGCGGGCGGCCAGTTGCTGCCGGGCGACATTGGCCGTGCGATTCTCGGGCCACTCGCCGATGCGCGCGCGGTCGCCGCGCTCAATCACCAACTCGGCTCGGACCGCCCGCTATTGACCCAATACGTCGAGTGGATTACGCATTTCGTGCGTGGCGACATGGGCCTGTCGTACGCGTATCGCGAACCCGTTGGACCGTTCATCGCAGATGCTCTCGCGCATTCGGCGAAGCTCGGCCTGCTCGCCTTCATCGTGGTCGTGCCGTTGGGTATAGCAGGCGGCGTGTGGGCCGCGATGCACGCAGGGCGCTGGATCGATCGCACGATCAGCATCGCCGGTTTGTCGGCGACGGTCGTGCCGGAATTCGTCTCGTCGATCACGTTGATCCTGATCTTCGGCGTATGGTTGCGCTGGCTGCCAATCGAAGCCTCGTATCCTCCCGGTGCAGGCGTGCTCGAACAACTGAAGCATCTGATCCTGCCGGTGCTGCCGCTCGTGCTGGTGTTCTTCGGCTACATCGCCCGCATGGCGCGAGCCGGCACCGTCGAGGCGCTCGACGCCGATTACACGCGCACTGCCATTCTCAAGGGTCTGCCGCAGAGTGTCGTGATCTGGCGACACGTGCTGCGCAATGCGCTGCTGCCCACCATCACCGTTGCCGCTACGCAGCTCGGTTATATGATCGGCGGCCTCGTCGTGGTGGAGACGCTGTTCCACTATCAGGGCATCGGCTCGCTGATCTACAACGCCGCCAAGGCGAAGGACTTCCCGATGCTCGAAGCCGGCGTGCTGACGATCGGCGTCGTCTATACGGTAGCAAATCTCGCGGCCGATGCCTTGCAGGTGATGCTCAACCCGCGCCTGCGCGTGAGGAGCGGCGAATGAGTACGATTGTGCCTGGCACACCGGCTACGCCTGCCGTGCGCGAGCCCCGCTTCGACCAGTTGCGCGTGCTGCTGCGCTCGCCGACGTTCGTGGTCGGCGTGGTGATCGTCCTATGGTGGGTGGTCTGTGCAATTGGAGGACGCTGGATCGCACCGCTCGACGCCTACGCCTCCGACCCGCTCAACTCGCTAATGCCGCCCGACCACGCGCACTGGTTCGGCACCGATCAGCTCGGCCGCGACGTGTTCTCGCGCGTCATCGTCGGCGCTCGCGACATCCTCACTATTGCGCCGCTCGCCACGCTGCTCGGCACGGTGGCGGGCACGGCTCTCGGCCTCGTGGTCGGTTACTTCGAAGGCTGGGTCGACAATGTAGTGGGGCGCGCGATCGACGCCGTGCTGGCCCTGCCGCTCGTGATCGTCGCACTGCTTGCGCTCGCCGCCGTGGGAGCGTCGAACTTCACGGTGATCCTCGTGATCGGCATCACGTTCACGCCAATCACCGCTCGCACCGTGCGCGCCGCAGTGTTTGCCGAGCGCCATCTCGACTACGTCGCCGCGGCACAACTGCGCGGCGAGCGCGCGCCCTACATCATGTTTGCGGAGATTCTGCCGAACGTGCTGCCGCCGATCATCGTCGAAGCCACCGTGCGCCTCGGCTATGCGATTTTCGCGGTCGCGACGCTGTCGTTTCTGGGCTTCGGCATCCAGCCACCTTCTGCGGACTGGGGCCTCGCGTTGTCCGAGTCGTACACATTGATGGCAGGCGGCGCGTGGTGGACGGTCGTGTTCGACGCCGCTGCCATCGCCTCGCTGGTGGTCGGCGTGAACCTGATTGCCGATAGCGTGCAAGGCGTGCTCGACCGATGAACGGCCCCCCTCCCGCCTCGTTTCCCGCCTTCGGCGCCTCGAAGAGCGACCGCACCGACGCGCTGACACTGATCGGCCTCACCGTCACCTACCGGATCCGTGGACGTGACCGCGAAGTCTTGCACGACGTTTCGTTCCGCGTGCGGCGCGGCGAGGCGTATGGTCTGGTGGGCGAATCGGGTTGCGGCAAGTCAACCGTCGCAATGGCAGCGCTGCGCTATCTGCCGCGCAACGGCAAAGCGAAAGCGGGCAAGATCCTGATCGCCGGACAGGACGTGCAGGCGCTCGACGCCGATGCGTTGCGCACGATGCGCGCCACCGCGATCTCGATGGTCTACCAGGACCCGGGCCGCGCGCTGAATCCATCGATGACAATTGCGCGCCAGGTCGCCGAGGCCTTTGAAGCAGCGGGCGCCAGCCGCAGTGAGGCGCTGACGCGCACGCTGGAGATGCTGCGGCGTGTGCGCATCGCAGCGCCTGAACGGGTGATGGACAGTTATCCTCATCAATTGTCAGGCGGCATGCAGCAGCGCGTGGTGATCGCCATGGCTCTCGCATCGAACCCTGCCCTGCTGATTCTCGACGAACCCACTACCGGCCTGGATGCGACAGTGGAAGCCGAAGTGCTGGACCTCGTCGCGCAACTGCGCAAGGAACTCGGCACCGCGGTCCTCTTCATCAGCCACAATCTCGCGGTCATCGGGCGCATGTGCGAGCGTGTCGGCGTGCTGTATGCGGGGAGGCTCGTCGAAGAAGGCGCGACGCAAGACGTGTTTGCCCGGCCGCGCCATCCATACACGGTCGGCCTGCTGCGCTGCCTCCCCACCTCGGGACGCAGCAAGGAGCGCGAGCGGCTCGACACGATCGCGGGGCAACTGCCCTCGCCCGGCTCGGTCACGCAGGGTTGCATCTACGCAGACCGGTGCCGTCTCGCGGATGACCGCTGCCGCCGCGAGGCTCCGCCGCCGCATCGTGTTGCCGGTGCGCACGGCGATCAGATGTCGCGTTGCCACTATCACGAGCGGGCGATGGAATTGCCCCGTACCAGCACCGAAGCGGCCTCGCCTCAACCCGGCGCTGACAAAGACGCAACGCCTGCCGCCGCTCCAGCCCCTGGCGCGCTCGTGCTGCGCGCCGAACGGGTTTCGAAGACATTCCACGTGGGAGGCATCGCGCTGCGCGCAGTCGACGACGTCTCGCTCGATCTGGCCACCGGCGAGACCTTGGGCCTCGTCGGCGAATCGGGCAGCGGCAAGACGACGCTCGCCAAACTGATGCTCGGCCTGCTCGCACCCGACGCCGGCAGCCTCCTCGAACTCGACGGCAAACCGCTGCCCGCACGCGTCACGAGTCGCAACGACGAGCAGGTCAAATCGCTACAGATCGTGTTCCAGAATCCCGACTCGGCGCTCAACCGGTCGCATTCCGTGAGACGGCTGATAGGCCGCGCCCTCTCGCGGCTCGCAGCGTTGAGCGGACCGGCGCAGGACGAGCGGCTCGCAGCGTTGACGGCAGCCGTGCGCTTGCCGGATCGCTATCTCAGCTCCCGCACGCGGCAATTGTCGGGCGGCCTCAAACAGCGAGTTGCGATTGCCCGTGCGTTCGCGGGCGAGCCGCGCGTGGTGGTCTGCGACGAACCGACCTCCGCGCTCGACGTCTCCGTGCAGGCGTCGATCCTCAACCTGCTCGCCGATCTGCAACGCGAGCGCGGCGTGAGCTACGTGTTCATCTCGCACGATCTGCACGTGGTGCGTTATCTATCCGATCGCATCGCAGTGCTATACGTCGGACGGCTTCTGGAGATCGGGCCAGCCGCCGCGGTCTTCGACGGCCCACATCATCCGTATACCGAGGCGCTGCTGTCTTCGGCGCCGGCGCTCGACGCCGTCAATCGCGGCGAGCGCATTCGTCTGTCCGGCGAGATGCCGAGCCCGGCCTCACCGCCTTCGGGCTGCGTGTTCCACACACGCTGCCCGCGCAAGCTCGGCGCTGTCTGCGAGGAGCAGGATCCGCCTTTTGCCGACGCCGGCAGCGGGCATCGGATCCGCTGCCACATCCCCATCGATGAGCTGCGCAAGCTGCAGGCCGCGCCCCGCATCGTCGCCCAGCGCACGACCCCGGACGCGCCCTCAGGTGCAACCCCTGGCGAAGTTTAGCCCGCCACCTCCCGCGCGTTTCACGTCAGAAACGTTTTCCGTCGATTCCCGACATGACGCGTCACACCCATCACGAAGACGCCACATCGGACGGGCTTGAGCGGGCAGTGGCACGGATATCGCTATAAAGGGAGCGGTATCCGGCCCGCGTTGAACGATCCAGCCGCGTGCGCGATCCGTTGCGCTGACATCCATATGCATGGTTGGGTCCAGCGGCATGGCGCGCGCCGTCGACATCGCGCCCGGCAGACGAGCGGTCAACCGGCGTTTGCCGCTACGTGCGAGGGAGGGGGAATCAATCACGTGGACCGGAGCCACAAAGGATCGGCAGAACGGTGACAGCGTTTCGCGCACATCGCGTGCATTATGCATCGGCACGCGATGCGCAGAGCGACTCGGGGAGGCGATCAGGCTCGCAGATCGACAGGCCGCTCGCGTACCACACACGCTTGAGAGACGGCGGCGACGAGGAGCTGGCGTTTCGTCGGGAGAGAAGTGATGAAGACCAGAATATTAAATCAGTACTGCTACGGGATAGCCGGCGGTATGGCGATATTCGCCGCAGGCGCGGGATTACTTTCGACTCAAGTCGCGTACGCGGGCTCCAGCGAAGACGTTGCGAGGCTGACGGTTGCGGCCGGTGCTCCGTTGCCCGCGAGCGGCGCGGCGACCACGACGCAACTCACGCAGAGCGATCCGTCGGGAACCGGGGAGGCGGCTTATGGCGCCACTGCGGCTGAGGATGTCGCTACGGTCTTCGGTGGTCTGGAATGCCGTGGTACCGATGCGGGTCACTGCACAGCGCACGGCCGCAGCGGAGCTGCGAGTTCGGGCGGCAACACAGGTGCGGGTAGCGGCGCCGGTGCCGCAGCGGGCGCAGGGCCGAGTGGAAATGGGGCGGGCGCCGGCAAGGGTGGTGGAAGCGGAAGCAGCGGTGGTGGTAGCGGTAGCGGCCCAAGTGGCGGTGGCAGTGGTCCCGGCGGTGGTGGCAGTGGTCCCGGCAGTGGTGGTAGTGGACCCGGTGGTGGCGGTAGTGGTCCAGGCGGCGGCGGTAGCGGCCCGGGAGGCGGTGGTAGTGGTCCAGGCGGTGGCGGTAGCGGCCCGGGAGGCGGTGGTAGTGGCCCCGGCGGCGGTTTTGGTGGTGGCTTTGGCAGCGGTTGCGGTTGCGGCAGCGGTCCCAGCGGTGGGTTTGGCGGCTTCGGTGGCGGCTTCGGCGGAGGCCTTGGCGGAGGTTTCGGCAATGGCGGCCACGGAGGCAAGGGTGGAAGCGGCAGTGGCGGAGGTAGCGGAGGTAGCGGCGGGAATGGACGTTAGATCCAAGGAACGGCACCCCCGAGCCGTTCCTATCCCGCGGGCCGTGCTCCGTCGCGGCAGCCCTTCCCGGCGAGTGTAGGCGGTGGCGTCTCGATCCCCCGGTCGAGCGTCACCGCCACAGCCGGGAGCGAGTCATCAACGATTTCGTCAGCGACGCTGCTCAGGTGAACGAAGAATCGCTTAGGCGTATGCCAGCCGGAGTCACCGTATTCAGCCTGGTCCACCGGCGTCATGGCCGCACCTGATCACAGGAGGCCGGACTCGCGCCCGAACGAAAGGCGCTGCCAAATCCAAACCACGCTCAGAGCATCTCAAGCGGCCGTTTGCTTCGCGGCGGTTTGAAGTAAGCGTCGATGGCCGCGCGTTCGCCGGCGTCCAGTCGCAGTTCCAGCGCGCGCTGATTGTCGCGCACATGTTCGACGCTTCCTGCTTTCGGAATCGCGAACACGCCAGGCTGTTGCAGCACCCACGCGAGCGCCACCTGAAAGACCGAGACGCCACGCGCATCGGCAATGTCGTCGAGCGCCGAGCGTTTCGGCAGGCGCGCGTGATCCACGGGACTGTATGCCATCGCCGGCATGTCGTGAGCAGCAAGCCATGACAGCAGGTCGTATTCCGGCCCGCGCCGCGCGACGTTATAGAGAATCTGATTGGTCGCGCAGGCGTCGCCGCCCGGCACCGTCATCAGTTCATCCATATCGTCGGTGTCGAAGTTACTGACACCCCAATGACGAATCTTGCCGGCCTGCCGCAAGGCTTCGAAACCTGTAACCGTCTCTTCCAATGGCACCGAACCGCGCCAATGCAGCAGATACAGATCGAGGTGGTCAGTCTTCAACCGCTTCAGGCTCTTTTCGCAGGCCGTCTGCACGCCGCGCCGACTGGCGTTGTGCGGATAAACCTTGCTGACGAGGAACACGCGCTCGCGCAATCCGCCAAGCGCCTCGCCAAGCAGGCTTTCCGTCGCGCCGTCGCCGTACATCTCGGCGGTATCGACAAGCGTCATGCCGAGTTCGACGCCGGCGCGTATCGCCGCGATCTCCGCGGCGCGGCGCGCGGGCTGCTCGCCCATCTCCCAGGTGCCCTGGCCCAGCTTCGGTATGTGCTCGCCGTCAGGCAAGCTCACTGTGGCGATATCGATCGTCATGCGTTCTCCTTCGATTGCGGGCGACCGGCTGCGGAAGGCTGCGGACGGCTGTTTAAGGACAGCTGTTTAAGGACGGCCGGCTTCATACGACTGCGGACAGCGGGTTAAGGTCGCCCATTTCCGAGGGACCCCAGTTCTCACCAGTTTATCTGCTTGCAGATCGTCAAATCGCCCCCCAGGCAAAAGCCCGCTATAACACAGCGCGCCAATGTCATAGAATTGCCGCTTGCCCTTCTTGCGTCTGCCACATGAACTCTGCCTCGGAAGACCGTTGGCGCGATCTGCGCCCGGACCCGGAAAACGATACGCCACTTTATCTGCAACTCGCTCGCAAGCTCGGCAACGCGATTCATGAAAACCGCTGGAACGCAGGCGAGGCGCTACCGTCCGAGCGGGTGCTGTCCGACGCGCTCGGTGTGTCGCGGATCACCGCGCGCAAGGCAATTGCGCTCTTGGTCGAACAGGGGTTGATCCGCCGCACTCAGGGCGCGGGCAGCTTTATCACGCCACGCTATGAAGATCCGCTCTCACGCCTGTCGAGCTTCAGCGAAATGCTGCGGCGACGCGGCTTTAGTCCGAGCTCAGAATGGATCTCGCGCGAGATCCTGCCTGCCAATCGCGACGAGGTCATTCAACTGGGTTTGTCGCCGGCGGCGGCGGTGACGCGTCTGCGGCGCCTGCGCCTCGCGGACGGTATCGTGATGGCGGTTGAAAACTCGACGTTCCCGGCCGCAGTGATACCGGATCCGCAAGCCATCGGCGACTCGCTGTACAGCTATCTCGAGCAGCGCGGTCTCGGGATCGTGCGCGCACTGCAACATTTTCGCGCCGTCAACGCCAGCGACGAGATTGCGCAGCAGATGAGCATTGCGCCTAATGAGGCGCTGCTGCTGATCACGCGCGTCGGCTACACCGCCGATCAACGCGCGATCGAACTGACCGACACCTATTGCCGCAACGATTACTACGATTTCGTCGCCGAGTTGCGCAAGTAGCCGCTCACGCCCATAAATAGCGGGCTCATCAGGCCAGCCAGCTTGCTTCGTCGGTGCCGATCGGCACTGGCGGGCGGCCGAAAAACGGTGGCGTCTCCGACAGACGCTCGGCGGGCAACGTGCCACGCACACGGCCGAACGGCGAGTCCATAGTCTCCATGCAGTCCTGCAGATCTTCGGCGCCGACCTCGGGCGCACGCCAGCCGTCTTCGACCTGTCCCATCGATTGCAGCCAGCGCCCAGTCTGCGCGAGCGACAGGCGCACGTGCCAGCTCCCGCCTTCAGTGGCCCGGCGCGCGAGCGCGACCATCGCACCGAACGCCGCCAGATAGCCGGTCGCGTGATCGAGCGCCTGACACGGCAGATGCTTCGGTTCATCCGTGCCCGCCGCGCGGCTCTCGGTCCACGCAATGCCGCTCGCGGATTGCACGAGGCTGTCGAAGCCGCGTCGCTGCGCCCACGGCCCGGTGTGACCGTACGCGGAAATCGACACGTACACGATCCCAGGCCGCACCTGCGCCAGTGCTTCGGGCGTGAAACCGAACCCGGCGACCGCTCCCGGCCGGTAAGCCTGCTGGAATACATCGGCGTCGCCCACCAGCGCGCGCAACTGGTTGCGCCCAGCCTCACTACGCAGATCGACAATGGTGGAGCGCTTGCCGCGTCCGTTGTCGATCACGAGTGGCGCGATATTCGGCAAGTGCGGGCCGTTGACCAGCAGCACCTGCGCGCCATGCTGCGCAAGTGCGCGCCCCGCCACCGGACCCGCGATGATCCGCGACAGGTCGAGCACGCGCGCGCCCGCCAGTGGCCGGTCGGCGCCGCCACGCCCAGCCGGTTCGGGCGGCGCATCGCCGATACGCTTGATCTCGAAGAGCGGCAGATCGGCAATCGCCCGAGCCTGCTCGAGTGCTGCCCATTCGCGCGGCGAACGGATCAGTGCGGCACACAGGCCAGCGTCGGCGAGCGTCTGATCCAGCGCCGCGCCGTCCCAGCCGCGAATCGCCTCGGCTACCGCAGCGCGATCATTGGCGCAGCCCAGCACCTTCAGGATGCCGGCCAGATGATGCGGGAAGTTGGTGTGCAGCTGAATCCAACGACCGTCGCGCGTCGCGTAGAAACCCATCACCGGATCGCGCAAGGCGGGCGGCGGCCCGTCGTCGATGCGCAGATACCGCTCGCTGCGAAACGCGGCCAGCGCACGCCGCATGTCCACGTCGACGCGCTGCCGGCAACCGGTGCGCAGTCGGAAGCATTCGGCTGCGGCGAGACCCATCGCCGCGATCGTGGCGGTTGCGAGCGTGCCGACGCGGTACACGGAGGGCAGACCGGGGTCCTCGCCGGTCAGCGTGACGGCGTCGAGCGCCGCGGCATCGCAACCGGCCGCGGTCCAAAGATGATCGAGTGCGAGGTGAGGTGTCATAAGCGGGAGGCCCTTAAGCGGCGCGATGAAGTTGAAGGAGGAACTGACCCGAGTCTAAAATTCCACCCTCTCACAATCAATCTTGATTAAGATAATCAACATATATTGATTTCTCCGGTTTATTCACGTCCTTATACCCATGGCCACCACACTCACCGCCACCGAAGCGGCCGCGCTGCTCGGCGTCAGCGTGCCAACGCTCTATGCGTATGTGAGCCGCGGCATGCTGCATTCGTCACCGGATGCGCACGGCAAACACCGGCTCTACGATGCGGCCGAAGTGCGGCGGCTCGCGCGCCGCAAGGCAGACGGCAAGCGTGCCGGCAAGGTAGCTCAGAAAGTGCTCGACTGGGGTGTGCCGGTGCTCGAGTCGTCAATCACGTTGATTGCGGACGGCCGCCTGCTTTATCGCGGCCACGACGCCGTCGAGCTGGCACGCACGGCATCGCTCGAAGAAGTCGCGGCGCTGTTGTGGGAGTGCAGCCCGCGGCGTCTTGCCGAAGCGCCGCCGGCGCCGCGTGGCGCGGCGCAATGGGCCGC
>Ga0302231_10002143_pt1 | contig 11532 bp, 9 predicted proteins | sample II_Palsa_N2_2_FD_193522 | JGI IMG/M metagenome (GOLD analysis project Ga0302231, IMG submission 193522) | Peat permafrost microbial communities from Stordalen Mire near Abisko, Sweden - II_Palsa_N2_2 | ecosystem: Environmental > Terrestrial > Soil > Palsa > Peat permafrost | place: Sweden...
CTTCACCGGTGACGAGTACGGCGATCCGCTCGCCATGCCACATGGCACGCAGTTGCTCGAGCGCCTCGACCTGCTCGATCGGCGAGAGCGTGAGCGTCGGGTACGAGCGCAAAAACTTTGCACGGTACGCATACAACCCGATATGCCGGTAGACCGTGGCGGGTGCAGGCGGTGTGGGCATTGCGGCGACGTCCGGCCAGTGCGGCTGATACGCGTCGCGAGCCCAGGGAATCGGCGCGCGCGAGAAGTACAGCGCAACGCCACGCGCGTCGAGCACGACCTTGACGACGTTCGGATTGAAGATTTCGGCCGGGTCGGTGATCGGGTGCGCCGCGGTTGCGATGGCACAGCCCTGGCTCGCAGCGAGGTGCGACGCAACGCCGCACACCAGCGCGGGATCGATCAGCGGTTCGTCGCCCTGCACGTTGACGACGATCGTGTCGTCGCTCCAGCCGTAATGCGCGGCGACTTCGGCAAGACGGTCCGTGCCCGACGGATGATCGGCACGCGTCAGCATGGCTTCGATGCCGTGTTCGCGTGCGACGTCGAGGACCGACTGCGCATCCGATGCGATCAACACGTGTTGTGCACCCGAGGCCAGCGCGCGTTCTGCGACGCGCACGACCATCGGCTTGCCGCCGATATCGGCGAGCGGCTTGTTGGGCAGACGGGTCGAGGCGAGCCGTGCCGGCACGACAGCAATGAACGGCGGGGCAGCAGGGACGGTGGACGTGGGTTGAGTCATGGGAAACGCGGCGGCAAAACCGGAAAATGCGCCGAACAAGGGGCGCAAAGAAGGCGCCGAAGAGGACGCGGAACGGGACGCACCTTAGCTAAGGCGCGCGCAGAAAAAGCAACGAAGCGGACCGAATGGCCCAGTCCGTCAGGGCTACGGCATCAAGCCCCAGGCGCCGGATGCAAAGGCTCGACCAGGGTGCCTTCAACCGTTTGACGCGCTTCGTCCACCAGCATCACGGGAATGCCGTCGCGGATCGGATACGCCAGCTTGTCTGCATTGCAGATGAGCTCCTGCGCCGGACGATCGTAGCTGAGCGGGCCCTTGCAGATCGGGCAGACGAGAATTTCAAGCAGGCGAGCGTCCACGGACTTTCTCCACAACTAATTCGATGAGGCGATGATCGAGCGCAGCTTCAACGGGGACGACCCAGATGCGCGCATCGTGCCAGGCCCCCAATTTTACCGCATCCTTTTCGGTGATCAGGATCGCATCTGCGTCGACATCGGCGAATGGATTGCTGCTGAACGCATAGTGGTCCGGCAACGCGCGGGTCTCGGGCTTTACGCCCGCGGCGCGCAAGGTTGCGAAGAAGCGCTCCGGCGAGCCGATACCGGCCGCGGCCAGCACGCGATCGCCGCTGAACTGCGCGAGCGGCCGGCGCAGCGCCGGGTTGCCGAGATGCCAAGCGTCAGCCGGCGTGAGCGAGAGCGCGAAGGTGTTGGGCCAGGGCGGCAGCGTGCGTTTGTACGGACTGTTGATCAGAGTGGCGTCGCGGCGGCGCGACAGCGGCTCGCGCAACGGTCCGGCCGGCAACAGGAAGCCATTGCCGCCCAGGCGATGGTCGAACACCACCAGTTCGGCGTCGCGGGCGAGGCGGTAGTGCTGCAGACCGTCGTCGCTGACGATCACGTCGACCTCGGGATGCGCCGTGCATAACGCCTGCGCCGCCGCCACCCGGTCAGGACAGACCCAGACCGGCGCACCGGTGCGGCGAGCGATCAGCAACGGCTCGTCGCCGGCATCCTGCGGTGCCGAGGTCGCCGTGACGGGCGTAGGCCGGTTGACCCGAGCGCCATAGCCGCGCGACACGACGCCGGGCTGGAAGCCCGCGACGCGTAGCGCTTCGACAAGCGCAATGACCGTGGGAGTCTTACCGGTCCCGCCGACCGTCACATTGCCCACCACTACGACTGGCACGCCGACGCGGACCACCTTTAACCAGCCGAGCGCAAAGGCCGTGCGACGCGCCGCGGCGATCGTGCCGAAGATGCAGGCAAACGGCAACATGGCCCAGGCAAGCGGGCCGCGCTGTTGCCATTCGCGTGCGAGGCGCGTTTCGAGTTGGTGCTTGACCTCGCTCATGAGGCCAACGCCGGTGTGCGCAGCAATCGCAACTGCGGCACCGGTTCAGGTGACGCGATACACGGGACAGGTATCAACGCGTTTCTCCGGGCGGGACGAACAGGACAGGGTATAGCGAGCGCCGCATCGGTGGCGTGTCGCTCATGATGCCCTTAAAACCCGGCACTCTAGCGCGCGAGCGTCGTGCGCCGCAAGTCGCCCGGGCCACAAGCGACCGCCCGATAGCCGCAGGACTGGCCTCCACAGCCTGTGGATAACTTTGTGGAGAACTCGCCTTCGCCGACGCTGGGAGGGCCATTCGGCGCGGGTCTTGTCGGCATGCATTGGTATATATGAGATATAAATGCTTTATAAATCAAAAGGTTAAATCGACATTACGGGGCTCCGCAAGCATCCTTACAAGGCCTTTCACGTTTCTCCCGACATGTGGACACTTTTAACAATTCGTACAACGCGCTGGACGTGATTGGCCGCTCGGTCTATCGTCTGTCCGGCCTGTCATCCCTATTCATCGCATGAACTCCGAAAGTCCTTTTTCGTCTTCGGGCGCGCCCGGTGGCGACGTCGTTGTGCCGGTGTCGGCGCTCAATCGTGCCATCAGCACGATGCTCGAACGCTCTTTTCCGCTCATCTGGGTGGCGGGGGAAGTGTCGAATTTCACGCGCGCGGCGAGCGGTCACTGGTATTTTTCGATCAAGGATGCGCAGGCGCAGATGCGCTGCGTGATGTTCCGCGGCCGTGCGCAGCACGCCGAGTTCACGCCGCGCGAAGGTGACCGGATCGAAGTGCGGGCGCTTGTCACGATGTACGAACCGCGCGGCGAATTGCAACTGAACGTCGAAGCGGTGCGCCGTACCGGGCAAGGGCGGCTTTACGAAGCGTTCCTGAAACTCAAGGCGCAACTCGAAGCGGAGGGGTTGTTTGCCGCGGAGCGCAAGCGGCCGTTGCCGACGCATCCGCGGGCAATTGGTATCGTCACTTCATTACAGGCCGCGGCGTTGCGCGACGTGTTGACCACATTGTTGCGCCGTGCGCCGCATATCCCGGTGATCGTGTATCCGGCGCCGGTGCAGGGCGTGGGCGTCAGCGCGAAACTGGCGGCGATGGTCGAGACGGCTAATGCGCGGCGCGAGGTCGACGTGCTGATTGTGTGCCGCGGCGGCGGCTCGATTGAAGACCTGTGGGCCTTCAACGAGGAAGTGCTGGCGCGGGCGATTGCCGAAAGCCGCGTGCCGGTGGTGAGCGGTGTCGGCCACGAAACCGACTTCACGATTGCCGATTTCGCTGCGGACGTGCGCGCGCCGACACCGACCGGCGCCGCTGAGCTTGTCAGTCCGCAACGCGTGCTGTTGTTGCGCGATCTCGACCACCGGCATGCCACGCTCGCACGCGGCTTTGGCCGCATGATGGAGCGGCGTGCGCAACAACTCGACTGGCTCGCACGCCGGCTGGTCTCGCCATCCGAGCGGCTCGCGCGGCAACGCACACACTTACAGCAACTCAGTGTGCGTCTTGGATCAGCGGGTGCGCGTCCAGTGCGCGATGCTCGAGCGCGGTTTTCGCTGCTGCAGATGCGCTGGCAGCGCTGGCGTCCGGATCCCGCCGCGCACCGTGCTGCGTTGAACGCACTTGCGCAGCGGCTCGACGGCGCAGCGTTGCGCCAGCATGAACGGCACACAGCGCGCGTGGCAACGCTGGCCGCGCGCCTTGAGGTGCTGAGTCCACAACGCACGCTAGAGCGTGGCTACGCGGCTGTGCTCGACGCGCAGAATGGTCGCGCGCTGCGGGCGCCGGCCGCGCTGAAACCTGGGCGTCATCTGACGGTGCATCTTGCAGAGGGTGCTGCGGACATTACGCTGGCTGATGTACAGGCACGCCTGTCCGACGACTTCTGACGTTCGTCCGTCGACGTACTTTTGACCGTGGCACGCGCATTGCGTGAGCACTAGTTACGGTTGTCCTGGCGGCTTTCTGACGCATATCCGACATAAAGGCCGTTGGTTTGCGGGGTTATTCCAAGTCGCCTACAATCGAGTGCTCTACAGCGTTATCCTCAGACTGACCCCCCACACACAGATAGAAGGAAAGCACCATGGAACATACGCTCCCGCCGCTGCCGTTTGCAAAGAACGCACTCGCTCCGAACATGTCGGAAGAGACGCTCGAGTATCACTACGGCAAGCACCACCAGACCTATGTGACTAACCTGAACAATCTGATCAAGGGCACGGAGTTCGAGAACCTGTCGCTCGAAGAGATCGTCAAGAAGGCATCAGGTGGCGTCTTCAACAACGCCGCGCAAGTGTGGAACCACACGTTCTTCTGGAACAGCCTGTCGCCGCAAGGTGGTGGTGCACCGAAGGGCGCGCTCGCCGACGCGATCAACGCGAAGTGGGGTTCCTACGACAAGTTCAAGGAAGAGTTTGCCAAGACCGCAGTCGGCACGTTCGGCTCGGGCTGGGCATGGCTAGTGAAGAAAGCGGACGGCTCGCTCGACCTCGTGTCGACCAGCAACGCTGCTACGCCTTTGACCACGGACGCTAAGGCACTGCTGACGATCGACGTGTGGGAACACGCGTACTACATCGACTATCGCAACGCTCGTCCGAAGTTCCTCGAAGCCTACTGGAACATCGTGAACTGGGACTTTGCAGCGAAGAATTTCGCGTAAGGTTTCATTCAGTCGGTGTGGTGCAGCCGCCCGGTGTGAACTGACAGTTTGCAAAGTCCGGCAATCGCGACACCGCGATTATAGTTTGAGCCGTTAGTGACAATAAAAGCCCTCCACTGTGAGGGCTTTCTGCTTTTCGGGCGTGACAATTTCCCCTTCGTTTATTCCTGGTGGTCGTCCCGGCCACATCTGTAGCGTCAACCCGGTTTAACCCTCTCGCACGCAGCCGTTTAGAGCGCCATGGCCTCCCATCGCGGCTCCCCGCCAGCATGCATCTTCTGCAAGCTCCTCATGAAAAGAATGCAATGGCTTTGTGGGTGTAATTGACTTCAAATTAGCACGCCCATTCTATTTTAGACCTGCCCGGCATCACGGCCGGGACGGACACACTGAATCTGAGAGAAAGATCGTGCACACCTTATTGGCCAAATGGGGTGGAGACAGCGGTCGGGTTGTACTGCAGAGATGCAATCAAGTCCGCAACAAGCGGCTATCAAAAATGAGGAGACATGCATGCGTTTGATCAGTCAGGGTATTTGCGGGGCCACGCTGGTTCTCGCCGCAGGCAGCGCAGTGGCGGCGGACTCGAGTGTGACGTTGTACGGCGTGGCCGATACGTTTATTCAATACCTCGACAACGGCGGTAATCATTCGTTTTCCGAACGAAGTGGCGGCGCGGCGGGCTCGCAGTTTGGCCTCAAGGGCAACGAGGATCTCGGCGGAGGCCTGTCCGCGCAATTCGATGTCGAAACCGGCTTTAACCTGAACAACGGCACGTTTTTCGCCGATACGACTTCGCTGTTCTATCGGCAGGCATGGGTTGGCCTGAACCATTCAACGTATGGCTCGCTGACGTTCGGCCGGCAGTACGAGCCCAGTTTTCGCGTGGTGTATCCGACCGATCCGTTTCGCGTGAACGAGATCCTCTCGCCGTTCTCGGCGGACGTGCTCGCCGTCGACAAGAAAACGCTCTCGACGCAGTACGACTCGGGCCGCGCCAGCAACTCCGTGCTTTATCAGTCGCCGAACCTCGGCGGTGTGCAGCTCTACGGCATGTACGCGTTCGCGGCCACCGTGACCCAGCCGGTGCCGGCGACCACCGGCAATATGCTCAACCTCGGCGCGACTTATACGGGTTATGGCTTGTATGCCGGTCTCTCGTATGTGAATCAGCATCCGGGGCAGGAGACGATTGCAGGCTTGCCGACTGCGCTGACCTTGCTCAGCACCGAGCACTTCATCGGCGCGCTCGCTTACCGGGTGGGTATTGTGAACTTCCAGTTCAACTATTCGTATCGGCGCGCGCAAGATCCGTCTGCCCGGTCTCTCGCAGCGGTGCTCGGCACGGCGCATTCGCTCAGCATCGCCGAGTTGGGTGCCACGATCCAGGCTACGGCTGCGGATACGATCGAGATCGCGGCTTTGCAGCGCAACGTGCGCGGCGCGCATGACAACACGCCGGGCTTCGAGATCGGCGCCGACCACTCGATCTCGAAGCGCACGAGCTTTTATATCCGCGCGGGCTATATGAAGAACAACGGTACCTCGACCGTCAGCTGGCCGGGCATCACGGTGAGCGACCCCGGCACCAACCAGGTTCTCGCCACGGTGGGCATGACGCACCGCTTCTGAGGATTGATTGCCTTCAACCGGACGCTTTGCGTCCGGTTGAAGGCTTTCTTATGAGGTAGCCGCGGCCTTGCGTGGCCGACGGCTGCGCGTCGTGGATTTACGCGCGGTCTTTGCGGCCGCTGGTGCTTCCTCCGCAGCCTGAGCGGGTACCTCCTCGCGAGGCGCTTCGCTTGCGGCTGCAGGTGCGGCGTCGTGCGATTCCGGCGCGGCCTTCTTCGTTTTTCTGGCCGCAGTCTTGCGGCTGCCGCGTCCCTTGCGAGGTGTCTCCGGAGTACCTTCCTCACTCGCTTGTACAGCCGCTTCCGGTTCCGGTGTGGCGTCGAATGTGAATAACCCGGGTTGGGCCGCTGGTTCCGCTTGCTGCTCGTCCGGCTCGTCGTAGGCGAAAGGTGATCTGCCGCCGTGGTTGAAGTAAGTGTCCTCCGATTCCTGCGGCACGGTCTCCGTTTCGTCGTGACTAGCCGCCGGTTCTGCGAGTACCGCTGCCGGCGCGTCGCGTTGCGTCTTCCGATTGCCGCGCCCGCGGCGGCGCGGGTCCTGCTTGTGACCGCTGTCTCCCTGCTGCGCGGCGTGTGCCGGTTCCGCAGCCGCCGGCTCTTGCGTCTGCTCCGCCGTCTCGCCGATGGATTCGCTGAGCGTCGTAACGACATTGCTGCGATACACGTACGCACCCGACTTCTCGTCGCGGCCGAACTCGAGCAGACCGCGCGCTTGTGCCTCTTCAAGCAGATTGCCGAACGCGCGGAAGCCGTAATAAGTTTCGTTGAAATCGGGCTTGCGGCGCTTGATGGCGTTTTTCAGCACCGAGGCCCAGATCTTGCCGCTGTCGCCGCGTTCCGAGGCGAGCGCATCGAAGGTCTGCACCGCGATTTCCACCGCTTTGGTCCGGCGCGTTTCGAGGTCTTCCTTGGGACGCTTCTCTTCATTCGGCGCGCGCTTGGCGGCAGCGGTCGGCTGTTGTGCCGGACGCGCCGTCTCGCGCTTGACGACGGTTCGCTGACTTTCGCGCACGAGGTCGTCGTAGAAAATGAATTCGTCGCAGTTCGCGATGAGCAGGTCGGAGGTGGATTGTTGAACCCCCACCCCGATCACCTGTTTCGCGTTTTCGCGCAGCTTCGAAACCAGCGGCGAAAAATCGGAGTCGCCGCTGATGATGACGAAGGTGTTGACGTGCGATTTGGTATAGCAGAGATCGAGCGCATCGACGACGAGACGAATGTCCGCCGAATTCTTGCCCGACTGGCGCACGTGCGGAATCTCGATCAGCTCGAAGTTGGCCTCGTGCATCGTGCCCTTGAAGCTTTTGTAGCGCTCCCAGTCGCAGTACGCCTTCTTGACGACGATGCTGCCCTTGAGCAGCAGGCGTTCGAGCACCAGCTTGATGTCGAATTTCTCGTACTTCGCATCGCGTACGCCGAGGGCGACGTTTTCGAAGTCGCAGAACAGCGCCATGCTGATGGTTTCGTTGGATGACGCCATGTATTTCTCCAATGAGGCGACCGTCAAACTCGACGGATCGCGCCCATGATAGCGTCCCTGCGACCGGCTACGAGTTTTCTGTCTGCTGGCGAGTCTGCAGCACGTCGTCGATCAGCCCATAGGTCTTCGCCTCCGCCGCGGACATAAAGTTGTCCCGGTCGGTATCCTTGACGACGTCCTCGATGCTGCGGCCGGTGTGTTCGGCCATGATCGCGTTCAGGCGCTCACGCTGATACAGGACCTCGCGCGCCTGAATCTCGATGTCGGCTGCGGTGCCCTGGCTGCCGCCGGAGGGCTGGTGGATCATGATCCGCGCGTTCGGCAGCGCGTAGCGCTTGCCGCGCTGGCCGGCGGTCAGCAGAAACGTGCCCATGCTTGCCGCGAAACCTGTGCAGAGCGTCGACACTTCCGGCTTGATGAACTGCATGGTGTCGTAGATGGCCAGCCCGTCATAGACCGAGCCGCCCGGCGAATTGATGTAAAAAGAAATATCCTTGTCAGGGTTCTCGGATTCGAGAAACAGCAACTGCGCCACAATCAGGCTCGCGGACTGCTCGTTGACTGGACCGACGAGAAACACAATCCGCTCTCGCAGCAGTCGCGAAAAGATGTCGTAGGCGCGCTCGCCGCGTCCGGACTGTTCGATGACGGTCGGCACGAGGCCGAGGCCGTTGAGGGACGGGTAGGTGGGATGCATGTGCGCCTCGTTAGCTTGGGTTAAATTGGATCAGATTGAATGAGCTTGAGTGAGTGGCCAGTCCCGCACCGCCGCTGCGGACGCGAGTGACTCTCCCCATGACGAGGGCGGCCGCCCCGGTGTGACACAAATATTTTTGCGCCGGCCTGTCACATCGAACGGCGCTCGAACGTCTGGATATGGAAGGTGCGGGTTGCGGCGGCCATGCCGCGGTGCTGGCGTGGCCGAGCCCGCGCGGTGTTGTACATGCCGTAGTACGCGCAAACAAGCAGTCCATGTTTATGGGAGCAGCACGCATGTCCGAACCCACCGTCGACAAGTCATCCGCCTTCGAAGCCGCCCGCGCGCGACTCGTTGCGCTGGCGTACCGCATGCTGGGCAGCCGCGCCGAGGCGGAAGACGTAGTGCAGGACGTCTGGCTGAAGTGGCATCTCGCCGATACGCGCGAGGTGCGCACGCCGGCGGCATGGCTGACCACGCTTACCGCGCGCCTCGCGATTGACCGACTGCGTCATCTGCAACGGGAGCGCAGCGTCCAGGCCACCGGCTGGCTGCCCGAACCGTGGCTCGATGAATTGGCGCCGTCTGCGGAGGAACTGGCATTGCGCTCGGCGGAGATGTCGTACGGGCTGATGCTGTTGCTCGAACGGCTCAAGCCCGATGAGCGGGCCGCCTTCGTGTTGCACGAGGCGTTCGACTGCGACTACGCGGAGATTGCGAGGATCCTCGAGCGTACGCCGGCGGCTTGCCGGCAGATCGTGCATCGGGCGAAAGCCCGCTTGCAGCGCGAAGGTGCGCCGCTACGGCGACCTGATCCGGTGCAACATGCACGGCTCGTCGAGCGCCTGCGAACGGCGTTGGAAGCGCAGGATCGAGCGGGTTTGCTACAGCTCTTTAGTGACGCGCCGGAGATTGTCAGCGATGCGCCGGTCCAGGTGAACGAACCGGTGGTTGCGGTGACGGATTGGGTGGACGCGCTGACGTCGCTAGCTGCGGCAGCGACGGTGACGAACGCAATGCAAGAGAGGGGAGAGGTGCGAGCGCTGCAACAGTTGCAGAGAGGATATGCGGCAACGACGGTACAGGCAGAATGCCTGTCGATCGACGGTGCCCCGGGCGTGGCGCTCATGCTAGATGGCGAGATTACCGCGCTGCTCGATGTCTCGAGCAGCGGCGGCCGGATCGTGACGCTGCGTATTGTCACGCGCGCCGCGCATCTTCAGACCGTGCGCCGCAATTTCGGTTTACCGGCCGTCCTGCAGATACTTAACGAAATCCGCCGGCACGCATGGCTTTCACCGCAACGCGCTTCAATTGCGGTGTGCGGCGACTTCCCAGTTGATATCGACGCATAGCACCTGCATACCGCGCGGTGTCTGAGCGGCAATCGATGCGGTCACACACAGGTGCGCTTCGTTGATCGAAAGATAAGGCGGCGTGAGATGCACCTGACCCGGCGTGCGCATCGCACCGATGAAATACGGTCGACGCTCCCAGCTCGCGCCTTCCGAATGCAGCAACGGACGGAAACGCTTGGCCCGTTGCGATGCGCGTCCTGGCGGCAACACGTTGTCGCCGATCTGCCGTCCCGAGCCGTCCAGCACGAAACAGCGCGCGGTTTCACCGAGCGCGAGCAGCGGCGCCGTGGCCTTAGCGACTGATTCACCGGCCACCAGCATCGCGCTCGCGGTTTCGAGCGCTTTGGCATACGGCGCAAGCCGGGCCGCCTGGGCCCGTTCGCGTGCGCCGACCCGTTCGCGCAACGCGGCCGACAACGCATCCATCAAACCGGCCGCTGCCTGCGGCTGCACCGGCTCGACGCTTGGTCCGGCGAAATAGGCGCCTTGCACAAAATCCACGTTGCATTCGAGCGCAATCAGCGCGTCGCGCTCGGTGGACAAGCCGCCCATCAGCACCAGCTGTCCCGACTCGTGCAGCAGCGACACGAGCCCCGGCAGCACGCGCTCGATATGCGAATGCTCGCTTGCCTGCGCCAAGATGCAGCGGTCGAGCGTGACGATATCGGGCCGCAGGTTCCAGACGCGGTCGATATTCGAGTGTTTGGCGCCGAAGCCGTCCAGCGCGATCAGAAAGCCCGATTTGCGCAGCGCGTCGACGATCTCGGCGAAACGTGTGGTCTCGCCGCCGGCCTGCTCCGACACCTCCAGCACCACGCGTTGCGGCGGCAGGCCTAGAGCCTTGAGGCCGGCCAGCAGCGCGTCGCCGTAGCTGGTATCCATCAGCGCGGCCGGATGCAGGCTCAGGAAGAGCCACTCGTCGTGGCTCTCGAACGCGTTGAAGTTGCCCAGATGCAGCGATTCGGCGAGCCGTCCGAGTTCGAGCAGATCGCCGCGCCGCGCGGCCTGGGTGAACACTTCGTGCGACGGCACCTGCTTGGCATGTTCGTCGTGAGCGCGCAGCGAGGCGTGATAGCCGATGGCGCGCCGGTGCGATACGGAAAACACCGGCTGGAACACGCTGAACACCGTGTAGCCGCCGTACAGGACGGTGCGCCGGGAGCCTTCGTCGCCCGCCATCGGGCGTGGGGGCTGGAAGCCGGGAGGATCGAGTTCGATCATGCTCATCATGTGTCAGTCGTGTGAAGGATGGCGGCGCAGTGGCACGCCTAAGCGGCCAGTTTACAGGATAGGCGAGCAAGAACCATGCGCGCGGGGGAATTAGCCTTCCAGCGTTGCCGAGGGCTCATTGTGCGCCGTGAGGTGCGTTGCGGCTACGCCGCGCACAGTCGTGGTGCGCCGCGCGCCCCGTCGCGGGTCGAACGCGGAGCCGTGCAGACCGTTGCCAGGCGGCCATGCGGGCCACCTGGCGCCGAGCGTTTTCAGGTCCGCTCGGACGGGTCGGTTTTCTTCGCTGTGCGACGGATGTCGGCCGCCAGTTGCGCAAAGATCCACGACGAGCAGGCGGTCATGATGCCGACGCACAGGAACGTCG
>Ga0302231_10002145_pt1 | contig 11526 bp, 9 predicted proteins | sample II_Palsa_N2_2_FD_193522 | JGI IMG/M metagenome (GOLD analysis project Ga0302231, IMG submission 193522) | Peat permafrost microbial communities from Stordalen Mire near Abisko, Sweden - II_Palsa_N2_2 | ecosystem: Environmental > Terrestrial > Soil > Palsa > Peat permafrost | place: Sweden...
ACCGGCGTCTTTACGCCAGTCGGTCCAAGTCGCTGACGCAAATCAGGCGTCAGAGCAGCTTTTCGATATCGCTGGAAAGCGCATCCGGCTTCGTCACCGAGCCGAACCGCGTAATCACGGTTCCCTCCTTGTCGACCAGGAACTTCGTAAAGTTCCACTTGATGCCTTCAGTTCCCAGCACGCCCGGCGCTTCCTCGGTCAGATAACGAAATAGCGGATGCGCATTCGCACCGTTCACGTCGATCTTCGCAAACATGGGGAACGTGACGCCGTAGTTCTGCTCGCAAAAGCTGCCAATTTGGGTTGCATCGCCTGGTTCCTGCTTGCCGAACTGGTTGCACGGAAAGCCCAGCACCGCAAAGCCGCGATCCGCATAACGCTCGTACAACTCCTGCAAACCCTTGTACTGCGGCGTAAATCCGCATTCGCTTGCGGTGTTCACGATCAACAGCACCTTGCCCTGATAGTTTTCCATGCTGACGGTTTCACCGCCGAGGGTTTCCGCCGAAAACGAGTAGATAGGGTTCATTCGATGCTCCGCTTGAAAAAATCCAGTCTAAGCGAAACGCAGGTTAAAAAACATCCGACCAAACGGCTAACGGTGCACCAACGTCAATGAGCCGGCGGCGACTACCCGCGCCAGTCTAAAATAGCGTTTTCCCGTACATGTCTGGGTCTCCACGCCGTGATTCGCTTCAACCAGTTCAGCCTTGCCCGCGGCACCAAACCGCTCTTCGAACAGACCACGTTCGCGCTTAATCCTGGCGAAAAGGCGGGCCTCATCGGCGCTAACGGCGCGGGCAAGTCCACGCTCTTCTCCGTGCTGCGCGGCGATCTGCACTCGGACGGTGGCGATTTTTCGATGCCGCCGTCGTGGCAAATCGCGCATGTCGCGCAGGAAACGCCGGCCGTGGACCGCACCGCGCTCGACTACACGCTTGACGGCGACACGCAATTACGGCGCATCGAAGCACGGATTGCGGCGGCATCGGCGGCCCACGATGGCGCCGCTGAAGCCGAAGCACACGCCGCGTTCGCCGACGCCGACGGGTACACCGCGCCTGCCCGCGCCGAAACCCTGCTGATCGGCCTGGGGTTCACGCTCGCGCAAACACAGGACCCCGTGACAAGTTTCTCCGGCGGCTGGCGCATGCGCCTGAACCTGGCGCAGGCGCTGATGTGCCGCTCGGACCTGCTGCTGCTGGACGAACCTACGAACCACCTGGATCTCGATGCGATCATCTGGCTGGAAGACTGGCTGCATCGCTATCCGGGAACGCTGATCGTGATCTCGCATGATCGCGAATTCCTCGATTCCGTCTGCAACGTCACGCTGCATCTGGAGAACCGGCAGATCAAGCGTTACGGCGGCAATTACAGCCAGTTCGAAATCCTGCGCGCGCAACAAATCGCGTTGCAGCAAAGCGCGTATGTGAAGCAGCAAAAGACGGTGGAGCATCTGCAAAGCTTCATCAACCGTTTCAAGGCGCAGGCTACCAAAGCGAAGCAGGCGCAAAGCCGCGTGAAGGCGCTGGAACGCATGGAACTCATCGCGCCGGCGCATGCTTCTTCGCCTTTCACGTTCGAGTTCCGCACGCCCGATGCCGCGCCGAACCCCATGATGGTGATGGAATCCGTGCGCTGTGGGTATCACACGGAAGCCGGTGAAGTACCCATCGTGGAAGGCGTCACGCTGTCCATTCAGAATGGTCAGCGAATCGGCTTGCTGGGTGCGAACGGACAAGGGAAATCGACGCTCATCAAGACGTTGGCAGGCACGCTTGAAGCGTTGAGCGGCACGGTGCGCGAGGGCAAGGGCTTGCGGATCGGCTATTTCGCGCAGCATCAACTCGAAACGCTGCGTCCCCAGGACTCGGCGCTAGAGCATGTCGCCCGGCTCGCGCCCGACACACGCGAACAGGAATTACGCGATTTCCTCGGTGGCTTCAATTTTTCCGGCGAAATGGCGACCGCGAAGATCGCGCCGTTTTCCGGGGGGGAAAAGGCCCGGCTCGCGCTTGCGCTGATTATCTGGCAAAAGCCCAATTTGCTGCTGCTCGACGAACCGACGAACCATCTGGATCTCGAAACGCGTCATGCGCTGACCATGGCGCTTGCGCAGTTCGAAGGCACATTAATCCTGGTGTCGCACGATCGCCATTTGCTGCGTGCCACCACGGATAACTTCATGCTCGTGGCTAAACATCGGTTGCAGCCCTTTGACGGCGATCTCGACGATTATCGCGACTGGCTGCTGCAACACGCGGCCGAGCAGCGGGCTGCTGCCAAGGAGATGGGTGGCAATGGCAATGGTGGATTAGCGGACGACTCGCTGGAATCGGGGCAGAACCGCAAAGAGCAGCGTCGCCTGGAGGCACAAGAGCGGCAGAAACTCTCGCATTTGAAAAAACCGCTGCAATCGCGGATTTCGAAGATCGAGAAGGAGATGGACAAGCTGAATGCCGAGAAAGCGCAGCTTGATATTTTCGTGGCCGACGCCGCCAGTTACGAGCCCGCCATGAAGACGAAACTCACGGAATCGATTCGCCGTCAGGCCGATGTGAACGGTCGACTAGAAGTGCTGGAAGCGCAATGGCTCGAGGCGCACGAGGAACTGGAGCAGATTGGCTGAAAGCCCGCCGTTCGCCCCGCCCTAACTAGCGTCGCGGCAACGTTTGCCGCGGCATTCCTTCGTCATCGACCAGTACGTGTTTGCGTCCCTTCACGTGGCGCCGAATGGTCGCTACCACTTCATCTTCGGTCACGTCTTCGGCCACTACGCGACGCGATATCTGCCCTTCCGCATCGATCCACTCGACAATCCGGCAACCGCCGCCCCATGGCTGCTGGATGGGCGCGGATACACGGCAGCCGCGCAGATGGAATGTTGGGCGAGACAAAGTTTGATCTGCGTGTTTCAAGGCGTAGTCCTTTTTCCTTTTCCGCTCGTATCCGGGTTTGTCGCGATACAAGGATAGAAAAAGGACGCCCCGCGTGGGTTACATGAACCTCGCGGTTTTTTACACGACATTACTAAGGGACGGATCGACGACGCCCTCGCAACCTGACCCCGGCACGCTGCTAAGCAGCTTCAGGCGAGCGACCGCACGCGATCGATCGCCTCGTCAATCCGATCGACTGCGATCACTTCCAGCCCGTCGATAGGTTGCTTCGGCGCATTCGCCTTTGGAATCAGCGCGATAGAAAAGCCCAGTTTCGCGGCTTCCTTCAGGCGGTCCTGACCCCGCGGCGACGGTCTGATTTCACCTGCCAGCCCTACTTCACCGAACACGATCAGACCCTTGGGCAGCGCCTTGTTACGCATCGACGAATGGATCGCGAGCAATACAGCCAGATCGGCCGCGGGTTCCGTGATCTTCACGCCGCCCACCGCGTTCAGGAATACGTCCTGATCGAAGCACGCAATGCCCGCATGCCTATGTAATACGGCCAGCAGCAATGCGAGCCGGTTCTGCTCCAACCCTACGGCGAGACGGCGCGGATTCGGGACATGGGCGGTATCGACAAGCGCCTGCACTTCCACCAATAGCGGCCGCGAACCCTCCTGCGTCACCAGCACGCACGAACCTGGCACGCTCTGCTCATGCTGCGATAAAAACAGCGCCGATGGATTCGCCACGCCCCGCAAGCCGCGCTCGGTCATTGCGAATACGCCGAGTTCATTCACCGCGCCGAAGCGGTTCTTGAACGCGCGAACGAGCCGGAACGATGAGTGGGTGTCGCCTTCAAAGTACAGCACCGTGTCCACGATGTGTTCGAGCACGCGCGGCCCAGCGAGATTGCCTTCCTTCGTCACGTGCCCGACCATGATGATGGCCGTGCCCGTCTGCTTCGCGATCCGCGTGAGTTGCGCCGCGCATTCACGCACCTGCGCGACCGATCCAGGCGCCGAGGTCAGCGCTTCGGAATAAACAGTCTGGATTGAATCGATGACCGCGACTTCCGGCCGCTCTGTATCGATAGTCGCCTGGATTCGTTCAAGCTGGATTTCCGCCAGCAAACGCAAATCAGGCGCGGCTTTGCCCGGTTCGCCGAGCAGGCCGAGCCGCTGCGCACGCAATGCGATCTGCGCGCCGGACTCTTCGCCGCTGATATAAAGCGCGGGCCGCTCACGGGCGATCTCCGCCAGCGATTGCAGCAGCAGCGTGGATTTTCCGATGCCCGGATCGCCGCCGATCAGCACCACGCCACCGGCCACCAGGCCGCCGCCCAGCACCCGGTCGAATTCACCAATACCCGTGGTAAAGCGCGGCACGTCCGACGCTTCGATCTCGGACAAGCGCTGCACCGGAGAGGTCTTCGCGAGTGCTTGAAAGCGATGCGCCGAGGGCGTCTCCGCCACCGACTCGACCAGCGTGTTCCACGTTCCGCATGCGGGACATTGACCTTGCCATTTCGGCGCCTGGCCGCCGCATTCGGTACATACGTACAGTGTCTTGACCTTCGCTACTTTCGCCACTCGCCTTCCTGAATTCCGTCGTTATTGCGTCGTTACACATCCAAACAACCACAGCGACCGCGCTCTACTCTGCCCGCATCGGCACGCGCGGCGCAACCGCGCACATCAACTCATATCCGATCGTGCCGCACGCAGCCGCCACGTCGTCAATAGGCAGCTTCGCGCCCCACAATTCCACCGGCGTACCGATTCCCGCGGTCGGAACCGGGGTCAGGTCGACCGTCAGCATGTCCATCGAAACACGGCCGACAATCCGCGTCGCTACGCCATCGACGATAACCGGTGTTCCTTCAGGCGCCACTCGAGGATAACCGTCCGCATAACCGCACGCCACTACGCCGATCCGCATAGGACCTGTCGCTGAGAAGACCGAGCCGTAGCCGACCGAGTGACCCGCCGGCACCGTCTGCACCCCGATCAACTCGGACGCAAGCGTCATGGCGGGCTTCAATCCAGTGGTGGCTATATCGGCCGTTTTGCCCGAAGGCGAAGCGCCGTACAAAATGATGCCGGGCCGCACCCAGTCGAAATGCGCCGCCGCATGCCACAGCGTGGCCGCGGAATTGGCGAGGCTGCGCGCGCCCGCAATGCCTTCGGCACCGCGCTCGAACGCTTCGAGTTGATGATCAATACCGCGCGGACCGTCGGCATCGGAGAAATGCGTCATCAGCGTGATCTGGCCGATGCCCTACACTGCCCGCGCCCGTTCCCACGCTGCCCGGAAACGCTCCGGCGTATAACCGAGCCGGTTCATGCCGGTGTTCATTTTGAGCTGGATATTGACCGGCTTCGACAGTCGCGCCATTTCCAGCATCCGCAACTGTTCATCGCAATGCACTGCCGTAGTCAGGCTGTAGCGATCGATCACGTCGATATCCGTCGGGCGGAAAAAACCTTCCAGCAACAGGATAGGACCGGCCCAACCTAGTTCACGCAACTTAACTGCTTCTTCAAGGTCAAGAAGACCGAAGCCGTCCGTTGCGCGCAATCCGGGGAACGCTCGCGCCACACCATGGCCATATGCATTGGCCTTGACCACGGCCCATATCTTGGATTTCGGCGCATGACGGCGTGCGACGGCGAGATTGCTGGCAAGTGCGGCGGTGTGGATCGTGGCGGATATCGGGCGCGGCATGGGAGGTCGGTTGGAAAAGACAGGTGATTATGCAAGAGCGGGACCGCAGCTTGACGGTTGCCTGAGGTTACCTGAAGGCTGCGTTGCTAACCCGGCACGGAGGCGGCCGATCGTGCCCTATTCATGATCTCTCGAAGCGTGATCTATCGAAAACGACCGGCCGCTTGGAGTTGATCAGCCGGGGATGGATCATTGCATCTGATGGCCGTTTAGTAAGAGACCGTGCACACGGTGATAAATTCGAAAATAACCGATTTGGCGAGTCAATAGCTGAATCAGTACCCGAATCAATACCTTATCGCTACCTTGCAGACCGGTGACATTCGGGCCTGAACGTCTGCGAATTGTCATGCAGGTTACTGCTAGTCAGAATGCGCCTATTTTCGTGTTATAAAGCCGTGCACACAACCCATTTCGAACAGAAATTGCCTGAACGGGAGCCTGAGCGCAAACCCGGACGCGAGAGACGAGCGCGCCGTGTGCGAGCGGGGCGGATTACCCGCAGTGCGGACTAGCATCGGATCAGATGAAAAAAGGTTTTTACACCATCATGGCCGCGCAGTTTTTCTCGTCGCTGGCCGACAACGCCCTTCTGATCGCTGCGATCGCACTGCTGAAAGATCTTCACGCTCCGAACTGGATGACGCCGCTGCTCAAGCTGTTTTTTGTGCTGTCATACGTAGTTCTGGCCGCTTTCGTCGGTGCCTTCGCAGACTCGAGACCGAAGGGCCACGTGATGTTCGTCACCAACTCGATCAAGGTCGTCGGCTGCCTGACGATGCTGGTCGGTGCGCATCCGTTGCTCGCCTATGGCATTGTCGGGTTCGGCGCCGCTGCGTATTCGCCCGCGAAATACGGCATTCTCACCGAGCTGTTGCCGGCTGACCGGCTGGTCGCGGCGAACGGCTGGATCGAGGGCACGACGGTAGGTTCGATCATCCTGGGCACCGTCATGGGCGGTGCGTTGATCAGTCCGCACATTGCCTCGCACATTCTTCAGTTGCACATTCCGAAGGTCGATACCCCTGCCGAAGGCGCCATGCTCGTGATCGTGCTCATGTACATTGTCGCGGCCATCTTCAATCTGCGGATTCCCGACACGGGCGCGCGTTATCCGAAGCAGGAACATCGGCCGATCAAACTGATCACCGATTTCGCCGATTGTTTCAACGCGCTCTGGAACGACAAGCTCGGCCAGATCTCGCTTGCCGTGACCACGCTGTTCTGGGGCGCGGGCGCGACGCTGCAGTTCATCGTGCTCAAATGGGCGGAAGTGTCGCTCGGCATGTCGTTGTCCGAGGCCGCCATTTTGCAGGCGATCATCGCGGTCGGCGTCGCGGTCGGCGCTATTCTCGCGGCCGCCCGCGTGCCGCTGAAGAAGTCGCTTTCCGTGCTGCCGGTCGGCATCATGATGGGCGTTGCGGTGATGCTGCTCGCGTTCTATTCGAAGCATCTGTTTCCCGTGCACTGGGGCATCTATTTCGGCCGGATGCATATTCCGGGTTATTTGATCGTCGCGTATATCTTCCTGATGATCGTGGGCGGCCTGTCGGGCTTTTTCGTGGTGCCAATGAATGCGCTGCTGCAGCATCGCGGCCACGTGCTGTTGTCGGCGGGTCACTCTATTGCAGTGCAAAACTTCAACGAGAACCTCTCGGTGCTCGTGATGTTGTGCCTGTACGCAGTGCTCGTCTGGCTCGACGTGCCGATTCAATTCGTGATCGTGCTGTTCGGCACCTTCGTCTGCCTGATGATGTACTTTGTCATGCGGCGGCATCAGGCGAATCAGCGGGCCTTCGATTCGGTCGCGCTGATCGGCGAATCACGTCATTGAGACGTCATTGAGCGGTGGCCAGGGCGTGTGGATCACCCCTGGCCGAACCAGACCAAAGCCTGAGGCCACACTGGGCACTCAGCCGCCCGGCGCGCGATAATCCCGCTTATCACCATTTTCTTTACACCCTGCCCATGCTCGCCGCCGATCTCTATTCGTTCGCCGTGCGCGTGCGCGAACGCGCGCCGCTCGTCCACTGCCTGACGAATCTCGTTGTCACGAACTTCACGGCGAACGTGCTGCTCGCGCTGGGCGCCGCACCCGCAATGGTCATCGCCCGCGAGGAAGTGGGTGAATTCGTGCCGCTGGCCAACGCGGTATCGGTGAATCTCGGCACGCTCGACTTGCCGCAAAGCAAGGCGATTCGCGCCGCCGTCGAGGCCGCCCATCGCGCGCACAAACCGTGGGTACTCGATCCCGTCGCGGTCGGCCCGCTGAGTTTTCGCACGGCATTCGCGTTCGATCTGCTCGATGCACATCCGACCGTGATTCGCGGCAACGCGTCGGAGATCATCAGCTTGTCGGGTGGCGAATCGAGCGCACGCGGCGTCGACAGCACTGCTTTCGCCGAAGCCGCGCTCGACGCAGCCCAACTTCTCGCGCTGAATACAGGCGCTGTTGTCGCCGTCACCGGTCAAACCGATTACGTCACCGACGGCCGCCGGACGATCGCGCTCTCGAACGGATCGCCGTTGATGACACGCGTGACCGGCGTGGGCTGTGCGCTATCAGCGACGGTCGCGGCATTTGTGGGCGGTGCCGATCACGATGACCGCTGGGCCGCGACAGTCGCCGCTATCGCCTATTCGAGCATCGCGGGCGAATTGGCATCGCGCGACGCCGCATTGCCCGGCAGTTTCGCGGTCGCGTATCTCGACAGGTTGGCATCGCTCGATGCCAACCTGTTCGCCGCCACGCTCGTGTCTCGCGACGTGGCATCCGGCGCGTGATGAAGCTCGAATGATCCCTCGCATGGACCTTGATCTCGCGCTGTATCTCGTCCTCGATCCCGTCCAGTGCGGCGGCCATGCACGCGCGCTCGATGTCACGCGGGCGGCGCTCGCTGGCGGCGTCACGATCGTGCAACTGCGCGCGCCCGAATGGCACAAACGCGCGTGGCTTGAGCTTGCGCTCGATCTGTTGCCGCTTACGCGCCGGTATGGCGTGCCGCTCATCATCAATGACCATCTGGATGTCGCGCTCGCAGCTGGCGCCGATGGCGTGCATATCGGCCAGAACGACTTGCCGCCGGATGTCGCCAGGAAGCTGCTTGGGGCACAGGCGCTGATCGGGCTGTCGGTATCGGATGCGCTGCAGGTCGATCATGCCAACACACTAGGCGCCATGATCGATTACGTCGGCGTGGGGCCGGTATTCGATACGCCGACCAAGCCGGACGCATCGGCGGCATGCGGTATCGACGGCCTCGGCGCGTTGTGTGCCCGCTCTCTTCATCAGACGGTGGCGATCGGCGGAATCCAGCTGCACAACGCCGCCGCTGTCAAACGCGTGGGGCCGGGCGGTATCGCGGTGGTATCCGCGATCTGCACCGCTGTCGACCCGCAACTCGCCGCACGGCAATTGCACGAAGCCTCTTGAATCCTCTTGAAGACCATGACCCATCCGATCCCCAACGTCCTCACCATCGCCGGTTCCGATTCCGGCGGCGGCGCGGGCATCCAGGCCGACCTCAAGGCGTTCTCGGCGCTCGGCGCTTACGGGTTGTCCGTTATCACTGCTCTCACCGCGCAGAACACGCGCGGCGTGACGGCTATTCATACGCCCGACGCGTCGTTCGTCTCCGCTCAGCTTGACGCCGTTTTCGACGACATCCGCATCGATGCCGTGAAGATCGGCATGCTCGCCAATGCCGATGTAGTGCGCGCGGTAGCGGCGGCGTTGCGTCGATATCGGCCGGTGCATGTGGTGCTTGATACCGTGATGATTTCCAAGAGCAATCACGCTTTGCTTGCGCCGGATGCAGTGGCGGCGTTGCGCGAAGAACTGCTGCCGCTCGCGACGCTGGTCACACCAAATTTGCCGGAAGCGGCTGCGTTGCTGAACGTGGCGTCAGCCCAAGATGAAGACGCAATGGTGCGCCAGGGCGAAGCGCTGCGAGCATTGGGCGCGCGGGCAGTGTTGATGAAAGGCGGCCATTTGAGTTCCGCCGATAGCCCCGACTGGCTGATCGAGGACAGCGGATCGCTGCGGCTTGGCGGGCCGCGCGTGCCGGTGAAGAACACGCATGGGACGGGGTGCACGTTGTCGTCGTCGATTGCGGCGCTGCTGCCCCAACGTGACTCGCTCACTGCCGCTACCGCCGACGCCAAGCTTTATCTGACCGGCGCGATTGAACAGAGCACGCGGCTGGAAGTCGGGCACGGAGTTGGCCCGGTGCATCATTTTTTCAGGTGGTGGTGAGGTCAGGTTTGCTACGCGTGAGCTCGACCGGGTCAAGCATGCCTAAGTCGCGAAGTCAGTCGCGAAGTCAGTCGCGAAGTCCGCGGCGCGCGCCGGCCATTCATCGGGCACGATAAAACCGCGCGAGTGCTCGCGCCAAACATCGCCGGTCGAGGAGTCGTGGCCGTCGTAGCGCTCGTAGCGCTCGTAGCGCGCGACCATGATCGGCGACGACAGCGTTGCTACGCGCTCAGACAAAACCGCCGTCTGCTCAACCAGCGCATCCCCCTCTTGCGCCGATAAAATTCGTTCTGCCATCCATCCCAATCTCGGCAACGAAGCAAACAGTCCATCGGCCTTCGAGTCCCGCCACTCCGACGCCGTTTTCCACCAGCCTCGCAGATGATCGCCGGCAAGTTCGGGTGGCGGGTTCGACACGAGACTGCGATTGAGACCGTCATCGCGATAAAACAAGCGCCCTTTGACGAACATCTCGGCGCGCCACGGACCTTCGAAACCGAGCGTCACGAACTCATCGCGCGCACTCAGACCCAACTGATGATTCAAGAGCCTCGCGTGCTTCAGGTCGAAGCGATCCTGCAGATTCGGACCGACGTAGTGAGCTAGCGTCGCGGCCCCCTTACCCTCGCCGATGTGCAGATAAAACTTCACCGCGAGTTCCCAGTGCAGCCGATCGCCACGCACGTTCTCCAACAGGAAGTCGACTTCGCCGAGCGTACGTTCAGCCGTGCGCAATGGAATGTTCGCCGCGATCAGCCGCGCGTGCGGGCCATGTGTGAGGAAGTATTCGAGCAACGCTTCGGCGTAGAAGCCGAGCCGCGTCAGCGACGGTTTGTGAACCTGCGCGTGGAGCGCCGCGGGGTCGCGATCGAGCGCAGCGAGCCAGACGAGCGCGGCTTCGCGCTCTATCTCGGTTGCGGTGGGACGAGCGAGCGGCGCGCCCGCGTGCGAAGCGCTCAGCAAGTCCGGCGAGAACAACAGCCACGCGAGATCCCGAACAGCGGGATCGTGGAATGGCGTGATCGTGTCCGCAGCCGTCACGGGCCGTCTGCCGCCTGCAGCGACTTGCGATAAGTAGCCTGGGCAAGACACAGATCGGCCCATGCCTTGGCTTTATCGGGGAGACTGCGCAACAAGTAGGCTGGGTGATACGTGACGATGACCGGCAAACATTGATAGTCGTGCACCCGTCCCCGCAGCGACGCAATGCTCGCCTCCGTCTTAAGCAGGCTCTGTGCGGCAAACCGTCCAAGCGCAACAATCAGCTTGGGTTTGACCAGCTCGACCTGCCGCTTCAGATAGGGCTCGCAGCGCGCGACTTCATCGAGTTCCGGATTGCGGTTACCGGGCGGGCGGCACTTGATCACGTTCGCAATGAAGACGTTGTCCTCACGCGATAACGCCACCGCGTGCAGCATGCTGTCGAGCAACTTGCCCGCCTGGCCGACGAACGGCTCGCCCAGCTTGTCCTCGTTCTCACCGGGTGCTTCTCCGATCAGCATCCAGTCCGCGTCCCGGTCACCCACGCCGAACACCGAGTTCGTGCGACGCTCGCACAAGCGGCAGCGTTCGCACACGGCGACCCGAGCGGCCAGCGTGTCCCAATCGAGGGTCGCGATATCGGCGGCCGTGTCGTCGATGGTGTCCGAAGCCGCA
>Ga0302231_10002168_pt1 | contig 11443 bp, 16 predicted proteins | sample II_Palsa_N2_2_FD_193522 | JGI IMG/M metagenome (GOLD analysis project Ga0302231, IMG submission 193522) | Peat permafrost microbial communities from Stordalen Mire near Abisko, Sweden - II_Palsa_N2_2 | ecosystem: Environmental > Terrestrial > Soil > Palsa > Peat permafrost | place: Sweden...
CGGTACCATTTGGCCACCAACGCCAGAGATGACGCGCGTGCCCGCCGAGTCTGCGCACACCTGCCCCGTCAGGTCGATCTCCACGGCCGAGTTGATCGCGACCACGCGCGGGTTCTGCTTGATGATTGCCGGGTCGTTCACAAAGGACGCCGGCGCCATGCGGATGAGCGGGTTGTCGTCCACAAAGTCGTACAGCTCCTTGTTGCCGCACAGGAACGACGCGACGATGTGGCCCGGCGCGACCTTTTTGAGGCTGTTGGTGACGACGCCGCGGCGCACCAGGTCCACGACCCCGTTGGCAAACATCTCCGTGTGGATGCCCAGGTTCTTGTGGCCGGTGAGCGAGGCCAGGACGGCATCGGGGATGTTTCCGATGCCCATTTGCAGCGTCGAGCCGTCCTCGATGAGCGAGGCCACGTTGGCGCCGATGCGCTGGACGACCGTGTCGACGCCGTGCGGGGCGCCGCTGTTGGTGACGGGGAGCGGGGCGTCGTGGCGGACGAGGTAGTCCATGTTGCTCGTGTGGATGAGCCCGCTGCCGTGCGTCCGTGGCATGTGCGCGTTGACCTGTGCGATGACGACCTGTGCGTGCTGCACGGCCTCGACGGCGATGTCCACCGAGGTGCCCAGGGAGCAGTAGCCGTGCTTGTCCGGGGGCGAGACCGAGACCAGGGCGACGTCCACGGGGAACCGCGGCGGTACGTTGTGCTGCTGCGGGCGGAACAGCTGCGCGATCTCGGAGAGGAAGATGGGCACGGCATCGCTGGTCCCCTGGGCCACGGCGGCGCGCTGGTTGGCGCCCACGAAGAAGTTGGTCGTGTGGAAGGCGTGGGCGTACTGGGGCAGCGAGTAGGACGTGTTGCCCTCGACGTGGATGTGGCACAGCTCCACGTTGCGCAGCGTGGCGGCCCCGCGCTGCTGCTGGTCGTCCACCAGGCCCACCATGCAGTCCACCAGGTGCTGGGGGAACGCGGACGTGCCGTGGATAAACACATGGGAGCCGCTGGTGATGGCGGCGGCAACGGCGGCGGGGCCCGTGGAGGGCCGGGCGAGACGGTGGCCGGCGGAGGGGAGCAGTGTGGGCACGGAGGCCGCCGCCGCGGATGCAGTGGTCGTGCTGGTGTGGAAGAGGCGGCCGAAGCGCGTCATCGCTCTGGCGACGTAAGTGGGTTTCTATTAAAGGGGGGAGGATTTTGTATTCCAGAGGGGATCCGCGGCGGAGAAGAGAGGGAGGGAGGGAGGGAGGGAGGGAGGGAGAACACAGCACAGCGGTGTACGTAGTTGGACTGGGGACAACAAACAAACAAACAACGACCCGGCAAAAAATGAGACACCATTTTAGTAGAGTGCACGCCGCACGCGTTCCACGGCAAAAAGACAAAGGAAAAGGTGCCGTTGTTGCCTTAATGGACCCCTCGTCTGCCTCGTCCGTGCCGTTGGCGTTGCTGGGCGAGCAGCAGGCGCACAAGAAGCGCAAGAAGGAGCCGCAGTACAAGGAGGAGGACCTTGCGTTCGTGGGGATGGTGCTGGGTGACGAAGCAGCCGGTGCCAATCCCTCAACGGCCAAGGACGAAGACGACCAAGCGGAGGAGGAGGAGGAGGACGACGACGACGACGACGGTTACGGTGGTGACGGTGGCAGTGGCGGCGGCGGCGCCGGCGAGGAGGAGGCGGACCGGCTGTACTGTCTGTGCAGGATGCCAGAGGATCCCAACGATCCCTACATGGTGCAGTGCGATCGCTGCCAGGAGTGGTACCACCTCAGCTGCATCGGCATCTCGATGGCAGCAGCGAAACGGATGCCCGAGTATATCTGCAAGGAGTGTCAGCTGGACATTGGTAACTTGGTTGTTCTTGTTTTTGTTTTCTCTGATTTAGTGTGCAGCATCGGGACAAGCAAACATGTTCAACCTCAGGCCCAAGACCATCCGCGATCGACGCGAGCAGGCGCGGCGGGCGATGGTGCGCAAGCGGTCCAATGAGATTAGCAAGCAGCTCAAGCTGAAAGACGTCAACGTAAACTGGCTCCCAGCTAACTATAAACGAGCTAAACATGTCTGTCTGTGTCACAGCCTGCAGACATGGACGAGGACGACGAGCCACAGGGCCCCAAGCCCCCAGCCGAGCCCCTGCGACCCCTGGGCGTCGATGACGGACAGTGGGCCAAGATGCAGGCCGAGTTCATGCTGCAGCAGCTCATGTCTGGTGCCGGCCCCGTGCCAACCCCCGCGCAACAGCCCTCTGCGGCCAAGAAGCGGCCCAGTCAGAGCGGCGATGCCCACAAGAAGCGGGCCAAGCCGTCGACATCGGCATCAGCGGCAGCATCAGCCGTCGCAGCGGCGGCGGCAAAGGCAAAGGCAAAGGCGGCCGGCAACCCAGAGGCCCGTGAGGAGACGCGTAAGTTTATCGTGCAGGCGTTGAAGGAGGCGCTGGAGATCCACTGGCCGCCCGGGAGCGACACTGTCGAGACGTCGCCGTTGCAGCTGGCGGACGCGATCGAGCTGGCCATGTTTGCCGAGTACGCAGAGTCGTCCCAGGGCGTTCGCAAGGTCGGGCAAGAGTACAAAGGTAAAAAAAAAATAATAATAAATAATTATTTAATATTTTTTTTTCTGCGTGGTAGCCAAATATCGATCGCTGCTGTTCAACCTGCGCGATGCTAAAAACGTCAAGCTGCGAGAGCGAGTGATCCTTGGGGAACTCGTGCCGAGCACGCTGGTCAAGCTGACCCCCGATGAGCTGGCCAACGACGAGCTGGCCAACTGGCGCGCCGAGGAGATCCGCCGCATCGCTCGCGAGTCGCAGATGTCGCGCATGATGAACAAGGACGGGCCCATCGTCATGTCGACCAAGAAGGGCGAGGAGATCATCCAGCCCGCAACGGCGCCCGTGATCGTGCCCACGACCGTCCCCAAGGAGTTTGTCTCTGTGGCCGACATCGAGCCAGAACCAACCGCCAAGCACGGCACCGCGAACGGCAGCAGTGGCGACGGCGGCTCTATTGCTAGTGGCTCCTCTAGTTTTGGTCCTTCTGTTTCCTCTGTCTCTTCTGCTTCTGCCTCTAGTGTGTCCCCTTTTGCTGTTCCTGATCCAGCTCTCCCGTCTGCGACGACGACGACGACAACAACAACAACGACGGTTGCGCCCACACCCACGCTGACGGCAGTGTCGCGGCCGATCACGTCCTTTACGCACATCATCGGTGGTACGTTTTTTTGCGTCGCTTATTCTTTTGTCACTAATACGTATTCTCCTAGATGTCGACGATGCACCCAAATCGTTTGAGGAATTCGAGGCCACGTCCAAGTCGCGCCGTCCAAGCGGTGCCGCCAGGGGGGTGCTTGACAAGGGCCGCTCGTCGCCCTCCTCCTCCAACAACAACAGCGCCAGCCATTCGCTGCTGCCCCCCGTTGTCTTCCCTGGCTCGATCGCGCTGGAGCAGCTGCCCGAGGTCCGCTTCAACGCGCACTGCATCGACGGGCTCGCCACGCCCGACATGGGCTGGCCCGGCATCTTTGGCGTGACCACGACGGGCGAGGTGCACATTGTGCCGCAGGGGCGCATCGACGTGGCCAAGGCCAACGACTACCTGGGCAAGATCAAGGCCTCTACCTCGACCGCACGCGAGATCCGCGTGCTGCGGTTGACGCCTCCCTCGGCCAGCGACGAGCCCGCGTTCCTCAAGGTGGCCCAGTACTATGACCAGCACCAGCGCTTCGGGGTCATGAAGCCGGCGTACGGCAAGGTGCACCCGTCCGTCAAGGACTTTTACCTCGTGACGGTGCGCAAGAACGGGCCGCTGCCCGTGTACATCTCCCGATCGCGGTTCACCCACTTTACCCAGCTGGTGGACGAGCAGCACCTCGCCGATCGCTCCCTGGCTGGCTCGCAGGACCTCACGCTGGTCCTTGTCATCGTGCGTCACAACGAGGGGCCCAGCAAGCACCACCACAGCCGGGCCGATGCGACGCCAGAGTACGGCCGTGGATCCCCGGCCCAGCGGACCCCGCAGCCCCAGTACTCGCAAACACCACCGACGTACTATGCCACTCCGCTGCAGCAGGCGCCGCCGCCGCCACCACCACCACCACCAGCAGCAGCAGCAGCAGCACCGCCATCGGTACCGTCAGCGCCACCGACCTGGGCACCGCCACCGCCATCCCAGTTTGCCCCGGCCCCGTGGACCTCGGCTAATCAACAGCAGTACAGTCTGGCCCCTTGGGCGCGACAGGATTTCGCTCCTGCTGCGCCTGTTCATCCACCACCGCCGCCGCCAGTACCGCCACCGCCTCCAGCAGCAGCAGCAGCAGCAGCAGCAGCAGCGTCGTACCAGCCTGCGCCTTGGACACAGCGATAAAAAATTAGAAGTTTTTTTTTTTTTTGGCTTTTTCGAGTTGGCTTTTTTTCAATAAAAATACATTTTTTTTTTATTATTTTTTTTTACAATAACCGACTGTCTGACCCGAGGCCGATGAGCGATGGGCTCCTCTGGCCAACCTCGAACCTGCACGTGTTGTTATTGTGTGACCCGTAGAGCGCCATGGCCGCCGTCACTCGCTCAAAGGACGCTGCCGGCACGCGGATCACGGCGGAACACGACGACGACGACGACGACGACGAGGACGAGAACGCGAGCACGTCGACGTCGATCGCGGCACCAAACAGGCCAAAGAGGGTCGTGTTGGCCGCGGCGATGGCCTGCTTGAGCAGCACGGCATCGAGTCCCTCTATCCTGCCACTGAAATGGCTACATGGTCACAATGGCTTAACAACCGATAGGGGGGGCTGGGCTGCAGTTTGTTACAGTGACACGCGCGCGTACGAGAACGGCCCATCGGCCAGCGCCCGCACCGCCAGGCTCGCCCTGTGCCGCTTGCTCTTGAGCGCGTGGCGGTGGGACCTCACTCGATGTTCCATGCCCAGGGCAAACTGGTGTGTGTGACCCAGGGTTACTGGTGTGTGTGACCCAGGGTCACTGTTTTTGCAAGCTATCTGCGCGAGTGAATGAGCAACGGCGGGCTGGTCTTGAACCCGCCGATGACGCTGTCCTTCATGCGTATGCTTGACATGTTCCTTTCTCGTTTACGAGTGTTTAATCGATATCATACAGGGCCGTTCAACACGACCGTGAAGGAGATCCTCAACGTTACCAATCCTAGTGGACTCAAGGTGGCCTTCAAGGTCAAGACGACCTCGCCCAAGCTGTACTGCGTGCGACCAAACGCAGGTATCCTGGAGCCCCACGAGACCAAGGAAATCCAAGGTAGTGTACTTTTTTATTTTTGGTCACCTTGATGGCGACGTTGTGCTGATCACCCCCATCCCCCCCACCCCCACCCCCCCCAACCCCCACCTCTGCTTGCCCTTTGCTTACACATCGCGTGCGTACAGTCTTGCTGCAGCCCCCAAAGGGAGAGGAGATCCCGCTAGATGCCAAGTCCAAGGACAAGTTCCTCCTGCATAGCTTTTCCGTCAAGGAGGAGCACAAGGACTTGGGCCTTACAGAGCTTGTAATGTATTTTTGCCCAAGCTCGACTCACTGCTGTTTGCTCTGTAGTGGGCAGTTTACGAGAAGGATCACAAGGAGCAACTTCGCGAGGCCAAACTCAAGTGCGTCTACGTGAATCCCATTACTATCGATGAACTGGATAGTGCCATTGCCGCTCAGCTCGCCGCCGTCAAAGCTGCCGAGATCGCCGACCAATTTGAAGTGTCCGAGTCGCACAACGACAGTAATAATTCACTATTAAAATTGCAAGAACTAATTTATTTCTGTTAGTTTGTCCGTCATGCGTGGAGATGTTTGACAACAAGAGCCTCGCGACCCTCCCTTGCCTCCACACAATCTGCGAAACCTGCTTCTCTGGGCAGAACAATGAGGACACGTTCGAGTGCTACTACGTCCGAATGGACGTCAACTGTGGCAAAAAGTACAAGAAGGCTGATGTCGTATTGAACCAGCCCTCCACGTCGAGCAACAAGAAGGTCGAACTCTGTGGATCGTGCGAGGAGAGCCCTGCGACCCATCGCTGCGAGACTTGCGGCCTCTTGCTGTGCACGGATGAGGCTGGTGCTCATCCCAAGGCCAAAGCATCCAAGGGACACGTCGTCGTTCCTCTCCCTTCGGCAACTAAATCAATTGAGCATCCTTGCCACTCGCATCCATCTGTGGCGGCCGCCCTCTACTGCCAGTCGTGTGACCAAGTCGTCTGTCTCGACTGTGTAAAAATGCATGCCGGTCATCCTCTTCACCCTGTCCAAGAGGGCCTCGTGTCCCGTGCCAATGCTCTCAAGGACCATTTTGCCGCCCTCAAGAAGAAGAGCACGGATCTGTCCCTCGGTCCCATTAACAGGGGCATCCAACTGCTGGGCGTGCACCGCAAGACCACGACCGACTCGATCCGCGCCTCTTTTGACAGTATCATCGAGCCCCTCGCCACCACCTTGGCTGCCCTCAGGGAGCGTAAGGAACACCTCTGCACCGAGGCCAATGATGCCATCAACGCCGACATCAAGGTCCTCGAGCAACAGCACGACTCGATCGCCACGTTCAAGCACGATGTCGAGTTTGTCGAGTCCTCGCTCGTGGTCGCCACGTCCTCGAATGGCTCAAGCAACACCGCGCAGCAGTCCCAGATCGGCGCCCGTATCAACGCCCTCAACAAGGCCCAGCTCGACGCCCAGCCCCAGTTCAAGGGCACCTCGCACTTTACCTACCAGCATCCCCAAGCCGTCGTGGCGCTCCTCTCGACCGTCAAAGCCATCGATCCCAGCAAACTCGGCGAGCTCAAGCGCAAAAGCAATAGGGAAAATTTGAAGTCGTACTCTCCGACAGTGGCCGAGCAAAGAAGTAGAATTTTGAAAATTCAGAGAGAACTGAAATAGGCCTTTTCATCACGCAACGACAGATATTTTTATTTTATTTTATTTTTATTTTAAATCAGAGGGCAGTATTGCGCCGCAACTCGGCCGACTTGTCGGCGCCCTCGCGCACGACGAGAAGCATGTCGTCCTTTAGGAATGGCCTATTTTTTTTATACATTGATCAATGGATTGCTGAAACAAGTAAACGTTACTTTTTGAGGACTTGGTTCATGCCCGAGTCCAACGCGGCCTGCACGTCCACCTCAAAGGCGCGGGCAGTGAGTGCGATGATGTGTACGTTCGGCAGGCCGTGGACCGCCTCGTACTCGCGGATGGCGCGGGTTGCCTCGTAGCCGTCCATCAGGGGCATGTTGACGTCCATCAGCACCACGTCAAACGGGTCGTCCCTCGAGGCCTGCACGAGTTTGAAGGCCTCTTCGCCGTTGACGGCCTGGTACACCTTGCCCTGGTGCTTCTCGATGAACCGCGTCGTAAACATCCGGTTGGCCTCCTCGTCCTCGGCGTAAAGAACCCGGACGCCCTAGTTTTTAGGTAAATAAACAAACAAATAAACTCGTTTATTTTACCTTGAGCAGATCGGGCCGCACTCTGGGAGCGCCCGACGCTGGCGGGCGTCGCGACATGAGCATCTTTGCGTGGGCCACAGGGTCAAACGTCTGCTGTGGCGTTGCGGCCGCTGGAGCAGCAGCAACCGGCACGAGAAGACTCTGCACGGATGCCTGTGGCTGTGGCTGCTCTTCCTTGATCGGTGCAGCCGCGTCGACCGCGATCGCAGGCTGCAGGTCGCTGCCCTTGAGGGCCCCGACGCGGTTGAGGGCGCCGTCGATCGAGAGCTGCAAAAGGTCGTGCAGTTCGTCGGTGCGCATGGGCAGCTGCAGCTTGTAGTCTGGGTCAAAGTTTGTCCTGGACAGGTTGGCCTTGGACAGCCTCCTGAATTGCACCGACACGAACCGGACTGGGCAAGATGGCCAGGCGATTAGCAATCGCAGGTCCCATTTGATAGTCATGTGCTTACCGTGGTCGCAAATGTCTGGAGTGTTCTTGACCATTCGGAACAGCTCCTCCGCGCCGTGGTTGGCCGGCTGGTCGGGCAGGACGACAGTGGGCGTGGGGCTGCGATGGTGCGTGGCCTGGGTCTGCATCTTGTTGGCCGTGAGGATGTTGCGGTGCACAAACACGAGCACGAGCGGGTTGCCCGAGCGGCTGTTGGCAACGTAGCTGGCCACGGTCTGGACGATGCTTGCGCTGTGTGGCTGCACGAGGATGTCCACGAGGCCGCCGCCGCCAAACGAGTTGATCTGCGCCGCGGTGCTCAGGCCAAAGAGGTGGTCGGATGTGAGCACGATGCAGAGACAGTCCACGTTGAGGTTGGCTCTCCTGGGCGGGTTAGCAGCGGAGGCGGAAGTCGTCGTGGTGGTCGGCGCGGCAGGGCTCGTGCTGTGGCTGTGCAAGCTGGCGGCGAGCGGGCTGGTGGACGAGTGGTTGCTGCCGGTCGATGGTGGCGACGGCTCCATGCTGAGGAGGTCGTGGTCGGATTGCTTGCCGTGTTGGGCCCGTGGCGAGGCGGCCGGTGAGAGCAAAGGGGAGCCGTCGCCGTGGTGCTGCTGGTGGTGCTGTAATAACGACGAGGTGGACTGGGCCATGGCCTTGGTCTCGCTGTCGCTCTTGTCGTGGTGGTGGTCCAGGTGGACGTCCAGCAGCGAGCCCACGCCAAACATGCGCTCGACAAACTTGGGCACGGGCGTCCACCACGACTCGCCAAAGACGACGACGACGACGACGTGGTGCTCGTTGGGGTGGACGACGTCCAGGGTCTTGCGCTCGGGGAAGTCGTGCACGAGGGCGTAGTGCAACGTGGGCGAGAAGGACGTGTCCACTACGGCCAGGATGATCTCAGAGGTCACGTTGGGGCGGAGGATCGTGGGCCAAAGCGTGGGCGTGCCAATCTCCCCGCCGATGCCACTGGTCTGCACGTTGTTGGGCTTTGGCTTGATCCGGGCAAGCTGCTCGTGCGAGCTGGAGCGAAGCCGGCTGAAGCCGTAGCGGAGAGTACGGGGGGAGGACTGGAGGCTGCGTGGGCCGCCGTCAAGGGTCTCCCCTTTGGAAAGCGGGGACATTTCGACCGCGACGTTGCCGGTGGTGGGCTTGTTGCTCTGCTTGCTGCCGTTGCGCTGAAGCATGAGGGACTGCTGCGAGCTGACACGGTCCTTGGCGAGCAGACGTGGTCGGATCGGGCTGTCGCTTGCGGCGTCGTACTGTGGCGGCGGCGTGTCTTGGTCGCGTTTGATGCCGCTGCCGTTGCTGGCGGAGGAGGGCGCGTTGATCGTGAAGGAGAAGATGGAGCCCTTCTTGTGGCCGCCGCTGTCGCACCAGATGCCGCCGTGCATGAGGCTGACCAGGTGGTTGCTCAACGGCAGGCCCAGGCCGTAGCTCTTGACGCGTCCGACGGGGCCCATCGTGTTGATGTGGACGACCTTGGTCTTGAAGAGCTTGTGCAGCTTGTCCGGGGCGATGCCCATGCCTGTGTCCAGCGTGCGGAAGAGGTAGAACACGCCCTTGTCCGGTGTCTCGCAGGCCTCCACCACCAGCATCACCTCGCCCGAGACGGTGTACTTGAGGCTGTTGTCGAGCAGGTTGTAGAGGACCTGCTGCAGCCGCTCGGCGTCGAGGATCACGTTGCTGCACGAGGCTGGGATGTGCGAGTAGCTCGAGATGTTGAAGCCCTTTTGGATGGCCATGATCGAGACCGAGTCCATGACCTCCTCGACCTAAGGATAAATAGATATCAAAAGAAATACATCTATGTATTGTTAGGTACCAGGGTCGGGATAAGACACGGCTTGGGGTTGAGGGTGAGGCGCTGGTCCTCCATCACGGTGAAATCGAGCAGGTCGTCGACGATTCGCTTGAGCCGGTTGGACGTGAGCATGATTTTGGATAACCTCTCCTCGTTTTCCATGACGTTGTCGGGCTCCTCTTGCACGAGCTGTGTGTAGCCGATGATAACGCTCAGTGGGTTTCGGATTTCGTGTGACATCTGGGCCAAGAACGCTGTTTTTTCCTTTTGACAATTTTTTATTTTTACCAAAATTATGACTTTTTTTTATTCACCTCGTTGGCGACCTTTTGGACGTCGACCTCGTGAAGCACAATGCGTTCAGATATGAAGCGATGCCGCGTGAAATCATCTTGGATGTAGGAATAATACAGCCGCATTGCCACAAGGGACGAAGGGACGAGAATGCCGTTAAACAGCAAGTTTGCTACATTTTTATTATCAAGTACTTTTCTCACACTAAAACGTAGTACCGACAGTGTTGATACAGCCGTCCCACGATGCGCTCAGCTGCATGTCCTCATAGTACCCCTTGACGAAAATCAGCAGGGTAAACATGACGAAATCGGCGACGGTGCAGTAGACATCGGCCCAGAACGGCTTGCGGCACATGAGCTGCAGGATCATACTCAGGTAGGTGAATATGATGGCGACCATATCGCGGTGCCCGTTCGCGGGCATGGCCTGTTTTAACACCACGTTTAACAATTATATATACTTCTTACTTATTCCTACGATGTTGACAAAAACGCTGCTGATAAACATAAACTCGATGGAGATCGCATGGGTGATGATGCTGGACCACGGGTACCACGCGTACGCCCACGGGAACTTCTTCTTTGCGGCGTAGTGCGAAAACAGCACCGCTGGCACGTTGCCCACCAACGTCATAAAGCCGTAAAAGTACACGCCCACGGGGTAGTCGTTGTCGTTCCAAAAGTGGCCGTAGAAGAACCAAAAGATGCCCGCACAGAACGATATGAACAGTCTAGATCGATCCGGCCGTGAAATAAGTAACTGGGCACGGTAGGGTAAAAATAAAATAAAAACCATACACACAACGGTAGAAAAACAACAACGGGGCCAACATCTTGCTGTAGAACGACGCCATGTACTCGCTCTCGATATACGGATCGTCAAAGATCAGCAGGAACGCGTTGGCCGTGAACACAGCCTTGGTCCCGGCGGCGTTGGTGTCGTCCGTCGTGTACGTCGTCCCCTTGCGATACGACTCGAGCCGCCGCAGCCACCGCTGGAAAAAGGCAGCGCGACGCTGGATGCGGTAGGCGGGTGGCTCGCGGCCGGTGGCAGTGGGCGAGGGGGGCCCCGATGGCGCCACCACCACGGGCACGACTGGCGCCGCAAGCATCCACGTTTGCGGCACGTAAGAAATGCAATTCTTTCAGTTTTTTTATATATTTTTTGGCCATGCGTTTTTTTATTATCCAGCCTTCAACAGGGGGCTGTCAGTTATTTAAGCAAAGGAGGCCTCTGCCGTGGCGGCATCGCGACGCTCCTTGAGGATGTTGGCGATGAAGAACTCGCCGGCCTTGTAGGACGAGCGCACGAGCGGCCCCGAGGCGACGTACTTGAAGCCGAGGTCCTCGCCCACGGTCTGCCAGTAGGCAAACTTGTCGGGGTGGACGTAGTCAGAGACCTACGGATTGGGAGAGAGTTAAAACAATAAATAAATAAATAATAAATAAAACCAATTACTTTCAT
>Ga0302231_10002171_pt1 | contig 11438 bp, 9 predicted proteins | sample II_Palsa_N2_2_FD_193522 | JGI IMG/M metagenome (GOLD analysis project Ga0302231, IMG submission 193522) | Peat permafrost microbial communities from Stordalen Mire near Abisko, Sweden - II_Palsa_N2_2 | ecosystem: Environmental > Terrestrial > Soil > Palsa > Peat permafrost | place: Sweden...
CGGCAGGCTTTGCAGGCGGCTGGTTGCTATGATGCCCGGCTGGAAATTCTCGATCCCAGGCCCTCGTCGATCGGGCTCGGCGCAAGCTTGCTTGAAAGTTTGCTGCGTGAGCATCCCGATTGCGACGCGGTGTTCTGTTGCAACGACGATCTGGCCTTGGGCGCACTATTTTATTGTCAGCACGTCGCCCTGGCCGTGCCGCAGCAACTGGCGATTGCCGGTTTTAACGATTTGGAGGCTTCGGCCTGGGCGTGTCCGCCTCTGACCTCGATTGCCACGCCGCGTTACCAGATCGGCCGCCAGGCCGCGCAAATGCTGGTCGATGCTTTGCAGGGCGTGGAGCCTGCTGCACGCCGTCGCGATCTCGGTTTCGAGCTAAAGGTGCGGGCCAGTACCGGATTGGCGTGAACAAGCCCTAGTAGTTACCCCAGCTTGATGATGGGTGAGCGTTAGCGCTAACATCGAGCCCTTATCGAAACCCGCCTCTTCAGCGAGGTGTTTTTTTAAAATTATGAATGTTAGCGCTAACAAATTTCTTTCGACGGTACCTGTCGTAGGTCCTAATCTGGTAGTGATGGGGGTCGCCGGTTGCGGTAAAAGCTTGATTGGCGAGCGCTTGGCTGCCTGCCTGGGCGCTGAATCGCTGGAGGGCGATGCGTTTCATCCGCCCGAAAATATTGCCCGCATGTCGCAAGGGATTGCCCTGACCGATGCCGATCGCGAAGGCTGGTTGGCGATTTTGGCCGAGCGCCTGGCCGCCAGCCGTCAAGCGGGTCGGCGCGTGGTCTTGTCCTGCTCGGCTCTGAAGCGCAGTTACCGCGATCGCCTGCGGCAGGGCGACGCGGATCTGATGTTTGTTTGTCTGCACGGCGAGCGTGCCCTGATCGAGGCGCGCATGGCGCGCCGTACCCACCATTTTATGCCGCTGAGCTTGCTCGACAGCCAGTTTCGCGACCTCGAATTGCCGCAAGCCGACGAACGGGCGCTGCTCTGCAATATCGCGGCGACCCCCGATACCCTGGTCGCCCAGATCTGCGCCGCACTGACCGCTGCCGATGCCTTGGCGGTACAGAACGCGATGCCGCCCGCCGGAACCGATGATTAGTCCAGGACGGGCATTTCGTGCGAAGTGCCCTCCGCCATGCCTGCCCGATATTATTTGACGAGGAGACTCATGAAAGCATCCACTTCGGCACCGGCCGCAGCCTTAAGCTCGGCACGCATTCCCAGGCGTCGCTGGGGGATCGGCGCATTGCTGGGCGCGGGCGTCCTGGTCAATTATTTCGATCGGATCAATTTGTCGGTGGCGGGTCCGCAATTACAGCAGGCCTTTCACTTGTCCTCGGCGCAATTAGGGCTCTTGTTCAGCGCTTTCTTTTGGTCATATGCGATGTTGCAAATCCCGACCGGCATGCTGCTTGATCGCTTTGGGGTGACGCGGGTCGGGCGCATCGGCGCTTTCCTTTGGGGCATCGCTTCCATCCTGACCGCTTTGGCGGGCGGCTTCGCCGGTATTTTTGCGGCCCGGGTGTTGCTTGGGGTGGCCGAAGCGCCTGGGTTTCCGGCTAATGCCAAGGCGACCGGTTACTGGTTTCCGCGCAAGGAGCGGGCGATGGCGACGGCACTGTTCGACGCCGCCGCCAAATTTTCGAATGTGATTGGTGTACCTGCTGTGGCGTTGGCCGTGGTGTGGCTCGGTTGGCGCTGGGGCTTCGCCGTGACGGCGGCACTCAGCTTGGCTTACTTTGTTGCGTTCTACGTGTTTTACCGCGACCCCAGCGCCGATAAAAAATTGTCGGCAGAAGAGCGCGAATATATCCGTGCCGGCGGTGCCACCCCGGAAGGCACGGGCGGCACCGGTTCGCTGGCGATGTTGAAATATCTGCTGCGCAATCGCAAGGTCTGGGGTTTGACGATAGGCTTCGGCGCTTATGGTTATTCCTTTTATCTGTTCCTGACCTGGCTGCCTGCGTATCTGGTGCAAAGCATGCATATGTCGATCCTGAAATCGGCCAGCTTCGCGGCCATCCCCTGGGTCTGCGCGACGCTCTCGGACCTGCTGGTCGGCGGTTGGCTGATCGATCATTTGATCGCGCGCGGCATGGATGAAACACGCGTGCGCAAGAGCGTGTTGGTGACCGGCATGTTGTTTGGCCTGGCAGTATTCGGCGCTACCTTGACCGCCGATCCATACTGGGCGATCGTCTGGATCTCGATTGCGCTGGCCGGGCTCGCGGCTGCCGCTCCCGTGGGTTGGTCGATCCCGTCGCTGATTGCGCCGAAGGGCGGAACCGGCACCGTAGGCGGCATCATGAATTTCGTGAATAACCTGATGGGTGGGGCAGCGCCGCTGGTGACTGGGTATATCGTCGGCAGCACGCAGTCGTTTACCAATGCGTTTTTGGTGGCCGGGGTGGGGCTGGTGATCGGGATTGTGGCTTTTGTATTTGTGCTGGGGCGCATCGAGCCTATCCCGGACGCACCGGCGAGAGACTAGCTAAGGAACAAGGTCGCGGCGTCTTGTCGCCCGGATGCGACGCCGCAGTTGCCTCGAGGCGATAGGCCGTGCCGGGGCATTGGGCAATGACAAAATCAATCTACTCTATAAATAATAACTAATAGATTGATGTTCTGATAGTTGTTATATTTCTTTATCGAAACTAACAACACCCCGGAGCCCACCATGCAACGTCCTGAAATCAAAACATTTCAAAACCTTGAATCCGCCTTTGCCGGCGAGTCCATGGCGCACGTGAAGTATCGCTATTTCGCCAAACTGGCGCGTGCTTCAGGCGACGAAGAAACCGCCCGCACCTTCGAGGAAACCGCGGATCAGGAGTTGCTGCATGCGTTTGGTCACCTCGATTTGCTGTATCCGCCGGCGGACATGACCCCGGCAAAATCCTTGCAAATCGCGATCGACGGCGAAACCTATGAATACACGGAAATGTACCCGGGTTTTCGTAAGACGGCGGAAGCGGAGGGTAACAGCGCGGCCGTCAAAGAAATCGACGAGCAGATTTCCGAATCGAAAGAGCACGCACAGCGTTTTGAAGCGACGCTGGCCAAAGCTGCCAAGCGTTTTGCCGCGCTGACCCGAGTCGAAGAACGTCACGCCAACAACTACCGCGCCGTGCTGGCCAAGATCGCGGCCTGAATCCCGGAAGCTTGAGCTGCAGTGTGTCGATCGGTATGATCGCGACTTTTGCTCAAGCGCCACATCCTCATCCCCTTTATAGATTGCCTCAGGAGTTTTAAATGAAAGTTTGGATATGCATCGTGTGCGGTTTTGTCTATGACGAAGCTCAGGGTCTGCCGGACGAAGGCATTGCCGCCGGAACGCGTTGGCAAGATATTCCCGAAGACTGGGAATGCCCGGATTGCGGCGTGGCCAAGTCCGATTTCGAAATGAAAGAGGTCGCTTAACAGCCCAGCGGCCTTTCAAATAGCCTGCAGCCGCGTGACATGCTGTACGCGGTATCATCGTGCCAACGTCTGTTATTCTTTTTCCAACTTCCCGACCTCAGAGCATTATGGAACCCGTCATCATTGTAGGCAGCGGCCTTGCCGGCTATACCATCGCACGTGAAATTCGCAAGCACGACAAGCTCACGCAGATCATTATGATCACACAAGACAACGGCGACTTTTATTCGAAGCCGATGTTGTCGAATGCCTTTGCGCAGAAAAAAACCGCTGAGCAGTTGGTGACCAGCCCGGCAAAAGTGATGGTCGAGCAAATCAATTTGACGCTGTTGGCCGAAGCGCAGTTGAAGGCTATCGATACCGACAAGCATGAGGTCGATACCAGCCTTGGGCGTTATCGCTATAGCAAGCTGATCCTGGCCTTGGGCGCCGACGTGGTGCGCTTGCCGTTTGGCGGCGATGCGGCCGAGCAGATTTTATCGGTCAACGATCTCGGCGATTATGCGCATTTCCGCAGCAAGGTGGCGCAAGCCAAGCGTGTGGTGGTGATCGGCGCAGGTCTGATCGGTTGCGAGTTCGCCAATGATTTGCTGATGGCCGGTATCAAATCGACCGTGGTCGACCCGATGTCGTATCCGCTGACAGCCTTGCTGCCGGAAACCGCCGGGCTTGCGGTAAAGAACGCCTTGCAAGCTGCCGGCGTCGAATGGAAATTCGGCACCACGGTGCAAGCGGTGGATCATCGCGAAAATGGTTTTCGGGTGACGCTGGCGAATGGTGAATACCTTGATGCCGACTTGGTTTTGTCGGCGGTCGGTTTGCGTCCGCGCACTGCGCTGGCCAGCGCGGCCGGAGTGCATGTGAAGCGCGGCATCGTGGTTGATGAGTTCGGTGAAACCAGCGCCAAGGATGTGTACGCGCTGGGCGATTGCGCCGAATATGAAGCCGGTTTGTTGCCTTATGTGTTGCCCATCATGACGGCGGCGCGGGCCATGGCCCAAACCCTGGTGGGTACGGCAACACCTATCGTATTTTCGCCGATGCCTGTCAGCATCAAGACGCCGGCGCACCCGATCTCGGTGCAACCGGTCAAGGCGGGTGTCGCCGGCAGCTGGGAAGTCGCCGTCTCCGAAGAGGCCGGTCTTAAATTGCTGTTTACGGACGAGGCCGGGCATTTGCACGGTTTTGTGCTGACTGGTGCGCGCGTCACGGAGCGCTCGGCCGTGGTCAAGCTCTTGGTCTGACAACGCGTATGCGCGCGGCGCAACGGCGGCCGGCGCGACAGCCTTAAACAGGCTGGAATTTAATCCTGTTGGCGAACGGCGTGCTGCATTGCACGCCGTTTTCTTTGCTGTCATGCCGTCGGATAATCATGGTGCCGGGCCGCTATCGCGGTGTGTTAACATCCTGCCCGCACCCTTTTTCTTACTGCTGTTACCGCGCTTGACCGCCTCAGGAGACTTCCATGCCCCATTCGAAACGCATCGGCACCCCGCTTTCCGCATCCGCCCTGAAGGTGATGTTGCTGGGCGCGGGCGAACTCGGTAAGGAGGTCATTATTGCCCTGCAGCGCCTGGGGGTGGAGGTGATCGCGGTGGATCGGTATGCCGACGCGCCTGGTCATCAAGTGGCGCATCGCGCGCACGTAATCGATATGACGGACCCGCAGGCTTTGCGGGCGCTGGTGGAGCAGGAGCGTCCGCACCTGATCGTCCCCGAGATCGAAGCGATTGCCACGGATGCATTGGCCGGTATCGAGGCCGATGGTTTGGCCGAGGTGATCCCGACGGCCCGGGCGACGCAGTTGACCATGAATCGCGAAGGAATTCGCTGCCTGGCGGCTGAAGAGCTGGGGGTGGCGACCTCACCCTACGCTTTTGCCGAATCCGGCGCCGAGCTGCAGGCCGCTATCGATGGCGGCATCGGTTATCCGTGCGTGGTGAAACCCGTGATGTCGTCGTCGGGCAAGGGGCAATCGGTGATTCGCTGCGAGGCCGACGTGGCGCCCGCCTGGGATTACGCGATGGCGGGCGGCCGGGTGAATCGCGGCCGGGTGATTGTCGAAGGCTTTATCCAGTTCGATTACGAAATCACGCTATTGACGGTGCGCGCCATCAATCCGGCCAGCGGCGAGGTCGAAACCTATTTCTGCGAGCCCATCGGTCATTTGCAGGTCAACGGCGATTATGTCGAATCCTGGCAGCCGCAAGCCATGACACCGCTGGCCTTGGAGCGTTCGCGGGAGATCGCGCATCGGGTCACCCGGGCCCTGGGCGGACGTGGCGTGTTTGGGGTCGAATTGTTTATCAAAGGCGACGAGGTCTGGTTCTCGGAGGTCAGCCCGCGGCCGCACGATACCGGCCTGGTGACCCTGTGCTCGCAGCGCTTCTCCGAGTTTGAGCTGCATGCTCGCGCGATTCTTGGGCTGCCGGTCGATACCGCGCTGCGCGAAATCGGCGCGTCGGCGGTGATTTACGGCGGCTTGAACGAGGTGGGAATTGCTTTCGAGGGCGTGCAGCAAGCATTGTCCGTGCCGCGTACCGATTTGCGCCTGTTCGGCAAGCCCGAAAGTTTTGCCAAGCGCCGCATGGGCGTGGCGCTGGCCAATGGCGGCAGCGTCGCCGAAGCGCGGCAACGCGCCACCCAGGCGGCAGCCTGCGTCAAGCCGAGCAGCGGCGGTACTGCGGATTAACGACGCTGCGCGAGCGGCAGCCGGCTGAGCATTGGAAAGTAGTGCTCAAAAAACACGCTTGAAAGGGCGTCACTAACGGTTCATCCTGCTAATGCTCGCACAGTGATACAATCCGGGAGTTGTGTGATAAGGGCGTTTGCGCCTGCCACGCCATAACGTCGTTGCGCGGTCGGCACGTGCTGCCGGACCACATCGATGCCGCACCGTATGCCTTTATCAGCGATGGGCGCTTGAATCCCGCCGGACCCGTCCGGCAGCGCTCACAGCATGCAGGGCTGTGCCGAATTTCCGGTTTGATCGACCCGTATCGGGGGCTTGGCGCCGTTCCGGATGCGCGTCAACGGATCTCCGAAGGCGCATCGCCGCAGCTGCCGCGCTACCGTGCTGCTTTGCGGTTTGTCCCAGCGGACGACATGCCTCGTTATATGAAGCCGCGCTTCGTTTGGACGAGGCCGCCTTTCGTGCCACTCGTACCACGGGCCACCCCCGACCTTTAAGCGAATCTTCAATGTCTGATACACCTGTTTCTCCCGATACTTCGCCGACCGGCGCCCCGCAGGACGTCCGTTTGGAAAGCGCTCAGCCCGCCACCACACTGTCAGCCGATACTGAGCCGCTGGTGATCAAGGTCGATCCGGTCGAGACGCCCGCTGTAACCTTCGACAGCTTCGGTTTGCACGCGGATATCCTGAAAGCGGTGCTGGAACAGGGCTACAACACGCCCACGCCGATTCAGGCGCAGGCGATTCCCGTGGTTCTGGCCGGGCGCGACATGATGGGCGCCGCGCAAACGGGCACGGGCAAGACCGCGAGTTTCTCGCTGCCGATTATCCAACGCTTGCTGCCGCTGGCCAGCAGTAGCGCGTCGCCGGCGCGCCATCCGGTGCGGGCCCTGATCCTGACGCCGACGCGCGAGTTGGCCGACCAAGTGGCCGACAACGTCCACAACTATGCGAAATACACGGCGCTGCGCAGCATTGTGGTGTTCGGCGGTGTCGATATGAATGCGCAGGCCGATGCCTTGCGTCGCGGCGTTGAAATCCTGATCGCCACGCCTGGGCGTTTGCTTGATCACGTGCAACAAAAAAATACCCAGTTGGGCCAGGTGCAGATGCTGGTGCTCGACGAAGCCGACCGGATGCTGGATATGGGCTTTTTGCCCGATCTGCAGCGCATCCTGAACCTGCTGCCGAAAGAACGCCAAACCCTGTTGTTTTCGGCGACCTTCTCAAACGAAATCAAAAAGCTGTCGTCGAGCTACATGCGCAACCCGGTGACGATCGAAGTTGCCCAGCGCAACTCGACCGCAACCAACGTCCGGCAGATCGTGTTCGAAGTGCCGGAAGGCGACAAGCATGCGGCGGTGGTGCAGTTGATTCGCGAGCGGGGCCTGAAGCAGGTCATTATTTTCTGCAACAGCAAAATCGGCGCGGGGCGCTTGTCGCGTCTGATTGAGCGCGACGGCATCGTAGCCTCGGCGATTCACGGCGACAAATCCCAAAACGAACGGATGCAGGCGCTGGAAGCCTTCAAGAAAGGCGAGATCGTGGCGCTGGTCGCCACCGACGTGGCGGCGCGCGGCATCGACATCAGCGATTTGCCGGCCGTGATCAATTTCGACTTGCCGTTCAGTGCCGAAGATTATGTGCACCGTATCGGCCGTACCGGCCGCGCGGGGGCCTCGGGCGACGCGCTGTCGTTATGCAGTCCAAACGAACGCAAGCAATTGGCCGATATCGAAAATCTGATCAAACGTCCGCTGGAACGCGGCACGCTGGTGATTGCCAATCCGTCGCGTCCAAGCTCGTCGGGTGCCGAACGCGGCCGTCCGGGTAGCGGTGGCCGTGGGCGCTATGACGACGAAAGTCGGGGTGCGCGTAGCACCCATGCCACGCACGCCACACCGGGCGAACGTGAGCGCGATCGTTCGCGTCATGTGCGTTCGACGCCGCATAAGGTTGAAGACGATATTTTCTTTAAGCCCTACGAACCCTCGCCGAGCAAGCTGGCGGCGGCTGAAGTGGCTGCCGAGGCGGCCCAGGCGCTTAAAAAGCCGACCAGCAAGCGCCCGGTTGCGGCCTTGCTGGGTGGCTTGCCGCGCAAGACGTCTTAATCTCGGTAGCGGGCGGCCCAGGCTTGGGTTGCCGATGCATGGAAGCGCTCGATAGACGCGGCGCTTGCCGGCACCGGCAAACCCAGGTGATGCGCCGCACTCTGTAGCATCTGCAAAGGTCGGCTTAGATCCAGAGCTTGTGCTCCGGTTTGTTTGCTGAGCTTTTCACCGGCTTCGTTTTCGACCACCGGCACATGCAGGTAAGCCGGGGTCGGGACGCCCAACAGACCCTGCAGGTAAATTTGCCGCGCGGTCGATTCGAGTAGATCTGCGCCTCGCACGATATGTGTGATCTGTTGCGCCGCGTCGTCGACCACGACGGCAAGCTGATACGCCCACTGCCCATCCGCACGCTTTAAAACAAAATCGCCCACCTCGGTAGCCAGATTCTGCTCGACCGTACCATGCCAGCGGTCCTGGAAGACGATGCGCGCCGCTGCCTCATCTTCGGGGACGCGCACACGCCAGGCGCGGGCAGCCTTGCCGTCGAGACCGGCGCGGCAGGTTCCCGGGTAGGCCAGGGTGGCATGGCGCTGATGCTGCTGTTGCCGGCTCGCCAGAGAGTCGGCGATTTCGCGGCGGGTGCAGGCGCAGGGGTAGATCACGCCGGCTTGTGTCAGTTGGGCGAGCGCTGTTTCATAAAGCGGGATGCGTCGGCTTTGCCACTGCGGCGTTTCATCGCACTGCATGCCCAGGCACTGTAGCGCCGTCAACATCTGCTCGGCGACACCGGCCGACGAGCGCGGGCCGTCGATATCTTCGATACGCACCAGCCAGCGTCCGCCATGCGCCCGTGCATCGAGGTAGCTGGCCAGCGCGCTGACCAGCGAGCCCATATGCAAGGGCCCGGTCGGCGACGGCGCAAAGCGCCCGCAATAGGGTTGTGAGCCGGTGGGCGGGCTGATCACGGCAGGGTTTGCGGCCACGGCGAGGTTTGCGGGCTCAGGCGTGGGGGGTGGCGTCGGCGGGTGCGGGGATGCTCTCCGCGACCGCGGGTTTCAGCGCCGGGTCGAGCGCCGCGCGTTCATCGAAGACGAAACAGTCGCCGTGATAGTGTGCGCCGCCGACTTCCTCGAAGTATTTTAGGATGCCGCCCTCAAGCTGGTACACGTGATCGATGCCGAGGTTGTGCATGTGGATGGCGGCTTTTTCGCAGCGGATTCCTCCGGTGCAGAACGAGACCACGGTTTTGTTACTCAAGTCGTCGCGGTGTTCGGCCACGGCTGCCGGAAATTCGCTGAATTTGTTCAAGCGATAATCGAGCGCGCCGTCGAAGGTGCCGACGTCGACTTCAAACGCGTTGCGGGTATCGAGCAGCACCACCGGCCGGCCGGCGTCGTCCTGGCCGAGGTCCAGCCAACGCTTCAGCGTGGGCGCATCGACGGCGGGTGCGCGACCGGCTTCGGGGCGGATGGTCGGCGAATTCATGGTGATGATTTCTTTTTTGAGCTTGACCCGCATCCGCCGGAACGGTTGCGTCTTGGACAAACTTTCCTTGAACTGCAGTGCGGCGAATTGACCGTTGAATATCGGGTCCGTGCGCAGATAGCAGACCAAGCCGTCAGTGGCCTCGCGCGGCCCGGCAATAAACAGATTCAAGCCCTCGGGGGCGAGCAGGATGGTGCCGCGCAGGCCGAGTTCGGTGCAGCGCGCCAGCAGCGTGGCTTGCAGCTCGGGGAGCTGATTCAGTGAGACGAATTGATAGGCTGCGAGATTGACGACATTCATGGTGGAAACGAGAAACCTTTAAAAACGTTAGCCGTATTATCTCGCAACCTGGAGGTGCGGCCAATTTATCCGTCCGGCCAGTTTTTCCGGCGCGCCCAAAAATATCCCCGGCCCAGGCTGGAAAAGCCTTGCGGCTTGGTATGGACACTCGGCCGAATGGTCAGGATGACGATTTTGGCTCGATCTGGAGGCAATCTCGGGCGTGTCCCGCGTTACAATAATCACTATGCCAAATCCAAGCTTCGTTCATCTCCGTCTCCATTCCGAATACTCGATTGCCGACGGCACCGTTCGCGTCGATGACGCGGTCCAGGCCGCCGCCGCCGATGGTCAGGGCGCGCTCGCGCTGACCGATCTCAGCAATACTTTCGGGCTTATCAAGTTCTACCAGCAGGCTCGCAGCTCCGGCGTCAAGCCGATTGCCGGCTGCGATGTGTGGGTAACCAATCCGGCCGATCGAGAGCGGCCTTCGCGCTTGCTGTTGCTGGTCAGCAGTCATCGCGGCTACCTGAATCTATGCGAGCTGTTGAGCCGCGCATGGCTGACCAACCAATACAAAGGGCGCGCCGAAGTCAACCCCGACTGGCTCTCCGGCGGCCTGGCCGAAGGTTTGCTGGCCTTGTCGGGCGCACACCTGGGCGATATCGGCCAGGCGCTGATCGCCGGCAATGTCGAGCAGGCCAAGCAAAATGCTGTGCGTTGGGCGGGTATTTTTCCGCAGCGGTTTTATATTGAAGTGCAGCGCATCGAGCAAGCGGGCAATGAAGCCTGTTTGCAGCAGGCGGTTGCTTTGGCGGCCGATACCGGTTTGCCGGTGGTGGCCACGCATCCGATTCAATTTCTGACTCCTGACGATTTTACCGCGCACGAGGCGCGTGTCTGTATTTCGGAAGGCGACATGCTCGCCAATCCGCGGCGCTCGAAAAAATTCACGCCTGACCAATATTTCCGTAGCCAGCAGGATATGGCGGAATTGTTTGCCGACCTGCCGGTGGCTTTGGCCAACACCATAGAAATCGCCAAGCGCTGTAATTTGACGCTGGAACTCGGCAAGCCCAAATTACCGTTGTTTCCGACCGACGGCATGACGCTCGATGATTTCCTGGTGCATCGCTCCAAAGAAGGGCTCGAGTTGCGCTTGCAGCAACTGTTTCCCAATGAAGCGGAGCGCGAGGCACAGCGCGCCACCTATTACGCCCGGCTGGAATTCGAATGCGGCACCATCATCAAGATGGGCTTTCCAGGTTACTTCCTGATCGTTGCCGATTTTATCAACTGGGCAAAAAATAACGGTGTGCCGGTAGGTCCGGGCCGCGGCTCCGGTGCCGGTTCGCTGGTGGCGTATGCGTTGAGCATTACCGACCTCGACCCGCTGCGCTATAACTTGCTGTTCGAACGTTTCCTGAATCCCGAACGGGTTTCGATGCCCGACTTCGACATCGACTTTTGTCAGCACGGCCGCGATCGCGTGATCCAGTA
>Ga0302231_10002175_pt1 | contig 11407 bp, 15 predicted proteins | sample II_Palsa_N2_2_FD_193522 | JGI IMG/M metagenome (GOLD analysis project Ga0302231, IMG submission 193522) | Peat permafrost microbial communities from Stordalen Mire near Abisko, Sweden - II_Palsa_N2_2 | ecosystem: Environmental > Terrestrial > Soil > Palsa > Peat permafrost | place: Sweden...
GGCGTCCTTGTTTTTTGACACACACCTTTTTTTTTTTCTGGCTTGTGCTGCAGGGCGAGCTACCAGTGTACCGATTCCTCTCTGTGCTCCTATCGGAACAGTTGCCGACGTTTGCGATCCTCATGTTTTTCAGGCACGTCCCTCGACGGCGTACAGGCCAGGGGTCGTCGCGTCTGCCACCCGCGCTTTATAATTCGATCCACAACATCAACGGCACTGGTGGAAGCGGTTCTCAGGTCGAATCCTCCAAGCGAATCTCAAACGCATCGGGCGGCTTCCTCTTCGCCAACCCGCAGCGGTACGACTCGGACGACGAGGACGACAACGCAAACAGCAAGAGCTACGGGGGCAAGTCACTCCCAGGGCCAATGGTCGAGTCTTACGGTGCTGCAAAGGCTGATCAATATGGTTTGTCTGTCAAGCCTGCCCCTCTAACTTTACTTTCACACATAGACAAAACGAGCCAACTACAAGAGGTGGCCAGCAGTGATGGGTCATACCAGAGGTTAGGGAAGTCACTCAGTTCTGGCGGAAGGAGTCACAGCAGCAAAAGTCGTCTGATGGAACAGATGGACGACGACGAGTACGAGGAAGACGCCGACCTCATTTCCACGCCCGAGCCGCCCACCCCGCACATGTCCCACTAAGTGCAAACCAAGCAAAATAGATTGTTATGACGCGTATTGTACAATGCCCATATGTTAGCCCTAATCCACGCAGAAAAGAAGATCCAGGTCGGTGGAATACGACAGAAAGTCCTCAAAGTCGAGCGGATCGTGAATCGTCCGGACAGCTGTAGTAACGTTTAGCAAGTGTTGGGCGTAGGCTTTTCATACCGTTGCAGTACTGCTCGTAGCGAGATCGCACATCGTCGGGCACTGTGAGGTACTTGGACCGAAGTGCTGTTGGCCTCGACGAGTGTTCTGCCTTCAGAGGCGTGCACTGCACGGCGCCATCGTCCGAGGGCGGGGACGACGTGTCGACATCGGTGTCCTCCACGGCCAGAGCGGTTGCGTCCACCTCACTAAACTCTGCCTTGAGCTCAACGAGCGCAGGGGATAGTTCCATGAGCGCACCGGACTGGCGTCGAGACTTGTCCTGGTCAGCTGGCTCCTTCTTGGCACGTTTGACTCTTGATGGCGCCAAAAAAACCGTCACAGATCTGTTTGGTGAACGTGAACGCGGCGGGCTCGCAGGACTGTCGCGGTCGCTCACAGGTGATCGAGCACGTCTCCGATACGTCTTGTGCACCGTTGGCTGCACTGCTCCTGCTGCTGTCGCCTTCTTTTTCCCAGCTGCCGTTGACCGCGGCAGCATCAGCAGTTCGTCCTCATCCGACGTTTCACAGCCCTCGTCGAGGCTTTGGCTGCCGCTTTGGCTGCCAGTGGCCTCGATAGCGTCCCCGCACACTGGTGGCGCAAGAGGCGTCGCCGCTAAAGGTGGTCCACCAGAGCTGAGGCGGCTAGTCTTTCGGCCATACGTTTGCATCAAAGCTGGAAAGTTCTGCGCCAGTTTCTAACTATAGCGAACGGTCATGTCTGACATATCCAGGTCGTCGTCATCCGCATCAGCACTGGGGTTGGAGGCGGAGACAACCTTGACGCCGGAGAAGAGGTCCTCGTCGTCGTCGTCGTCGGCGGCGGCGGCGGCGGCAGCGGGCGTACTGCCGATGAAGCTAAAGGCGGTTGCTGCCTTGTCGGACGAGAGATCAGTTTCGGCAGCGGCGGGCTGTGGCAGAGGCTCCATAAATGAAAAGGATGACGACTGGCGTGGTGGTGAGAGGATTGGAGACATGTCGCCATTGAGGTACGGGTTGGCAGAGCTTTCGCGTTGTTGCTCGTGCTGCTCCTCTGCCGCGGTTTCGTCCGCCCTGGGTTCGGAGGATTCGGGCTTGGGCTCAGGTACATTGGCAAATGGGTCAAGCAAGTCCATGAGATCTTTGGACGCGACGACACTCACGGTTACTGGCGGGAGATCGTCGAGGTTTCCGTAGGCATCGAGGCGTGGTGTGTCTGCAGCGGACGAGTCACTCAGGAAGGAAAACGACGAGGCACTGGGCGCATTGGCCGACTCGGAAACAAAGTTGAAAGCTGACTCGGTATCGTCAATTGGGGCAGACTCGCTTGCGTCGGTGTCGTCGTTAGTAGGCTCGGTTCCAGCATCGTCGACGGGAGTGGACTTTTCGTCGCGCTTCTCGTGGTCGCTGGGGGCGGACTTTTCATCAACCGTGGGGGTGGACTCGACCGCTGCTGAGCCTTGAGCCATGTCGGCAAACGATTCGGTCGCAAGCGCAGGCTCGTCATCTTGCTTGGCGGAATTACTGAGCAGATTCTCCAACTCCTTGATTTGCTGCTGAACTTGGACTTGTTCGTTATTGAGGGAATCTTTGATAAAATAATATTGTCAGCACTGAAAGTACCACCCTTTTTGAAAGCACAAACCTGCCAGGTCATAATCCTCAGCTTCTGCAGCTTCCCCAATCTTTTGGTTCAGCTCTTCATCACGCTGCTTGAGTAATTCAAGTTCTTCTCGGGAAAATAGCAGCTCCTTTTTGCTTGACGAAACATCCCCTGCTACAATATCCTTTAAAGCGATTATCTTAAATGACTACATACCAGCTTGATGGCTCGGCGTCGACTCCTCAGAACCCTGCTCTTGTTGCTGCTTTTGCTCCAGCTCGTCGTCATTTCGCTCTGGTGAAAGCAAAGTATTGCTGATGGACGCGATGCTTTCCGACTGTTGGCCGTCCTGTTGATCCTGTTCATCTGCCTCGTCGTTTTCGCCTACAGGTGCTTGCTTTGCACTCGCCGTTGCAGAAATAATAGCTGCCGACAAACTCGACCTGGTTGGCCTGATCGAATTCCGTAAGAAACGCAAGCAAACAAGGGGCAAAAATACTTTGACGGTTCCGAGCCAATGTTGAATGCCTCCGTGACAGCCTTGTCGACGTTGATCCCAAGGTTAGCACGCAACTTGACGACGAGGGCGGCATTTGCGATGATGCGGGCCCGCAATAGAACAGTCTCGTCGTATTTCGCAGGATCGTTGACGATGCTGTTTTTTTTTTTTTGTTTTGTTTTTTCATTTTTCATTTTTCATTAAAAGAAAAAAGGACACACGAAAGTACCTGGAGTAGTTTGCCTTGAGCTCGACAAGCTGTGGTTCCAGCTTGCCCAGCTTTTCCTGGGCAACGGACTTTTCAGCATTATCCACCTTGCTTCGGGAACTCCGCTTGGCTGCACGGGCCTCCTCAAGTTCAGATTGAGCGTCATCAATCGCCTGCTTCAGCTCGGTAAGCACAGTCTCGCCCTCGTCGACAGTCGTCTGTGCAGACTTGATCTCGACGGCAATACGTCCTGCCTCCTTGAAGTTGCGCTCTGCGGCAGCAGCAGCCTTTTGCTGCGTCCACAGCGACAGCTTAGACTTGAGGTCGTTCAACTGGTGCTGCTTGTCGCTGAGAGCCTTGGTGCGCGTCTCCACCAGGTGACTCTTGGTCTTGACAACGGTTTCGGCCTGGTCCACAGCACTGACAAGCCTGGAATACATAGTCTTGATGAATACTCACAGTAAACACCGAGAACGCGTACTTGGCGATTTGAAGACGGTCGACTTCGCGCTCATTGTTCTTGGCCTTGACCTCGAGGCGATACGAGTCGATTGTCGCTTGAATGTACTTGTCTTGGAGACGCCTGAAAGAAGAAAGAAAAAAATTAAAATTTTTCTTAAAAAAATTTTTTGGCGTCGCGGAATGGAGGAGCGTACAAGGAAGACACTGCCTGCTGCTTGGAGGAAGCAATCTGCACGAGCTGCGAATGCGCGTGCTCTGTCTGGATGAGTTCTTCCAGTGTCGATTTGAACGCTGATTCCGCTTGTGCAAAGGATTTCTGGGCTTCCTCAAACTCGAGCTGGCTCTTTGTGAGTATGGCCTTTTCCTTGTCGATGCGCACTCGTTCGGCCGCGTAGTTTTCAGCGATTGCTAATTAATAATAATAAAAGGGGGTGGGGTGGGGGTGGGGGGGTTCAAATTGAGCGAGTGGAAACTATGGCACGTACAGTCGATGCTCTTTTGTGCCTGCACGATCTGGGATTGGAGGCTTTCTTGCTCTTTTATCAAAATGTTAAGACGACGACGAAGGTCATCAACCTCAAGCTAAGAAGCACAAAAATTAGAGTAGCAGTGGAGGGAAAGGGGGGAAAAGCATGAAAGCATTACCGAAACGGACGAGTGGCGTGCTTGCAGCGTTTCAAGCTCGTCAAAGTGAGGTTTACCGTCGGCGCGAATTTTCTCCTGGAGCGAAGCTTCCGACTTGTCCACGAGTTCTTTGTCCAACTTCATGTGGCTAAGATATACATTATTTTTTTTATTATTTAAAAATTCAACTCTGCCTTTGCAGCCGATCGATGCGGTCACGCTCGAGATCGATTTTGGTGCGCTCCTTTTGCTTGTGTGCAATTATCTTGCTTTTGATGCTTTGCAGTTCAGAGTGCTCCTTTCGCTATTATCCGGTTCATAATAGTATTGGTAAATAAAAGCACAGTGCGTACGCTTGTAGCAGACAGCTCTGCCTCGTAATCACTGAACAAAAGCAGCTTGGCAGTGATCAGCTCGTCTTTGCGAGCATGAAGCTTGGCCAGAGTTTCATTCTGCAAGAAAGAAAGAAAGAAAACAATTTAGTTGTAGTGCTCCGATTGTTTCCCGTACCAAGGTATCAACCGTCTCTGACATTGTCTCCAGCTCGAGCTGGTACCGTTCGAGTTCCTCGTTCAGACGCTCTGCAAGCGCAAAGTCCTCGCTCTCGGCCGCGGCTACCTGTCGATCATCTGTCTGACGCAAGAGGACGCTGTTCTGAAGGTTTGGCGACACATTAGAGAAAAAAAACTATTGTACAAAGTACCTGAGCCATGCGCATGAAGGTTTTCTCGAGCTGTTGAAGAAGCGAGCGCTGTTCGTCGTCAAGATCGCCCAACTGCTTGTCCAGCTTGATCATTTTCTCCTCGGTGGGAGCAGCGGGCGCAGGGGCGGCAGGGGCAGCAGGGGCGGCCACCGAAACCTTGGCGATGCTGTCCTTTTGCTGTTCGTCTTTAAGGACAACAGCAGGAACAGGAGGAGTGGCCGGCTGGACTTGCTCCACTGGCTTTGCGGCGGCAATCGTTGGAGTGGACGAAACACTGGCTGCCGCTGATGTGTGCGCTGACGTGTCTGGGACGCCCTGGTCGGCGTCGTCGTCCTCTCCGCCATCCGCGCCTGGCAAGCCAGACCCCTGCCGTTGGAATTCAAACGCCTGCAGACGTTTCTTCTTCTTGGGCTTGTCTCCACTGGAGGATGCCGATGTCGTCGTTGTCGCAACTGCCGGGCTGTGGGCTCCACCGTTGCTCGTTGGAGCTTTGGTACCTGTCGACTGTTGTTGCGGTGTTGTTGGAGCACTGACCTCTGTTGACCCTGCAGCGATAAACGAAAAGCTGCTGTTGCTGCTTGCCACTGCTGACTGGAGCTGCGGGGCAGGGGCAGACGTGTCCTTCACCTCCAGGTCTTCAAACATGGACGCAGCCGCGCCCCGAGGCTTGACCGCCTGCTTTGCGACGACAGGCGACTCGACCTGTGGAGACATGTAAACATCTCAAAAGGTCAAGGGCAGATATGCACAAGTACCAGCGCGTTGGAGCTGCCGCCACTACCACTGGCGCTACCACCCGCCTTGGCCGTCGAAATAGCAGCAGGCACGCCCTTGGACGGTGCCGTGGAGGCGGGCGTGTTGCTGCTTGACGTGGTCCTACATTCAACAACCGAATTTTATTGTAGAGAGAGAGAGAGAGAGTCTGCACCGCAAGATTTGTAAAAAAAAACATACCGCTTGGCAGGAGCAGCAGCCGACGCCGCAGTCGCACCACTGGCAGGGGCCGGCTCCTCGTTGGCGTTGGCACGACTGAAAAGCTTGTTGAACATAAAGGCAGCACTTGGAAAAGAAAATGGACTTTTGAGGGCACGTGTATGGCTGCAGTCACGACGGCAGCCGACAACAAGAGGACGGCGGCCGGGAGCAGCAGCGACGGCAACGGTGCGACTGCGACGGCGTCGTCCCAGTCGTCGCTGAGGCACTCGATTGCGGGGGCGACGGCGGGGTGCATGTCTTCGCTAATCATGTGTCCGCTGGACGTGGCCAAGACAAAGCTGCAGAACCAGGGCGCGGCCGTGGGCACGGGACACTACCGGGGGACAATAGGTGTGTTTTTGGCGTGTCTGGCTTGACCTTTTTGGCGTGCTTGCTTGCGCGTTTGGGTGCTGAATAACGCGTTTCCGCAGGGACCCTTCGCACGATCCTCATTGAGGAAGGTCCTCGTGGCTGGTACCGTGGGCTGAGCGCGTCGCTGATGGGCTACCTGCCCAACTGGGCGATCTACTTTACAACGTACGACCTGTTTAAGACGTTTGTTGCCGAGGACCTCCACATTGGTATGTATAATTTGTCCTCGCCGTTTCTTGATTACAACTGCAACCCAGGGAGCATCGACGACCCACGGACGCACATATTGGCCGCGATGAGTGCCGGTATCCTGAGCACCGTGTCGACAAATCCTTTGTGGGTGATCAAGACACGTCTGATGGTACGCTGGCCAGCCCCTTCATTTTCTTCTCATTCCCAAAAAAGACGCAGTCAAAGGATACATCGCTGCCATACAAAGGGATCGCCGATGCGTTTGTGAGGATCGTGCGCAACGAGACATGGCACGGGCTATACCGAGGACTAGGACCGTCGCTTTTGGGTGTCTCGCACGTTGCCGTACAGTTCCCTTTGTACGAGTATCTGAAGACCCACTTTACGCACAAAGGTAAAGGGAAAAGAAAAAGATTGAAAGGGCAATAAACATACGCAACTGCTTTTCCCGTGCACAGAACAAGAGCGGTTGCACAGGACAGATGTCATCCTGAGCCCATTTTATATACTCTTGTCATCGGCGACCTCAAAAGTTGTGGCGAGCTGCTGCACATACCCGCACGAAGTTCTTCGAACGCGCCTGCACAACCAGACAACTTTGAAAGCGCACTCCAAGTATACTGGCATTGTAAATACTGCACGGGTCGTCATCAATGAGGAGGGGCTTCGAGCTCTGTACAAGGTAATCAATTACACGGAAGCGAAAATAAAACTCAAAACACTCTTTCATTTTTAATCAGGGTCTCGGGACCAACCTTTTAAGGGTAACACCAGCTGGAATGATCACTTTCTTGACCTACGAGGTATGAGTAACTCCGTTTCAAAACTAAGACACTGTTTGCAGCTTGTGATTCGCAACTTGGATGAAACGCTGATTTGATTTCGTTTCAACGCTCTTTGTTTGTAAATACTTGTAACGGACAAGGGGGGAGGGGGAGTAAATTGCATGTATCTCACGACAAAGCAGTGGCTATCTCTTCCGACAGAGAATTGTTTGCGCTATCCTCGCTGTTACTGCTGGTTCCTGCACGGCTGCTACTGGCAGTGGTTGTGGGTTCTTGCCACATGTACGATATCAGTGCAGCCACAACATGGACGTTGAGGCTGTTGCCGAGGAGTTTGTACTGCTGCTTGCGACTGACCGTGGCCGGGAACGAAAACGCCGGCGGGAAACCCATGAGGTTTGCGACCTCACGTGGAGAGAAATAACGCAGCTAGACCAAAAAAGTAAGCGTGAACACGAAATTAAAATAAAAACAACGCACATCCAGGTTGAGCAGAGGACACGAAATCGTAGGTGGCCACGGAGCCTTCGGGTTCTTTGCACGGGTGGAGAGGATTGTTCGGTAGATACTGTACATGTCATCCTTGTCGTGAGAGTCGTTGTCCTGCAATACAGACCCAGAGCCCTCGGCGTAGTGGTTGTACGCTAACACCAAGCCAAAAAAAAAAAAAAAAAAAAAAAAAAAATAGTAAACGATCAATAGGCACGAATAGACGAATGGTACCTTTGGTAAAGCAGCACGAGTGCTTTGAGTTTTTCTGGACAATGTCAAACACCTCGCCCGATTTCCAGAGCACCTTTTCTGGGACACGCAGGGCCGCTCGCTCCTCCTGCGTCAGGTTTTCCAAATAGTCCCCCACGACATGTGTGCTCGATTGTGTTGGTGCCACGGGGATCATTCGCGCGCGTTTCGACACGGGCTTGTTGTCATCATAATCGTCCTCGCCTTCGTCACCCTCCCCCGTCGTAGTAGCAGCGGCATCCATGGCGCTACCCTCAACCGCCGTCGCTGCGGTATCGGCGGCAGCGTTGTTGTTGTTGTTGTTGTTGTTGGCAGGGGGTTCTCCCGCTATATGATGTCCTGGAATATGCGACAGAATCGTGTACGTGGGCTCATCGGTGAACGCATAGGGGGCTCTTTTTGCCTGGTTATTTGAGCGGTAAGTTGCAGCGGATGCACGCGCACGCAGTTACTGTACCAGGAGGTAGTAGCGCATACGCGAGTTGGGGATGTCAAACTGGGTCGGCGTTATTAAGAACTCTCTGTACGAGTACTGGTTCCTAAGCAGCGTCGCCACGACGGCGTCACGCGAGTCAGAAGCCTGTCCTTACACTTCAGTACACGAGCTGCCAACCTCGTCTCTCGAGACGTACCTCAAAGCCCTTGACGTTCTCAAGGAGGATCATGCACGGCTTGTGCCGGAGGACGTCCAGCAGGTGCAGGATGAAGAACAGGCTCTGTGCGCGCGGGTCAGCCGAACCCTGTTGTTTCCCCGTGCGGGTGTATGGCTGGCAGGGCGGAGACATCAGGAACACGTCGCCACGCAAGCGCTCAAAGTAGTCGATGCTCACGGCCTCAATGTTGCGCTAACGGTTTTTTATGTTTTCATTGGGATCAGGCCCCCCCCGTCATCAGTAGCACTCGATACCTGGTTGGGCGTGTGGTTGGGAAAGTTGTGCCTGTAGACGGTGTTTGCGACGTCGTTGATGTCGAACGAGGCCACGACGTTGGCGCCGACGTGGGCTTCCTGGAGTGCAAAGTGCTACGTACGTTGCGTGTCGGCTCAGCGCCAACCGTGTCCCTCTCTCTTCCGCTCAACGTACCATGCCGCCAAGGCCAGAGTAGAACTCCACAACGCGCGGTACCATGCTCACTGAGCCGCGGCGGTGTGCCAGCGAGTGGCTGTTTGTCGCCGTTGCATTTGACGCAGACGACATTCCAGAGACCCGAGTTGGCCGGAAAAAAAAAACTGTAGGCACACACCACGACCAAGACATGAAGACATGACAGACAGGGGCTAAGTAAGTTTTAGTCCTTCTTGAGGTGGAAGAGCTCGGTCGCGACTCCAGCCTTGGTGATTGTGTGGACTTCAAGGAAATCGCCAGTGTAGATGTCGCGCTCGGTGGCAGCAGTGAAGGCATCGCGGATGAGCTTGAGGGCCTTCTCGCGTGAGAGAGGGGTTCGGTCTGGGTTGATCTGGTTCTTAAGGCCGACCTGAAGAGCACGACAACAACAACCAAAAAAAAAAAATCATGAATGAAGACTTGCATTTTTTTTTTATCCTTTTTCCTTTTTTCGCACCTGGTTATCGAGCAGGGGTTGGATCAGCTCTTGTGCTGTGCCGTCTGCTCGGTAGGACTCGCGCTGGAACGACCCAATGACATCAAAGTGATACACCGCGCCTTTCCCTGTGTTTGTGTGATTTGATTATTTACGCAGTTGCGACAGATATTTTCCAGTACCGTTCTCATCGAGGCCTCCAAGGATGTTGAACGTGTAGTACGGGAAGAAACGCTTGTAGTAGAGCTTGGCCGAGAGCATCTGGGCAATGGCCGGCGAAGACATGTCCTTGCCGTGGTCGTGCTTGTACATCTGTTTTTTTTGGTTTTTGGCTCGCGCTTTCTTCTCAGCAAAAAACAACAATACCTCCAGGTCCATGTGCAAGCTCTTGTTGAGCGCAGTGATGTCGCCGTAGAAACCACTGGACGCAAGGACAGCGTTCTTGTTGAGCGCAAACGCCTTTGGTGCATAGCGTGTGTTGATCGAGTATCCGCTCGACTGTAGAGCGCAAAGCGCATTTTATTACAATAGTTCAACAGAGCAGCCCTCCGCGTGTTACCTGACGAGTGTCGCTGGCCACGATACAATAGTCCTCGCCAGCAATAGCCATAATCGTTCTAAACAAGCACGGAACATCAGCGTCTTTTCAGGAAGTGCACGGCTCATTAAAAAAGGCCAGAACAAAAAGTACCCTCCGTTCATCGAGTAGGGGTCAAAGCGGTGCTGCACGGGGCCTCCTGCTGCTGTTGCAGGTGCCATGCGCGGTTGCTGTACCAGAAGGTCCATTTTGCGAGATGTGCTGACGACTGCTTTCAAGCAAAGACACGAAATCCACGTGGGCAGATTTGGGATGTTATGGGAGGAAGATGAACCTTTCAGTCATGCTCAAGTTCTCGGCGATGCTCAGTCGCCAAATCCAGCTTTGGGGAGCATCTGCTAGATGGCAATAAAAAAATAAACATAAAACAAAATAAAAATAAAAATAAAAATGTATTTTTTTTTATCAAGGTGGGAGCTGGGACTCTTTTTTTTTTTTTTAATGTGAATTCATGACTCTGTTCGGGTTAAAATAAAGTTTTACAAAATGGGTCATGGACATGGATCGTTATTGTTATATAATGGTTAGATTGAAAGAAAAAAATTATATAGCCTTGTTGTGATGATTAGCAGAATCGAGAATGTCGTTATGTGAGGCAAGAAGAATATCAAACGGTGAGCCTGGCTGGATGCGGAGGTCCCAGGCGTGATGCAGGTGCATGCCAAAGCCCTGGAGGGCGTTCCGCTGGTCCTTGGTGAACTCGTTGTCTTTCTCGGCGCCGAGGAAAATGTCGGCCTGCGGGACGACTGGCTGGCTGCTGTCGGCGGGCGTCTTGTGAAAGTAGACGTAGGGTCCGAGACAAATGGACGAGTCGAAAAAGCACCAGGGCAGGACGCCGAGGATGGGGTACTGTTGCAGGGCGATGCTCTCGCGGAGCATGTGCCAGTAGAGCAGGCCGCCCCAGTCGAGGCTGTTGGGTCGGGGAAGCGTGCCCTCGTCCATGAGCTTGACGATCCATCGCAGCAGCTCGTGGAGGCGGACGCTGTTTTTGTAAAAGTGTCCGATGGCAAAGTTGACGGGGTAGATGGTGGGCATGTAGCAGTCCCACTCGAGGATCCACTCTTCGTGCAGCAGGGGCGAGAGGCTGCGCATGAGGACAAGATCCATGTCGACCCAGACGCCGCCGTGCTGCCACAGCAGGAGGAGGCGGGCGAGGTCACCGTCGAGGTAGGCTTTGGTATCGGGCGCGATCAGGCGGGCGATCGTCCCGTCCTCGACGAGCTTTTGGACGGGGGTTCCCTTGGCCGCCTCGGTCATGTTGTACGCGCGCACGGTGAAGCGGTCGCCAAACTGGTCTGTGATGTCCTTGA
>Ga0302231_10002187_pt1 | contig 11368 bp, 10 predicted proteins | sample II_Palsa_N2_2_FD_193522 | JGI IMG/M metagenome (GOLD analysis project Ga0302231, IMG submission 193522) | Peat permafrost microbial communities from Stordalen Mire near Abisko, Sweden - II_Palsa_N2_2 | ecosystem: Environmental > Terrestrial > Soil > Palsa > Peat permafrost | place: Sweden...
CGATGGGGAACCTTGCATGAACGACGGAAATTTTCCCTTCGACCTCGTTATTCGTGGCGGTACGGTCGTGTTGCCTGAAGGCACTGCCGAGGTCGACATTGGTGTACGCGACGGGCGGATTGCCGAGCTGGCTGCAGGGCTGCCTGCCGGGCGGGAGGAGTTGTCAGCTAAGGGACGCATTGTGCTGCCCGGTGGTGTCGATGCTCACTGCCATATGGACCAGCAGCCTTGGGAAGGGCGGTCCACGGCCGACGATTTCCAGAGCGGCACGCTTTCAGCATTGTGTGGCGGGACGACTACGATCATTCCGTTCGCAATGCAGATGCGTGGCCAGTCGCTCTCCGAAGTGGTAGCGGACTACCACGAGCGCGCACTTCCAAAGGCTCACATCGACTATACGTTTCACCTGATCGTCGGAGACCCGACGCAGCAGCTTCTGGAGGAGGAACTGCCACGACTGATTGCCGAGGGCTGCACCTCGGTGAAGGTCTACCTCACTTACGAAGGCTTGAAGCTCGACGATTACGAGGTTCTCGAAGTGCTCAACGTGGCGCGCCGAGAGGGTGCCATGGTGATGGTGCATGCCGAGAACGACGCGTGCATCCGCTGGCTGACGGACCATTTTCTGAAAGCGCGCAAAACGCAGCTGCGCTATCACGTGGTCTCGCATCCGGCTATTGGTGACCGTGAAGCAACTTTCCGCGCCATCAGTCTGGCTGAGGTCATCGAGACGCCTATTCTTGTTTGTCACGTGTCCGCGGCGGCTGCAGCCGAGGAGATCCGGCGAGCGAAGAAGCGTGGGCTGCCCGTCTATGCGGAAACCTGTCCGCAGTATCTTTTTCTCGCTGCGGAGGACATCGATACGCCTGATCTGTCCGGCGCCATGTGTGTGTGTACGCCGCCGCCAAGACCGCGTGAGAATCAGGCGGAAATCTGGCGTGGCCTGCTCGACGGCACGCTTGAAGTGTTCTCGTCCGATCACTCGCCATGGCACTACAGGGACAAGATCTCTGGCGGCCCGGATACACCGTTCACGCGTATCCCCAACGGGGTACCAGGCATCGAAACGCGTCTGCCATTGTTGTTTTCAGCGGGCGTGAATGGTGGGCGTATGTCGCTGATGCAGTTTGCGGAATTGACCTCGACGACGCCGGCACGCCTGTATGGTCTTTATCCGAGAAAGGGGGTTATCGCGATTGGGTCGGATGCCGATCTGGCAATCTGGGACGCTGGGCGTGAAGTGACGATTCGAAACAGCATGCTGCATCACGCAACCGATCACACGCCTTATGAGGACATGGTTGTACAAGGCTGGCCCGTGACCACCATTTCTCGGGGCGAAATCGTCTGGCATGAGGGCAAGGTCAGTTCAACACCAGGGCGCGGCCGTTTCATTGCGGCTGAACGTCCGTTCACGCCACAAACCCGCTTGCCATCGGTGCTCGAATCATGAGAGGCGTCAGCAATCGACTTGATGGCAAGGTGGTGCTGATCAGCGGCGCAGCAAGCGACATCGGGGTTGCAATCGGTGCCCGTTGCATCGCCGAGGGTGCGACCGTAGTGTGCGCGGATCTCGATGCGCAAGCCGCGGCCCGTGCCGCGCGGCAACTCGGTCCCGCTGCGCTGGATGCGCGCTGCGATGTGACTGACATCGAATCCGCACGCGCGGTGGTCGAACTGGCCCGTTCGAAGTTCGGACGACTCGACGGCTATGTTCACAACGCAGCCGCGCCATGGCACGAAGGTTCCGTGGAGGATCTCGATCCCGAGCATTGGCACCAGGAAATCGACGTTTCGCTCACCGGGGCGTTTCTGATGAGCCGTTTCGTGGTGCCACTGATGCGCGAGAGCGGTGGTGGCTCCATCGTACTGGTCGCTTCGCAGTTGGGCCATGTCGCGGCCGCCCGTTCGGTCGCCTATTGTGCGGCCAAGGCAGGGTTGATCCATCTTGCCCGCCTGATGGCAGTCGATCATGCGGAGGCTGGCATACGCGTCAACAGTTTATCCCCCGGTGCTGTGCGTACCGGCCGGTTGTTGCGCTCGTGGTCTTCTCTTGACGAGGCCGATATGAAACTAGGCCCGGCTCACGTGCTGGGGCGGATTGGCCGCCCCGAAGAGATTGCGTCGAGCACGGCATTTTTGCTGAGTGAAGACGCGTCGTTCGTGACCGCTACAGACCTGCTGGTGGACGGCGGATATACCGCGCGCTGACTCGTGGATACCCCGTAACTGTGAAGTAACCTCATTTTGTCAGGAATTTAGATGAACTTACTGATTACCGGCGGGACCGGCTTCGTTATGAGCGTGGTCGCCCGCGAGTGGCTCGAGCGGCATCCCGACCGGCGAGCCGTCATTCTTGACCGCGCGGGACTGGACGCAACGGCGCAAGCCTGGTTCGCCCCTGTGCGCGAGCGGCTTACCGTCGTTGAAGGAGACGTTCGCGATCCGTCGGGTTGGGCAGCCGAACTCGATCGTCACGAGATCACAGCAGTGGTACACGGCGCTACGGTTACGCCGATCTCGCGCGGCAGTGCGCAAGAGGCGGCTCGCGTACCGCCCGAGGCCCTGATGCCGGCCAGGATCATGGACGTCAACCTGATGGGTACGGTGCAATTGCTCGAGTGGGCGAGGCAAAGCGCAACGATCAAGCGCTTCATTTACATCAGCTCCGGTTCAGTCTACCGGCACCATGGCCCAGACTGGTCGCCCGAGCCACTGCCCGAAGACGGCTACGTCGCGCCTCTCACGCTGTATGGAATCTCCAAATTTGCCTCGGAGATGGTGGTCAATCGTTATGCCGATCTTTTTGGACTCTCAGTGGCGTCCGTGCGGCTGTCCTCGATCTATGGCCCGATGGACCGCGCGACTGAAAGCCGGAATTTTCGCCACGTCCCTAACCGGGTCGCACAGATGGCGCTGGATGGCGAAGTCATCCGGCCCAACAGCTTGCAACCCGTCGGCGACTATCTGCATTCGGTGGACGCCGCGCAGGCGATTCTTGCGCTCACGGAAGCACAGCGATTGCGGTACCGGCACTACAACGTGGCGAGCGGTGTGACCACGAGTATTGGCGACATCATCGGCTGGGCGGCGGAGCGCGTGCCCGGTGTTCGCTACGAAGTGGCTGACGAAGCGAGCGCGAATGTGATTCAGGATCCGGCGTTGGCGACTGGAATGTGGGGCGCCTACGACATATCCCGGCTCGAGCGTGATACCGGCTGGCGCCCGCGCGAAGGCCGCGACGCCTTTCACGATTATATGGACTGGCTTGTCGCAAGCCGTTCCTGAACGAGAGACTTGTACCCATGACCGACATTCAGACACAGGGCCCAGCACGGGATTTTATTGGCTATGGCCGTACGCCGCCATTCGTTACGTGGCCGGCCGGCGCGAAGGTGGCCATCAATCTCGTGCTTGTCTACGAGGAGGGCTCTGAATATTCATGGCTCGAGGATGGCCGCAATGACAACTGGGGCGAATACAACCTGAGCGCAAGCCCGAACTTGAGAGACCTTGGTACGGAGACCCATTTCGAGTACGGCAGCCGCGCGGGCGTCTGGAGGCTCGCCAGACTGTTCGACCGTTACGGGATTCCCGTCACCGTTTCTGCGTGCGCGGTGGCGCTGCAGCGTAATCCAGAGGTAGCGGCATGGATGAAAGATCGAGGACACGACCTCCTCGGTCACGGTTTGCGCTGGACGGACTATCCGGGCATGAGCCGTGAGGAAGAACGCAGGCAACTGCAAGAGGCGATCAGTCTCTATCGCGAGGTACTCGGCGTGCATCCGCCTGGTTGGAACTGCCGTTCGTTTCCTAGTGTGAATACGCGTGACCTGATCATCGAGGCGGGGGGCTTTCTGTACTACTCCGATCCATGCAACGACGACATTCCGTACTTCGCCAAGCATGACGGTGGCGAGTTGCTGGTCGTCCCGTATTCAAAAACGCTCAACGACAGTCGATACCTCATCGCACCGGGATACAGCAACCCGCGCGATTTTGCCGAAGATTGCCGTGCTGCGATCGACTATCTGATTGAGGAAGCGGGTGAGGCGGGCGGCAAGATGCTGACCATCGCAGCGCATGCTCGCTGGAGCGGACAGCCGAACCGTGCTTCGGGTTTGCGCGAGGTGATCGAACACGTGGGCCGTTCACATGGCGAAGCAGTTTTCATGCGGCGCGAGGACATTGCACGCCATTGGCTCGCTAACCACAATTTGTTTCAGAAGGGAGTCTGAACGTAATGGTGTCAGCAACATGGTCGACCGGCCGGGGCGCACGATGACGGGAGCACAAATCGTAGCGTCTATCCTCAAGCAGCAGGGCATGAAACATATCATCGGCTTTCCGAGCAGCGGGCTGTTCGATGCGGCGGCTGAACTGGACGTGCCGCCAGTCATTGCGCGGACGCCGCGAGTCGCAGTCAATATTGCGGAAGGATATGCCCGCACTACGCCAGGCGATGACCTGACGGTTGTCACTGTTCAGTATGGACCAGGTGCAGAAAGTGCATTTGCAGGCATCGCGCAGGCATGGAACGATCGTGCGCCGGTTCTGTTTTTGCCAACCGGTTATCCGCGCGGTTCGGAGGCGGTAGCGCCCAATTTCGAGGCGCGTCGCAATTTCACCCACATCACCAAGTGGTGCGAGTCGGTGACCCGCATCGAAGATCTGCCGCAATTGCTGTTCAGCGCTATCTCGCGTGTGCGCAATGGTCCGCCTGCGCCGGTGTTGCTCGAGCTGCCGGTGGACCTGCTCGCGCAACAATACGAATCTGAGCTTCCAGCTCATAGACAAGTGCGGCGGGCACGTCCGCAGGCCGACGCGGCTGAGATCGACGAGATCGTCGAGACTTTGCTGCGAGCTCGCAATCCGGTGATTCTCGCCGGTCAGGGCGTTCTCAACGCGCACGCTTCCGTGGAGCTCGCCGAATTCGCGGAACTCGTCAATATTCCTGTGATGACCACGCCGAACGCCAAGAGCGCGATGTCCGAACGGCACCCACTCGCGCTCGGCACGGCCGGGCGGGCTCGTCCGGCCACGGTTGATCGCTTCATCGAACGGGCCGACGTGATTCTGGCCTTGGGCAGCAGTCTTACGCGCTCGTACTACATCCGGCCTGTGCCGCCCGGCAAACAGGTTCTGCAGGTCAGCATCGACCCGAACGACCTGGGGAAGGACTATCCGGTGGCGCTTGGGGTGGTTGGCGATTGCCGGTCCGTGTTGCGCCAGATGCTGGCTCGCGTCCGGCAGGATCCGGCGGCGTTGGCACAACGCGCTGGATGTGGCGATGAGTTGGTGCGGGAAATCGCCACTTGTCGTGAGGCTTTTATGGACCAGTGGATGCCACTCATGAATGCGTGTGGCAGCCCGATCTCTCCCTACCGGGTGGTGTGGGAAATCATGCAGGTGCTCGATCGGGAAAAGGCCATCGTTACTCACGATGCTGGCAATCCGCGCGACCAGTTCATTCCGTTCTACGACGTGACCGAACCTCGCGGCTACCTTGGATGGGGCAAAACCACCCAACTCGGTAGCAGCCTTGGTTTCGCAATGGGCGCAAAACTCGCGCGGCCTGATGCGATCGTCGCCGCCGTCATGGGGGAATCTGCGTTCGGTATGGTGGGTATCGACTTCGAGACGGCCGTGCGTTGCAAGTTGCCAGTTCTGGCGATCGTGCTGCGCAATCACGTTCTCGGCGGCTACGCCGCGAGCATGCCGGTGGCCACCAGAAAGTATCAGGCTAACCGCATGTCGGGCGAGTACGCACCGATCGCACGGGCACTTGGGGGGCATGGCGAGTGCGTCGTCGACACGGAACAGCTGCGCGAAGCGCTGCTGCGTTGCGTTGCAACGGTGCGAGACGGTCGTGCGGCCTTGCTTGAGGTGGTCACGCACGAGGAAAGCCGGCTCGCGGGTCTGAGCTAATCGGCGCTTTAATGGAGAAACAAGGTGTTTGATCTGGTATTGCGCGGCGCAACGATAGTAGAGGCAAGCGGTACGTTACGTGCAGACCTGTGCGTAAGCGGCGGCCGCGTGGCTGCCTTGCTCGACCCGGAGACTCCGGCCACCGCAAAGATTGAACGCAGGGTGGATGGGTGCTACCTGTTGCCTGGGCTGGTCGACGCGCACGTCCATCTGCGCGAACCCGGTCTTACGCATAAGGAAGATTTCGCATCGGGCACACGTGCCGCTGCGGCGGGCGGCGTAACTACATTGCTCGACATGCCTACTGATGAACCTTGGACCGACAGCGTTGAATCGCTTATCGAAAAACAGCGGCTGGCTGAAGGGCGTTTGCATGTTGACGTCGGCTTTCAGGTGGCATTGCGTCGCGACGCGCGCGATTTGCTGGCAGTCCGCGCACTCCATCCGGTATCCGTTGAGGTTTTCACCGCTGACGTACCTGCGGCTTATCTGCATGACACGCAGGCTTCGTTGATGCATGCGCTGAATCTGGTGCGGCCACTTGGCGTTCTCGCCTGCGTATCGCCTGGCGACCAGTCTCTATTGGAGGCTGGGCCAACAGGAGGGGTGGACGCATTCCTGGCCAGCCGGCCGCCGCTGGCCGAAGCTAGCGGCATTGCCAGGACGATCCTTGCCGCAGCCGAAGCGAACGCGCGCGTTCATCTGCGGCAGACCAACTCGGCGCTGGGCATTGCAACATGGCGTCGAATGCGCGACCTGGCGGATACCAGCATTGAAACGACTCCGCAGTGCCTGCTTTTTACCGCGGATGACTACGCGGAGATCGGTGCTGACCTCAAGGCATCGCCGCCGATGCGCTCGGCAGAGGACCGCGATGCACTGCTGGCAGCCTTGCGTGAGGGTCTCATCGATATCGTGGCTACCGACCATGCGCCCCATGCCCGTGCCGAGAAGAGGGCGCACTACGGCTCTTTCGCAGACGTACCAGGCGGGATGCCAGGTGTGCAGACCTTGCTGGCCACCATGTTGCACTTCGTCGCCACAGGCGACATCGACCTGCCTGCGCTCGTTCGCATGTGCTCGGCAAATCCTGCACAGCGTTTTGGAATCGGAGACCGCAAGGGCGCGCTGGCGCGGGGGCAAGACGCGGACATTCTCGTGCTGGATCCACGGCTCGATACACGTATCAGCCATGCAGAGCAGTTATCGCGTGCCGGGTATACGCCGTTTGACGGTATGCAGGTACCCGGAAGGCTCACCGCTGTTTTTCTGCGGGGCGCTTTGATTTACGAAGAAGGTCGGCTGGCGGTGTCTGCACCGGCGGGAGCGATTATAGGAGCTTCGAATCATGGGATTGCTTGAAGGCAAGGTCGCTGTTGTGACGGGTGCGAGCTCGGGGCTCGGCCGGGCGATCGCTATCCGCTATGCAGCCGAGGGTGCGCGCGTCGTGCTTGCGGATTTGCGTGAGGCACCGATCGAAGGTGGTGAGACCACACAGGTGCAGATAGAGCGAGCAGGAGGGACTGGCTTCAGCGTTCCCACGGACGTTTCCCGCTGGGACCAAATTGATCGGCTCGTCACAATCGCTGTAGAGCGCTACGGTCGGCTCGACGTAATGGTAAACAACGCCGCTACCTATACCGGCACGAACCTTGTCGAGACCGACGAAATTCAGTGGGAACACGTATTACGGGTGAACCTCACTGGCATGTTCCATGGCTGCAAGCGAGCGGTTCAACAGATGCTTACGCAGGCGCCCGTCGACGAGGTGCGTGGACGTATCGTCAATGTGTCGTCCCAGCATGGCATGGTGGCTTCGCCTGGCGACTTCCCGTACGGCGTGACCAAAGGCGGCACAGTGCAGCTCACGCGGCAGGTCGCCGTTGACCACGCCCCCGACCTGATCGTCTGCAATGCGGTCGCGCCGGGCAAGATCATTACGGGGAAGTCCGGCGCTGCGAACGATCCTCGCGCTCTCGAGTATTCCCGTCAGCGCACGCCGTGGCCGCGACTTGGGCGACCGGAGGACGTTGCCGGTGCAGCGCTGTTTCTTGCCAGTCCTCTCGCGAGTTTCGTTACCGGCATAAACCTGATGGTCGATGGCGGCTGGATGGCCGGCTAGATAGTTGCTCTATTGAGGGTCATAGGAACATGAACCAGATCTCTGCCATGCGCATGTTCGCCAAGGTCGCCGAGTCACTGAGCTTCACCACTGCTGCGAAGGAGTTGCGGGTTTCAACCGCTATGGTGACTCGCAGTGTTGCGACGCTGGAGACATATCTCAATCTGCGACTGCTGAACCGAACCACCCGAAGCGTGACGCTTACCGAGGCGGGGCATGAATACTGGCAGGGCTGCAGGGACCTATTACGCCAGTTGGATACACTCGAAGCAAACGTCTGCTCGGCCGCACGTGAAGCGGGTGGGTCACTAAAGGTGGCGGCGCACGAATCGTTTGCAGCTGCGGAGCTGAGCGAACTGGTCGCCAGGTACCGCGAGGAAGCGCCTCGCGTGGATTTTGAACTCACGGTTTTTGCGTCGACGCAGGACCTCGCGGTAGGCACCTACGACGTGTGCTTTGTTGCTGAGCGGCGGCTGCGCGATTCCACGCTGGTTTGCCGTCCGCTGACCCAGTTCCGGGATGTGATCGTCGCGTCGCCGGCTTATCTCTTCCAAAGAGGGGCACCGACGCAGCCCACCGACCTTGCCAATCACGACGTATTGTTGACTTCCGAACCGTGCGTTCGTTGCTGGGAATTCGGCGATGCATACGGAGTTCAGCGCATACCGTTACGGCCGGTGTTCATCTCCTCGAATCTGCTGACTTTGATCCGTGCCGCCAAAGCGGGTCTTGGCATCGCGCGTTTGCCCGCTTCGCTGGTCGCGACGGAGTTGCAGGACGGCTCACTTGTGTCGCTCCTCGAGGGGTGTGAACTGGAGAACGCCGAGCGCACGCTTTGGATGCTGTACTCGGGGCATCGTTACATGACGCCGCGAGTGCGTAGCTTCATCGATTTCGCCGTGGCGCACTATCGGCGTGACGTTCCGCATCGGGACGGATTGTCACTGAGGCCAGCCATACATTCCGCCCATGCTGGTTCTGCGCCTATGAGCACATCGTGGCGGCTGGGAAGCCCGGCGGTGGAACACGTTGCTTCAGATTGACACGACCGGCCGGCAGGCCGGATTTCAACGCAAGCCGGCGGCATTGCCGGACAGAATGGATACGACATGGATCTGGGAATCAAAGACAAGGTCGCACTTGTAACTGGCGCGGGCGGTGGCCTGGGTGGTGCAATTGCGCTAGCCCTTGCGCGCGAAGGGGCGAAGGTTGTACTGGCGGACATCAACCCCGCGGCGCTGGAATCTGCCGCCGATGCCGTCCGCAAGGCTGGCGCCGAAGAAATGACGCTGGAATGGGATCTCGGCGATCTGTCTGTCATCGACTCCCGTGTCGGCGCAATCGAGACGCGATTTGGCGGTGTGGACATCCTCGTGAACAACACCGGCGGACCGCCGCCGACGCCGGCCTCCGGCCAGCCCGCAGATTTATGGGAAAGGCACTTCCGCTCCATGGTGCTCTCCGTGATCGGAATTACCGACCGCGTGCTGCCTGGCATGAAAGAGAGAGGGTGGGGCCGGGTGGTGACGAGTGCGTCGTCGGGTGTGGTCGCGCCAATTCCTGGCCTGGCGATCTCGAATGCCTTGCGCATGTCACTGGTTGGCTGGTCGAAAACCCTTGCTCGGGAGGTCGGCCGTGACGGCATCACCGCGAACCTTGTCGTACCGGGCCGCATTGGCACCGATCGGATTCGTTTCCTCGATGAGGCGAAGGCCGGGCGGGAGGGGCGTACGGTCGAAGAAGTAACCGCAGAGAGCACCGGCTCGATTCCGCTCGGGCGGTACGGGAAGCCTGAAGAGTACGCACAGGCCGTCGCTTTCCTGGTTAGCGAAGCGGCATCGTATGTGACCGGGTCAATCATGCGAGTGGACGGCGGTCTGATCGTGAGTGTGTAAGAGATGAACAGTGTTGCGATACACGGCTCGCTTCAAATGATTAGGAAAACGAAATATATATGAAAGGTGAAGATGCTTTCCGCAGGTTTGAATGATCGATCTGTGGGGCATCGGCAACGGATTTTTGTCAAAACTGTATTTCAGGTGGGCGTAATTTCGTCCAACTTAGTCTTTCGTTGTCCACGAAGTTTTGGGGCATCGAAGAAGGCTTGGAAACCAAATCAATCTCTCTTTCAGGGTCGATCGAAACATGAAACAAAAATTGAAGAATGCGCTTTTTGCCTTGACGGCGACCGGTGCCGTTGCCATGCCGATGCATGCGTTTGCGCAGAGTACAGTGACACTCTATGGCGCCATTGACGAAGGCTTGCAGTACACAAGCAATGTCAAGGGAAAGAGCAATATTGAAACGACGTCAGGGCAGGATTCTGGCGATCGCTGGGGCCTTAAGGGAAGCGAAGATCTCGGCGGAGGACTGAAGGCGCTGTTCCAGATTGAGAACGGCTTCAATCTCAACACCGGTAACCTCGAGAATGGCGGCCGGATCTTCGGACGTCAAGCGTACGTGGGCGTTCAGTCAGACAGTTTCGGTACGCTTACCGTTGGCCGCCAATATGATCCTCTGGTTGATCTGCTCGGTCCTCTGACCGCAAACGGAAACTGGGCAGGTAGCCTGCTCTCGCACGTATACGACAACGACAATACCGACAACTCGATCCGGGTGAGCAACTCAGCAAAGTTCGTCAGCAACAAATATGCAGGCTTTACATTTGAAGGCATGTACGCATTCAGCAACCAGGCCGGAGGTTTTGCGGACAACCGTCTGTACGGTTTTGCGGGGCAATACGCAAATGGCCCGGTTACGGTCGTAGGCGCATATCTGCAGGTCAACGGAAGCGACACCACGAATTCTGGCGGAGCTGTTTCTTCTGCCGACACCGATTTCACCGCCGAGCGCAATCAGATCTTCGGCGCCGGTATCAACTACTTGCTGACATCCGCCGCCACGGTCGGTTTCATCTACACTCATACGAACCTGACAAACGTGACCGGAAGCGAGTACTTCGGTAACCTGACCAATCCGGCGAGTTCACTCAGGTTCAACAACTTCGAGGTCAATGCAAAGTACCAGTTCACCTCGTCCTTCTATGCCGGCCTGATGTACACGTACACGATGTCTCATTACGACAGCGCGGCCGGTCAGGCTCGACCGCATTGGGGGAACTTCGGCGGAATGGTCGACTATAACCTGACCAAACGTACTGACGTTTATATGCAGCTCGCCTATCAGCGCGCGTCACACACCGATGGCTTCGCGGCTCCGCTCGGTCAGGCGGTTCTCGTCGGTACGGATGCACCGTCCTCGAGCCTCAATCAGACGGCGGTGCTCGTCTCCTTCCGGCATCTCTTCTGATATGCGTCT
>Ga0302231_10002188_pt1 | contig 11364 bp, 9 predicted proteins | sample II_Palsa_N2_2_FD_193522 | JGI IMG/M metagenome (GOLD analysis project Ga0302231, IMG submission 193522) | Peat permafrost microbial communities from Stordalen Mire near Abisko, Sweden - II_Palsa_N2_2 | ecosystem: Environmental > Terrestrial > Soil > Palsa > Peat permafrost | place: Sweden...
CGGCGCCACGCTGGCGATTCTCAGCTACACCTACCTGCCTGTCGTGGGCCTGACCATGCTGATGCTGGGCTTTCTGGTCGGCATGTTCCAGTCGGGCATCGTCTCCGGCATGGGCGCCTGTTTCTCCGAACTGTTTCCCGCGCAGATTCGCGCGAGCGCGGGTGGCTTCTCCTATAACTTTGGCCGCGCGTCCGGGTCACTGGTGCCGGCCGCGGTCGGCATCACCAGTGCCGGATACGGTCTCGGCGCTTCGATCGGCGCCTGGGCCGCCGCCGCATACGCGGTGGTTTTCATCGCCGCGCTGGCCATGCCCGAAACCCGCAATAAGGAGCTTGAATTACATGTCTGACTTGACTCCGCAGCCTGGCCGAACCGGTGGTCGAATCCTGGTCGATGCGCTGGTCCTCAATGGCGTCGACACCGTCTATTGTGTGCCTGGCGAGAGCTATCTGCCGGTGCTCGACGCCCTGCGCGACGCGACTGCAATCCGCACCTACGTGGCCCGTCACGAAGGGGCCGCGGCCAATATGGCCGATGCCTATGGCAAATTGACGGGCCGTCCGGGCATCTGTTTCGTGACGCGTGGCCCAGGCGCTACGCATGCCAGCATCGGCGTGCACACCGCCAGCCAGGATTCGACGCCGATGATCCTGTTTGTCGGGCAAGTCGAGCGCAGTTTTCTGGGGCGCGAGGCCTTCCAGGAGGTCGACTATCGGCGCATGTTCGGCGGCATCGCAAAGTGGGTGACGGAGATCGAAGACCTGGCGCGCATTCCCGAAGTACTGGCACGCGCTTTCAGCGTCGCAATGTCAGGGCGGCCGGGCCCGGTGGTAATCGCGCTGCCCGAAGACATTCTGTTCGGCTCAGGTGTGGTGAACGACGCCCATCCTTCGCAGGCGGTCCAGGCCGCACCCACTTCCGGAGACATGGACGTCTTGCAAACGCTGCTCAGCGAAGCGCGTCAGCCGCTGGTAGTGGTAGGCGGAACCGGCTGGGACGAGCAGGCATGCGCGCAGTTGTTAGCCTTTGCGCGCCGCTATGAATTGCCTGTGGCGGCCTCGTTCAGACGTCAGGACCTGCTCGATAATCGTACGGACAACTACGTAGGGCAGATCGGCCTCGGGATTTCACCGCAACTGGCTGAACGCGTCAAGGCGGCCGACCTGCTGATCGCCGTGGGCACGCGCCTGAGCGAAGTTAGTTCTGGCGGCTATACGCTTGTGCAAAGCCCTGTGCCGAAGCAGACGCTGGTTCACGTCCATGCCGATGCAAACGAACTCGGCCGCGTGTATCAGGCGCATCTCGCAATCAACTCCGGCATGCGCCACTTTGCAAAGGCGCTAGACGCGCTGCCGGGTGTCAACGTGAGTTGGTCCGCGTGGACCCAGGCCGCGCGCGACGCTTACCTCGCGCACTCGACACCGCAACCGCCGCATCCCGATCACAGCGGCGTGGATCTGGCGCAGGTGGTGGCTCATCTGAACGACGTGTTGCCTGACGATGCTTTGGTCAGCAATGGCGCAGGCAACTACACCGTATGGGTTCATCGCTTCTATCGCTATCGCCAGCACGCAACGGAATTGGCGCCGACTAGCGGCGCGATGGGTTACGGGCTGCCTGCGGCGGTTGCCGCCAAGCTCAAGCATCCGGAACGTCAGGTTGTGTGCTTTGCCGGCGACGGCTGCTTCATGATGTATCCGCAGGAACTCGCGACAGCGGTGCAGTACGGCGCGGCTGTTATCGTGATCGTAGTGAATAACGGCATGCTCGGAACAATCCGCATGCATCAGGAGCGTGAGTATCCTGGACGGATTTCCAGCACCAGCTTGCAGAATCCCGGATTCGTTGCGCTAGCTCACGCGTTTGGGGCCTTCGGTGAAGTGGTCGAGCGTACCGAGGATTTTCCTGACGCTTTCGCTCGGGCGCAGGCGGCCGGTATTCCCGCTTTGCTCGAGTTGCGCACGGATCCACGGCAGATTACACCGGCGTTGCGGCTGGAATGATCGCTACGGCGGGCGGCGCGGCGACGCAGCGGTGGTGAACCGCCGTTCGCCCGTTGCCCGACACACGCCTGGCCACTTACTGCTGCGCCTGGTTCAGCGTGAACACACCGTTCTCATCATCGCATCCGCAACCGAGTGCGGCGTTACGCTACGGAAATCGTTTGGATCGCCAGGGTTTGAATCTACCTGGTTACCGTCGGTACCGTAAGACACGACCTGGCCGATGGCGGTCGTCTTGTCGGCGCAGTTGTAGATCCAGTGCGAGACCTGTTTGGTGAGCGGGACGCTATATCCGGGACGTACGGCAGGCTGCGCGAAAGTGGCGGAAACCCACGTGGCAGTGATTTTTCCGTTATGCGTGATCGACTCGGTGTCGTACCTGAGAACGGTATCGTTGTTCCATTCAAATACCTTCCAGTTCTCCGCAAATGCCGTCATCGACATGGACAACAGCGCGGCGCAGATTACCCCTTTTTTGAGCATTTTCGGTCCTACTTTAAGAGGAGCATCAGTGTAGATCGGACAAATTTCGATTGCATTTCGAGCTTGATTACCCCGCGTTACGTGATTTAACGAGCCATGGGGCGCACCGCGGTCCTGTGCGCCGAGCATGGTCCTTATCATTGGATGTAATCCCGCGGTTGCACGACAACGTCAAAGCTGACCTTGTCGCGAAGCACCGACAACCGCATCGACTTCAGTTCACCGGAAGAGATCTTCCGCCTCGTAGCATTCACCAGATCCTGCGACACCGCATTCCCGTCGATCGCAGTGATCCGGTCGCCCTTCCTGAGTCCGGCCTCCCACGCGGGCGAATCCTTGTAAATCGCTCCGACCACGGCGTCGCCGGTCGCATCGATTTCCACTCTCATACCGCTTTGAATGTTTTTCGCCACGGAAGGCGCCGCCGTCTCGTCGGGAACTACCCACGCCTTGCGATCCTGGTAGTCGAACGTCAAAGCTGACGTCATGAATACATCGTCGCCAAGATCGCCGGCGGTCTCTGTGTCGCTTACCAGCCCCACGTCCAGAGCAGGGAACAGCGCGACAGGTTTCGGTACGGTTAGCTGACCGACCTCGATTGATGCGAGCCGGCCCATAAACACAGGCGATCCCTTACCGGACGAGCCAGACATCAACCCGCCATCATACTTGCGGCTCGGCATCTGTCCCGCATGAAGCAAAGCAAATGGCCCGTTGACGATCAATGCCACATTCGAACCGGTATCGATCCAGAATTGGGCGGGTACGCCATTGACCTGACCCGCCGTCACCGGAAAGGTGTGGTCCAGCATAAAGGGAATGCTAAAACGCGCGTCGTCGGAAGCACTCAGGTTTGGGTGAAGTGCGAGCGTGAGCGAATGGTGCGGATAGTCGAAGGTGGTCACGAATCGGTCTAATAGCTCGGTGCCGATAACGCCATCCAGCGGCATGGGTCCGCCTCTGGCCCCGCCGCCCAAATCAGCTTCCTTGCCGTACAAGCCATGTATACGAGCGTCGCCAAGACGAAACTCCGGCAGTTTCACAATGCGCTCAACAAAAGCATTTCCATCGATGTCGGTGTCGCTCCCTTCCCCCACGGCTTTCAATCCGAGCTGGGCGATGGTCTTCGACGATAGCTGCAGCGTGGCCCCCGTGTCGACCATGAAGTTAAAGGGTCCCTTGCCGTCGAGGAACACGTCGACGAAGAGCTGGCCCTCGATCCGCATCGGCACGGTTGTACTGGTTGCCGAGTCGATTCCGTAGTCGGTCAAGCGGGTTTGGGGTTTTGCCGACAGGGTGGCCACTTCAGCCGGCGTGGCTGTAGAGCGTACCCGAGCCGTATGCAGCACCCACCGCGTGCCGTCGCGGTCGACGAATGTTTGCCCAAGGGGGACGGCGCGCAGCGCACCGCTCCCGTATGCCGCATACGATGTGGTCGCCACGGCCGGTTCGTCACGGCGCGTCCATTTGAGCGGCAAATGCGACTCGCGCGAGATCCACACCTTCGTGACCTTGCCGCCTTGAGGCACGACCTCGAGAATGTCCACCACGTCTGCGCCTTGCGACTCCTCGCCATCGTATCGCACCTCTGCAGGCCAGCATGCATTGGCGAGGCCGCCGCTTGCCCAATAAATGTCACTGACGAGGCCGGCGCGGAAGCCGGGGAAATCGGCGTCGCGTATCGTCGCGTTTCCGTCCCGAACCCAGACGCCCGTTTTCGTGGCACCGATGGAAAAGTCGAGGTCCCCCAGTCCGGTCATTTTGATGATGCCAGTTTGCGTCCCGGGGTCTGTCGCGATCAGGAAGTGTCCGTTCAGCCCACCCGATGCGACGTCGCCTTCGATGATACGTGGGCCGCAGACCGTCACGCCATTGACGGATGACGTATCCCGCAGTTGGGTAACAATCGACGCGGCGCGGTCAGCGGCGACATCGTTTGTCGCAGCGCCCGCTGGCCGGCTGAGCACGACGGCCATCAGGCCAAAGACTCCTACGAAACGGCTGATGCGGAGGGCAACGAGGCAGGAACGTTCTAGTTTTCTGTTCATGGACCAACAGGGGAGGAAGAGCACAGAAATGTCGCGCGGAATCAAGCCAACCAGCATCGTACCCGATGCCAATATTTTCCTGTCACCGGCCCGTCGATCCCTTGGCACCTCCCTCAACGATTTACTTGACATCTAAAATATCGAGGACTAAATTACCTAACAGATTGCAACCGGAGTGGCAGCATGCGCATCGTCTGTATTGGAGGAGGACCGGCCGGCCTGTACTTTGGGCTGTTGATGAAAGGCCGTAACCCGGCGCATGACGTCACGGTCATCGAACGCAACCGGCCCTACGACACGTTCGGTTGGGGCGTGGTGTTCTCGGACCAGACGCTCGGCAACCTCCGCGCGGCAGACGCACCGAGCGCGGACGCGATTCTCGATGCCTTCAATCACTGGGACGACATCGAGATTAATTTCCGCGGCGAGATGATCCGCTCGTCCGGTCACGGCTTTTGCGGCATCGGCCGTAAGCGGCTATTGAATATCCTGCAGGCGCGTTGCGAAGCGCTCGGCGTCAAACTCGTGTTCGAAACCCAGGTAACGGACGACGCCGCCTACGAGGCCGACCTGATCATCGCCTGCGACGGCGCGAACAGCGCCATTCGTCAGAAGTATGCGGCAACCTTCCAGCCCGACATCGACATGCGCGATTGTCGCTTCGTCTGGCTCGGCACGAAAAAGCTCTTCGAAGCATTCACGTTCGCCTTCGAAGAAACCGAATGGGGTTGGTTCCAAGCCCACGCATACCGGTTCGACGATCAGACCTCCACGTTCATCGTCGAAACACCGGAGCGCGTCTGGCGCGCCGCCGGTCTCGACGAGATGAGCAAGGAAGACAGCATCGCCTTCTGCGAAAAGCTGTTTGCAAAGTATCTGGACGGCAATGCGTTGCTCTCGAACGCCGCGCATCTGCGTGGCTCGTCGCAATGGATTCGCTTTCCGCGCGTGGTCAATCGGGAATGGGTGCACTGGCGCAGCAACGCCAACGGCACGCCGGACACACCGATCGTGCTGATGGGCGACGCCGCCCATACGGCTCACTTTTCAATCGGCTCGGGCACCAAGCTCGCGCTGGAAGATTCGATCGAACTCGCCAACAGCATCGACGCCCATCCCAGCGATTTGGCCGCCGCACTCAAGCACTACACCGAAGTGCGCAGCATTGGCGTGCTGCGCATTCAAAACGCGGCGCGGAATTCGACGGAATGGTTCGAGCATGTCGACCGCTACACCGCGTTCGAACCGGAGCAGTTTGCGTACTCGCTGCTCACGCGCTCACAGCGCATCTCGCATGAAAATCTGCGTGAGCGCGATGCGGGCTACGTGTCCGGGTTCGAAGACTGGCTTGCGTCACGCTCCGGTATTGAACGTGCACCGGCAAAACATTCCGTTCCGCCAATGTTCACACCGTTCAAGTTGCGCGGCGTGACACTCAAGAACCGTGTGGTGGTTTCGCCGATGGCCCAGTACTCCGCCGTCGATGGTATCGCCGGCGACTATCACCTCATGCATCTGGCCGCGCGTGCGATGGGGGGCGCCGCACTCGTGATGACGGAAATGACTTGCGTCTCGCCTGAAGCGCGCATCACCCCGGGATGTCCCGGCATGTACGCACCGGAACATCTCGCCGCCTGGAAACGCATCGTTGAACTCGTGCATCGGCAGTCGGATGCGAAGATCGGCATGCAGCTGGGGCATGCAGGCGCCAAAGCATCGACGCGCGTGAGTTGGGAAGGCATCGATCAACCACTGCCCGAAGGCAACTGGCCCCTTGTGTCGGCCTCGCCGCAGCAGTATTTGCGTGGCATCAGCCAATGGTCACGCGAAGCGAGCCTCGACGATCTGCACGAAATCGAAGCGCAATTCGTCCGCTCAACCGAAATGGCCGCACAAGCAGGCTTCGACTGGCTCGAACTGCACTGCGCCCACGGCTATTTCCTGTCGAGCTTCCTCTCGCCGCTGACCAATCAGCGTAACGACGAATACGGCGGTTCGCTGCAAAACCGCCTGCGTTATCCCCTGCAAGTCTTCGCGGCGATCCGCAAGGTCTGGCCGCAAGACAAGCCAATTTCGGTGCGCATTTCCGCTCACGACTGGGTGGACGGCGGCACCACGCCAGACGACGCGGTGGAAATCGCACGTGCCTTCAAGGCAACCGGCGCGGACATGATCGACGTTTCGTCGGGCCAGGTGAGCAAGGAAGAAAAACCCGTCTACGGCCGCATGTTCCAGACGCCGTTTGCCGATCGCATCCGTAACGAAGCCGGTATTGCGACGATCGCCGTCGGCGCGATCTCCGAAGCGGATCACGTAAACAGCATCATCGCGGCCGGCCGCGCGGATCTCTGCGCGGTAGCACGGCCACATCTGGCCAATCCTTCGTGGACGCTCAACGAAGCCGCGAAAATCGGCTATTTCGATGTGATGTGGCCGAAGCAATACACGGCGGCGAAATCGCAACTCGAGCGCAATCTCGAGCGTGAGCGCGCTCAGGCCGCGGCAAACGCAGGGCTCTCGCCGCAAGAACGCGCACAACGCGCAGAAGGAACGGTGTGAATACAGAACTCTCTGGGCTGGCCGGAAAACACGCTGTCGTCACAGGCGGCGGCAGCGGCATCGGTGCAGCCACCGCCGCAGCGCTGGTGTGCGCCGGAGCGCGCGTCACGTTGATGGGCCGCGACGCTGACCGCCTTGCTTCGCAGCGCGACGCGTTGAGCGTGCTAAACAAATCTGACTCAACTAGCGCAGCAAGCGAACTCACGTGCATCACGGTAGACGTGGTGCAGGAAAGTGCCGTCATCGCCGCATTCGAACAAGCCGGTCCTGTCGACATCCTGATCAACAACGCGGGCCAGGCGCAAGCGGCGCCGTTCACGCAGACCGATATGGCGCTCTGGCAGCGCATGCTCGACGTCAATCTAACGGGCGTGTTCCTCTGCACGCGCGCCGTGCTGCCCGGCATGCTCGAACGCGGCTATGGCCGCATCGTCAATATCGCCAGCACGGCGGGTCAAATCGGCTATGCCTACGTCGCCGCTTATTGCGCTGCAAAGCATGGCGTGATCGGTCTGACCCGTTCGCTCGCACTCGAAGTCGCTGCCAAAGGCATCACCGTCAACGCAGTCTGCCCCGGTTACACTGAAACCGAACTGCTGCGCGCCTCGCTCGACCAGATCACCAGCAAGACCTCGCGCAGCGAGAAGGAAGCGCGCAGCATCCTGCTGCGCAACAACCCGCAACAACGCTTTGTGGCGCCGGACGAAGTCGCCAATGCCGCCCTGTGGCTGTGCATGCCGGGCTCCGCGGCGATAACCGGCCAATCCATTTCCGTCTCGGGGGGAGAAGTCACATGACCCGTGCAGCTAGCGCTAAAAAGGCGGCATCCACGGAAGCAAAGCCGGCACGCAAAGGCGTCGCGAAGCCTGCAGAGAATGTCGTCGACATGGAAATGAGCACCGGCGTCGACAGTCATATGGGCCTGCGTCTGTGGCTGCGCATGCTCACCACGACCAACCTCGTGCAAGCCGAACTGCGCAAACGCCTGCGCAGCGAATTCGACACCACGCTGCCCCGCTTCGACCTGATGGCCCAACTCGAGCGTCATCCCGAAGGCCTGAAGATGACCGAGCTCTCGCGCCGGTTGATGGTCACAGGCGGCAACGTGACCGGCATTACCGATCAGCTCGAACAGGAAGGCCTCGTGGTACGCGACGCGGATCCGAACGATCGCCGCTCGATCAGTGTGCGTCTGACATCCGACGGCCGCAAGCTGTTCGACCGCATGGCTGTAGCGCATGAACAATGGGTCGTCGAAATGTTCGGCGGCCTCAGTCTCGATGAGAAGTCACGCACGCATCAGCGTCTCGGCAAGCTCAAGAAACATCTGCTCGACAACCTCACGGGTTGAGCGGCACCGAACTGGAGAAGATATCCATGACACGATCCCACGTCGACGCGTTGCTTGACGGCAATCGCGTAACGCTGGCGGGCTACGAAGCCAAACACTTCGGCTGGTCGGTAAACGCGAAAGTCGCGACGATCACGTTGAACCGTCCTGAACGCAAGAACCCGCTGACCTTCGAATCGTATGCCGAGCTGCGCGATCTGTTTCGCCAGCTTGCGTACGCAACCGATGTGAAGGCCGTCGTGATCCACGGCGCCGGTGGCAACTTCTGCTCGGGCGGCGACGTGCACGACATCATCGCACCCTTGATCGATCTGCCGATACCGGAGTTGTTGCTGTTCACCCGCATGACCGGCGATCTCGTCAAGGCGATGCGTCATTGCCCGCAGCCTGTGATCGCCGCCGTCGATGGTGTCTGCGCAGGCGCAGGGGCCATTCTTGCGATGGCCTCCGATATGCGTCTCGGCACCGCGCGCAGCAAGCTCGCGTTCCTGTTTTCGCGCGTGGGTCTGGCCGGTTGCGATATGGGTGCGTGTTCGATCCTGCCGCGCATCATCGGTCAGGGACGGGCGTCAGAATTGCTGTTCACCGGCCGCTCGGCAAGTGGCGACGAAGGCTACGCCTGGGGCTTCTATAACCGACTTTGCAATCCCGATGCGCTGCTTGATGAAGCGGCCAAGCTTGCCGCGGAGCTCGTCTCCGGGCCCACGTTCGCGCACGGCATCACCAAGAAGATGCTGCATCAGGAATGGAGCATGAGCATCGACGAAGCGATCGAATCCGAGGCACAAGCGCAGGCCATCTGCATGAGCACGCATGATTTCGAACGTGCTTATCGCGCGTTCGCGGCCAAGACGCGTCCTGTATTCGAAGGAGACTGAGTTGAGCACTTCCGGCAAGATCGATCTCCATAGCGCGCTGGCGTGGCCATTCTTCGAAGACCGTCATCGCGAGCTCGCAGCGGGTATCGAAGCCTGGTGCGTCACGCATCTCGCTGACGCAGAACACAACGCGGATGTCGATGCAACCTGCCGTCATCTGGTACGCGAACTGGGCGCTGCAGGCTGGCTGAAATATGGCGTCGGCGGCACTGCATATGGTGGGCACGGCGACACCATCGACACGCGCGCCGTCTGCCTGTTGCGCGAAACACTTGCGAAGCATTCGGGTCTCGCCGACTTTGCGCTCGCCATGCAAGGGCTCGGCTCAGGCGCCATCTCGCTCGGCGGCACGCACGAACAAAAGCAACGGTATTTGCCACGGGTCGCGAACGGCACAGCCATTGCCGCGTTCGCGCTGTCCGAGCCGGATGCAGGCTCGGACGTGGCTGCAATGGCATTGTCCGCGCGAGAAGACAGCGACGCCTATGTGCTCGACGGCGACAAGACCTGGATTTCCAACGGGGGAATCGCCGACTTCTATGTGGTGTTCGCCAGAACCGGCGAGGCGCCAGGCGCACGCGGCATCAGCGCGTTTATTGTCGATGCCGATACGCCGGGCCTCGAAATCGCCGAACGCATCGACGTGATAGCGCCGCATCCTCTCGCGCGCCTGCATTTTTCCGGCGCACGCGTGCCGCGCAGCCAGATGCTGGGCGAATCTGGCGAAGGCTTCAAACTGGCCATGCGCACGCTTGATATCTTCCGCACCTCGGTAGCGGCGGCATCGCTCGGGTTTGCGCGTCATGCCATGGCTGAAGGTCTCGCACGCGCAGCCTCGCGCAGGATGTTCGGCCAGACGCTCGGCGACTTTCAGTTAACCCAGGCAAAGCTCGCGCAGATGGCACTGACCATCGATAGTAGCGCCCTGCTCGTCTATCGCGCGGCCTGGTTGCGTGACCAGGGCGAGAGCGTCACACGCGAAGCGGCGATGGCAAAGTGGCACGCCAGCGAAGGCGCGCAGCAAGTGATCGACGCAGCTGTTCAGCTGTGGGGCGGCATGGGCGTGCAAAGCGGCACCGCCGTCGAAATGCTCTATCGCGAGATTCGCGCGCTGCGCATCTACGAAGGCGCCACCGAAGTGCAGCAACTGATCGTGGGCCGCGATGTGCTGAAGGCGCACGCCGCCCTCCATCAGGACAGCAAGAGCAAGTCATGAGCGCCACGTTCGACATGCCCGTGCGCATCCGTTTCGCGCATTGCGATCCGGCTGGCATCGTGTTCTTTCCGCAATATCTCGTGCTAACGAACGCATTGGTCGAAGACTGGTTCACCGAACGCCTGAAAATCGACTACGCGCACATGATCAGCCAGCGCCGCATCGGCTTGCCGATCGTCAAGCTCGATTGCGAGTTCTCGCGGGCAAGCCGCATGGGCGAGACCGTCACGCTTACGCTGACGGTGAACTCAATCGGCCGCCGTTCGATTCGAATCGGCATTGTCGGCCATTGCCGCGACGAAGTGCGTTTTCGCGCGAACCAGGTGCTGGTGACAACTTCGCTCGAGACCGGCCAGTCCATCGATATTCCCGACGACATCGCGAGCGCCCTCGCGTCCTTCGCACCACCACCTGCCCTCATCGACGAGCCACGCTCATGAAAAAACCTCTTCTACCCGCCGGCTGGATCAAACCGCGCGGCTATGCAAACGGCGTCGCGGCCGTCGGTACGCAAGTGTTCATCGCCGGTCAGATCGGTTGGGACGCCGAGGCGCGCTTCACGTCAAGCGACTTCGCTGCTCAGGCTATCCAAGCCTTGCATAACATTGTCGCCGTGCTCAACGAGGCTGGCGGCAAGCCGGAACACCTGGTGCGCCTGACCTGGTATGTGACCGACAAGCGCGAATACCTCGCGGCGCTCAAGGATATTGGCCGCGCGTTTCGCGAGCTGATCGGCGACTACGACATCGCCATGAGCGCGGTGCAGGTCGTCGCACTGATCGAAGACGAAGCCAAGGTCGAAATCGAAGCCACTGCAGTGATCCCC
>Ga0302231_10002196_pt1 | contig 11315 bp, 16 predicted proteins | sample II_Palsa_N2_2_FD_193522 | JGI IMG/M metagenome (GOLD analysis project Ga0302231, IMG submission 193522) | Peat permafrost microbial communities from Stordalen Mire near Abisko, Sweden - II_Palsa_N2_2 | ecosystem: Environmental > Terrestrial > Soil > Palsa > Peat permafrost | place: Sweden...
TTCCTCTAAAACTCCAACTATTGATATTTCCGTAAAACATGACAACCAATCGGAGTCCTGTGCGTTATATCTTCAGCGAACTGTCTGGAGGTATGGGGCATGGTCAAGAGAAGATCGGACGAGGCGACAAGGAAGCGATTGCGTGCAGGGAGACTTCTGCTCAGGGGGAAAAAGCCTGCCGAAATCGCACTCGAAGTGGGCGTGGCCCGGCAAACCGTGTACACGTGGAAGGCCTTGCTCGATGAAGGCGGAATCGATGCGCTGCGCTCGGTGCCGTCGAGAGGCCGTCCGGCCAGACTGGACGAGTCCCAGCTGGAAGGCTTGCGCCGAGCCATTCTGCAAAAACCTACCGAGCACGGCTTTGGTACAGAGCTTTGGACGCTCAAGCGCGTGGGGGTGGTTATCGAACGGCTGTACGACGTCAAGTTCGGCCAAACGCAAATCTGGCGAATCCTGGGCGCCTTGGGTTTTAGCGTGCAAAAGCCTGAGAAGCGCGCCATCGAGCGCGACGAAGATGCAGTGCGTAGCTGGAAACGCAGTACCTGGCCCGCTCTCAAAAAAAAGCCCGGCGAGAAGGCCGACTGATCGTCTTTGTAGACGAGTCCGGCATCAGCGAGCGCCCCACGCGCGTGCGCACCTGGGCGCTCAAGGGTCAGACGCCCGTCATCCAGTTTCACTTCAACTGGAATCACGTTTCGGTGATTGCCGGACTCACGCACACCAACTGTTTGTTCAGGCTGCACGAGGGCAGCATCCGCAAGGAAGAGATCGTCGAATTTCTCAAAGCACTCAAGGCCCATCTCAAGCAACCTCTGCTGGTGATCTGGGATGGTTTGAAGGCACATCGCAGCCGCTTGGTGCGCGACTATCTCGATGGGCTGAACGGGCACATTCAGATTGCTTTTCTTCCCCCGTATGCCCCCGACCTCAATCCCGTCGAATATCTGTGGGCGTGGCTCAAGCGACACGCACTGGCCAACTACTGTCCCAACGATCTGAGCGAGTTGCACGCCACCGCTCGCAACAAACTCAAGAGCGCTCAAAAGCGACCCTCGATCATTGCGGCGCGCTGGATGCAGGCTACGCTCTGGTGATGTCATAAATTATGGAAGTCTCAATAATTTCGGTCGCTACGATACCAACGAAATGGTGTACGCCAAAAGCCTGCTGCCGCAGATACCGGAAGACTCGCTGACTGTGTTCGACAAGGGCTTTCTGCCCGCTGAGATTCTGTGTGGCCTGACGATGGGAGCACGCAATCGCCACTTCCTGATTCCAGCCAAATCCAATACCTGCTGGGACGTGATCTCAGGTACCGCGGACGATGCGACGGTGCGCGTGCGCGTCTCGCCGCAGGCGCGCAAGAAGTGCGCGGCTTTGCCCGAATCCTGGGGATGCGCGCGCGATCCAGGTCCGCCGTGTGCGGGCCGCCGAAATGTCTCGGGAAATAGTGTGCACGTGTCCGCTTTCTGATCGTGAAAACGTATGCTCTTACGCCAAAGAATGCAAAATTAGATGAGATCGCCGGATGCTTACATATTTCACGACCCTGTTTGCGGTCCAGTAGGGCTCTTAGCTTGGCTGCTCGTGTGAGCCGAAAGCGAAATGCCTCGTCTGTGCACACGATATCGAGGGGCTTTTGAAAGACCGCCGACCATTTAGCGCTGTAAGTTTCGGGCAAGCAGGCCAAGTCACTGGCCTTGCTCGGTCCCGCGCATATATGCTTGGTATATCGTCTTGGTACCCAGTCAGTAGCGGGCACTGGCCACTTGAGACGCTTCTCCAGGGCGTTCGTAAATGTAGTTAGAAATACCCCGCTCGTCTAACGCGGTTCCCAGCTTCATTCTTAGAAAGCTGCTTGTCGTGTACCTTGTTACGTCGGAATAGAATTCGCTAACCAATTCGCACACCATATTTGAATAGTGGTCGATAACGTCCGGCCGGATCGAGCAGTTGTCATAGTTGACGATGGCATGAGGTCGCGATGGATGCTTACGTAGTATCGATTCCACCTCGCGACGAATAGCATTGACGTCCTCGAGGGTGGCGATGTCCAAACCTTCAAAATTAATGAAGAACATGTTTTTTTCAGTGTCAAGACTGAAGCGTTCGTTCATCTTTAATGCAAGAAGGACATTCCGAAGTCCCATCGGAGAATCTCGGAAGATGCGTTCATCCATCAACCGAGGCGGTGATTTGATGATTGGCAGGAAGTCCATTTTCGAGCAAATATCGCGCTCAACATCGACGCCAGGTGCCACTTCCACTAGTTCGAGCCCGTCGGGCGTGAGGCGGAAGACGCAACGCTCGGTGATGTACAAGACTGGTTGTCCGCACTCCAACGCGTACTGCCCGCTGAAAGTTCGATGCTCTACCTTGTCGACGAATTTTCGACAATGGCCATCACTTAGAATGCTCAAACAGCCATCTTTTATCACGACATCAAGCTTACCTGCGTTGAAGGTACCAACGAAAACGACTTTCTTGGCGCTTTGGCTGATGTTGATGAAGCCACCGGCGCCTGCAAGTTTGGGACCAAATTTGCTAACGTTAAGATTGCCTTCGCGGTCAGCCTCCGCTAGGCCCAAGAAAGCAATATCAAGTCCACCACCGTCGTAAAAATCAAACTGGTATGGCTGATCGATTATCGCTTGTGTATTAGTCGCTGCCCCAAAGTTGAGTCCGCCAGCCGGAATGCCACCAATGACGCCCGGCTCAGTCGTCATGGTAAATAGGTCTATTACCTGCTCTTCATTTGCGACACTGGCAATACCTTCGGGCATTCCAATCCCGAGATTTACAACACTGTTTGCCATTAGCTCCAAAGCCGCTCGCCGAGCAATGACTTTCCTTTCGGTCAAGGCCATTTGTGCGACTGAACTGGCCGCAACACGCAGCTCGCCCGAAAATGCAGCGCTGTACGGCTCGGCGAAGGTCTGCCAGTGGTTATCCGAGTGCGCCACAACAACGCAGTCGACCATGATGCCGGGAATCTTAACCTGACGTGGGTTGAGCGTGTTTAAGTCGGCGATGCGTTCGACCTGGGCGATCACGATTCCGCCTGAGTTTCTGGCAGCCATTGCAATAGACAGCGCTTCGAGCGTCAGCGCCTCTTTCTCCATCGTTATGTTGCCGCCGGCATCGGCGGTCGTGCCGCGCACAATTGCGACATTGATCGGAAAGGTCTTATAAAGTAGAAAATCTTTCCCATTGATAGGTAGAACACTGACCAGATCCTCATCCGTACGTGAATTGAGTTTGCCGCCGCCATGCCGTGGGTCGACAAAGGTCCCTAAGCCGATTGTCGAGAGATGAGCTGGCCGATTTGCCGCAATGTCTCGGAAAAGTTGGGAGATAACCCCCTGCGGGAAGTTGTAGGCTTCGATCTTATTATCAATCGCTAAGCGCTGCAGTCCTGGCACCAAACCCCAGTGACCGCCTATAACGCGCCGGACAAGCCCTTCATGCGCCAAATGGTTGAGACCCTTAGATTTGCCATCGCCTTGCCCCGCGGCATACACCAGCGTTAGGTCGCGGGGGTATACTTCGGTCGCCGCGTTATCGCCCTCAAGATAGAGTTGTTCAAGCGCAATGGCGATTTCTTCGGCGAACCCGATCCCTACAAATCCACCGGTTGCAACCGTATCGCCGGGCCGTATCAAACGCACGGCTTCGCGGGCAGAGACAACCTTGCGGCGCTCCGAACTTCGCGGCGATGCCCAGAATGGGTGGTGAAATGCTGCGCTCATAAAATCTCCTAGTCCACTACGTCATTGAATCAGCCCCCGATCTGTGTTCAGATTTTAGGTCAAGGGCAAAATGAATCTGACAGAACTTCGCTAACGATGCGCGCGTCCGGTCGCCGAAGCACTGCACGCCTGGATGGTTCTGCATCGTGCACGAGTGAACGAAGGTTCGTCCATAGCGAAGGCGCTCGACTACAGTCTGCGGCGGTGCGCAGCGCTAACCGATATCTCGATGATCCCCAGCTTCCCGTGGACAACAATTGGTGCGAAAACCAAATAAGGCCGATTGCCGTTAGCAGGGGAAACTGGCTTTCGCGGGTTCAGCTCGCGCGGGCCGACGTCAGGCCGCATTGATGAGTCTGATCCAATCGGCCAAGCTAAACGCCCACGATCCGTATGTTTACCTGAAAGACGTTTTAAACCGACTTCCCACGCAACCGGCTGGCCGTATCGAAGAGTTGCTACCCATAGATGGCAACGGGCGCCTTGGAAAATTTACCCGTTCGTTCCCAACCCTTACTTACCCGCTTGCTAGAGGAAACGTACAATGCATGCGTGATCACCAAGCAAAAAGCCCCGATATGCGAATCCTAAGCGAAGTTGAACGACAGGCAATCCGCGCAGGGGCCGAAGGCGAGCGATCGCAACTTGATTCTGCGCGCCGTGCGTTTCACCGCGCCGTTCCGCGCCACGGAGTCGCGTCCTGTGTCGAACTGCAGTTTATGTCCGAAGTCCCGACACCGTCCCGGACTTACTACTTCGGTCGAACTATCGCCGGGCGCTACTGCGGCAATCCGCTTAGCTGCTGCGTGTTTCCCGACGGACGTTCGTTCGTCAGATCTCCGTCCTCGCTTCAATACGACTTCACCGCGCGCTTACTTATGGCACTCAAGGCAGGGTGGCACACGTAAATTTTATAAGAGACCTTCAACGAGCCGGCGTTCGACCGGAAGCGGGTAGCGAATTCACCCTGGTACTCCAGACGCTCGTCAACGCGATCATTGGCCTTCAGGTCGACGCCGGCCGTACTCTTGAAGCGATCCTGAGGTATGTCGCTGGTCCGATTGAAGTAAATGGGGCCAGGAGCATCTGATAGCTGCACTTTTGCGCCGATTTTGCTCTGATTATAGAGCGTCACACCGACACCCCCATACATCTGCAGCGTCATGCCATTGGTGAAGTCGAGGCGGGTTCCTGCTTCCACCCTTGGGGACGCACTCAAAACGTTGGTGTGCGCAGCCGCCACTCTGAGATCCATGGCCAATTGGCAGGCAGCCTCGCTCGCCATTTGGTTAGTATGGCTAAATGACCGATAGCAGCCGCGCCCACGGGACGACTTTTCCCATCTCGGCGAGAAAGCGTTGACGGTTGGTCACGCATTTCATGCCCGCACTTTCCGCTTCCGCAAAACCGATGTGCCGCTTCATCGTCGTGGGTCCATTCCGTGAAGTCCCATTTACATCGTTCACGCCTATGCCGTCGATGACCGCTGAGCAGAATAAATGGTTGTTTCCTTAGAACCAAACGGCCCTAAATTGCCGACCGTTGAGAGGCTGAATAAGCTTTCGACAGGGACCGAAATGGCATTGCACCAACTTGCACTTCTCGGATTTGAGACACAGTGAGGAGCTAGCGTTGTATGGGCGTTCCAACAACAAATAAAATCAGCGAGCGGCGCATTGTGGCCTGGCAATCACCGCGTTTCCCGCTACGAGAACTCAGTGGGCCATTCTACACCGGAGCCCACGCACGTTCTTAAAACTCGCATGGAGTTCCGTCAAGTCGCGTAGCGTTCCCTCTCTTCGGAAGCACGCTGCTAAGGTAACAAATCCGCTGTTGATTCCATAACGCATTTGGGCCGCCGCTGGCCTGCCCGAGCCGAATTGCGACAAGCAGCCCGTCTTGATGCTGCAGGCGGAGTATGGGTGATTTTTTACGATTGCGGAAATATCGGCTCGCGATGCCGGTATAAGCAGCGCATATAGCGCAGCGCCGCACGGCGGTCCCGAACAACCGCCGACTTGGTATGGGTAAGCCGGAGCTCGGTCCGGTTGTAACCGAAGTCGAATCCGAGGCTGTCGAAGTAAGGCCTCGGGGGTTTGCTATGCGCTTACCTGTCCTACGCCGCTAGCACAAAATGGTGACCCCAAGCTCGTCCCCATTTTGTCGCCTGAGTTGGGTGATGTCGCGGCGGGGCCACCGAAAGCTTGCCGCAGCCGCATCCGGGGAAGCCGGCAGCAATTGCCGGGCCTTTGCTCCGGCAAGCGAGCGCGATTGCGAAACGCGAATGGGAGATTCTTGAGCGGTGCATCGAGAACATCCGGAAGGACAAAAAAAAGTTTCGCAAGCACCAGCGTCCGCTGCGAAGAGGCAGCGGTTGGACAACTTCAGACACTCCCTCGCAATCCGGCAAACTGGCGATCGTGACCGGTTCAACAGGAGGGCTTGGATATCAAATTGCCCTTGCCTTGCCTTGGCTAAGGCAGGGGCTGAGGTCGTCCTGACCGCGCGAGATATCAATAAGGGACAGCAGGCGTTAAACGATGTCATTGCCGCATGTTCCGATTTCATTCGCCATTGGAGGTCTTCGCTGCGACACTTGCCTCAGCCGGCCAAACTCATGGCTCTAAACACTAGACGCTCCTGTTGCGCTTCGGTTTGAAACCGCCTTGGCTAAAAGGGAGGTAAATCTATTTACAGCAGGTGTGGCTCCCAATCATCTGCTTTAAGACACGTTTTGGAGAGAGGAGGGCGCCATCGCCAACCAGGTCCAGCACCTCGCGTTGCCGCCTCCGCGCGCCTATACCCGCACCGACTTCGCGGCGTTCCGCGCGTTCGCGCAACGCATCGACGCAGGCGTGATCGCCCGGCGTTATTACGATCCGGACACGACCTTGCATGCATCAAGTCCGGAAACGCTGGCGCGCTATCTACGTACGATGCTCGATGACCTGGTGCAGCTCGCGCTTCGCAACGGCTCGGCCGCGCTCGCGTCGCACCTGAAAGCGTCGATCAAGCAGCTCGGCAGCGCGAAGCTGACGGCGGTCACCTTGCGCATGGTCGAGCGGGCGTCGACCGTGGCGGCGGCCGCTCCGTCACTCGATCACCACGTAGGTCTGTGGTTTCGGCCATTGGTAACCAAACGACTGACGCGGTGCGCGATTCGTACGGCGTTCGCGTGGCTCACGACCGTGCGCTATCTCGCCCAGTGGAGAGGCGGGGCGCTGTCGCCGCGATATCGGCGCTGCCTCGCGCCAACCGCGCATGTCCGGCGCGGTATCCTCCGGGCTGGCAGGCATACTGGCTGTCAGTCCGTTTAAATGGAGAGAATAAACATGAACAAGCAGGATCTTATCGACGCAGTGGCAAGCGAAGTCGGCATCGCGAAATCCGCCGCAGCCGAAATGCTCGACGCATTTTTAGCGACCGTGACGAACGCGGTGCTCAAGGGCGACCCAGTTCAACTCATCGGGTTTGGATCTTTCAGCACGGGTTCCCGTGCGGCCCGTTCGGGTCGCAACCCAAAGACCGGCGAGCCTCTGCAGATCGCTGCGTCAAAGACGATTAAATTTACGGCTGGCAAAGCGTTTAAGGACGCAGTCAACAATTAAGGCATCGAAGAGTCTCCCCGCCTGCGTCCCCTGCAGGCGGCGTTCGATCGTCTGGTTCTCGTTCGCCCACTGCGGCCCAATTGATCGGGAATCAGATTCAGCCTTTTGCTTCCGTCGATTGGTCGCCCTATTCCACAAATTTTTGAGTTCAGTCCGGATCGATTTCCGACGCGCTTGGATCGGTCAGCGAACTCGCGGATCGGGGTCGAAATCTCGCGCGCTTGGATATTGCATCAGTAGCGTATTCGTCTAGGTCCGGCTGTGAAGCGACATTCGTCGGCGCGCTTGGAGCGCCCTCCGAACTTCGGCTGCAATTGTAGACCGGTCGTTGATAAGTTCGATATTCAATGCACGGAGTGTAGGCGGGACACTTAAAGCTCGTATTTGCACCGCGATGTTCGCACCGTCGCCCGGTTATATTTGGACCAGTTGGTCACCTCGCAACGCGTTTTCTCGATCTCTTGTCGACGGCTCTGATTATGCGGTACGGCATTGTCGCTTCTGCAAGTAAAGTCACCTGCCGATCATGCCAGATCGAACGCCTCTGAGCGAGAGATCGATTATTCAACAACGCCGCGCAAAGCGATGGCCGCTATCTAGCAGCCGGCAAATGAGAATGCTTATGTGTCCAGGCGCAAGGCGCACTCAGACACGAAACCAAGCGATGTTTGCTTCGAATTTTCGAAGACGCCGGTCTTCGCTCGTCCGCGCCTCATACGAATAGTCGCTGTCGAGCGGCAGATTTGGTTCGTGAAAGGTTGGGATCAATTTATGCAGCTGTGCGATGATATATCTCATATTAACTTCCAGGAAATTTACGGATTATTTGCGTTACAGTAATCGAGCGATGTAAGACGGTGGTTTACAACAGCACGCTGTGCAAACGAAGACTGAATAAGATGCTGTCATGTCCGGCGTCACTAACCCCCTTCGAGCTGGGATATCTGTTCCTATCTAGGCAACGAAGGCGGCGTTCGATTTCCTCCAAGCCTCTCGATCCGGCAAGATAATTGTCCAGACGGCGCTGTTCAGAACGTTCAAACCAGTCGCCCAGTTTTCTCACGAAGGTATGCAAACCTGAAGTTCTCCAGTATCAAAAATAGGTGATGCGCGGCGGACCATTGACGGTGCCGCGCGGCAACGTCGACGGGCACTGGCGCGTTGGCTGTAGCTCTTTGTCGCAGATGAAAGCTCTGGGCTCGTCGATTGACCGAATCTTAGAGGCTGAGAATGAGCCTAAAGTTAGGACCGGCAATCCATCCGCAACTGACGGTCAGAATCGTGCCTCTGGCGCGCACCCCACGTGGTAGATTCAAGGCAAGCCGCAGGATAGGAGGTGCCTATGATTCATACATTTGCCACATGCCTACTCCGAAGGGTAGTCGCACATCACATCAGAGCTTTGGCGCGTTCGCGCGGACTTTACCGATCGACCCGATGCCGTGAGACTTGATCGCCCTCAGCGCAGGCATATCAATTCCGTGTGCTGAATTGCGCTGCTGCACTCGTTTCAGCCAGTCGACCAACGCGATTTGATCGCCCGCGGTCGTTTTGAAGGAGGCCCCTGACGTTTGGGGTCGATCTGTAAGGCTTTTAGAGTGACGTAATTCTGAGTTAATTCCACGCCTTTCCGACCACTTGGACCGCGCAAGCTATCCGTCCAACAACAATCATCCGGGCAGCGCCGATGGCGGCACAGTCACAGTCGCGGTCGACGCCAACTCGAGCGTGCAGACGAGCGACGCCAACGCGCCGGCGATCATCGCGCAGAGTGTGGGCGGCGGGGGCGGTTATTTCACCGCGGGTGCGAGCGGGTATGCGCAAGGTGTGTATGCGGTTTGCTCGGCGGCACGGGCGGCGGCGCGGTCAATGTCAACGTGAGCGGGTATGTCGGCGCGACGGGTGCGGCCTCGCCCTCCATCTACGCTCAGAGTTCGCAGAATGGCGGAAGGAGCACTTCCGGTGCGCCGGTCACCATCAACATCAACCAGAATGCGACGATCTCAGGTGGCGCCGATTACTATCACGGCGGTGATGGACGGCTGCGGGAATCCAGATATTCGACGGCTATTACAACGCAAACGGACCTGCGAAACGAGCCGTCCAACGCGGTAAACGTCAATGGCATCGTCACGTCAGTGGGTGGGGCCAGCAGTTCGGCTATCTTCAGCTACGGAGGAACCACCTTCGTTCATAACGCCCCGACGGGGTGATAAACGGCACGATCAGCTTTCAGAACAACGGCGGTAACGGCAGCGTACAAAACGATCCGGGCGGCAAGCTCAATACTGGCGCAACGATCGCGGCGGCGCTGACGCAGAACAACGGCACGCTCGACGTCGGCGGCGAGAGCGCGCCTGGCGCGATCACGCTTGTGACGGGCGATCTCGGGCAGCATCGTTATCGACAGCGATCACGTCGCGGCCACGAGCGACCGTCTGATCGTAGCCGGCAGCGCGACGCTCGCGGGCCAGGTGGTGATGCGTCCGGCCTGCCTCACCAACTGCACGCTGGATGTGATCGACGTGAAGGGAGCGCTCGATGCTTCGCATTTGCAGGCGAGCAATCCCTATCTGGTGAACTACACGCTGTCGAGTGCGGCTACGCCGAACGTGCAGCTCAATGCACAAGTTAATGCACTTGCCGGTGCGCAAGGAAGCGGTCAATCGCTGTACTTAGTCCGCCCTGAACAATCGTCAAATCCTTTACTGGCAAGCGTTTAAGGGCGAAACCGGATTGCTGGAATTGCAGGATATGGGCATATTAACGTTTGAAACCCTGCAAATTCTGACGAGGTTCGAATGGGTCCGAAAGCACGTGTGACAGAGCGAGATTTTTTCCGCCAACCGCTGCTTGAGCAGATCAATTTGAAGCATCCTCTGGTGCGCTTGGCTGGCTTAATCGATTGGGAGCACCTGGGCGCCGCGATGAGCGAGAGCTTCGTGTCTGGTGCCGGACGACCAGCGACATCACCGCGCCTGATCGCGGGCCTGCTTTATCTGCAACACACATTTGACCTGTCTGATGAGGAGGTCGTTTGGCAATGGGTCGAGAACCCTTATTGGCAGGTCTTCACTGGCGAGACGTTCCTGCAAACCGAGCCGCCGATTGATCCTTCGAGCCTGACACGCTGGCGCAAACGCCTCGGTGAAGCGGGCGTCGAAGAGTTGTTGGCGGCGACGATTGAGGCCGCTAAACGTGCCGGCGTGATCAAGGCGTCGAGCGTGAAGCGCGTGATCGTCGACACGACGGTCATGCCCAAAGCAATTGCCCATCCAACCGATTCACGCTTGCTGGAGCGGTGTCGTGAACATCTGGTCAAAGCCGCTGCGCGCCAAGGACTCAAGCTCAGACAGAACTACAACCGCGAGGCGCCGCGCCTGGCCGTGCAGATTGGCCGCTACGCGCACGCCAAGCAGTACAAGCGCATGAGAAAGAGCTTGCGTACGCTGCGCTCGCGTGTGGGCCGGGTGATGCGCGATGTCCAACGGCAAGTCGACCGAGCGTCGGACTCGGGTCGCGTGGCGCTGCTGGAACTCATTGCCCGTACGAAGCGGATTCTGGCGCAGAAGCCCAAGGATAAGAACAAGCTTTATGCGCTGCATGCATCGGAAGTCGAGTGTCTGGCCAAAGGTAAGATTCGCACACCATATGAATTTGGCGTGAAGGTGTCCATCACGACGACCCACAAGGAAGGGCTGGTCGTTGGCGCTCGCTCAATGCCGGGCAATCCATACGATGGTCATACGCTGGCTGAGGCGTTGGAGCAGGCGGCAATCTTGAGTGATGTGAGCCCGGAAGTGGCGATTGTGGATCGGGGCTACAAGGGCGTCGCGATCGATGGCGTGAAGATCTATCACCCTGGCTTGAGGCGTGGCATCACGCGTGGACTACGGGCGATGATTCGACGGCGCAGCGCGATCGAGCCGGCTATCGGGCACTTGAAGACGGATGGCAC
>Ga0302231_10002201_pt1 | contig 11306 bp, 10 predicted proteins | sample II_Palsa_N2_2_FD_193522 | JGI IMG/M metagenome (GOLD analysis project Ga0302231, IMG submission 193522) | Peat permafrost microbial communities from Stordalen Mire near Abisko, Sweden - II_Palsa_N2_2 | ecosystem: Environmental > Terrestrial > Soil > Palsa > Peat permafrost | place: Sweden...
AGCGAGCACTCGATCAACCTGCTTCATTTCTCTTGTAAAAAGCTCCGGGCGGCGGGCTTTTCAGCCACACCGCCCGCACGAGAGCCTTCCCTACGAAATCTACTGCCCTGCTTCGACTCGTGGCGTGATCAGACCGATGTTATCCACGCCGGCCTTATGGCCAAAGTCGATCACCTCGGCAACCTTGCTGAAATCGAGATCCTTATCACCCTTCACGAACATGACCTTCTCCTGCCGGGTGGCAAAGATCTCCTCCAGCTTGGGTTCAATGTCTGTTCTGTTGAACGCGGTGTCGTTGATCTTGTAGGATGGCGCACCCGCTCCATTCGCCTGTACCTGCACGACGATGGTGCGATCATTTGGCTGGTCCGGTTGATGTTCCTTGGGCGGCTGAGGAACAAGCGTCTCCAGGCCCTTAGGCGTCACCGGCACAATCACCATGAAGATGATCAACAGCACCAGAAGCACGTCGATAAGCGGGGTTACGTTGATCTCAGAAACCGCTCCGCCAGTATTTCCACCGCCCATTCCCATAGCAATCTCCTCGATACTCTGGCCGCTCCAGTCACTGCGAGTCCGGCATTCTGCAAAATCTACCTGACGACTACTTCTTCGTTGTAGTAGTAGAGGTAGTGTCGTCCGTCTTTTCGGTGAGCAGGCCAAGCTGGCTTACGCCGGCAGAGCGGATCCCATCGACTGCATCCATCACCTTACCGTAGTTTGCCCGCTGATCGGCGCGCATAAAGACCTCTTTGCTGGTCTTGTTCTCCAGCTTCGCAGAGATCTTTGGACCAAGATCATCGATTGTTACCTGATCGCCCCCGAGGAAGGTTCTGCCATCCCGGGTGACAGCAACGGTAACCGCATCTTCTTTGTTGGCATCTTCCATCACCACCGCGGCGTCAGCCTTCGGCAGGTCCACGTTGACCTTGTTGTTCAGCATGGGGGTGATGACCATGAAGATAATCAGCAATACCAGCATCACGTCCACCATCGGCGTCACGTTGATATTGGAATTGACCTTCTTGCCTTCATCCCGTTTATTGATACCCATAACGTATGCTCCGTCCGGTTTGCTGTATTTGCTCTCTCCCCGCTCTGCCCGCCAGACCTCCGGACGCCATTTCCTGACGGCGTCCGGGAGATCTGATCAGAGCTGTGATTCTCGCGAGGGCATGACAACCTGAGTTACGCTTCAGGACAGAAGCCTTACCGATGGCTCTGCTTGATGAAGTAGTCCACCAGTTCGCTGGAGCTGTTGTCCATTTCGACGTCGAACGCTTCCACCTTACCGGTGAAGTAGTTGAACGTCATAACGGCCGGGATAGCGACGAGAAGACCGAACGCGGTCGTAACCAGCGCCTCAGAGATACCGCCGGCGACTGCGCCGATACCGGAGGTCTTCTGGGTTGCGATCTGCTGGAAGGCGTTCAAAATACCAACCACAGTACCGAACAGGCCGATAAACGGTGCGGTGGAACCGATGGTGGCCAGGCCGCCCAGACCACGCTTCAACTTGGCGTGAACGATAGCTTCGGAACGCTCAAGCGCGCGCTTCGAGCTTTCTACCTGCTCTTCCGTGATGCTGCCGCCGGAGCCGAAGCTGCGGAACTCCTGCAGGCCGGAGGTGACGACCTCAGCCAGGTGAGACTTCTTGCAGCGGTCTGCAACCTTAATCGCCTCATCGAGACGGCCATCCTTCAGGGCTCCTGCAACCTTCGGGGCAAACTCGCGGGACTGCTTGCGGGCAGCAGAGAAGTACAGAGCGCGGTCGATGATCACAGCGAGAGACCAGATCGACATGATGAACAGCAGAATCACGACGCAACGGGCGAGCCAGCCCATGTTGCCCCAAAGACCCATAACACTGAAGCTGACCTGAGCCTCTTCGAAATACATGGCGAGGGAAGCAGGTACGTGAGCGAAATTCGTGAGGTGTGCGAGATGAGCGAGAATCACTGGAATATTTCCTCCTGGTAGAACTCTAACTTTCTAAAATCTGCCCCGTGAATCCCCCAAAAGTTCGATACCCCGGAGGAGTGTCACGAGAAACGTCATTGCGGGTTGAATCTGCGCCTAGCTGCCAATGTTGAAGTTGACGGTGACCTGGGTATCCACTTCGGTAGGTTCGCCATTCAGAACATATGGCTTGTACCGCCAGGTCTCGACAGCGGAGACCGCGGCAGAACGCAGCATCTCGGGTCCACTGATTACCGTCAGACCCTTGATCGTTCCATCTTTCGAAATCACGGCGTGCAGAACAACCGCACCAGAGACGTGAGCCGCTCTCGCGATCGGAGGATAGACCGGAGTCGTGCCGGAGATCTTCAGACCGGCAATGACACCACTCGAGACGCGTGCCGGACCTTTGGGCGGGGCAACCTTGACGACCGGTGTAGGCGCAGTTCCGATGCCGCCCATCACGCCGCCCGGGACGCCGCTTCCGCTACCCATGCCGCTCATTCCCGCTACGCCAGCCATCTGCGGAGGAGGCGCAGCATCTTCCTTCAGCATCTTGATATCTTTTGGAATCTTCGTCGGCGCATGAAGACCCTGATCGATCTCGGAGACCATCTTGATCGGCTTAATGACCTGAGCCGGAGGTGGTGGTGGGGGTGGTGGTGGGGGTGGCGGCGCCGCTGTCAGCATCGCGGTCATCGCCGTCTTCGGCAAGGCCTCGGGATACAGCAGCGGAATAAGGATCATGGTCGCCAGGATCGCGCCGTTGAAGATAAATGTCCCAATCATCCAGTACTTGGACTTGGTCTTGATCTGACCGCCGGATTCCATCAACGAAGATTCGAACATATGCAGCCTCTTTAATGTGAAGAAGAGCTATCTTTTCTTAGACACCGTGCCGTTCAAATTTGTTCCCGCCTTAATAAAGCTGTTGCTGAATATTTTTACGCCTTTGCCCGCTTCCCCGCAGGCAGCGTCATCGCCTTGCCCCGCTTTGCCCGCCACTCCTGATACGCCACCAGCATCGGAGCCGCGACGGCAATCGACGAGTAGGTCCCGATCAGGATTCCGACGACCAGGGCGAACGAAAAACCGTGCAACACCTCGCCGCCGAACACAAACAGAGAGAGCACTGTCAGGAAGGTCAGGCCGGACGAGATGACGGTTCGACTCAGGGTCTGGTTAATGCTTCGGTTAACAACATCGTGCAGCGACTCTCGGCGCGATGTAGCCAGATTTTCGCGGATACGGTCGAAGACGACGATGGTGTCGTTCATCGAGTAACCGATCAGCGTCAGGATCGCCGCGATAACGGTAAGGGTAATCTCCTGATTCGTCAGACTGAACGCGCCCACCGTAATCAGGGTGTCGTGGAAGACCGCGACCACCGCCGCGACTCCATAGATCAGCTCGAACCGGAACCAGAGATAGATCAGCATGCCGATCAGCGAGTAAAGAGTCGCAAGCCACGCCTGCTTCTGCAGCTGTCTGCCGGCCGTGGGGCCGACGATGTCCGTCTGTTCCACATGAGCAACGGAATCGTGATAGCCGCTGTTCAGGGCCGTCTCGATTTCGGTCCTTCCCTGATCGTGCGCGGAGTCGGTGGCGCTGGACTGCGGCAGCGCGATAATCACCTTATTCGCCGCGTTGCCGGTGGGGTCGGAGATGCGTTGAATCGTCGCGTCGTGGATGCCCGCCCGTTCAAGCGCCTGGCGGATATGGTCTTCGTTCGGTGGCGCACTGAATGCCACGCGCAGCTGTGTTCCGCCTTTGAAGTCCACACCCAGCGGAACATGGTGCCAAAACAGAATACTCAACACGCCGGCGACAGAAAAAATCAGCGAAAACCCGAGGAAATACCATTTCTTCCCGAGCCAATCAATATTTGTTGTACGAAAAAATTCCACGCTCAACCATCCTCAGCGAAGCCCCGCGGGACTTCGCAATCTCTCAAAACAATCTAGATCGACAGCGCAGCGCCGCGTTCCTTCTTCGCTAAAATCGCGTCGAAGATCACCCTCGACACAAGCACAGCCGTAAACAGGTTTGCCAGCAGGCCGATAGTCAGCGTCACGGCAAAACCCTTCACCGGCCCCGTTCCAAACAGAAACAGGATCGCAGCCGAGACAATCGTCGTGACGTGCGTATCGACGATCGTGACCCAGGCATGGGCAAATCCCTGCTGCACCGCCGCCGCCGCCGTTTTGCCTGCCCTCAGTTCTTCGCGGATACGCTCAAAGATCAGCACATTCGAGTCCACACCCATACCGATGGTCAGGATGACGCCAGCGATTCCAGGCAGCGTCAGCACCGATCCGGAGTAACCCATGAAGCCCAGCAAAATCAAGAGGTTCAGCATCAGCGCCAGGTCGGCGTTGATGCCCGCGCCGCGGTAGTAAACCAGCATGAAGATCATGACGGCCAACAGACCGGCGACTGCTGCAACGATGCCCTGGTGGATGGACGCCGCACCGAGGCTCGGCCCAACCACGCGCGTCTCAAGGTACGAGATCGACGCCGGCAGAGCGCCCGTGCGCAGCATCAGCGACAGATCCTTCGACTGCTGCAGGGTAAAGCCACCCTCAATCTCTCCACTGTCACGGATCGCTGAGTTGATGCTGGCAACCTCACGTACTTTGTTGTCGAGCACAATCGCCATCTGCCCCGGCGATGCGCTGGTGGACGAGTGCGCTTCGGTGTACTTATAGAAGCGGTCGCCTGCTTCGGTCGTCAGATTGAACCGGATATCCGGCCGTCCATTCTGATCCTGCCCAGGCTGCGCATCGCGGAAGTCGGTTCCTTCCACCTCGCTCACCCGCTTCAGCAGCCATACCTGGTCGGGAGCTCCTTCCTGGCCCGACCCATGCAGCAGAATCGAGTCCGGCGGGATGACGCCATTGTTCGCCGCCAGTGCGTCCTGCTCGGTGTTATAGCCGCCCACGACGGCATGAATCGACAGCTTGGCCGTCGACTGGATGACCTCTTCCACTCGTGCCGGATCGCTCAGGCCAGGCAGTTCCACCAGAATCTGGTTCTCGCCCAGGCCGTACTTCTGAATCACCGGCTCGGTCACGCCCAGCTTGTCGATGCGCTCACGGATGGTCTCGATCGACGTGTCCAGCGTCCGTGTCTCAAGATCGCGCACCGCCGCCGGCTTCATCGCCAGCTTGAAACTTCCGTCCGACGACGAGGCAACATCGTAGTCCGTATAGTCGTTGCCCTGCAGCACACTGCGCGCATCGCTCAGCTTGGCCGCGGGAATCCCCGAAATCACGATGGTCAGCGGATTCGCGGTATCGGTCTTGCCCACAGACGCGCCTGGAATACCGGCCTTCTGCAGGTCATCCTCGAGGCGAGCGACGTCCCGGTCGGTCTCTGAGGTCAGCGCCTCGGCGACATGCACCTCCAGCACGAGGTGAATACCGCCCTTCAGGTCGAGCCCGAGCTGAATGTTGTTCTTAATCGACTGCGTCAGCCCGCCATGCGGTATGCCCACAATGCCGAAACAGCAGATGACGAGTACCGCAACGATGAATGCCGTTTTGCCGGCCAGATTCTTGCCCATGATCTCTATTGAAGGTGCGGCCCGCGAGCGTCCTGTTTCCGCTTCGCCGCCGCCATCCTTACTTCTTCCTCATCCGCATACCGCGGTTCAATCTGAACTGCACAAGCTACTGTTCTGCAACATCCAAAATCGGTGGTTTACGCCTGTTCGTCGGTCGTAACGGCGGCGATGGCGCTCTTGGTAAACTCCAGCTTCACACCGTCAGGCTGCACTCGCAGGATCACAATGTCGTCCTTCACTGTGAGCACCGTGCCGCGGATGCCGCCGTTCGTGGTCACGCGGTCGCCGGTCTTCAACTGCTCCAGCATCTCCTGCCACTTCTTTTGTTTCCTTTGGTTCGGCGCGATCATCAAAAAATAAAGGACAACAAAAAACAGGATCGGCAACGCAAGTCCGCTTAAATTACCCAGCCCAAAACCGCCTGTCGCACTCTGCAACCACATCGCCAGCATCAAATAAAACTCCGTTCCACAACTTCCAGCTTCGCAGGCTTGTCTTCAACCACTCATGGCGTGTTGACGCGCTAAAACATGCGCAACTCCGCTGACAGGCTGGAAAGGGTGCCTAGCCCCTAAGCATCGCGTAACCGCAAGTCTGTGTCAAGGACGGACCTCATCGGCAGCGGTCCCGGCCCAGACCGCCGTTGCGACACCTCCGCCCGAAAGACTCCTTTTCCCAACAGGTTCCGATAAAGTAAAACTTCAGGTGGGCCTTCAACGTCAACCCCATCGACAGTCGTCACCCTGGCAGCAATTAAGGAGCAGCATTCCATGGCAATCCCCGAAGACCTCGCCCTCATCGCTCGTCAGGAGGCCGAACTGCGCCTTCCCCACTTCGATTACGACACCGCCTGGCACATCGGTCTCAGCCTTCGCGATCTGGCCATCTCCCGCAATCAGGGCATCGTGGTCGACATTCGCCGCTTCGGCCAGCCGCACCAGCCGCTCTTCTACACCGCGCTCGCCGGCACCACGCCCGACAGCTCCCGCTGGGTGCAGCGCAAAGTGAATGTGGTCGCCCGCTTCCATCGCAGCTCCTACGCCATCGGCCTGGCGCTTGAGCAGAGCGGCCGCCAGTTCGGCGAACGCTACGGTCTGCCCGAAGCCGACTACGCCCCGCATGGCGGCGGCTTTCCCATCCACGTCGCCGGTGCGGGAATCGTGGGCAGCATCACGGTCTCCGGCCTGCCGCAGCGCGACGACCACAACCTCGTCGTCGAAGCCCTGTGCCTCGAACTGCAACTCAGCTACGACTCACTGCGCCTCCCCTGATCGGACGAAGCGGCGCTACTGATCCACGCCAAAACCCGCTCTCACCCTGTGTATCGTATCCAGATAAAACGCCAGGTTATGCACCGAGTTCAGCACCGCCGCCAGGGGCTCGCCTGAAGCGAAGAGGTGCCGCAGATACGCGCGTGAGTACCTGCGGCACACCATGCACCCACAGGTCGGGTCGGCCGGCCCCTGGTCCTCGGCGTAGTCCTTCTTTTTGATATTGATGCGGCCCTCCGAGGTGAACAGCAGCCCATGCCGCCCGGCTCGCGTGGGCAGCACGCAGTCCATCATGTCGACGCCCATCCGCGCATACTCTTCAATCTCATCGGGATAGCCCACGCCCATCACATACCGGGGTTTGTCCTTCGGCAGAAACTCCAGCGTCCGGGCGATCATCTCGCGGGTCACCTCGCGCGGTTCTCCGACCGCCAGGCCGCCGATGGCGTAACCGGGAAGGTCCATCTCCACCAGCCGCTCGGCCGATTCCTTCCGCAGATCCGCATACATCCCGCCCTGCACGATCCCGAACAGACTCTGAGTCTTCCCGTCCTTCGCTGCAAACCACGGCACCAGATGCCTGTGGCTCTCGAAGTGGTCCTTCGACCGCTGCGCCCAGGCGTGAGTCAGAGCCATCGACTCGCGCGTGCGCTCCCAGGTCGCCGGCGTCTCCACGCACTCGTCGAAGACCATCGCGATATCCGCGCCGAGAGCAATCTGCACATCCATCGAGTGCTCCGGCGAGAAGAAGTGTTTGCTGCCGTCGAGATGCGAGCGAAACTCCACCCCATCCGGCGTAATCTTCCGCAGTTTGCTCAGGCTGAAGACCTGGAAGCCGCCCGAGTCGGTGAGCATGGGCCGCTCCCAGCTCATAAACCGGTGCACCCCGCCCATGCGCCGCACCAGCTCGTGCCCAGGCCGCAGATAGAGGTGGTACGTATTGGCCAGGATGATCTGCGCGCCCATCCCCCCGGCGCCGATCTCCTCCAGCAGGCTCTGCGGAACCGCCTTGACCGAAGCAGCGGTTCCCACCGGCATAAACACCGGTGTCTCGACTACGCCATGCGGCAGCACCAGCCGACCGCGACGGCCGCCACCCTCCGCCGTTCTATCCAGTTGAAAAGAAATTGCCATCTCTTCAAATTGTATGGGCACGTTCGCCTCGCGGCCACGACGCGCCACCCATGCTATCCGGCAGCGAGCCCCTCAATTAATTCATCACCCATTCAACTTCAGTTCACATAGCGGGCACTCACCGCGCCTGAAAATGAAACGGCATCCCTATCTCCACAACTTTTGAGGCCTTAAACAATGATTCGGAAACTTGCAGCTCTCTCGTTGACCTCTACCCTCATCCTTGGCGGCTGCGGACAGGGTGCCGTCAGCACACCGCCAGGCAATGGCAACGCGAACACCACACCGACGCCCACCGTCACCCCCACCACCTCTTCTGCGGTGATTAAGCACGTCGTGGTCATCTTCGGCGAGAACGTCTCCTTCGACCACTACTTCGGCACCTATCCCAACGCGCTCAACATCCCCGGCGAGCCACAGTTCACTGCAGCTACCGGCACGACCGTTCCGAACAATTATGTCTCGAACCCCAACCTGCTCAGCCAGAACCCGAATCTGAGCACGGATGGCGCAGCCAATACCACGAATGGCGCGGGCGCAACGAACCCCTTCCGCCTGGACCGGGCTCAGGCCGCCACGGGCGATCAGTCCCACAGCTACACCCCCGAGCAGATGGCCTTCGACGGCGGCAAGATGGACCTCTTCCCGGCCTCCGTCGGCTCCGCTGACAGCGCTGCAGTCGCCAAAGCCACCGAAGCCCCGGCCATCGCCTCCACCACCGGCCTCACCATGGGATACTTCGACGGCAACACCGTCACCGGCTACTGGAACTACGCGCAACACTACGCGCTCAACGACCACTCCTTCGGCACCAACTTCGGCCCCTCCACCGACGGCGCCGTCAACCTCATCTCCGGCCAGACCAACGGCGTCATCAACACGGTCAACCCCGGCAGCTCGGTCGTCGCGGACGGCAATGGCGGTCTCACCCTCATCAGCGACGCCGACCCCACCGGTGACGTCTGCTCCAGCACCAGCAAGTCGGTCAGCATGTCCGGCAAGAACGTCGGCGATCTCCTCAACGCAGCCGGCATCACCTGGGGTTGGTTCCAGGGCGGATTCAATCTCAGCATCACCAACCCCAACGGCACCACCGGCTGCAGCCGCTCCTCGGTCTCGACGATCGTCGGCACCCAGGCCGACTACGTCCAGCACCACGAGCCCTTCCAGTACTACGAGACCACCCAGAACCTGACCCACGCCCGGCCTACCTCGGTCGCCACCATCGGCACCACCGACTCCGCCAACCACCAGTACGATACGCTCGACTTCACCGCCGCTCTCGCCGCCGGCAACCTGCCCGCAGTCAGCTTCCTGAAGGCCCCGGCCATCGAAGACGGTCACCCCGGCAACTCCGACCCCCTCGATGAGCAGACCTTCATCGTCAACACCGTCAACGCCATCGAGTCGTCGCCGTTCTGGTCCAGCACCGCCATCATCCTCGCCTACGACGACTCCGACGGCTGGTATGATCACGCCTCCAACCTCGTCAACGGCTCGGCCACCACGGCGGACGTGCTGAACGGTACCGGCATCTGCATCAGCACGACCGCTGCGGCTGCCGCTCTGCCTGGCCTCACCGGCACTGCTCCTGCGCAGGGTCGTTGCGGCTACGGTCCTCGTCTGCCCCTGACAGTCATCTCGCCCTGGGCCAAGAAGAACTACATCTCGACCGTCGTCACCGATCAGAGCTCTGTCACAAAGTTCATTGAAGACACCTTCCTGAGCAGCCAGCGCATCGGTGGAGGCTCCTTCGACAGCATCGCCGGTTCGCTGAACGACATGTTCAACTTCACCAACGGAGCGGTCGTGCCCAACCCCAACGTCGTCCTTCTCAACCCCTCCACCGGCCTCGTCACCACCGGCAACTAACCCGGCCGTTCACGCGGTCTTCATAATTCGGCTGTACCTTCAAAAGCACGCATCCCCAACCCCCGAAACCCGGGAACTCAGGATGCGTGCTTATTTTCGCGCTGAACCCCTTCGCGCCTTCGGAGTCCAGGTTGCCCTCGTCCCGCCGTACCTTCCTGCAGCAGGCCTCTGCCCTCAGCCTTCTCTACAGCGCGCAACGCGGCCTTCCTCAGGCATCGATGCCGAACATGCACATGGCCGGCATGCAGACGCAGACGCCGATCCATAGTCCCACCCCCACTCCGCCTCGCATCGCCCCGCCGATGCTCCACACCCTGGAGCTCGCCCCCTTCGTCGATGCCCTGCCTCTGCCGGAGATCGCAAAACCCGTCCTGCATAACGGCCACCGCTCTCTCACGATCTCCATGCAGGAGGTCCACGCCAAAGTCCATCGCGACGTCGCCCCCACCCGGATGTGGAGCTACGGCCCCAGCGCGCTCGCCCCACTCATCGAAGCGCGCAGCGGCGAACCCCTTCAGATCCGCTGGGTCAACAACCTCCCGGCAAAGCACTTCCTTCCCATAGACCACTCCCTCCACGGCTGCGGCAAAGACGTCCCCGAGGTCCGCGCCATCGTCCACCTCCACGGCGCGAAAGCTCCCTCAAAAGACGATGGCTATCCCGAAGACTGGTTCATCCCCGGCGCGAGCCGCACCTGCAACTACCCGCTCGAACAGGAAGCCACGACCCTCTGGTATCACGACCACGCGATGGGCATCAATCGCCTGAACACCTACGCCGGCCTCTTCGGCATGTTCCTTCTGCGCGATAAGTTCGAGGACTCGCTCCACCTTCCCAGCGGCAGGTACGAGATCCCCCTCATCCTCTACGACCGCAACCTCTCCACCAGCGGCCAGCTCCTCTACGACACCTCCGGCGATCCCGAACACCCATGGATCCCCGAGTTCAGCGCCGACGGCATCCTCATCAACGGCAAGATCCGCCCCTTCCTCGAAGTTGAACCGCGCCTCTATCGCTTCCGTGTGGTCAACGTCGCCAACAGCCGCTTCTTCAACCTCTCCCTTTCGAACGAGCAGCCCATCACCCAGATCGGCAGCGACCAGGGCTTTCTTTCCACACCTGCCGACCTCCCGCGCCTCATCCTCGCCCCCGCCGAGCGAGCCGACCTCCTCATCGACTTCTCCCACTCCGCCGGCCAGACCATCCACCTCCGCACCGGAGCCTTCGACATCCTCCAGCTCCGCGTAGCCAAACAATCTGCATCCACGCAGACGTCTTCCATTCCCAAAACTCTCCGCCCCATCCAGCGCATTCCCGAATCCGCCGCCACCGTCACCCGCACCATCACGCTCCACGAGTACCAGGACGAGGTCGAGCGTCCCATGGTCATGCTCCTCAACCGCAAACACTGGCACGAGCCCACCACCGAGTTCCCCAAACTCAACTCCACCGAAATCTGGGAGTTCCTCAACCTGACCGAAGACACCCACCCCATGCACATGCAT
>Ga0302231_10002220_pt1 | contig 11263 bp, 14 predicted proteins | sample II_Palsa_N2_2_FD_193522 | JGI IMG/M metagenome (GOLD analysis project Ga0302231, IMG submission 193522) | Peat permafrost microbial communities from Stordalen Mire near Abisko, Sweden - II_Palsa_N2_2 | ecosystem: Environmental > Terrestrial > Soil > Palsa > Peat permafrost | place: Sweden...
GCCGAGACGGCCAACAACAAGGATGATGGCGCAGACACGGGCTCGATCAAGAGCCCCTCCAAGAGCAAGAGCCTGACCAAGCGTGTCAAGGTCAAGGGGGCCGATGGGCTCTCTGCCGACGACCTCCTTGGCATGCTTTCGCAGCCGTTTATCAAGGCCGGCCAGTAAGCAACCCATTTGTGTTTTATTTATTGAAATATTTTTTTTTTTTGGTTGTTGCCAGTGTTTTGGATGTTCGCATCGGACTCGCCATCGCTTACACCGAGCTCTTTGCCCAGCTGGGTGCCGGGTGGGTCGAGGACAATATCGACGTGCTGGTGGCGCATCTGGGCGGTGTCGTGAGCCACCCCAAGTGCAGCGGATCGCAAGCGGAGGAACTGGCCGTGCGCAGCTGCGCCGAATTTATCCTGCGCCACGCCTTTGGCCGTCTGCTCCCCGAGGCCGGTCAGATAGAGGCCGTCAAGGCTCTCACCAGCATCCTTAAGAAGCACCCGTCAGGAGGCGACAGCGCCCCCGCTCGCCAGGCCCTCGTCATCTACCTCATTGAGCTCGGCAACCTCATTGGTGCCCTCGATGGTGCGATTGCCACCAACCAGGTAAAAGCACGAAACCTCTTTTGGTATATTAAATATATTTTATTTTGCATGGCAGGATGACATTATCGACATCATTTCCGTGGCGGCCATGCACCCGTCGCCCTCTGTCCGCCAGGCCGTCTCGTGGCTCACGCGCTCGGTGGCGCTCGCCTCGTCGGTCAACCTGCACAAGCTGCTGACCAAGCTCCAGACCCAGCTCACGTCCCTCAAGCCCACCGACGGCGGCCACAAGATCAAGGGTGTCTCTGTCGCGTTGGGGGCAGCCCTCACCGCCATCGCCCACCGCCCGACCCTCGTGAGCTTTGATCTCCCCTCGCAGCTCGTTTCGTTTGCGATCTCGCTTGTGGGCGCACCACCCGGCACGACCACGTACGCGAGCACGCTCTCGGTCGCCAACGAGCCCTTGGCCGACGCTTCTGCTCTCGAGGACGACATTTCGCCCGCCACGTCACGTGTCGAGGCCGGCTGGACGTTGCTCGCGGCTCTGTCGACCATCGGCTCGAGCTTTGTGGGGCCGTTCATCCCCAGCATCCTCGGAGCCATGTCCACCATCTTTGTCAACCCCAAGAAGGATGCTCCCCTGCCAGAGTGGAAGCACACCATCCGTGTTCGTGAGGGCGTCCTCGGCTGTCTTGCCGTCCTGCTCTCCAACGACGACGCCGGCCTCCTCACCGTCTCGGACAACCTGGCCAGCGCCGTCGGTTGCTCCAACGCAGCCCTCGCCAGCATCAGCCAGCAACCACCCTCTGTCCGCGGGCTAGATGGCCTCGTTCGCAAGGTAATACAATACCACCACATCTTATTTTGAAATTTTTCTTTTTCTTTTTTCCTTTTGCAGAGGCTCTTCCAATGCTACTCGGCCCTCCCTTCGGCATCCTACGTTGTGAGCCAGGCGGTGATCCTTCGAACGCTCGTGGAGACCCTTGCCCTGACGAGCGTGCCTGACAATGCGCCGTTTGTCCCGTACACGTCCACGCTGCCCAGCATGGGCCACAACCGCGACACGGCCATTGCGGGCTGGCTTCTTGAGAGCGACAACAAGACGCTGGAACTCCTGTTGACGGTGCCGTTCATTCCCGGCGGCGAGTTTGACAACTTTTCTCTCTTTGAGCGCCGCCCGAAAAACTCGTGGGTCCAGCCGCTTGTGCACCACCCCGAGGTCGCTGCCCAGGATGCTGCAGTCAGCCTCTTTGGCGCCCTCTTCCCGCAGCTCTCCCAGCAGCAGCAGGAGACCGTGGTCGACTCCGCGTCCAAGGCCGTCAAGGCCATCAAGCCCACCTCGCCTCGTCGTCAGCCCGCCAATGTCAATATTGTCGCCGCCATCCTCTCGTCGCTGCGCACCGTCATGGGATCGGGCAAGCAGAAGACCGGCACCGTCCACAAGGGCAAGGTCGTGACCATCATTCAAGAGCTTTTGCAGGTAAAAGAAAAAAAGTCTTGTCGAAAAAAGAAAATAAGTTTCTTTTATTTATTTTCCAGGCGCCGATCATCACCCCCGACAGCGGCCTGCGTTGCGCTGCGGCCGACACGTTTGGTCGCCTTACGGCTTTTATCGGTGGGACATTTGTCCAGTCGGTGATCAAGTCGGTCAGCGACAGTGCCCAGCAAAGCACCGACCCGTATGCCAAGGCCGGCTTCATCCTCGTCCTCGGCGCGATCATGCACCACGTCGGAGGCATGGCGTCCTCCTCGCATATTCAGAGCATCGTTGGTACGAACAATAGATACGTAATGAGCCCGGCAACCTTACAGTCGCATACGCACAGGACTGTTGAGCAACATTGCCAATGACGCCAACCCGATCGTGCACACAAACGCAGTCCACTCGCTGTCGGTCGTCGTCGAGGCCGCCGGTCTCATGTTCCAGAACCACGTCAAGCCGACGCTCAACCTCACTGTCAAGCTCTTCTTGTCCGAGACCCACACCTCTATCTCGGAGGGCTCGGAAAGCATCTCGGTTCTCTACCAGAGGTAACTCAAAGTCGTTTTTTTTTACCAATCTTTCTTTATTACAGCTTTGGGCGAATGATTGCTCAGCTCATGGCCACACTGGGCCCCGAGCTGCAGTCGGCCAACAGCGTCCGCGCACTTTTCCTGTGCGTTTTTGACGAACTCAGGCTGAACGAAAACCCCATCGTTGCCGTCGAGGCGCTTCGTTGCGTCGTCCAGCTCATCCTCTTTGCGCCCGATATCGTGGATGTCCCCACGTTCCTCCCCCTCCTCCAGAAGGACATGCACGAGAGCTCGCTGCCAGTTCGCAAGGGTATGTTTTTAATGTCCAACAGTCTGGGTAGTCAGTCGTAAACACGAAAAAAAAAAAAAAAAAAGCTGCCATCGTGTGTCTCCTCCAGCTCGTGCAGAGGGACGCGCTCAAGGTCCACCAGCACGGCGAGACGATCGAGGAGCACCTCTTTGCGCTGGTCGACTCGGAGAGCGACCCATCCATCATGTCTGAGCTGTTCAAGATCATCCACGAGATGCAGCAGTCGACCTGCCAAGTGCTGCCTTCCCTGTGGCTCAACCTCATCCGCCACATCCTGTCTGCTCGTGGCGCAGAGAGCGGCGGAAGCAGCGGCGAGGCCGCGGCCACACAGGCGTCCAAGGACGTGGACCTGGGCAGCTCGCCCCTCGATGACGGTGGCGATGACGACGACGCCCCTCCCGCCCCCAAGCCCGCGGCCGCCAAGTCCGCGGCAAAGGTGGAGGTCAAGGTGTCAAAATACTCGCTCAACGTGCTCCGCGGCGACAACGCCCGCTGGGAGTCCAAGGCCTTTGCGATCGAGCTCCTGGGCCGTCTCGTCACGCAGCTCTCTGCCCTGCCCGCGCACATGGACCTCGCCAAAGCGCGTGAACGTGGCAACCAAACCGTACGATGGTCGTCGATGTTGTTCTCTTCCTTATACAAAGATCGCGTTTAAACAGGACTCGCTGGTAAAGCAACTTGCCGATCTCATCCGCATGGTCTTCAACCCTGCCACGTCCTCGCTCGAGCCTCTGCGCCTCGCCGGCCTTCCCGTGCTGCAAATCATCATTGAGAAGTTTGCCCCGCTGGACGACCCCGACTACGAGGGCCACTCGCTCCTGGAGCAGTACCAGGCGCAACTGGGCGCGGCCTTGAGGCCCGCGTTCACGCCAGAGTCGTCTGCGGCCGTGATCGCGGCCGGCTGCAACGTCTGTGCCAAGTACGTCACGAGCGGCGTCATGACCGAGCCCTCTGACCTGAACCGCATGCTGCGCCTCCTGCTGACGGCCCTGGACCGCGCGCTGTCCACCGATCCCGCCTCGACCGACTCCAAGCACGAGCGCACATCCCTGGAGCTTGCTTCGCTGGCCGCCTGGGCCACCGTCGTGCTGGCCAGCAGCAAGAAGGCGTATCTCAAGGACGTTGTTGCCCCGCACCTCGACCGTCTCTCGGAGCGATGGCTGCTCGCCCTGGTCGAGTATGCAAAGGTCAAGCTGCCCGCAGACATCCTCGCGGCCCTGGACAGCCACTCGGACCCTGCCCAGCTCCAGTTCCTCGTGGCCAAGCGGGCGATCCTGCTGCCAGCGTACGAGTCTGCGGCCGGCCCGATCCTTGGTGCGCTCGCGTCGCTGTCGCCGGCCAAGTTGGGCCTGCTTCTGGGCAGCTACAGGAGCGCCAACACGGCTGCAAACACTCCCAGCCCGTCGCTCGTCCTCTTGTCCCTCACCTATGAGACCCTGTACAATGCTGTGCGCGATGTCGACGCGGCCGCCACCGCCCTCGCCGCCCTCACCGTCCTGCTCAATAAGGAGGCGATCGGCCCTGCCTTTATCGAACAGGCGCACTTTACCGAGCTCATTGGCCAGCTGAACCGCCTGATCCAGATCGACTTTGCCCGTTTCGCTCGGCCTGTCCTCCGCCTGCTTGTCCAGATCGTCGAGGACTTTTCCGAGTACCTGTTCAACGAGGCAGACCTGCTGCCCACGGCCGCGCTGGTGGAGAAGCGCTACTTCCAGCTCTCGCGGCTCCTGCTCGACTTGTGCACTCGTGCTCTTCCTTTGTCGGCAGCACCTGCAGCGACCACTACGGCTGGTCCTACGGACGACCTCGCCCTCGCGGTATCAGGTCTCGAAGGGTTTGCGGCCTTGGTCAAGCACACGCCCAGCGTCTACGTCAACGACATTGCCGCTGTTTATTTTGGGCTTTTCCACAGTACCTCGTTTGAACTGCTTGTTCATTTATACTGACTTGTCTTTTCAAGGTTTGTTGCAAGTACCAGCGCTGGTCCCTCAACAGCTAGCTGCCGTGCTCGGCGCCCTACGGCCGCTGCTGCAACACCTTGCCCAGGCACTTCAGAACGAGACCTTTGCGCTTCAGCAGGTTTCGTCCTCGCTGGGCGGTCTGTTGCTCTCGCTGTTTGAGACGATCCACAACCCTTTGACCAACGTCGCCGTGGCCAAAAACTGTCTGCTGGCCTCTGCGATCCTCACCACGGCGGCCACTTCGCTGAGCATGAACGCCGGCGTGCAGGATGCTCATGTTGCTGTACTGGTCTCGTCGCTTGCGCGGCCCGAGGAGGACGTCCGTGTGGCCGCCGTGCAGTGCATTCGTTCGCTGCTGACCGTTCACCCGTTCATGATCGCCGGTGTCCCCGAGGTCGTGCTGATGCTCACTAACGGGACGCTCGCTTCTCTCCCCGTTGTGCAGGAGTCTGCCAAGCTCTTTACAGCCCTTGTTGCCGTTGCCACGACGGATCCTACGAGTATGCTTTTGTTTTTTCCCCCCTTTTATTTGTTTATCAATAATTATGGCTATCGATGCAGAAACGGCGGCGTTGAACGTGACGGTGCCCGTCCTCGTGAGCCTGCTGTCTGGATCCAATGCGGGTGCTGCCGATGCGGCCCTCCAGGTGCTCTTGCAGGTGGGTCCGCTTGCACCGCAGGCTTTCAAGACGGCCGTAGCCAACCTCTCGCCCTCTGAACGGACGCAGCTCGAGACGGCGATCAGGCAGAACGCTGCCAAGGCCTCCTCCGGCGGCGGCTCCTCTGTTGGCGGGCGGCCGCAGGCGAGCGGTGGCGGCGAATGGACCGGGACAGGCAGTTCGTCTGCTGCAGCGGTGGCCGCTAATGCACCAAAGATCCAGCTCAAGATGTCGTTCTAGCATCTTGTCTAAATGAAGAATGTGAAGAATTCAACGACGACTGGGGAAGGTCGATGGTTGCCAAGCCGATCCACTTTTTTGTTCGCCCCCCACGTTCCCTGTCACGCGAGGCAACCGCTCGATGCTTGCTTGCTTGCTCGTTCGGATCTCCCAAGTTGGAACGGCGTGTGGGGGAAAAGCCATGTGCCAAAAAAAAAAAAAAGCGCGCGCAGACGTGGACGCTTCTGGTTGGTCCACGTCGTTTTCGAAAAAAAATGACAAGGCCGCTGAGGACCTTGGTCGTGCTGCTGGTGGCGTCCTTTGTGGCCCTCTGCGGCGAGGGGCAGGGCGCGGACGCGTCGCCCGACGCGGGCGGTAACAACACTGAGCACTGTTTTGGGGTCCTTATCCCTTGTGTCTCTTGGCAGACAAACCCAACGTGAAAACGCTGATCGAGCATGCGGCCAAACTGCACCAGCTGGGCAACACGGCCGGTGCGCTGGACACGTACAACGAGGCGGCTGGTACGACTACTCCTTGCTTGTCGTGGTGCACGTTTTAAACCCTGCAACCACCTAGCCCTTGACCCGATCAACACGCAAATCCTCTATGCGCGCTCTGCCATCCTGCAGGGCATGGGCCGCACCAACCCGGCGCTCAAGGACCTGAACCGCATCATTGAGATCAACCCTGCCATCGCCGACACGTACAAGCGCCGTGGGCAGCTGTTGCTCAAGCAGGCCAACACGGCCGGTGCCAAGGCGGACCTGCTCGAGTTCCAGAAGCGCAATGCCAAGGACGAGTCGATCGGTGCCCTTGTACGTTGTTTTTTTTTTTCCCCTGTACAGCCCAAGACAAGTGACACTGACACGACCACAGCTGGAGGACGTGGACAAGCTGCATATGATGGTGGGCCAGGCGGACGAGCTGCTCGCCCAGAAGAACTGGCAACAGGCCAGCCAGCTGCTGAGCTCGGCGATTGAGATTGCGCCGCACTCGGCCAAGCTGCGGACACACCGCGCAGACTGCTTCAAGGAGCTCAACGACATTGAGCAGGCCATCGCAGAGTACAAGCGTGCCGCGTCGCTCGAGCCCGACAGCGTCAGCATCATCTACAAGGTTGCCGAGCTGCACCTCTCGCTCGGCGAGATCGATGGCGCCTTTGAGTACACGCGCTCTTTGCTGTGTGCGCGCGTGTACAAACTGACCGTCCTTCTCTGTGAATAGACAACTCAAGAACTGCCTCAGGCTCGACCCTGAGAACAAACAGTGCTTCCAGCTGCGCAAGGAGGTCAAGAACGTCAAGACCGCTGTGGACACGGGCCACGCGCTCAAACAGGAGCGCAAATGGGCACAGCTCGTCTCGCACTATGAGGCCGCGATCAACAAGTTCTACTCGACCCCGCAGGGCGCCCAGCGCTACGCCAGCAAGAAGCACGAGGCCCTCCAGGCTTTGTGCGAGGCGCACGTGCACCTCAAGGACCCCAAGCAGGCCCTGACCTGGTGCAACCAGGCGATCGCCGTCAACGACAAAGACTGGGAGTCGTACTGCAACAAGGGCGAGGCCGAGATCCTGCTCGAGGACTACGACTCTGCCATTCGAAACTACCAAAAGGCCTCTGAGCTCAGCGGTCAAAACGAAAGGGTAAGCCTGTGGTCCGGTCCATTCCGTTTTTTCATTTATTTATTTTTTTTATGACACGTTAGGCAACAAGCGGACTCAAAAGAGCAGACGGGCTCAAGCGCCAAGCCAACAAGGTCGACTACTACAAGCTGTTTGGCGTCTCGCGCCACGCCAGCAAGAAGGAGATCAAGGACGCGTACAGGAAACTGTCGCGCGAGTGGCACCCCGATCGCTACCAGGGCGACGACCTGGAGAAGGCCCAGAACAAGATGGCCCAGCTCAACCTCGCCTACGAGGTCTTGTCCGACGACGGTACAAAGGGGGGCTATTTTTTTTTTTATCGTTTTTTATTTATTTATTTTGACATTGTCAGAACTGCGCAAGCGGTACGATCTCGGCGATGATCCAAACGACGCCGAGCAGCAGCAGCAGAACGCGCAGCACCAACAGCAGCAGCAACAGCAGCACTTTTTCCACCAGTTCCAGGGCGGCTTCCCCTTTGGCGGCGGTCACGGCCACGGTCACGGTGGTGGAGGCTTCCATTTCTAATCTACCTTTGTTTCCTAGACGACGGCTTCGTAAAATAAATAAAAATAAAAAGAAGAGAAAAAAAGAAGAGTCGATGAGGAGGAAGGAGAGAGTTACATGGACAAGAAAGATGCGCGCCACCTGACAGCCCTCATGACATCGTCCTCATGACCATTTCGAGGAAAAACTCCCGGTGACGCAACGCAACGTGACAAAAATTTTTTGATTGCGTGTGCACTGCCAACTCACTTTTCATTTCCTCCCTCCGTGACAGCCGCCACCGCCGCACCACGGCCAACTCGTCCGGCCCTTTCTCTGCCTTCTTGTTATCTGCTACACACTACAACAACAAAAAATGACCTCTGTCTTCAACCTCGCCGGCGAGACCGTTCGCACTATTGCGCTGGGCACGCTCAACCACCGTGACGAGATCAACCCGTTCGACGTCGGCTTTGGCGTCTACAGCCACGCGTTGGACGCGACCGGCAACGTTGAGGTCGCCCGCGAGGCCTCGCGCATCGCCGTGGGCCAGGTGATCTACACCGGCGTGGCCGACGTCCAGATCCCCTACCAAGTCGAGGTCGATGACGGCGAGCTGGAGCAGGACGACCTCGTCCTTTTCATGGAGGAGGAGGGCGAGGGGGGGCATGAGCACGAGCACGAGCAGGCCGAGCGATAGAGGCAAGAAGGGCACACCCAATAGACGTGACAAAAAATCGGTGACAATTTGGTGACAAGCTTTCTCTTGACTTCTTTCTCGACTGTTCCTTCTCTTTTATGCCCTATCTCTTCCTGCTTTCTTATGGCCCTAACCCTGCTAGTACGGTAGTTTTTTTTCTCTTTTCCAAGGCCGATTTTTTTTCAGGCAAAAAAAAAAAACCAACTTGAATGTTGGGATCTTTTACCTTTTTCTCCTCATCTTTTCTTCTTCTAGATCATGCAAATAAAAATTACTGTTGTTCTTTTTGTATGTATCCGAGGCCTTCGCGCCCACCAGTGCTGCTCAGTATATAGAATTTTTGGAGCATGGAAATATATTTGTGTTTTTTTTATTTTTTTTTGGGGGGGGGGACAACTATACATTGAGGTATCTATTCGAACGCTCCCATCACCGACATGAGCACAAACGCGCAGGTGACGAGGCCAGCCTTGGTCAAGAGCCATTTCTGGTAGCAGTAGAGATGGTTAGGACTCAAATGACAAAAATTAGAAATACTACCTTCTTGCCAAAGGACTCGCGCAGGGTGACCATGGCAATGTACAGGAACGTACCGGCCGAGAAGCCAGCGATGAAGCCACTGATGATCTCGGTGCTCTCGAGCGTGCTCGAACTGATGCCAAAGCCGATGGCCACACCGATAGGCGCGACGCACGTGTAAAAGATGAGCAGGGGGATCATGACCTTTCGCTCGAGCGTGCTGGCCGACATGGCCACACCGACGGCAAATGCCTCGATCGACTGAAAACAAGGCGGCGGGTGTAAGTGCGGGGGGGAGGGGAAAAAAAAAAAGTACCTTGTGGATGGCAAGGGCAATGAGGGAGACGACAGCGGCAGAAAGGTCGTTCTGGATGCCCATGGCAAGGCCCTCAAACAGCTCGTGCACACAGATGGCCGCTAGGACGGTAAAGGCGTAGAGCGTGACGTTGTTGTATCCCTTCTGGTGCGGCTGCGACTGCGACTGGGCAGGCAGCTCACCGTCGGCGACGATGGCCTCGTCGTCGTTGTGCTTGACGAGGTCGTCGCGGTCGCCGTCGTCGTTGTCGTCCAGCAGCTGGAGGTTGAGCTGCTGCCTGCTGGTCTCGTCGAGGCGCACGTGGCGGAGGACGGTGGGCACGATCGCGTTCTCAATCAGGTAGATTGTGAGGAAGCCGAGGCCGACCATGAGGAAGCCCAGGGGGAAGTCCTCGTTGATCTCGCCCAGCTCGTGGGCCGCGTCCTTGGCCATGCTGCAGAGCGAGATGCTCAGGAACACACCGCCGGCCACGGCGTCCACCATCCCAAACACCGTGTCCTGGTTGCGCGCGTTGGTGCGCTGGCGCAGGTACAGCGGCACAAACGCAACGAGGCCGGCGATGAGCTCGACCACGATGGCCACCGACTTGACGGCCGCGAGGGACCCCCCGTCGCCAGAGGAGGAGGTGGAGTTGGACATCGCTAAATGACGTGACACGAGGAATGTGACTAGTGCAACTGACGTGATCGTGAGACTTTCATTATGAGGCACCAAGAAAGCACCACTTGACGCCATAGCACGTCGTTTTCGTGCTCACTGAGTCTTCTTTCTTTCCCTTTACGTTCTGTGCAGATGTCGGGCAAGATGGACATTATCGAGCTCAACGAGGAGGGCGGGAAAAAGAGCTCGCTTAGTCGAGGATCGCCACGTGCGTCCGGCCCGTGCTGGATTTACTCGCTGCTGGCGTTTGTGATTGTGGTGCTGCTCATCGTGATCATTGCCCTGGCCGCCGTCATTGCCCAGCGCCCGATCCTGTACCAGAACGCGCCCACGTCGCCTGCTGCCACGACCCCCACCGTCGTGCCGTCGTCCAGCCCCACCGCCAGCGTGCCCGACTTCCCCGTCGTGCCCCTCGTGACCGTCGGCGACGTCCTCTCCCTCACCTTGAGCGGCTCCGTCGCCGGCGGCAGCTTTGGCGACTGCTTCACCTCGACCGACGTCAACTCGGATGGCTTTTCGGACCTGCTCATTGGTGCGCCCGACATGTCGGCCGTGTACCTCGTGCTCGGCTACCAGCCCGCGTTTGCCGGCACCTCGGCGTCCATCAGCATGCCCCCGGCCTCGGGCAAGGGATCCATCATCTACGGCGTGTCGGTGGACGACCAGACGGGCGACGCAGTGGCCACGGGCGACGTGGACAACGACGGCATTGTCGATGTCGTGCTCAACTCGCAGCTGGCCGGCCCCGCCCAGCAGGGCACCGTCAGCGTCCTCTACGGCTCGCCCTTCCTCTACTCGACCGACAAGATCTACCTCCCGCCTGCCAACACGACCATCGGCTTCACCGTCCAGGGCCCCAGCAGCAATGCCGGGACTGGTGCCGGCCTCTTTGCCGAGGACATTGACGGCGACGGCTACGCTGACCTCGTCATCGGCTGCCCCAACGCAACCATCGACGGCTACGCTACCTTCCCCGGCGCGACGTACCTCATCTGGGGTGGCCAGCGCACGTCCTTCCCGTCGACGCTCGACCTGGCCAACCTCGCCATTCAGCACGGCTCGGTCTTTGTCGGCGGTGCGAACAACGACCAGCTCGGCTTTGTCACGGCCACCGTGGGCGACATCAACAAGGACGGCTACAACGACTTTGCCATGTCGGCCCCCACCTACAACGGTAACCACGGCGCCGTCTACATTGTCTTTGGCGGACCCCGCTCCAAGTTCCCCGCGCGCATCGAC